>Ga0209474_10005681_pt1 | contig 10587 bp, 8 predicted proteins | sample GraSoiAngelo_145_FD_185902 | JGI IMG/M metagenome (GOLD analysis project Ga0209474, IMG submission 185902) | Grasslands soil microbial communities from the Angelo Coastal Reserve, California, USA - 14_1009_05_20cm (SPAdes) (version 2) | ecosystem: Environmental > Terrestrial > Soil > Grasslands ... | reverse complement strand
CCGCGCGCAACTCCTCAAGGCGCCGCATCACGGGAGCCGGACCAGCAGCACCGAGGCCTTCCTCCGGCGCGTGGCGCCGGAGTGCACCGTCTACTGCGTGGGTGCGGGCAACCGATTCGGGTTTCCGAACCCGGAAGTGGTCGAGCGCACGCCCGGCGCCCACTTCCTCACCTCCGAGGGCGCCATCGTCGCCGAGAGCGACGGCCAGGGGGTGCACGTACACAGATGGCAAGAGTGATCCTAGTCCTCGAACCTCAGGGTCGCGAATCGGTCGAGCGCGTGGAAGTCTCCGCGCATCGGGGGAGAGTAGGCCTGGCCTTCGCCGGGCTGCCCAGGACCCTGGCGGAGCCGGTACAGGTTGAACTTCCAGCGGTCGCCGCGCTGCGGCCGCGGCTTCGGCATGCCGGTGAGGGAGGCGAAGGGGATCGCCAGCTCGACCGTCCACCCGCGATCGACGTCGCGCGGATCGTTCAGCGTGCCGTCCACGTGCACCGCATGCTTCGTATGCGACGACCAGGAGAGGTCCATCCCCTGCCGGGCCCCGCCGGAGAAGCTCGCATCGAACAGCGCGTTCGTGGGCGCAACCTCGATTTCGTCGTAGTGCGCCCCGTCCGCTCCGGGATCGAGGAAGATCTCCACCACGTTCGACGTGTACAGCTTCTCGTCGTCCTTGAAGAACGCACCGGACACGTTCGCGTCCTCGGCGAGGAAGGCCACGTAGAGATAGTCGTCATCCCAGAGAAGCCGCGCCTCGGTCGCCGCGGTGGCCGCCTTGCCGTCGAGGCTGCGCACGAAAGGCCCGGCCTTGTCCGCCCCATCCCACGCCGACTCTGCCAGAACGCCGTCGATCTCGATGGCACCTTTCGCACGGTGCACCACGTAGTCCCTGCCGGACCTGGCGCAAGCGATTGCGAGCAGGAGGACGGAGGCGCGCATGCGCGCCCAGGTTATGCCAGACGCGCCCGCCGGACGATCAGATCGCACAGCCGCTGGTGCCCGGCGAGCAGTGACGAGAACGTCAGGGACCCGAGGCGGGTGCGGACTGCATACGAGGTCCCGATCAGCCCGGGCATCACGTCGACGCGGAGGATGTCGCTGAACGAGACGGTGCGCTCCATCGCCACCGTGCGTACGGTCAGTCCGCTCTCGCTCACGATGAATGCGAGGCGGTTGTAGAAGAGCGAGCAGGCGGTGAAGAGCACCACGAAGAAGGCGGCGGAGAAGAACGACGATCGGGTCGCGCCCTGCATCGCGGCCAGGGCGAAGAACACCGCGATCCAGAGCGTCGCGGCCCCCATGACCACCGTGCGCAGCGCGATCCAGGGGCGGAAGGTCTCAGGTGCGAGCGCTTCACGTCCTTTCGGCTGCTGCATGAAATGAGCATAGCGACGCGGGTTTGGCACGGCAATTCCACGCTAGACTCCCTGGCGTGCACGAGATGCCTCGGACGCAAGCGCCGCCCGGCTGGGAGGACGCCGAGCGGGCAGAACGGCTCGCGGCCCGCATGCCCGCAGAGACCGGGCTGCCGGCTGCGGAGCTTCTCGCGCTCTGCGCCCAGAGCGCCGAACCCGACGGCGCGCTCACCGGGTCGGTCCGCGCGCTGGCAGCCCGCAAGGACCGCTACGGGGGTCCGGCGGCCCGCGAGACGCTCGCGCCGCTCGTCCGCGTTTGCGCCAGCTCGAAATTCCTCGCCCAGCTGCTCGCCGCCCGTCCACGACTCCTCGATCTGCTCGGCTGCGCCCGGTTCCCGGAGGAGCCGCTTCCGCTTCGCACCGCCCTCTGCCCCGACGCGATCTCCCTCGCGCGCCGGCTGCGGCGCCACAAGCAAGCGGAGGTGCTGCGCATCGCCCTGCGCGATCTCTCGGGGGCGTCGATCCCGGAGGTCACCCGCGATCTGTCGCGGCTCGCCGCTCAGGCATTCGAGGCGTCCGTACAGTTCCACTACCGTCGCCTGTGCGCGATGCACGGCCCTCCAGCGGGGCGCAGCGCGAGCGGCCCATCCGGGTTCTGCGTCCTCGGCATGGGCAAGCTCGGCGGAGAGGAGCTGAACTTCTCCTCCGATGCCGACGTACTGTACGTGTACGACAAGGACGGCAGGACCGCGGGACCCAACCCGATCGATCATTTCGCGTTCTACGCGCGCCTGGCGGAGTCCGTCACGGCCGCCGTCGGGTCGCCCGGGGCGGCCCCCGAAGGTGGGTTCGTCTTCCGGGTGGACCTCGATCTGCGCCCGGAGGGCCGCAACGGTCCCATCGTCAATGCAATCCGCGGCCTCGAGCTCTACTACGAGGCCCAAGGCGCCGCCTGGGAGCGCTTTGCGCTGCTCAAGGCTCGCCCCATCGCCGGAGATCTGGCGACCGGCGATGAGGCGCTGCTCCGACTCACGCCATTCGTGTTCCGCAAATACTTCGACTTGAAGGCGATCGACGAGGTGCGCCGGCTCAAGGCGCGCGCGGAAAAGGCGGCGGCCCGCGCCCGCGGCGTCGATCTGAAGCTCGGCCGCGGCGGCATCCGCGAGATCGAGTTCTTCGTCCAGGCCTTGCAGCTCCTCCACGGCGGTCGGGACCCGAATCTGCGCGTGCGCGGGACGCTCAAGACGCTGGACAAGCTCCTCTACGCGGGCCTGATCTCGAGCCGCGATCGCGACGAGCTGGGCGAAGCGTATGTGGTCCTGCGCCGGCTCGAGCACCGCATCCAGATGGTGGCGGAGCGGCAGACTCATGCCATGCCCGAGGACCAGCGCGAGCGCGAGCGCCTTGCGCGCCGCGCCGGCTATCCGGATGCGGCCGCGATGGAGGGCGACCTCGCCGCCCACCGCTCCAACGTGGAAGCGCGCTTCAAGGATCTCCTCCGCGTCGCCTCCGGAGATGCGCCTCGCGTGGATCCGCGCGCCGCCGCGGCCGCCGACCCCGAGGCGACCACCCAGCAGCGCTCTGCCGCCCTCGCCGAGCTCGGATTCGATCAGCCGGAGGCCAGCGCCGAAGAGCTGGCCCGGCTCGCGCGCAAGCGCGGCACGCCGTTCCAGGATCCGCAGCCGCTCGGTCCCGGCCTCCTGATGGAGCTTGCCGCGGCCCCGGATCCGGACCAGGCCCTGCGGCACCTGGCGGACCTGTTCGGCGGCCTCGCGAATCCGCGTGCCACGAGCGAGCTGCTCGCCCAGAGCCCGCGCACGGCCCGGCTCCTGGTGTCCCTCTTCGGATCGAGCGATTACCTGTCCCGGCAGCTCTTGCGCCATCCCGAGCTCATCGACCAGCTCGTGCTGCGCGGCTCCGCGGCCCTGGTGCGGGAACGAGCGGATCTGCGGGCCGATCTGGCGAACCGGCTCCGCGCCGTTCCCGCGTCCGAGGTCGAGGCGACGCTCACCGAGCTTCGGCGTTTCCGCAACGAGGAGGTGCTGCGCATCGCGCTCCACGACGTGGCCGGAGCGCTGGCCGTCGAGCAGGTCTCGCGCCAGCTCTCCGATCTCGCCGACGTCTGTGTCGAGGCGTGCTTCTCGCTGGCATGGGCGGAGATCGAGAAGCGCTACGGCAAGCGCGACGCGACCATGGTGGTGATCGCGCTCGGCAAGCTGGGGGGCCGCGAGCTCGGATACCACTCCGATCTCGATCTCCTCTTCCTCTACTCGTCCGCCGGAGAGCACGGCGCCAACCACGAGTACTTTGCGCGCATCGCGCAGAAGCTGATCAGCCACCTGACGCTTCCCCTGCGCGAGGGGTTTCTCTACCGGATCGATACCCGCCTGCGGCCGAGCGGAAACCATGGGCCGCTGGTGATCTCGTTCGATGCCCTCGACGACTATCACGCGCGCGAAGCGCGCCTCTGGGAGCGGCAGGCGTTGCTGCGCGCCCGTCCCGTCGCCGGCGACGAGACTTTGTTCAGCCGGGCGTTCGCGCAGGTGCTCGAGCCGAGCGTGTTCCGCCCCATCGACCGCGGCGCCGCGGCGAAAGAGCTGCTGGCGATGCGCGATCGCATGGAGCGCGAAATTGCCGGCGAATCAGGCGGCTTGTACAATTCCAAACTGGGGCGCGGAGGGCTCGTGGACGTGGAGTTCGCGGCGCAGTTCCTCCAGCTCGCGCACGGGGCGAGGGAGCCGTCGGTGCGCTCGGCAAACACGTCACAAGCGCTCGCGCTGCTCTTGAAGCACGGCCATCTCGCTCCGCAGGACTACACGCCGCTCGCACGGGGCTACCGCTTCTTGCGCCGCCTGGAATCGCGGCTGCGGATCGTCCGCGACCGTTCGGTCGATCGCGTTCCGCAGAGCGGTCCCGAGCTGCTCAGGCTCGCGCGCCGGATGGGCTACTCGGGCCGCCGCGCCGGGGAGGAGCTGCTGGCCGACTATCAGCGGACCGCGGCGCAGATCCGCGGCGCGTTCCTGCGCGTGCTTGGGGGCGCATGAGCGCGCCGGGCGGTCACGGCGCGCCATGACGCTGCTCCAGGAAAGATTCGCGGAAGTCGGGCCCATCACCGCCATGGAGACGCAGCTCGCGCGCGCGGCGGTCGCGGCGCGCGGGCGGCTCGACGAGCGTGACGAGACCTCGATCAGGTATGCCCTCGCGCTCAGCCGCTGCTGGCACGTGCGCGCCCCTGATGGGCGAGACGTCGCCGTGGCGGCGATCCTGCGCCCCTTCCGCGAGAGGCTGGTGCAAGTGCTCTGGCCTCTGCTGGATCCGCAGCGGCCGCTGCTGGCCGCGCCGCACGAGCTGCTGCCGGCTGCCCGGGAAGCGCAACGGATCGCGCAGGAAGCGTTGGCGCAGATCGCACAGCAGCTCGGGCACCGCCTTCCCGCCGAGCGGCTCGACCGGGAGGTGCGCGAGCGGCACCTGGTGCTCGTCTGCGGCGGAGGCGGCGGCACCGGATACGTACACCTCGCCGCCTTCGCGCTGCTGGAGGCGGCCGGTCTTCAGCCCGCGATGCTGGCTGGCAGCTCGATGGGAGCGATCCTCGGACTCTTCCGGGCCCGAGAGCGGCGATTTGACCTGGCCCGGATTCCGGAGATCCTGCAGGACCTCACCTACAGGAAGATCTTCCGCCTCGTCCCGCAGCCGAGCATGTACGGCCTGCCGGGGCCGCTGCGGTTGCACCTGCGGGCCGCCATCGGCCATTGGTTCCGGCATCCGGACGGGTCTCCAGTCCGGATGTCCGATCTTCCGATTCCGCTTCTCGTCACCGTCACCGGCATCCGCCGCGGCAAGCTTCCCCGCCCCCTCGAGGAGTACGAGGCCATGCTCGGCGTACCGGATCCCGATCCGTCGCGCTGGGGGATCCGCGCGCTGCATCGCAACGTGCGGCAGCTGACGGCGGCGATCTCCGAGCTCGCGCGGATCCCGCGGTTGACTGCCCGGCTGGTGTTCGGCGCCTCGGAAGAGACCCGCCAGGCCGATGCCATCGATGCGGCCGGCTTCTCGGCGAGCGTGCCCGGCGTCATCCATTACGACGTCCTGCGCGACGACGCACGCATGCACGAGCTGCTGCAGGGTCTGCTCGAGAGGCACGATCTCCTCCGCCTCTGCGACGGAGGCGTAGTCGACAACGTCCCCGTGCGCACCGCGTGGCAGCACGTGCAGCGCGCGGGACTGCCCGGGCTGGGAAGCCGGAACGTGGTCATCTTCGCGCTCGACGGATTCGCGCCGCGCCTGATGACTCCGCTCTGGCTGCCGCTGCAAACCATCGCCGCCCCGGCGGTCGCCCGGAACCGGCCCTACGCGCACATCTACAAGGCTTTCCGCAAGACTCTGTCTCCCCTGGCGTTGCTTCCCAGCCAGCGGGCCCTGCAATCCATCGTGCGCTCGGCGAAGGAAGAGCTCCTCGACGAGCTCCCCACCTTGCAACGCCTGCTCGCCCCAATCCCTCCGCTTCCAAGCTGAAATTCAAATGATGTGAAGCCGTGCGTATCTTTCTTTACGTCTGCGTGCGTGCTAAGAGGGCGCGCCCGACCTTCAAGCCGAGGCGAATCGTGGTCGCGAAGAAAGTCGAGAAGCTCAAGGAATCCCAGTTCATCTGGATGGACGGCAAGCTCGTCCCCTGGGCCGACGCGAAAGTGCACGTCCTCACGCACTCGCTCCATTACGGCGTCGCCGTGTTCGAGGGCATTCGCTGCTACCCGCAGCCGGACGGCCGCGGGGCGATCTTCCGCCTGCGCGAGCACGTCCGCCGCCTCTTCGAAAGCGCGCACATCTGCCTGATGGAGATGCCCTTCACCAAGGAGCAGGTCTTCGAGTCCTGCAAGCAGGTCATGGTCGCCAACAAGATGAACGAGGGATACCTGCGACCCATCGCCTATTACTCGGACGGGCTGATGGGAGTTGGCGCGGTGAACCCGGTGCGCCTCTGCATCGCCACCTGGTACTGGGGCGCCTATCTCGGAGAGGAAGGGCTCAAGAAGGGGATCCGGGTGAAGATCAGCTCGTTCACCCGGATGCACATGAACTCCGACCCGACGCGCGCGAAGGTCACCGGGCACTACCTCAACGGCGTGCTGGCGAAGCGCGAAGCGCTGATGGCCGGTTACGACGAGGCGATCCTCCTCGACCAGCAAGGATACGTCGCTGAGGCGACGGGCGAGAACCTCTTCCTCGTCCGCGACGGCGTCCTGTACACGCCGCCGGTGGCCGGCGGCATCCTCGAGGGGATCACGCGCGAGTCCATCCTCCGTATCGCCAAGGACAAGGGGATCCCCGTCGAGGAACGCCGCTTCAGCCGCGATTACCTCTACTGCGCGGACGAGGCGTTCATGTGCGGTACCGCCGCGGAGATCACGCCGGTGCGAGAGGTCGATGATCGCCGCATCGGCGCCGGCGCAATGGGCCCCCTCACCCGCGAAATCCAGGGCACGTTCTTCCGGGCCGTGCGAGGGATGGAGCCCCGGTATTCGGAGTGGCTGACGCCGCTGAACGCACCCGCCCAGGCCGAGGCAAACGGCGGTCGCGCGGTGGCGCGGTAGGGCGAAGCGCTACAGACCCAGACCCGCACCTCGGTCTCGCGGTCCGCTGCCACGACGCATTGCGCTGTTACGGATTCAGGCTCGCGATGGAATGTCGCGGCTGAAGCCCTTGTTCGGCCAATGAAAGACGGTTCGGGGGCGTGGCCGTCCGGTGGGCGGATGGGGTCCCCCGATGTGGCATGGATGCGCACCAGCAGCAACCGAATTTTCCGTTGACGACCACTCATCGAAATTGCTAGCTTGGTTGCTCTACGGCCGAGCTAAATGACTGAGTTCGCTGTAGAAAAGGAGCGCCGCCGGATGAGCCGGACCCAGTATCTCGACCTCGACGACAGGACCGAGGACGTACGGGAGCTGATGCGGGGACGTCCGCGAGAGACCAAGGACTTTCTCGAGAAGTACGAGCTCTCGTGGATCTACCACGAGTGCGCTCTCGAAGGGATGGTGCTCACGCACGCCGAGCTGCGTCAGGCGCTCGATCCGAGCCCGGGCATGGTCGATTCCAGCATGGTGCACTCGTTCACCGAGGTGCGGAACCAGCTCAACGCCATCGAGTTCATCAAGCAGGAGGCGAAGGCGAAGCAGGTCAAGTACAGCCTGGTCCTCGTGAAGAAGCTGTACGAAGTGCTCTACAGCAATCTTCCCAACCGCATGCCGGTCCAGTTCCGCCGCGACATGCCCCTGCACCGGACGTACTTCCACGACATCGTCCAGCCCGTGCAGATCCAGCCGGCGCTCGAGCAGCTCTTCCACTTCATGGAGAGCGAAGAGTTCCTGCGCATGCACCCCTTCAAGCAGGCCACGCACTCGCACCACCGCTTCATGGAGATCTTCCCGTTCTCGGACCTGTCCGGGAAGGTCGGCCGGATGATGCTGAACTTGATCCTGATCCGCGCCGGCAACATGCCGCTCGTGATCCACAGCATGGATCGCGAGACCTACTACGACGCGCTCCGCCTCAACGCGACGCAGTTCGGCCAGGTGATGATGGAGAGCATGGACAACGCGCTCGACAACGCGTTCAAGTTCTTCCTGCCCAACTGGAACGAGACCTCGCGCCGCCGCGCCGCCAGCGAATAGCCAGGCAGTCGAAGAGTTGGCGCTACGTGCTTTACTCGCCCGTTCCGCCGAGCACGACAGAGAACGTGCGGACGATCAGTATGAGGTCGAGTCGCAGACTCCACTGATCGACGTACCTGAGATCGAGCCGCATCCAGTCGTCGAAAGACATCCGGTACCGGCGGCCGCAGATCTGCCAGAAACAGGTGAGACCGGGCCGCACGGCGAACCGGCGGAAATACCACGGTTCGTACCGTGCGACCTCGATCTCGAGCGATGGGCGCGGGCCGACGAGGCTCATGTCCCCGCGCAGCACATTGATGAGCTGAGGCAACTCATCGAGCGAGTACTTGCGAAGGATGCGTCTGACCCTGGTCACCCGCGGGTCGCGCCTCATCTTGAAGACCGGCCCGTTCGACTCGTTCACGAGCTGCAGCTTGGGCTTCAAGCTCTCAGCGTGGACGACCATCGATCGAAACTTGAGCATCCGGAAGGACCGGTAGCGGAAACCTACCCGCTGCTGCGCGAAGAAGACGGGGCCGCCGTCGGTCAATTTGATGATCGCCGCGAGCAGCAGGAGAAGGGGCGAGAGCACTAGCAATGCCGCGGCCGCAAAGGTTATGTCGAGGACGCGCTTCATCGACAACCGGAATCGGGTCGAGAAGTCGGAGATCAGGTCGTAGGCCTCCGCCGCCAGCGCCGCGGGGAGGATGTCGGCGGGATCGACCGCACTCGCCGGGATCGCCGCTGGTTCCGTATCCGCCGGTCGACAGACCGCGAGCGCCGTCGTTACGGCGACGGGAGAGGGCTCCTCCGACAGCGAAGCGACAGCGCTCGCCTCTGAGTCGTCGTGCGGTTCAGCGCTCGCATCGACAAGTTCCACGGTCGCGCGGGACGTGCTCGTCGTATCCGGCGGGACGGGTGCTTCTCCCGTGGCGATCATGGACTCTCCTGGCCTTCGTGGGCACGGGGGGAGCGACCAAGGCGTGCTTTCAGAAGTTGCAACATGTCCACCTCGCCTACGGCCTGCGCCCGCTCGACTTCGATGGAACCCGTCGAAACCACCTAGCAACGCCCTTGCCAACCAGTGGACACTCGCGTACGCCCCCTGCGTAGAGTGGGGTACGTCTTTTTCACGAATTGCTTCGGCGCAGACACGCGGGTTTCCCGGTAAGAATCGGGGGGTGCCCAAACGCACTTAACCAGCATTTTTACAGCAGGTTTCATCTGAACCGTTCGGCGGCCTACGCAAGACCGCGTATCTGCGGACAGTCAAAAGGCCAGGATCGGTCGGGTTGAAGAGAGCGCCCGGTCTCTGCTTCCTCGAGGGAGCCCGTCACAATTACCGAAACCGGCGCTTCGCCGTTCGTCGGCGAAACGTCAAGTCGGCTCGAGCACCTTGGAGAGGCGCTCGCGATCGTGAGGATGGATCGCGAGGATGTGGAGGCCCACGTCACGGCGAGCCGCAGCTCCCGCGGCGAGCTCTTCGACCCAGGCAACCTCTGTCGTGCAAGCGACGCTCGTCCCGTCCGGCAAGAAGACCTCGATTTCCAGCCGCGAACCGACCTTCGCCTTCTCGTCGGTGTAGACGCGCACGCCGCCGAGGCCCGGATCGATGCGGCTGCTGCGGCGGAGAAAGCGCAAACCGGTGCGGGTGAAATACACGGGTGCCCGCACTCGGGGGTATGAAGGGCGCCCGGTTTGCTCTGTCCCGGTATTCGTCATCCCGATGCTCGCCGCCCCACACCGGCAGACTGTGCATGCGCCAGACGCTCAGTCAACCGGCAGAAGACTGCCCGCCGGGTTGGAGGGCAAGAATCTCACTTGTGCCCGGATGCAAGCGCACTTTATAGAGGCGCCTATAAATGAGGCTCGGCGCCCATGAATCGACCTCAGGTGGACTGCACGAAGCGTTCCCGCGCGCGCTTACGGACGGGGCCGAGGCCCTCCAGATCTTCACCAAGTCGAGCCGCATGTGGCGGTCGAAAGAGATCACCGGGCCCGACGTTGCCCTCTTCCGCGCCGCCGCGAAGTCGGCGGGATTTTCCGCCAGCGTCCACGCCAGCTACTTGATCAACCTCGGATGCGTTTCCGGCGATCTGCGCGAGAAGTCGATCGAGGCGTTCATCGACGAGCTGCAGCGCTGTGACCGCATCGGTGCGCCGTACCTGATCGTCCACCCGGGCTCTTGCGCCGATACCGTGCGCGGCCTCGCGGCCGTGGCGGAGGCGCTCGACCGGACGTTCGCCGCGCACAAGGGAAGGTGCATGGTGCTGCTTGAGACGGCGGCCGGCCAGGGCAGCGCGCTGGGGAGGACGTTCGAGGAGCTGCGCGAGATCCGCGAACGGGTGCGGACCCCGGAGCGCGTCGCCGTCTGCTTGGACACGTGCCACGTGTTCGCCGCCGGGTACGACATCTCCACCGATCGCGGGTACGATCAGACCTTCGGACAGTTCGACCGGGTGTTGGGCATGGGACTGCTCAAGGCCTTCCACCTGAACGATTCGATGAAGCCGCTCGGCGCGCGGGTTGACCGTCACCAGCACGTCTGCAAGGGCGAAATCGGCCCTCTTGCGTTCAGGCGGTTG
>Ga0209474_10005678_pt1 | contig 10591 bp, 7 predicted proteins | sample GraSoiAngelo_145_FD_185902 | JGI IMG/M metagenome (GOLD analysis project Ga0209474, IMG submission 185902) | Grasslands soil microbial communities from the Angelo Coastal Reserve, California, USA - 14_1009_05_20cm (SPAdes) (version 2) | ecosystem: Environmental > Terrestrial > Soil > Grasslands ... | reverse complement strand
CTGCGATGGCGCCGCACGTTGGCCCGGCTTTGCTCGCGGAGTTTCTATTCACGTTCGCACTTGTTTATGTCGTCTTGAATACCGCCACCGCGGAAGGCACTTCGGGAAATTCATTCTATGGGCTCGCCATCGGCATGACAGTGATGACTGGCGCATTCGCCGTCGGTGACATTTCGGGTGGCGCGTTTAATCCCGCGGTCGCTCTGGGCATTTGTATTCTCGGCATTTCCAGTTGGGGGAACATCTGGATTTATCTGCTGGCCAATTTCGCGGCAGCCATAGTCGCAGCCGTTGTTTTCCAGATGATCAATCCGCCGATGCAAACCACGCCGATCGCAACGGACGAGCCGCCTTACCAAACTCCGCGGTAAATTTTCGCACGCCTCGTGAAAAACCGGCGCTCAGTGCGCCCCTGAGATCATTTCCTTCATCATCTTCCGGCCGGTCGCCTGTAACGGCCCCATGCCGCTCCCGGGCAGGAACCACATGCCTTTGTCCTGGTCGCGGCAGTACACAATATTGACGCCGTCGCTGGCGACTGCGTGATGGAATGTGGCGCCGGGGTTCTCGGCAATGAATCGAAAGAAAGTTTCTCGCCATGGATCATCGGCGTAACGGAACAGTTCTCCGCCGAGCTTCTTCAGTTCTTCGGTGCTGATCGTACGAATCGATTTGGCGAGGGCCTTGCGGCGCTCTTTGTCGAGGTTCTCAAGATCGAATTGTTCGAACGGCATGGGGATTAAGCTTATTCAGTTAACTATCGTTCGCCAGGCCGAGCTGTTGCTCTTTGTAACTGACTCCATCCCGACCGACTCATTGGACTTTAGTCCTATTCCTGATCGTAAGCGTTTGTGGAAACTGAATGACGCTGCCATGAAACTGCTCCTTCAAGAAATCCGTCGTAACCCGCTGCTCTGGCTGCTTGTGTTTGTCCCTATCGCGCTGGCAGCGGAGAAGCTCAACCACGAAGCACACACGCTACATTTCATTCTTTCGGTGCTCGCAATTTTGCCGCTGGCTGTCCTGCTAAGTCATGCCACGGAATCAGTCGCGGCGAAGACGGGCGATTCGGTAGGCGGGCTGCTTAACGCAACGCTTGGAAATCTAACCGAGCTTGTCATCGCCATCGCGGCGTTGCAGGCGGGGCAATACACATTGGTCAAGGCATCCGTCGCCGGCGCGATCGTGACCAATTCGTTGTTTATGTTGGGCGCATCGTTCCTGCTCGGCGGTCTGCGGTATCACGTTCAGGAATTCAACCGCGTCGCCGCGCGATTTCAGGCTGGCTTGCTTTTTCTCGCCACGATAGCCCTTCTGATTCCCTCCGCCGTGGCCGAACACGAGGCGTTAGGCAAAGCCGGGTTGAATCGAGACTTGAGCCTGGCGCTCTCGTTTTTGCTTTTGGTGGGATACGCTCTCGGCCTCTGGTTTTCACTCAACACGCATCGCGAATTGTTCGCCGGTACGGGTGAGGAACATGAAGCGGCGTGGCCGATCGGTCTGGCGCTCGCCACCCTCGCGGGCGTTACGGTTTTGGTAGCATTGGTTAGCGAAGTGTTTGTCGGATCCGTTCAGTACGCAGCCACCGCGTTTGGAATGAGTCCTGCCTTCGTGGGGTTCATCGTTGTGGCTTTGGTGGGCGCAGCTGCGGAAATGGCGGCGGCATTTTCCGCCGCGCGCAAGAATCGTCTCGATCTAAGCGTAAGCATTGCGCTGGGAAGCGCCGCTCAGATTGCGCTGTTCGTTGCTCCGGTTCTGGTGCTGCTCAGTTATTTGATCGGCCCCTCGCCCATGGATTTGAATTTCTGGCCCGGGGCGGTCGCAATGGTTCTGTTCGCAACGCTCACTGCCTCTTTGGTGACCGCGTCCGGACGCTCCGCCTGGTTCGTAGGCGTACTCGCGATTATGGTTTACCTGATGTTTGCTACTGCGCTCTATCTTTTGCCGCCAAGCGGAGCGCCGTGAACGGCTAACTGGTTAACGGACCGCCTGAGCGACAGTGGCTGTTGAGGCACCGCGGAGCCCCAGATTTAAACGCAGAATCCGGTCAAGCTCAGCGATCGTTTGCGGAAGTTCACACGATCCGTGCGGACCGGGCACAATGCATTCGGATTTTGCGCCGTCGAGATGAGAGCTCCAGTAAGGCACGACACCGTCAGTGCTGTCCGCAAGCGGTCCCGGCTTACCGCGGTTACCAATGATCGAGTGGTAGGGCACTTGGATTGACTCTTTGTTCAGAACCGCCAGATACGGCGCGCTCGGCTTAAGGTTGCTGACGCTGTTCGGGAGCCGGCCATTGTTTATCTTTCTCAACGTTGCTTCAGGGATCTCGCTTTTGATTGTCGTGGCAAGGTCCACCGGAAGCGATATCAACGAGATCGCAAGTCCGCCGATACCGCCTGAGGCCATTTTGCTGCCACGATGGGGAGTACAAATAAAGACGACCCGCTTGATCCGGGAGTTCGCCTTGAAAGTCGTAGCTTTCGAGACAAGGTCGGCCGGTTTGAGTGTGGCGAACAGCTGCATGCCTGTTGCTCCGAGTGTTTTCTCCCAATCGGTGCGGGTCACGCTCGTGACCTGCGCTTGCGAAAGTAATCCCCCCATACTGTGGCCGACGAGGACGTAATCTTTGTGATTCGGATAAAGTTTATCTACTTTAGCCAGTTCTTCGCGCAGGCGTAACGCCGAATAGAGCACGGGATTACCGGTGGGATAGCCGAAGACCCAGAATTGGTAATGTTTGCGGATTTCAGGGTCGGCTTGTAGGCCATTAATCGTCTGCACCCAGGTGAACGGAGTTGAAATAAGGCCGTGGACAAAGACCACGGGAATCCGGTCGGGATCATAAGGCTGAAGAAAATATAGCCCGGTCTTCTTTTCGTAATGAGCGGCTCGTAATGCCCCCATTAATGCTACCAACAACAGATCGCGGGGTGGCTGGTAGTGGCTGATCGGAGCGGAGAAATCGGCGGCGAGAGGACGAATTTTTCCTTCAACAGTCGCCGTCGGTTGCTTGGCCGGGCGACGAAGCGCGAGCGTGGCATCTGTTGAGTGAAAATCGAGTATGGCCGTGACCGACGCGCTAATACCCTTTGGTGGAGCGAACTTTTCAGGTGGATTGAGGATTCGCACTCCGACAAGGGCGCCGCCAACGCCCTGCTGAATGTTTTCCTTCTTGATCAGTTTTGCTTTGATCTGCTGTTCGAGTTCAAAGGTGGTGAAGTAGTTCGGCGCCCAGACCGCGTTACTGGCGGCTTCAAGCCGTAGATGATAAGTCGTGTTGTTTCCCACTAGAGTCAGCGGATGGTTCCACAGTCGTCCGCCTTCACTGTTACGAAGCAGAACGGTAAGTTCACCGCAGGCGGCGTTGTAAGTATCGCAGGCCGGTGTTGCTTGAGCGCCGCTCCCAAGTAGTGGCGCGGTCATAGCAGCAGCCTGCAAATAATCAGCGGCCCGTTGTTCTACTGGAACGCTCGACGATCGCGCCTCGCGCATGATACTCGTGGCCGGCTCATATTCGGGCCCACGAGCTATCTGCGGTGTTGTTGCACAGCCAACGAGAAACGCAGCGCATGTTGCCGCCGCAATCAGGCGAAGCCGGATAGATAATTTTGAAGGGCTAGAATTCATAGGCTTTGGGCATGTTGACTTGGATCGGTCGTAATTGGCCAAAATTTCTCATGTCCTCAGCTGGGCCCCTATAGGACTTTGGGGCTATATATCAGCCGCGCCGTTTCCTGTGAATCAAAATCTCACTCGCTGGCGGTTTCAACACTTTGCACAACAGATGCAAGGCATGCGCGCTCCATTGAGAAGGCCACGTTAAAAAAATCGGAGCCCTCCAGAACCGACTTGTAAAAATTACTTCTCAAACCATCAGGTTCTCTGTCATATTCTGTTTTTTCCCTTAAGAGATTCCTTAATCTTTTAGCCTCGGTAATTATGGATTGGGTCACGGCCGTCTGGGCAATGTTGATTGGCGGATGCGTTGCGATGGCTCTGTCGCATCTTTTCGTCGGAATGTGGCAGCGCCGCGGAGCGCATTTGTGTTTTGTTGTCGCGGCGGCGGCTGTGATCGGAATCGCGGTCGGAGAACTATTCATGATTCGGGCAACGTCTGTCGAGCAGTTCGCGCGCGCGCAACAGTGGACGCACCTGCCCATTCTTATTCTTGTGGTGGCGCTGGTAGCGTTCGTTCGGCTCTATTTCCGCACAGGTCGAGTGTGGCTGGGAGTGGCCGTGTGCGCCGTACGATTTGTCTCGCCAATAATCAATCTCGCTTTTCCTCCTGGTCTAAATTTTCATGAAATCACGGCACTATCTCACATACATTTTCTGGGAGAGACTGTGTCGGTCCCAGTAGCTGTGATCAGTTCTTGGACGCTGCTCGGCGAGTTAAGTTCGCTTCTCCTGCTGGTCTTCGTCATCAATGCGTCAATTCGTTTGTGGCGACGAGCAAGACCTAATGATCGGGGTATCCATCGCTTCGGGAATGCGGCGCGTTTGCCGCTGTGCGTGTCTGCTTCGGTTTGCCTTCTACTGCTAACAAGCTTCTGCGCAGCTGGAGCAGAGTCGAAACGTGTTCTGGTGGTTCACTCCTTCGGAACGGTCGCGCCGCCGTTCACGACTCACTCAACAGCCTTTGAAGCGGAGCTGGTAAAGCGAATGGGGAACCGTGTTGATCTGGACGAAGTTTCCTTGGACATGGCGCGATACGCTGCACCTGACATGCAGGAGGCCCTGGTTGACTACCTGGAAAAGCGCGGTGCTAACTGGAAGCCGGATCTGGTGGTTCCCATTGGCGGCCCAGCCGGCATTTTTGTCGCCAAATTTAGGCATCGTCTTTTTCTCAACATTCCCGTCCTTTATTGCAGCCTCGACCGACGTCTTTTGGGACCCGACGCTTTCGACGAGAATACGACCTTTGTCGGCGCCAATTACGAAGTCAGGGGCTTCGCCGAAGACATTCTGCAAATAGCGCCCGACACGAAAAACATCGCGATCGTTATCGGGGCGACACCGCTCGAGCAATATTGGACCGAGGCATTTCGCAAGGGGTTTGAGCCGTTTACCGATCGCGTGAACTTCATCTGGCTTAATGATCTGTCGTTTGATCAAATGCTGGAGCGCGTGAAGGCGCTGCCTCCGCACTCCTTCATTTTTCTGATTCTGTTCCTGCGAGATGCGGCCGGTGTAACCCAGAATGCAGATGAAGCATTACAGCGTCTGCATGCCGTCGCAAACGCACCAATCAACAGCATTTTTACCAGCCAGATGGGCCTCGGAATTGTCGGTGGCCGGCTTTATCCGAGCACGGAAGATGGAATGAGGGCCGCAGAGACGGCGGTACGAATATTGAATGGTGCATCGCCTTCGAGCTTTCCACCGAGGATCGTGCCGCCGTCGTCACCACGGTATGACGGGCGAGAGTTGCGGCGCTGGAAGATCGATGAGCGATATCTTCCGCCCGGCAGCGCTATTTTGTTTCAGACGCCCACAGTTTGGCAACAGTATCGGGGGTGGATCATTGCTGCGTTGTCGGTATGCGTCGTCCAGGCGGTGCTTATTGCCGGCTTGGTCGCTAATTTGATCCGGCGACGCCGTGCTGAGGGGTCCTTAGTGGAAAGCGAACGCCGCTTCCATGTGATGGCTGATGCGACGCCGGTTCTCATCTGGATGTCCGGCGTGAACAAGTTGTGCACTTTCTTCAACAAACCGTGGTTAGAGTTTACCGGCCGCAGCATGGAACAGGAACTTGGAAACGGCTGGGCTGACGGCGTCCACGCCGACGATTTGCAAAAATGTTTCAAGACTTACACCGAAGCATTCGATGCGCGACAGCCGTTCGTGATGCAATACCGGCTGCGACGAAACGATGGCGAGTATCGCTGGATTTCCGATGAAGGTGTAGCGCGCTACAACGCGCAAGGAAAATTCGCCGGGTACATCGGTTCATGCGTGGATGTCACTGAACTAATCAATAAGGACGCAGCCTTGCGGGAAAGCGAGGAACGTATGCGTCTGGCCGCGGATGCGGCTAATTTGGGGATTTGGGAATGGGACCTGGGCAACGATGAGGTCTGGGCTACCAATGCGCGACGCGCTCTTTTGGGATGGCCGGCTTCTGGAAAAGTCACGTTCGAAGATTTTATCTCCCAGGTACATCCAAGCGATCGGAATCGAATCCGAGAAATAATCGACTGCGCGATTGACGAAGGAAAGGATTTCGATTCTGAGTATCGGCTCGTTTTGCCGGACGGAATCGTGCGTTGGATGGCAACGCGCGGGAGTGTGCACTTCGATAAAGACGGAAGACCCGCGCGGGTTCTGGGAATCAGCATTGATATTACTGCTCGAAAAGAGGCTGAAACCGAAGCCAAGCAACGACGTGACGAGCTCAGCCATCTAACCCGTGTAGCATTGATCGGCGAGATGTCCGCGTCTATTGCCCACGAACTGAACCAACCGCTTGCAGGAATTGCGAGCAACGCCCGCGCGGGACAGCGCTTCATCGATCGCGGCAATATCGATCTGCAAGAAATCCGCGATCTCCTCACGGATATCAGCGCTGATGCGCGGCGCGCCAGCGAGGTTATGCGCCAGATCCGCGGCATGATAAGAAAAGAGCAGACACCGCGGCAGCGGATTAATCTGAACGATATTGTAATGAAGGTAGTGCATATGGTTGGCCCGGATGCCTTACTTCACTCCTGCGACTTGAAAACGTCGCTGGACGAAAGATCACCAACCGTGGAAGCCGATCCGATTCAAATGCAACAGGTGCTCGTCAATCTCATCATGAACGCATTCGATGCCACGCGCGAGATTCCGGTGTCGAGCCGGAAAGTTGAAATTACTACTGAGCAAAACGGTGATGGGACGGTTTGTACGAGCGTGCGAGATTACGGTGCCGGTATTTCGGGCGAAACGAGCGAGAGGATGTTCGAACAGTTTTTTACCACAAAGACGGAGGGCTTGGGAATGGGGCTGGCAATAGTCCGCTCCATCGTTGAATCGCATGGCGGTAAAATTGAAGCCGAGAACGTTGAAGGCGGCGGCGCGCGCTTTAACTTCATTCTGCCGACAAGCCCGGAAATTCCAAAATGACTTCTCAAAGCCAGCTGGTGTTCGTCATAGACGACGATGAGTCTGTGCGAAAAGGCTTGAAGCGCTTGTTGCGTTCAGCCAACTATGAGAGCGAAGTTTTCAAATCGGCATCCGATTTTTTAGCGCGCCCGCCTCATCCCGGACCAGCCTGCGTGATTGTCGATGTGCAAATGCCCGGCGTGAATGGGATCGATTTCCAGAAAGCCTTGATTCAGCGCCGCCGTGAAGAGCAACTCGTTTTTATCACCGGTTACGGCAACATACCCATGTGCGCTCAGGTGATGAAGGCAGGCGCTGTCGATTTTCTTCCGAAACCGTTCAAATCTCGTGAGCTCTTGAAATGCGTCGAGCACGCTTTGGATCGGTCTACCGAACAACGGCGCGGCGCAGCAGAAAGGAACGAAGCTCGTCGTTTGCTTGATTTGCTGACGCCGCGCGAGTTTGAGGTGATGCAACTCGTTACTACAGGAATGTTAAATAAACAGGTCGGTGGCGAGCTCGGCGTGGCGGAGAAAACCGTCAAGGTCCACCGTGGCCGGCTGATGCAGAAGCTCGGTGTCACATCAGTAGCTGAGCTCGTGCATTTTGTGCAAAGGGCAGGAGTACCTCCGCCGGTCAGGAGTGAGACCAAAGTCTAATGTCGTTCCGGTGAGATCGCGCGATAATTGAAGGCGTATCTTTACATTTTCGCTGATCGGGTTGTCCATTAACGAGATCCCGCGCGCGAAGCTGGATACAATAATGAGGTGCCCGCTATCAATCACTGAGAGCCAATGAAAACAAAAGAGATCATCAAAAGAGCCCGCGAATTGGCCAAGCCATTCTGCATCAGCAAAGGTAAAAATTTTCGTCTCAAGGATGTCGATCCTGACGACACACTTGAATTCACCAAGGAAGCAGACAAACCGAGAGCGAAGGAAACGCTGGCGATGGGCGTCACAGCCCTGGCCGAGTTGCAGGATAAACTTTACGCCCAGGACAAGTGGGCGGTGCTCCTGATTTTTCAAGCAATGGACGCAGCCGGCAAGGATGGCGCCATCAAGCACGTCATGTCAGGTATAAATCCACAGGGCTGCCAGGTCTATTCGTTCAAGTCTCCCTCGGCCGAGGATCTGGATCACGACTATCTCTGGCGCTGTGTGAAAGATCTGCCGAATCGCGGGCACATCGGAATTTTTAATCGCAGTTATTATGAAGAGGTGCTCGTCGTCCGGGTGCATCCCGAATTTCTGGTAAAGCAAAAGCTGCCGCCAAAACTCACAGGTAAAAATATCTGGGAAGATCGCTTCGAAGACATCCGCAATTTCGAGCAATACCTGGCGAGGAACGGCGTAGTGGTGCGAAAATTTTTCCTTCACGTTTCCAAGAAGGAACAGAAACAACGGTTCCTTGACCGAATCGATGATCCGCTGAAAAATTGGAAGTTCTCGTCGAATGACGCCAATGAACGCGATTTCTGGGACGATTACATGGAAGCGTACGAAGAAATGATTCAGGAAACCGCGACGAAGGACGCGCCGTGGTATGTGGTGCCGGCGGACAACAAATGGTTTACCCGTGTTGTCGTTGCCGCGGCAGTGATCGAAACCCTTGCCTCACTCGACCTGGCGTATCCCGAAGTGGATGAAGGAAAACTCAAAGAACTCGCCGCTGCGAAAAAGAAGTTGTTGAGCAAGTAGCGCAGTTCTGCACGAACCGACGCGGAGGTCGCTAGTGCAACCAAACCGCATAAACCGCGACAAAATAAGGCGGTGCACTTGCTGCATGCACCAGGAGAAAAAAGGGCCGTAAATATTCCGCGACAACAAAACAGTCCTCGCGTTAAATTAGTGTCACAGAAACCTATGAAAAATCTGCTACAGCTAGTATTTGCGATGGTGCTCGGCGTTGCGTGTCTTATTCCGGCGCCGGCTTCGGCTTATTACTATCACGGGCGCCACTACCGATATCGTTACCACGGCCATTATTACCGATATCATCATCTCGGCGGCTACTACGGGCACCGCGTTTGGGTTGCCGGTCCCCGTGGGTATTATCGCTATTGGTAAACGGGTGGATGTTGCGGCGAGTCTGCTCGATCGAGGGTCGGCGCAGACAAACTCAAAGAGCCTCGCCGCTGCGAAAAGAAGTTGTTGAGCAAGTAGCGTTCGGCGTTTTGCACGAGGTTTTGCGCGTGCGCTCGATCTAGGCTTTCCGCGGTTGCTGTTGGTCAGCAATCAACTTTTCTCTCCTCCCAGAGCTAATTTTCTGCTATTCTTCGCGCCTCCATGTCGTCCCCCGAAGAGCTCGCGCGCGAGAAGATCGACGCACTGCTACAGCAATGCGGCTGGATCCTACAAAACCGCAGCACGATCAATCTCTCGGCGACCGCCTACTCGCTCGAGCGACTATGGACCACGATTATCTCTGGCGCTGCATGAAATGTCTGCCAAACAGGGGTCACATTGGAATCTTCAATCGCAGTTATTACGAAGAAGTGCTCGTTGTCCGGGTGCATCCCGAATTCCTCGCAAAACAAAAGCTAGTTCCGCTGTCCACGGTCTCAGCCCAACCCGCTCAGATAGGTAACAATACTGTTACCAACGTCTTCACGCAGAAGTCGGCAGCTTGCCTGCCGCTTGTGCACTTCAAACGATTCTTTAATGCCGCTCAACCTAGAAATCATGAAAAAGAAGCGCCTCGCAATCTCTCTCGCCGCCGTGGTCGTAATAGTCCCGATTCTGGCCCTTCACAAGACACCTGCCGCCGCATGCGCTGCCGACGATAACTCTGGCAACGGAGCCACCGCACCATGGGAAAAGACCGGCGGACCGCCAGGATTAAATGTCAGCGTTATTTACAAGGCGAATAGCGTCGTTTATGCAGGGACAGACACTCAGGGAATATACAAATCAACCGACGATGGACTGAACTGGGTCGCGGCAAATAACGGCATCGAGCGTACCGCAGTCCGGGATATTAGCGCTTCGGGTGGAAACGTGTTAGCTGCCACGTCTAGCGGCTGTCCGGGCTTCAACGATGTTTTCAAATCCACAGACAATGGGACCTCCTGGAATCCTACCAGCGGTCTTGGCGGCAAAATAGTGGAGGCATTTGCGATAAAAGGCAGTTCTATTTACGCCACTATTGATCTTGGTATTGGGGGTAACGGCATATGGCGATCGACCGATAACGGCAACACATGGCAAGTAGTAACGTCACCCATAGAAAATGGAGGGAAAATAATTGTCAGCGATAACGCGATCATAGTAGCTGAGGACAATTTCATCTGGAGATCGACCGATGACGGTGCCTCATGGGATGTCGTTGAGCAGTTTGCCTTAACGGGAGTAAGCTCTTTCGCCCGGGCCGGGACCAAACTCTTTGCCGCTGAGAATGTAGGCATAGAGACTTCTACGGATAACGGCGAAACTTGGGACTTTAGCCTGTTTTCGAATGGAGCGTATTCTCTTTCTTCGAATGGCGAGATCATCTATCTGGGATC
>Ga0209474_10005677_pt1 | contig 10591 bp, 10 predicted proteins | sample GraSoiAngelo_145_FD_185902 | JGI IMG/M metagenome (GOLD analysis project Ga0209474, IMG submission 185902) | Grasslands soil microbial communities from the Angelo Coastal Reserve, California, USA - 14_1009_05_20cm (SPAdes) (version 2) | ecosystem: Environmental > Terrestrial > Soil > Grasslands... | reverse complement strand
ATGGCCAGTGTCTGCGGCGGCGCCTTAGCGATGATGGACGCGGGCGTGCCTTTGAAGGCGCCGGTCGCGGGCGTCGCGATGGGCCTGGTGATGGAAGGAAACAAGTACGCGATTCTCACCGACATCGCCGGCGCTGAAGATCATTACGGCGACATGGATTTCAAAGTCGCCGGCACGCAGGAAGGAATCACTGCGCTGCAGATGGATATCAAGATCGCTGGCGTCAACGCGCAGATCATGGCTGAAGCTTTGGAGCAGGCCAGAAAGGGACGCCTGTTCATTCTCGACGTGATGTCCAAGACTCTTGAACAACCTCGCGAAGGAATTTCGACTTACGCGCCGAGGATCATCAAGATCAAAATCAATCCGGATAAGATTCGCGACGTCATTGGACCAGGCGGCAAAGTCATTCGCGCCCTCGTCGAAGAGACCGGTGCGAAGATCGACGTTGAAGACGACGGCACCGTTTCAATCGCTACCGCGGACGCCGGCGCCGCCGAGGCAGCGGTCGCGCGGATTCGCGGGTTGACGGCCGAAGCTGAAGTGGGCCAAACCTACGTCGGCACCGTCAGCCGGATCGTCGATTTCGGAGCTTTCGTCGAAATCTTTCCGGGCACTGATGGTCTGCTGCACATTTCCGAAATCGCCGACCGCCGCATTCGCGACGTGCGTGACGAACTAAAGGAAGGCCAGCAGATCATGGTCAAGTGCATCGGGAAGGAAGGCAACAAGATCAAGCTTTCCCGCAAATCCGTCCTGCACGACGAGAACAAGCAGGCTGAAGCCACTGCCGGTCACGAAGAATAACCATCCCGACAAAAGAAGGGCGACGCGGAGTTTTTGTGTCGCCCTCTTTTTCTGTTCATCTCGCCGCTAAATCCTTCTCTGAAACTGGAATACCTCAGGCATTACGCCTGTTTTCCCTTCAGGCAGAAAGCTTCATAGCGTGCTTTTAGGGCTTGTATCCACAGCAGCCAGTGCGGCTGTGTTTGTAAATTCGTCGGATTTTAACCCTACGCAATGAAAGCCGCGGAAGATCCCGCTCATTGCTGCTTTGATTCAACCCAGGAGGGAGTTCCTAATCAGATGAGATCTCGGATTATCCGAACTTGTTCGACGACGCTGAGCCTGTTGCTATTGATTGCGGTACCAACTCAGGCCAGCCCGCTCAAGTTTGTCGATGTGATAAATGTCATGGGCGACCTGCAAAACGGTGGTCAGACGCAGCGGCTGAAGCTGCGCGCCACACTACAGGATCCCACTACTCAAGCAAGCTCGCAAAACCCATCGACCAATGTGGCTGCGACGCCGGCGATCGATCCGCAACTGCCGGGATCGGCAGTGGCCAAGGGTACTGACAGTGTTGCCCCTTCGCTTGTCGCGGGAACCGAAGTTGCCCCACAACGGCCCCAGGGTGATGTGCAGGTCTTTGAGCAGGACAGCGTCGATGGAAGCATCTGCGACTGCGGCGAGATTCCGCCGGTCGGTGGCGGCTTTCCAAAATGGCCTTTCCTGGCTTTGATTCCGCTGATTTGCGTGACTGGAATTTGCAGCCATCATCACAAGGTTGTTCCGCCGCCTGTGGAAACTCCGACGCCGCCGATTCCTGAGCCGACTTCTTTGCTACTGTTCGGCACCGGCATCGTGGCGCTGAGTGGTGCGGCCCGTCGTCGCTACGCTAAGATGCGCGCGACTAAACAAGCAGGAACCATGACGGAGGTCTAACGATGAACACGAAAAATCTCATGGTTGCCATGCGCCCCAACACATCACTCATCAAAGTCGCGGTCACGTTGTTGATCGCCGTCTCGTTCGCTCTGGTTTGCACTTCGAGCACCGCGTACGCGGCTAAGAAGAAGAGGGTGAAGCACGGACAGATCGAAATCTCAACCAACCCCGGTGGATTCCCGCTCGTCATCGACGGTCGTCCGCAAGGCGATACGTCGCAGACGGTGCGCATCATCGAACTCGATCCGGGACATCACACGCTCGAGATACTTTTGCCGAACGGCAATCGTTGGGTGCGTGAGTTCGAAATCGAGCGCGGCCGCAAGCTCTGCGTCAATCTCAATTACCATCCGAAGAAATTTACCGTCACCAAGTCTCCATGCCCCTATCCGGTAAACATCTCTGCGCCGGTGACTGTTAACGATGGCGATCTAATCACGTTCACGTCCGACGTTGCTTATGAAGGGCGTGGGCAGTTGACCTATACGTGGACAGTTTCACCGTCCGAAGCTCGGATTGTCAGCGGCGCCGGCACACCAACTATCACAGTTGATTCGACCGGCCTCGGCAATCAACGCGTTAGTGCAACGCTGGTCGTCGACGATGGCTCAGGCGAAGCACTGTGTCGCCAAACGGCCCAAGCTGCCACCAATGTCGTGCGCAAGACGCCGCCGCCGGTTGAATGCCGCAAGTTCGACGAGTTCCCGTCAATCGCGTTCGACGATACGAAAGCGCGTCTGGACAACCTCGCGGTTGAATTGCAGAACTCGCCCGACCTGACGGCTTACGTAATCATCTACGCCGGCCGCGCCAGTCGCGCGGGACAAGCGGATGCTCTTGGTCGTCGAGCGATGGATTACTTAACAACCAGCCGTGGAGTCGATCCGCGCCGCATCATTGTCATCAACGGCGGCTATCGCGATTCAGACTTCATTGAGATCTGGTTGTGTCCGCAAGGCGCTACGCCTCCGCAGCCTTCACCGACGGTGAATCCGAACCAGGTCACGCCGGCGCAGGAACGAACGCGTCCGCGCAAGCCTCGTCGTCGCGGCGAATAATCAGCGCCCTTGAACGTGGGCCGTAACGAAGCAGGTGACAACGCCCCTTTGTTGTCACCTGCTTTCTTCTTTGGTCACATTTCCGTGACGCAATTGATTCCTTGCCGCGTGCTGTGTTAAGACTTCCAACGAAGTAGTTCCCTCTTTCAAAACCCCCTGCACAATTGAATAGGCGATAACTCCCCTCGGAGGAATTTAGCATGGCCGACAATGGAAGTGGCGGCGGCAATACCGGCATAGTCGCGGTCCTGGTGATTTTTATTATCGTGGTAGTGCTGGCAGTGCTTGCCTGGCGTGGCGGACTGTTCGGCGGGCGCAGCAACAAGATCAATGTCAATGTCACCGCGCCGCAATCATCATCACCGCAGAGCCAACCGGCGGCGCCAAGGAGTTCGCCTTAGGCTCCCAATCTACTTTAACCCTTGCAAACTTGAGGAGGGATCGAGATGGCTGATAACGGTGGCGGAGGCAGTAGCGCGGGTGTCGTGGCTGTGCTGGTGATCTTTATTATCGTGATCGTGGCGGCGTTCTTTGCGTGGAGAGGCGGTTTGTTCGGGGGCAAGAAAACAACCGTTGACGTGAACGTCACTACACCGAACAAATAACTTAGGAATTCGAAGACTCTCGTTCGGACGACTCCGCGCTCTTCAGAAGGCGACTGGTATTCGCTGGTCCGGTAAGTTCATCGAGGTTAAGACGGATCGAGCCGCCTGCATCAGAATACATCGTCGCCTTCTGCGCGCGGCGATGCCGAAACATCATCGTGCCAATCAAAGCGCCGGCGGCAAGACACAGCAGTAAAGACAATCCAGAACTCTTCAAAACTGCAACCAATGCACCGGCCGATGTCTGCGTAAGGTATTTTTGTAGACGCTCATAGAGGTGAGGATCATCGCCTAACCATTGCACCACCTGCTCGTACTTCACTTGCTCAACCAGCGCGTTCGCCGTCTTCTCATCCGGCGCGTTGAAAACGAAAACTGAATAGTTGCCGACGCGGCGATAGGCAGTGGGCGTCGGCTGGCCCTTGCTCTTCAGGTCGGCAATCGTTGTCCAAATGCGCGAATCGTTGTCGATCGATAATTGCGGCGTCGTGAATTCAACGATGACAAGCTGCGACTGACCATAGTTTGCGACGACAGCTTCTGTGCCGCCTTCGAAGTTTAATGCATCGAAGACGAGCTGATTATTGAGGATGCTTTTAAGTGCATTTAACGAGACAACGTAGATGGGATGAGTGCTCGTCTGGCCGATCGGCAAATGCTTCACGAGAACCGGAACCTCGTCGTCACCCGCCGGCAAAGTTGACGCGAAGGACTGCGCAAGGTTGACTATTTGATCATGAATGCCGGATCCGGTTGATTCGATTTGGACAAGATTCACGCCTTTGTAAAAGAGAATTCTGTCCCCAAAGTCCAGACTAGCGATTCCGATCTTCCCAAGCTCGATCTGTTGCTTCTCACTCGCAAGTTGCGTAAGCAGCGCATAGGCAACTGAATCTCTCTCGGTGTGCGCGATTTCTATTGAAAAGGATCTACCGTTGCTGTCCGCATACGTTCGTATAGCGATCATCACAGCATTCGCATCGGCAACTGGTCTCTTGAAAATGCCGTCGATCACTAAACCAGAAGCGGGGCCAGTGGCGCGGAGCGCTTGAATAGTTTCAGGTAACAGCTTCGCGGCATCGTTTGGAGGCGCTGCGTCCTTGCCAACCACAACTGTGCCGAAAACCAGGAGGGCAACTGTTATCAAGTTTATTGAGCGGACGTGTTTAAGCAAGAACGACATGTCGATCGTAAGATTGTTAGAAACCGCAATTAAATGCGATGTTCCCTGGGGACGAAACGTTGTGAAGATAATTTAATGCGACCTGCGCAACTGCCGCAAAATCATATCAGCATGTTGGCGCGGATCGTTGATGTTGTGCAGGACCGTCGTGCCACCAACCTCGCTCGCGTTGTCGACCACAACATCGCCGAATCCCAGAATGCGCTGCGGGATTGAGGCGGAGACGGTTACATCCTGAACTTTGGAAAGCGGAATGTTCCGCGTCGTGCGCGCAATCAAACCGTAATCAATTTCGATTCGTGATTCGGTCAGCGTGTAGCGAACCATGTTGCGCTTCAGATGGTAATACGCGGGAATCAACAGCAGCGCGAGCGCAACCGGAACCGAGATGAACAGCGGAATATCTATGAACTTGATCATATTGAGCAGAACGATTAGAAGAACCGAGCCGATTACGGCTGTGACGTAGCCGATCTTGATGAACAACATGGTCGGCCGCACCGTGAACACGACCTGCTCGATATCATCGTCTGCATCGTACCGCGCCGGCGCAGAAGACTGTTGTGGCCGCGCTATTCGCGTCTCTTCAACATCGGTTGCGGACGCGCCGCACTGATCACAGAATCTGCTATTCGGATTAAGAACTGCTCCACAAGTCGCACACCGCATAATGATTGATCCTCTTCAGAGTTCTTACGTCTAATTAAGCTTTCGAGATGCGCAAATCTTTCGCGCATCATACAAGAAGACACGCGAGCGCCAAACTAGCCCAAACATAAAAAGGGCGGCTCGTCTATGTCTGACGCGCCGCCCTAATAATCCGAGTTGTAGATCGCGCTATTGACTCATCAACTGCAACCGGCCATCCGGCAATCTGATCGTCGAGACCGTACGTTCATAGATCGCCAGTGGTGTCGGCTGCTGCGCTTGCAGTTTGGCTACTTGTGAGCGATTCAAGCGCTGCGCATACAAAGCCGAATTTGGATCTTGAATCAATGAATAACGTCGCGAGATCCGGCGGACGTATTCCTGAGTCTCAGCGTAAGGTGGAATTTGCCAGCCGTATTTCTCTACGGCGCCTTCGCCTGCGTTGTAACCCGCCAAGGCGAGGTTCACATCACCATCGAAACGATCCAGCAGGAACCGCAGATAACGTGCTCCGCCTTCGATATTCTGTCTTGGATCAAAAATGCTGGTGACGCCAAAGCGTGCCGCGGTGCCAGGCATCAATTGCATTAAGCCACGCGCGCCTTTAGGCGAAAGCGCATGCGATTTGAAACTCGACTCCTGATGCATCACCGAATAGAGCAGCAACGGATCGACACCGTTCCTGGTACCGGAATCAATAAGATAACTGTCCACCTGCGCGCTTCCAGTTGTGTAGCCGCGTAATGACGACGCGTTCGCGGAGACGATACTTACCGGCTGGTCGGTAAAGAGGATCGTTGGCTTTACGAGCGAAGAGGGATCAGGTGAGGGCGCCAATGTCTGCTTCGCCGAAGATCGTACCTTCGACCGACGCGGATCCTGTAGCGCGACGTGAATCTTGGGTGCTGGTACTTCGACGCGCACACCGTTTCGAAAATCGAAGTTGTCGATCGAGTAAGACTGACTCTGCGCAAACGCAGTGGTTCCTAAAAGCACCAGAAGTAGGGGAAGGGAAAATATTTTCATCGGTTCCTACGGAGTGAGGTTTCGCGGCAGGTCTTCTTAGACGAAAGCTAACCAGCGTTCGCCGCGTTTCGATATTAGCAGGATGTTCAATAATTGCCAACCGTTTTGACCGCCAGAGCGCGCACGACTCATTATAACGTCAGGCAACCTTCTATTTCTCAGCGGCTTACGCGGTCAAATGGGGGGCTTGACAGGCACGATACTATTTCGAGCGCCACATATCATTCTAGGCTTATACGGCTTTTTCAGTCGGCGCGCAGCGCCTCATCAAGCTAAGGAGAATTACAATGACGAGACTCCTATGGGTCGCACTTTCGTTAGTCCTGCTGTGCTCGGTAGCTGCCTTCGCGCAGAACAGCAACACCAGCACTAACAGCAACAAGACGAACTCGAACAAGAAGACTAACGCTAACCGGAAACCAATCTTTCGCGCCAACGCGGATCAGATCAAGCAGGCTCAGGCCATCCTGAAGCAGCGAAATTTCTTCAGCGGCGATCAGACCGGCAAACTCGACACAGCTACTCGTGCCGGCCTGAAGCAATATCAGCAAGCTGAAGGATTGAAAGTCACCGGAACCTTGAACAAGGTCACGCTCGAAAAGATGGGCATCGCGCTGACAGACAAGCAGCGCGCGATGTAAATCTCAAGATCGAGATTGTTGCCCTTCGAGCTCGCCGAACTGCCGGCATCAGGCTGGCAGTTGGCGGGCTCGTCTATTGTTAACGCCTTGCAAGTCTTGCCAACCGCTCGCGCGAGAGATAGCATCGCTTCCCGTTGAATGGCTTGAGGAGGTTCCCATGCGATCACTAATTCATATCGTGATGGTTGCGCTGCTTGTGTGCGCACCTGCAGGAGCAGCTATGGCACAAGAAGGTGAGTCAGACGCGAACGCGACGACAAGAACAATGCGGCCCGTCATTCGCGGGCAACATTTCGCTGTGGCATCAATGAAGGCAGAAGCCACTCGCGCGGCGGAACGGATCTTGGAAAAGGGTGGTAACGCTTTTGATGCAATCGTCGCGGGGCAAGCAGTGCTCGGCATCGTCGATCAGGCGATGAACGGCATCGGCGCTGATGCGACGCTACTCGTTTACGACGCCAAGACAAAAAAGGTCTATTCAATCGACGCCGAAGGAACCGCTCCGAAACTCGCGACGATTGAATGGTACAAAGAGCACAACGGCGGCAAGCTCCCGGTCAATGATTCGTTGCTGTCAGCGACCGTGCCAGGATGCATCGATGCCTGGTACATCCTGCTCGATCGTTGGGGCACGATGAGCTTCGCACAAGTACTGACAGAAGCGATCGACCTCGCCGAGAACGGCTTTCCGGTCGGCGATTCGCTGGCCCGCGCCTTCACGACTCAAGCAGCAAATCGAAAGCTGCATAAGTATCTCAGCAGCGTGAAACTCTATTACGCGAACAATCGTCCGCCGCAAGCCGGTGAAATCTTTCGCAATCCTGATTTGGCGCGCACGATGAGACGATTAGTCGAGGCTGAAACTCAAAACAAAAGTAAGGGCCGTCACGAAGCGTTGAAGGCTGCCCGCGATCGCTTCTACAGAGGCGACATCGCGCGCGAAATGGCTGCGTTCTCGGAAGCCAACGGCGGGCTGTTTCGTTACGAAGACTTCGCGAATTACACCGCCAAGATCGAAGAGCCTGTATCAATCGATTATCGCGGCTATCAAATCTACAAGAACGCTTCGGCGAGTCAGGGGCCCGCAGAACTTTTCGCGCTCCGAATTCTCGAAGGCTATGACCTGAAAGCGATGGGTCACAACAGCGCCGACTACATTCACACAACGGTTGAAGCGACGAAACTCGCGATGGCTGATCGTGAGAAGTATCTCGGCGACATGGACTTCATAAAGATCCCTTACGCCGGATTGTTGTCGAAAGAGTACGCCGCTGAGCGTCGTGCATTGATCGATAAGACGACCGCATCACTTACGTTTCGTCCCGGTACTGCCGAGAAGTTCACCAGCGACGCCACGCCACTCGAGCGACCAGTGAAAATTACGACCAGTGATTTCGCTGATCACGATGGCGACACAAGCTATATCGCAGTCGTGGACAGTGCGCGGAACATGGTTACGTTCACACCGAGTCTGCACAGCGCGTTCGGGACTGGCGTGGTGATGGGCAACCTCGGATTCATCTTCAACTGTCGCGGTGATTACTACTCGCTCGAACCCGGCGAAGCGAACGCACTCGCTCCCGGTAAGAGACCGCGCAGCACCCTGCAAGGAACCCTTGTGATGAAGGAGGGGCAGCCGCACATGGTTTTGGGGACGCCCGGGGCTGATCAGCAAGTGTTGCTGACGATGCAGACATTGCTGAATATGATCGAGTTCGGCATGAACGTGCAGCAGGCGATCGAAGCTCCGAAATGGTTGACTCGCGCGTTTCCCGCTTCACCATTTCCACACACGATGTATCCGGGCGATCTTTCAGTTGAAGCGCGCGTTCCTGAATCGGTGCGCAAGGATTTGCTCGCGCGCGGGCACAAACTTCAGGTCTCCGGACCTTGGTCTGACGGCTCGCTGGCCGCGATTGTCATTAATCTAAAAACCGGCGTGCTCAATGCCGGAACCGATCCGCGGACGGAGGCTTACGCCTTCGCCTGGTAGGTCGGTATTCAAATTGCTGCGCGTATCAATCGGCGTGACGATCAGTCACCGAAACGAGGAGGAAACATGATCACAAAGCGTTTTTGGCATCGAATCGGTACGATTTCTCTTTTGGTAGCGGCACTCGCGGCAACCGCGGCCGCCCAACGTAATAACCGAAACTGGGATGGCTATCCGAATTGGGGTGGTTCTTTCGACTTGCGGCAGACGGCGTTGAACGCCGGCTTCAATGAAGGATCGAAGGAAGGGCGAAACGATCGCTCGAGCAACCGTAATCGCAACTACGATGAGTTTAGCTCCTATCGTGATGCGACGAAGGATTACAATTCGAGGCTCGGCAGCCGAGATCTCTATCGTCGTTATTTCCAGGTAGCGTTTGAACATGGGTACGATGCCGAGAATCCAAACGGATACAACAATAACGACAACCGTGACCGTGGTCGGAACCGTGACTATGATCGAGATCGCGACCGCGACCGCGATCGGAATCGGGATCGGGATCGGGATCGAAACGACAATCGCCGCGGAAGGAATTGGGATCGGTATGGACGATATGGCGGCTCGTCTGAACTGAGGCAGACGGCGCTTAACGCGGGCTACAACGCCGGCATTAAGGAAGCCCGCGACGATCGACGGCGCAATCGTCATCGCAGTTATTCGGATTTCAGCGAATACCGTAACGCCACGACTGACTACAGCTCAAAGCTCGGTGATCGCGAACTCTATCGCCGCTACTATCGGGAAGGATTCGAGAATGGTTACGACGACGGATGGAACGGATATTAGTCGTTCCTTCTAACCTTGGTTGACGAACGAGCCCGGTCGCGAGATCGGGCTCATTTGTTATTGAACTCCTGCTAACGACAACTCCAACAACATCACCTTCTTAATCCCCTGATAAAAAGGTTCGATTTCGCAGTTCTCGGCCAGGCTGTGAGAACCATCGCATGGCCCCGCGCCGGTTGAGATGGAAGAGATTCCTGCAAGCAACGCGATGTTTCCGTTGTTCGAACCGGCATTAGTGATGGGCGGATCGAAACCCATTACGCGATGGACGGCTTCAGCCATCCGCACCAGATAAGATTCGCGATGATTAGGAATCGACGCAGCCGGTGTAGCAGAGATCGTGTCGGTCTTAACGGTCATCCCAACTCGCGCGGCTTCTTCATCCAGAATCGTCTTAATCTGTTTTTCGAGATCTGCGATGACGTCGTTAGACGTCGAACGCAAATCGACTGTGAACCAGGCATCCGCGGCCTTCGCATTGACCACTTCCGATCCGCCGAGCATGCCAATATTCAGGTTCGAAGAAGGAGTCGTCGGAACTTTCAATTGGTAGATTCGATCGATCGCACGCGCCAGCGGCAAGGTCGCTGAGTACGGCGGCGTGCGCGACCGCGTGTGACCACCCGGTCCGATGAAGTGATGGCGATACCAATTGATGCCGATGCCTGCATAAGTAAAGCCTTCGTATCCACCGTCGAGCGCAACGTACTGGTCGATCTTGTCTTTATTTTCGGCGACGTAGGCCTTCACGCCTTTGAAGCTGGTCTCTTCCTCAACGGTGAAGACAAAAACCAGATCGCCTTTCGTCTTGATCTTTGCTTCGTTCAGCGCGCGAATCGTGGCGAGCAATGCTTCGATGTTTCGCGTGTCGTCGCCGATTCCGGGCGCGTACACTTTGCCGTCTTTGATCGTCGCCTTGATTT
>Ga0209474_10005675_pt1 | contig 10594 bp, 7 predicted proteins | sample GraSoiAngelo_145_FD_185902 | JGI IMG/M metagenome (GOLD analysis project Ga0209474, IMG submission 185902) | Grasslands soil microbial communities from the Angelo Coastal Reserve, California, USA - 14_1009_05_20cm (SPAdes) (version 2) | ecosystem: Environmental > Terrestrial > Soil > Grasslands ... | reverse complement strand
ATGAAGACGAAGGCGATCACGCCGATCGGTATCCAGAGGCTCCCGCCGGAGATGTTGAGGCCGAAATGGTGGAAACCGTTGATCGAGAGCGCGGTGCCCAGCGCAATCCCGAGCAGGACGACGGGGAAGGCCCAGATCAGGTCGAAGAAGCGCGAGATGATCCAGTCGAGGATCCCTCCGAAGTAGCCGGATAGCAGGGCCAGGATCACCGACAGGATCGTGCAGATCGCCGCGGAGACGACGCCGATGAAGAGCGAGTTGCGGCCGCCGTAGAGGAGCCGGGTCCCGATGTCGCGCCCGAGCTCGTCGGCCCCGAGGATGTACTTCCCGCCCGCGGAGCCCCATTGCGGGCCGATCGGGATCCCGCCGAACTGGATCACCGGCTGGCCGTTCACGATCTTCGTTCCACCCTCCGAGATGACGCGGATCCTCTTGCCGTGCTCGACGACGGTGCCGCCCGTGTTCGTGAAGTTCTCGCCGAGGTGCGACACCTGCGATACGTAGACCGGTGCGAGGAGGCAGACGACGACGATGAGGACGAACAGGGCGAGGAAGGCGAGCGCGACGTAGTTGCGGCGCAGCCGGCGGCCCGCGAGCACCCATGGGCTGCGGCCCTCGATCCGTGCTCCTCCCTCCTCCGCCGCCAGCTCGGCGGCGGTGTCGAGAGTGAACTCCTCTTGGCCGGTAGTCGCCACGGTGGGTGCGTTGCAGGGTAGTTCAGGTGGGGCGCGGCGGCGCACGGTGCACCGCCGCGCCGCGTCAAGCAGTTACTTCATGCACATCTGGGCAAGGTCGTCGTTGTTGTCGTCGAAGATGTCGCACGAGACGTCCATCTTCGAGGAGAAGAACGACGTGAGGATGCCGTTGAGATAGGGCGCCGTCGAGGCTTGCTGCACAACCAGGTCGCGATCGATCTTCGCCCACGCCGCGTTCGTACTCGCGGCGAGTGCCTGGCTCGGCGGGAGATGGGCGAGATGGGCCATCGCCTTGTTCGCCGCTGCGTTGTCGACGTTGCCGTAGTTGTTGTTGTGGACCTGATGGATGTCGTTGCCGTTCTGGAGGATGTTGAACCAGTCCGTCGGATACGGGTAGTCCTCGAACCAGTCGGTGAAGCCGATCTGAGCCTTCGTCGACTGGTTCCCGACCACCGTGAAGTAGTTCGCGCCTGCCAGCGGCTTCAGGGTCGCCTTGTAGCCGATCTTGTTCAGCTGCCCCTGCAGGTACTCGCCGGTGGACAGGTCGACCGCCACGTCCGAGATCGTGTAGACGGTCACCTTCTGGCCCGCCGTCCCCGACTGCTGTACGAGCTGCTTAGCCTTGTTCAGGTCGTACGGGTAGGGCGTCGGCGTGATCTTCTTGTACTGCGGGTAGCTGGGCGGCAGGAAGTTCCACGTCGGAACGCCGAGGCCGCCGCGCAGGTTGACGAGCTGCTGCCGGTCGATCGCATAGTTCACTGCCTGCCGCGCCTTCAGGTTGTTGAACGGCGGGAGCCGCCAGTTCATGAAGAAGTAGTACGTGGAAGGCGTTGTGTAGAACTTGATCTGGCTCGAGTACTTGTCCTTGTAGTGCTTGAGCTGGTCGGTCGGCAGGATGTTCGCGTCGTACATGTACTGACCGGAAGCGACAAGCTGCGCCGACTGTGCCTGATCGTCCGTCAGGAGCATGGTGATCTTGTCCGGATTCCCGTCCGGGATTCCCGCGATCTCGCCCTTCTTCCAATACGGATTCCGCTTCATCACCAGCGACTTGCTCGGCGCGTAGCTCGCGAAGTAGTAGGGGCCGTTCGCGGGCGGCGGCGGGCTCTCGGTGTCCTTCTGCGGCGTGGAAGACGGGACGAGCGACGTGAAGGGGATCGAGAGCACGAACAGGAAGTCAGACGCGGGCTGCTTCAGCTTGATCTCGATCGTCCCGGTGCCGTCGTCGGTGACGATCCCGGAGATGTTGGAGCACTTCGTCGGGTTCGCCTCGCAGGCGTCGACCCCGACGATGTTCGAGAAGAAGCCGATGCCCGGCGAGTTCAGCACGAAGTCGCGAATGATCGTCGCCTTGAAGTCACTCGCTTTGATCGGCGTCCCGTCGGAGTACTTCAGACCTTTGCGCAGCGTGAACTTGTAGTCCTTGCCGCCGTCCGTCACCGTGCCGATCGTCGTCGCGAGTCCCGGCAAGATCTTCGTGCAGTCGTCCGTCTGGCAGCTCACGCGCGCCTTGACGACGAGGCCGAGGTACGTGTCCTGGAACAACTGCCACGACTCGAGCCGGTAGGACAGCCCGGGGTCGAGGTAGTCGGTCGTACCGTTGACGACCTTCAGCACTGGGAACGTCTTCCCGGAGGTCGAGCTGGTGGTCGCGTTGCTCGACCCGCCGCCGCCTCCGCCGCCACAAGCGCTCACGACCAGTGCAAGCCCAGCCGCAACGACCGCCGCGAACGCGACGGATCTCCCTCGCTTTGTTCTCACTCTCCTCCACCTCCTGGTTAGCGAGTAAGAGTTGTCCTGGGCCGCCTGGCCCCGCTCATGGGCCGTTCGGCCCATGGCGAGTCTTATCAATCCGCACTATTTCTTGACGCAGATGCTCGCGTAGTCGAACTCGTACAAGACGTTATTCACGTAACAGCCGAGAACGACACGTGCGCTGAAGAAGTCCGTCGCCTCCTGGTCGAGAAAAGGCGCCCAGGGGGCGAGCCGCATCACCTTGCGGTCGAGCGTCGCCCAGCTGCGATCGACCTCGGGCGTCAGCTTCGGCTGGCGCGTGAGGGCGTCGATCTCACGGTTCACCCAGCCGACGTCGAAGTTCGCATAGTTCGAGTTGTGGGTCGGCGTGATCGCGCGGCCGTCGAGAAGACCGAACCAGTCCAGAGGATTCGGGAAGTCCTGAACCCAGTCGGCGAAGCCGATCTGGGCCCTCGTTTTCCGCGCGCCGATCGTCGTCCAGTAACTGCTCGCTGTCACGAGCTTCTGGCTGGCGCGGAAGCCGATCCGGTTCAGCACCGAGACGAGGTATTCCGTGAACGGCAGGTCGGCGGCGACGTCGTGGTTCCAGACGAAGACCCGCTTCCGCCTATAGCCGGACTCGCGTACGAGGCGGATCGCCTTGCGCAAGTTGTGCCGGTAGAGACTGTGCGGCTGGGAAGACAGATACGGCGGCGGCAGGATGTTCTCGGTCGTGTGCGCGAGCCCGCCGGCGAGCCGCTTGAGCCAGCGCCGCGAGATCGCGTAGTTCACCGCCCGCCGGACCTCGACGCTGTTGAACGGCGGCACGCGCGTGTTCATGAAGAAGTACGTGAGGTTGGGCGGCGTGAAGGGCTCCAGCCGGCTCCGGTACTTCCGCTCGATCTCCGGCAGCCGGTCGGTCGGGATCTGGTAGTAGCCCATCCAGTCGTCCTGGCCGCTGACGACGCGCCGGAGCGCGACGGCGGCAGTCGGGACGATGTCCCACGTGACGCGGTCGGGATTGCCGGCGGGCACGTTGCCGTGGAAGCGCCAGGCCTGGAAGTACGGGTTGCGCTCCTCGACGATCCGCGACTTCGGCCGATAGCTCGTGATCTTGTAGGGGCCGGTCGAGGGCAGCGGATGGAGCGAGGTGTCCGCAGCCGGCGCGTTCGCTGGGACCGGCGCAGCGAACTCCGACGCAAGGACGTTCTCGAAATCACCCTGGGGCGCGATGAGGTGGATGATGATCGTGCGGGTTGGGTCGTCGACCACGATTCCGCGAATCCCACCCTTCTGCCTCTTCGCGAACCCTTTCGCTCCGACGATGTCCCGGAAGAAACCGGCACCGGCCGAGTCGAGCAGGAAGTCACGCTCGATCGTCTTCTTGAAGTCGCTTGCCTTGACGCGGTTGCCGTTCGAGTAGCGCAATCCCTTCCGCAGGGTGAGGCGGTACGTCCGGTGGTCCCGCGAGATCTCGGGGAGCGATGTCGCGAGGTAGGGAACGAGCTTCGCGCCGCCCGGTCCGCTGACGTGTTCGTAGCCGAGGAGCGGAAGGTAGACGTTCCACATCACGCCCCAGCCCTCGGTCGTGTCCGAAAGGCCCGGATCGAGATAGTCGGTCGCCTCGTCCATCGCGACCCGGAAGTCCGGGAACTCGTGCGCAGGCTCGGCACCCGTGGTGCTCGCGGGCGGCGCGGTCGTCGTCGGCGTGGTCGTGGGCTTCGCGCCGCTCGTCGTCGCATGCCCCGACCCACCGCACGCTGCGGCGAGGGCGACGACGAACGGGAGCGCCGCAGCGACCGCGATTGTCCTCCTTCGAAAGGCGGTCAGCTCCACGCGAGCGGCGAAATCTAGCGCCCGCCGGGCAGATCAGCACAGGGGCTCAGCCGCACGAACGCCCGCCGGCGCTCACGCAGCTCCGCCGGTTCGTCCTCCTCGACGACGCAGCCGACGCCGTCACGCCCAGTCGCGTGGAGGATGCGTCCGCTGCCGACCCAGAACGCGACGTGGTCGGCTCCTTCGGGCGGGCGGTACGTGACGAGGTCCCCGCTGCGGAGATCCGCTTCCGACAGCTTCTCGCCTGCCTCCTCCTGCTGGTCCGCGTCGCGAACGACGAGGCGGCCGCAGGCCCGAAACGCCATGTGGACGAGGCCGGAGCAGTCGATGCCGGCGGCGGTGATGCCGCCCCACTCGTAGCGCGTGCCGAGCAGGGTGCGCGCGTGCTCGACGGGATCGGCGGCGACCGGCCGCAGCCACCCCGGGTCGCCCTCGCCCCCGAGCTCCTCGCGGCGCACCCAGCCGGGGTACGCATAGGCGGTCTCGACGCGAACCCAGTTGCCCCGCTCCTCGAGCACGCCCAGCGGCTCGCCGGCCAGGGCCTGCGTCACCTGCTCGGCGCCTTCCGAAGGCGCGCTACGAACTGCCGCGAGTTGGCGTACGAACGTCTGTTCGCCTAGGCTCTCGGCCATGCAACTCAGGCTAGACGCGGCCGACCGGCTCGTGGAGCTCGTGGAAGAACAGCGCGGGCCGGTGCTGGCGGAGGAAGCGGCGCGGCGCCTCTTCGCCCTCCGGCAAGCCCCTGTCGCGCTCGCCCGCTCGCTGTTGGCAGAGGTCGTCGAGACCGACACGCGACTCGCGTGGAACGGGGATGCGGTCGCTCTCGCCGAGCCGCCCGGCGCGACGCTCCTGCTCGAGGACGCAACGTATGTCGTCGTCGACCTCGAAACGACGGGACTCCGGCCGGGGCAGTCCGGAATCTGCGAGATCGGAGCCGTGCGCTTATGCGGCTTCGAGGTCGACGCGGAGTTCCAGACCCTGGTCGACCCAGGGCTTCCGATCGCCGCTGGAGTGAGCGCGTTGACCGGCCTTCGGAACGACCAGCTCCGCGGGGCACCGGGACCGGGCGACGCGGTGCGGAGCTTTCTCGCCTTCGCGGGCGACGCCGTCCTCGTCGCGCACAACGCGCGCTTCGATCTCGCCTTTCTCGACCGCGAGACCGAGCGGCTGACCGGCTCGAGGATCGGCTCCCCCGTCCTCGACACGGTGCGGCTCGCGCGGACGCTCCTCGCCGGGCGGGTCTCGGGGTTCGGCCTCGCCCAGCTCGCGTGGTTTCTCGACACGACGGAGCGTCCGTGCCACCGGGCTCTGCCGGACGCCAAGGCGACCTCCGAGTTGCTGCTTGCGCTGATCGGGTTGGCGCAGGAGCGCGGCGCTCGGACCGTCACGGACCTGGCGGCGCTTGCGGCGACGAGGTCGCGGCGGCTGCTCGACAAGCGGCACCTCGCGTATGGGGCGCCTAGCCATCCGGGCGTCTACCTCTTCCTGGGCCGCAGCGGCCAGGTCCTCTACGTCGGCCGGGCGCGCAATCTGAGATCGCGCTTGCGGTCGTACTTCCGCAGCGATCGCCAGCGACCAGCCGTCGAGGCGGCGCTCGCGGCGGCGGAGCGAATCGAGTGGCGCGTCACCGGCTCCGAGCTCGAGGCGGCGCTCGAGGAGCTGCGTCTCATCCGCAACCTCCGGCCGCCGGGCAACGCGCGCGTATCTAGACCAGAGCGACACGTATGGCTGCGGCGGCGCGGCGGCGCGGTCGTCGCCTCGGCGCGACCGTCGCCGGTCGGGCCGCTCCGGTCGCGCCGCAACGCGCAGCTCGCCGCACGGGTGCTCTCCCCGAACGAGCTCGACGCTCCAGAGACGGCGCTCCCGCGGCTGCAACGTCGCCTACGAGAGCTGGCGGAGGCACGAAGATTCGAGGACGCCGGCAGGCTCCGCGATCGCCTCGCCGCGCTCGAGCGGGTCTGCCTCGAGCTGAAGCGGCTCGACCAGGCGCGGGGACTCGGGTGCTGCGTGCTCGTTCCGGGCGTCGATCCGGGCTTCGTGCGAGCGTTTTTCGTCGCGGGCGGGCGGGTGGCAGCGGAGCGGAACTTGCCGCCCGGCGGGGGCGCGGTGCTCGAGGTCGAAGCAGGGCTTTCCGCCGCGCGCCGCGCCGGGGAGCTCGACCTCGACGAGCTGCTGCTCGTCGACTCGTTCCTGCGCCGACCGCCGCCGGAGTTGCGCATCGCCCCGCTCCAGCGCGAGGCGATCCTGCGCGCTGCCGCTCTGCTCTACCCGCTCGCGTCGGAGTCGTAGAGATGGCAGGCGACGCTCACGTCCCCGACCGGTTCAAGCCGGGGGTCTTGCGGCGGCTGGAAGTCGAGCGCCACGTGCGTCCCGCTCGCCTCGAGGCGGTCGACGCCTCGCCAGAACGGCTCCTGCGGATCCTCCGCGCGGATGCGCTCGAGCAGAGCGACGACCTCCTGAGGCTGGCGCCCACGCGACGCCGGCATCCGGACCTCGGGCGACGGACGGTCGAGCACGTCGAGATCGCCGACGACCGCCTCCTCCTCCTCTACGCGCGCGTCGCCCGCCAGACGTGCCCAGCGAGCCTCGAGGAGGTCGCGGAGATCCCGCGATTCCCAGCCGCACGGCTCGAAGGCTCGTGGACAGCGGGGATGGAACGAACACCCGAGCGGCGGAGACGCGGCATCAGGCACCTCCCCGCGCGGCAAGTCTCGCGGCACGGCCCTCGCCGGATCCGGCTCCGGGATGGCCCGCAGCAGCGCCTGGGTGTACGGATGCTTGGGATCGGCGTAGATCGCCTCGGCCGGACCGATCTCGACGATGCGGCCGAGATACATGATCGCGATCCGGTCGCAGAAGAAGCGCGCCGTCGCGAGGTCGTGCGTGATGTAGAGATAGGTGAGCTCGAAGTCGCGCTTGAGCGCGACCATCAGCTCGAGGATCTTCGCGCGGACGCTCATGTCGAGCATCGAGACCGGCTCGTCGGCCACGAGCAGCACGGGATTGAGAATGAGCGCCCGCGCGATCACGGCCCGCTGCTTCTGCCCGCCGGAGAGGTCCCCCGGGTACTTGTCGACGTACGCCTCAGCGGGCGCCAGCCCGACGGTCTCCAGCACATCGGCCACTCTGGCCCGCAGCTGGGTGCGGTCGCGCTCGAGACCGTGGATCTGAAGCGGATGCCCGACCGCCTGGGCGATCGTCATCGCCGGATTGAGCGAGGCGTGGGGATCCTGGAAGACGACCTGCATCCGCCGCCGCAGGTCGCGGAACTTCCTCTCTGGCAAGCCGGTGATCTCGCGTCCCTCGAACTTGACGCTGCCTCCGGTGGCCCGAACGAGCCCGAGCAACGTCCGGCCGAGCGTCGTCTTGCCGCTTCCCGACTCGCCGACGAGGCCGAGGACTTCGCCGCGCCGGATGTCGAGCGAGACGCCGTCGACCGCCTTGACGACTCCGCCTTCCCGCCCGACGAGGCGATCGGCGAAGCTGCCGCGAATCGAGTAGTACGTCCGCAGATCGCGGATCGAGACGAGCGGCTCGCCCTCGGCGGGCTCGACGGTTCCGGCGGCCGCCTCAGGCTTCATCCGCAACTCCGATCGCCTCGCGCTCGAGCGGCGCGCCGGCACCCTGCGGGATCCGCTCGCTCGGGCCGTGGAGCCAGCAGAGGACGCGGCGACCGTCGTCGAGCCGCTGCTCGATCGGCTCCAGCTGGTCGCAGACCCGCATCGCGTTCGGGCAGCGCGGGTGGAAACGGCAACCCGGCGGGGGGTCGATGAGGTTCGGGGGCGCGCCGGGGATCGAATAGAGCGTCGTCGTATCGAGCGAGATCGTCGAGCGCAGCAGGTCGCGCGTGTACGGGTGCGCTGGGTCGGCGAACACCTCGCGCACCGGCCCCTCCTCCGCGATCCGGCCCGCGTACATGACAGCCATCCGGTCGCATGACTCGGCGACGATTCCGAGGTTGTGGGTGATCAGGAGAAGGGCGGTTCCGAAGTTGTTCTTCAAGTCGGCGAGGAGCGCGAGGATCTGCCCCTCGACGATGACGTCGAGCGAGGTGGTCGGCTCGTCGGCGACGAGGAGCTTCGGCCGGAGGACGAGCGCGAGGGCGATCATGATCCGCTGCCGCATCCCGCCTGAGAACTCGTGCGGGTACTGGCGGAACCGGGTCGGCGGGATCCCCATCCGGCCGAGAGTCTCGAGCGAGCGCCGCTTAACCTCGGCGTCGGTGAGGTCCGGCTCGTGCTGCTCGAGCGTCTCGCGGAAGTGGTCGGAGATTCGCAGCAGCGGATTCAGCCGCGTCATCGGCTCCTGGAAGATCAGCCCGAGCTCCGGCCCGCGCATCCGCCGCACTGCCTTCGGCGGCATCGCGACGAGATTCCGTCCGTCGTAGAGCACCTCGCCGTCGGCCCGGGCGCCGTCGGGAAGCAGCCCGAGAATGCCGCGACCGAGTGTCGACTTCCCGCAGCCCGACTCTCCGACGAGGCCGACGACCTCGCTCTCGCCGATGTCGAGCGAGACGCCGTCGACCGCGCGCACGGGCTTTCCCGGCGTGCCGTAGTAGACCCGGAGGTTCCGAACCTGCAGGATCGCGTCGGTCACTCGGCCTCTTCGGTCGGACCGGGGACAGGCTCGAACTCGAAACGCCCGAAGCGGCGCCGGCGGAGCACGGGATTGATCGTCTCGTTCAGGCCCTCGCCGACAAGGGTCAGCCCCGTGACGAGCAGGACGATCGCCAGGCCTGGGAAGAGGCCCGTCCACCAGATGCCCGAAGACGCATCCGTGACCGCCCGCGAGACGTCGTAGCCCCACTCGGCACCCTGCGAGGGCTGGATTCCGTAGCCGAGGAAGCCGAGCGCCGCGAGGAGGAGGATCGCATCGGCCGCGTTCAGCGTCGCGATCGGCGGCACGTTCTGGACGACGTTGAAGAAGACGTACTTGCGGATCACGGTGCGCGGGCGCGCGCCGAGGGCGCGCGCGGCGTCCACGTACGGCTCTTCTCGCACGCTGATCACGTGGTTCCTGACGACGCGGAAGTACAAGGGGACATACGCGGCGGTAATCGCGATCGCGGCAGTGAGGATCCCTCCGCCGATGCTCGAGGTGGAGAGCACGAACGCGATCACGATCGCGATCAGCAGATAGGGGAAGGCGAAGATCGCGTCCATGATCAGTACGAGGAAGCGGTCGAGGATCCCGCCGAAGTAGCCGGAGATCAGGCCGAGCGGCACGCCGACCACCAGCGACATCGCAAGCGCGATGGCGACGACCTCCAGCTCCGTCTGAGTGCCGTAGATCACGCGCGACAGGACGTCGACCGACTGCACCGTCGTTCCGAACAGGTGCGCCGACGACGGATGCGCCAACTGCTCGAACCGGTGCCCATCCGACTTGTACTGGGTGAAGTTGTACGGCGAGATCAGCGGCGCGAGAAGCGCAAGGAGGATGAAGAAGACGGTGATGACGACCCCGCTCCAGAACATGGCGCGGGCCACGCCGCTCGCCTCACGAATCGGCTTCGTCGCACGGCCGAGGGCGATCAGGCGCGCGCGACCGTGCGGGGTGCGGGGAGCGGCGGGGGCGAACGCCATGCTAGTACCGGATCCTCGGGTCGACGAACGCGTTGAGGAAGTCGACGAGGATGCTCACCGCGACGACGACGAGCGCGAAGACGACGATGATTCCCTGTACCCCGGCGTAGTCGCGATTCTCCAGGTAGATGACGAGCTCATGGCCGATGCCGGGCCAGTTGAACGTGGTCTCGGTAAGCACGACGCCGCCGAGCAGGATCGCAAGATTGAGGCCGACGACCGTGATCACCGGGACGAGCGCATTCTTGAAGGCATGGAAGAAGACGACCCGCCGCTCGGCGATACCACGCGCGCGTGCCGCCTCGATGTAGTCGTCGCGCAGCGTCCGGATCACGTTGATGCGCGTGAGGCGGATGAAGACCCCCGCGGTGATCAGGCCGAGCGTCGTCGCCGGCAGGATCAGATGCTTCACGATGTCCCAGAGCGCGCCCCAGCTGCCGTCCCAGATCGCGTCGACGAGGAAGATGTTCGTGTGCGTCTGCAGCAGCGCTTGCGTGAGCGGGCTCGCCTGGTCGGACGTCGGCAGCCAGCCGAGCCAGACGCCGAAGACGAGCTGCGCCATCAGCCCGAGGAAGAAGGGAGGCGTCGCGTAGACGATCACGCCGAACAGGCGCCCGGCGATGTCAACTGGGGTGTCGCGGTAGCGGCCGGCGATAAGGCCGACCACTACGCCGACGACGATCGCGATGAGCATCGCGAAGAACGTGAGCTCGAAGGTGGCCGCGCCGTTCTGCTTGATGATCT
>Ga0209474_10005674_pt1 | contig 10594 bp, 12 predicted proteins | sample GraSoiAngelo_145_FD_185902 | JGI IMG/M metagenome (GOLD analysis project Ga0209474, IMG submission 185902) | Grasslands soil microbial communities from the Angelo Coastal Reserve, California, USA - 14_1009_05_20cm (SPAdes) (version 2) | ecosystem: Environmental > Terrestrial > Soil > Grasslands... | reverse complement strand
CGTGCTGAATTCTTGCGCACGACCCACCCTTCTTTCTCCAGGCGATGAAGCAAGCTGACCAGCGTTGGTTCTTCAATGCCGGTGCGTTCCGCGATCTGCGATTGGGTCAGCGGTTCAGGCGCCCGGGAGAGATGGATGAGCGTGCGCCACTTTGCCTGGCTCAGGCCCATCGGCTTGAGCCGCTGATCGAGCTTGATCCGCCAGGCTCTGGCGGTACCGCCGAGAAGGGGCCCAAAGGTCTCGGGATCGAATTTTCTCATGAGATGCGGAAGATCGTTAGCAGGCTAACGATTCCGCCCTTAATCAGATGCTTTTGCCTACTTGTCAACCACCGTCAGCGCGAGGATGGAACAGAAAAAAGAATCGCCTCGTGCTGGCGGTAATCGACGATGCGCAAGACCAGCTGGGCCCGGCTCGGCGACCAGCGCCTCGTCGTCTGCGCTTCGGTTTCGTTCTCGCCCTGCACCAGGAAAAACTTCGTATCGGCCGGCAGTTGCTCGATGGTGCTGACATAGCGAATGGGTGCGTGGACATAGAACAAATACGGCTGGTATTTCGGGTTGACGGCATAGAGCAGGACGCTCGATGGAATGATGGCGTCTATTTGCCGAGCGTGTTGGCGAACCTTTTCGTGTTTGCGCAAATACGGGACACCAATCAGGCCGTAAGTCAGAAGCCCAATGCAACCGAGGCCGACGAAAAGGGCAGTAACATTGTTACGCACGTTTGGAGTAAACCTTTTGCCGGAGAGCCAACGCGGCCAGTGCAGGTTTTCGTGCGCCAACAGTTCGCCGAACCACCACGCGGCCGGACCGAGCGCTGGCATGGCGTAACGCGGCAAGGCGCCCGGAATCACGTTCACCAGCACAAACGGGGCAGCGATGCCGAGCAAAAGCGCAAAATGGCGCCGCCGCAATTCCGTTGGCTTATCGAATTGAAGGAGAGCGAGCGGCAACCATGGCAGGAAATAAACGAGACCGCGTGGAATGTTCATGATCCAGGAAGTAAATTGGAATCCACTGCCGGAAACGCGGCCGGTGTATTGGCGCGACCAAACGTGCGCGACGCGCGCCGAATCCGAGAGCAAAAACGCTGGCAGCGCCCAGGCGGTAAACATTCCAAGCATCACGACGAGAGCGATGAAATGGTCGCGAGTTGCGAGCAACGCCAGCTTGCGATCATTCCAGAGTAGCGCGACCACGGGCCCGTAAAAAAAGAGCAGATGCGGAAGCGGACCTTTCGTCAGCATGGCCAGCCCCAGAAAAACTGCTGGCAGCAGCCACAGCCGCCGACCTGTTTCTTCCGCGCGATAAGCCGCGATCCAAAAAATAAAGGCGAGCGCAGTTAACGAGACGTAGATGGCTTCGATTTCGATCAAACGGCCCTTTTCAATATTCCCGGCGTTAACCAGCCAGATCATCGCCGCCAGCAACGATCCCGTCGTCCCAAGCGCGCGCCGCCCCCGCGTGACGAAAGTGAGCGCGACCGCCAAAATCGCCAGGGCTGAGGGAAGACGCGCCGTCCATTCGCTGCGAACGCCGGTCAGTTTGAAAGAAGCAGCCACGATCCAGTTGACCAGCGGTGGTTTGCGAAAGTAGGGCTCGCTTCCGACATGCGGCACAAGGTAATTGCTGGTCTGCAACATGGTGACGGCCGGCAAAATTCGCCGGCCTTCTTCCCCGCGAATTTCGAGCGACCCCAGACCGGGCAGGTAAATCGCCGCCCAGACCAAGAGCACGACGTGGGTGCGGCGGCGCTGCCACCATTTGGCGAGAAAGATCTTTCGCCAGGTGCGGCGTCCAGGTCTGGGTTGATGCATAGCTGCGATTTTCACGGCTGGAGCGGTGGTTGCCAACGGATTTTCACGCCGGCCCCGGTCATCCCGAGGGATGACCGCCTTCGAGGACGCACTCTGCATTGACCCTGTCACCTTGACGAAAAGCCAGAGTAAATTAAATTAGCTCACTCTAGACCGCGCGACGTTGGAGTGGGAGCTGGTGTCCCACTCTTTTTTGTCTGGCGGTCTCGAGCTGTTTTTATGAACGCGGAATTTATAGCAATGCTGGATTATCTCGAGCGTGAGCGCGGGATTAAGCGCGAGATTTTGCTCGAAGCGGTCTCGAATGCATTGCTGTCTGCCTCCAAGAAAAGCGTGAGCGCTTCGCGGGAACTGCGCATCGACATTAACCCGAAGACCGGGGAGATTCGTGCCCTCGCTAATTTGATCGTGGCGGACAAGGTGACGAATCCGCAGGACGAAATTTCGGAAACTGCAGCCCGTCGAATCAAATCAGACGCAAAAGTCGGCGACGTCGTCGAAGTGGAAGTGACGCCCAAAAATTTCGGGCGCATCGCTGCGCAAACAGCCAAGCAGGCGATGATGCAACGCATTCGCCAAGTCGAGAAGGAAATGATTTACGAGGAGTTCAAGGACCGCGCGGGCGAAATCGTGAGCGGGACGGTGCGCCGGTTTGATCGTTCGGATGTAATTCTCGATCTCGGAAAATTCGAAGCGATCATGCCGCAACGCGAGCGCGTGGTAGTGGAAGATTACAACGTTGGCGACAGATTACGCGCTTACGTGGTAGCGGTGGACAATGGAATTCGTGGACCGGAGATCATCGTCTCTCGCAGTCATCCGAACTTTGTGCGGCGTTTGTTCGAACTCGAAGTGAGCGAAATTGCCGACGGCACGGTCGAGATTCGCGGCATCGCGCGGGAAGCGGGTTATCGGACGAAGATCGCGGTCTGGAGCGCGAACGAGAAAGTCGATCCAGTCGGCGCATGCGTAGGGATGCGCGGATCGCGGGTAAAAAACATCGTACGCGAACTCAATAATGAGAAGGTAGACATCATTCGCTGGAGCTCCGACCCGAAGGAATTTGTGCTCGAGGCATTGAAACCGGCGAAGGTAAAAAATCTCACCTTCGACACGGAGAAGAAGAGTGTGACGATTGCGGTTGACGAAGATCAGCTTTCCCTCGCGATTGGAAAGAAAGGTCAGAACGCGCGCCTGACGTCACGATTGACCGGTTGGGAAATCAACATTCAAAAGGACACTTCAGCTACGACTGTGGTCGAGCAAAAAGTGGCGCAAGCGGCGCAAAGTTTGTCGAGTGCGCTGCCCATTACCGAGGAACAGGCGACGACGCTGGTGAAGTCGGGTTTCACCAATCTGGAGGGATTGCGTGACGCCGACGTGCAGGATTTGGTAGATGTTTTGGGAATCGACGAAGCGAAGGCTCGCGAAATCCACGAAGCGGTGAAGGAACCGGAACCCGCTCAGTAGTTATGGCTCTCCGCTGAGGAGCTCAGGGCCATGAGCAGAAATTTTGAGAAACGAGATGGCAACGAAAAGCACGACGAAATCGCCGGCGCGCAAGACGGCAACGACAGCGCGCAAACCGGTGAAGACTGTTCCTCAAAAAGGGCCGCTGCCTAAAGGTAAAGAATCGAAAGCAAAGGCTGCGGAAAAACCGGCGCGCCCTACCGCTCCGGCAAAAGAGAAAGTCGCGCCCGCTCAGATCACTACGGCCGGGTCGGAGAAAACCGAAGAGAAGCCTAAGTCAGCGAGCAAGATGGAATCGGTTTCATTGATCGATAAACCGAAAGCGAAATCTACCGACGGCGCCCCAAAGGCCAGGACAACATTTTTGCCCCCGATTTCGAAACTAGTCGCGAAACCCGGGCTCACCGCCGCGCCGCCACCGCCGGTCGAACTACCGCCTCCGCCCCCTGCTCCGGTTACCGATGTTGCTCCTGTTTCTTCAACCGATGGGCAGGCCACGGAAGTTGCTCCTCCGGTCGAGGAAGAACCGAAGAACGTCATCACGATCAAGCCGCCCATCATTGTCAAAGAGCTGGCGACGCAGCTCGGAATGAAAAATTTTCAGCTGATCAAAGAGCTGATGGACGATTTCAACATCTTCGTAAACGCCAACCAGACGGTCGAACCCGATGTTGCGACAAAGATTGCGGAGCGGCACGGATTCGTGCTGGAAAAAGAGCGGCGAGAACAGGGCGGCGGCCGCCACCTCCGGAGCCAGCGAAAGAGGAGGAACTCAAGCCCCGCGCGCCCATCATTACATTCATGGGCCACGTCGATCACGGCAAAACGTCATTGATGGATGCGATTCGAAAAACGCGGGTCGCCGCGGGCGAAGCGGGCGGGATTACGCAGCACATCGGGGCCTATCGCGTCGAATACAAAGGCGAGCCCATTACTTTTCTCGACACTCCAGGTCATGCCGCATTCACCGCCATGCGTGCGCGGGGTGCCTCGGTCACCGACATTGTCGTGCTGGTGGTGGCAGCCGATGACGGGCTGATGCCGCAGACGATTGAAGCAATCAATCACGCCAAAGCGGCCCCGCATGTCAAAATCATGGTCGCGATCAATAAAATCGATCTGGCGTCGGCCAATATCGATCGGGTGAAGAAACAACTTCAGGAACGCGAGCTGACGCCGGAAGATTGGGGTGGCGAAACCATTACGGTTCCGGTCTCGGCTACACGCGGAACCAATATCGATCAACTTCTTGAGATGATGACATTGCAGGCTGAAGTGATGGAACTGAAGGCATCGCCGACCGCGAAACCGCGCGGCACTGTGATTGAAGCGCAGGTAGAAGCGGGGCGCGGACCGACCGCTACCGTTATTGTCCAAATGGGAACACTGCGCGTGGGCGACCCTTTCATTTGCGGCGATTTCAGCGGTAAAGTGAAATCGTTAATCGATGATTGCGGTCAGCCAGTGAAAGCGGCGGGGCCGTCGATGCCGGTGAAAGTTCTTGGATTCACCGGATTACCCAATGCGGGCGACGAACTACTGGTGATGGATTCGGAGCGCGAAGCCAAACAACTGAGCGAAGAACGGCTGGAATCGAAGCGCGCCGGCAAACTGGCGACACCGCAGCGCGCTACTCTCGAAACATTATTGGAAGCGGCCGACGGCAAGAAAATCTTGCGCATCGTCTTGAAAACCGACGTGCAAGGGTCGCTGGAAGCTTTGACCAGCGCGCTCAATCAGATCGAGAGCAAGAAAGTCGACCTGGAAATTATCCACGCCGGAGTCGGGCCGATTTCGGAAAACGATATTCTACTGGCGAGCGCGTCCAACGCGGTCGTCGTCGGCTTCAACATCAAAGTGGAAAATATGGCAGTGACCGCGGCGAAACACGAAGGAGTGCAGGTCAAACTTTACTCGATCATTTACGAGCTACTCGATCAGATCAAAGAAGCGATGGCAGGCCTGCTCGAACCGGAACATCGGGAATCGGTCATTGGCCACGCCGAAGTGAAACAAATCTTCCAGTTGAGCAGAGGGATCGTGGCCGGATGTCTCGTCACCGATGGCCGCATTGCGCGCACGGCACGCGCGCGTGTCCTGCGACGCCGTCAGCCGGTTTACGATGGTGGCCTTGCGACTTTGCGCCGGTTCCAGGACGACGTGAAAGAGGTGCGCTCGGGACTCGAATGCGGAATAAAGCTGGGAGATTTTAGCGAATACCAGGTAGGCGACATTATCGAGTGCTACGTGCTCGAGCAGATCGCGCAGAAATTGTGACCAACCCGTTGAAGCGTTGAAGAGTCGAAGCGGGAAAACGGGCCCGCTTCCAAGCTTCATCGCTTCGACCTCCTCCAATGAAACATCGATTATTGCGCGTAAATGAAATACTCAAACGCGAGCTCAGTGGAATTATCACGCGTGAAATGAAATTCGAGAAGGGCCTGGTCACCATCAATCAGGTGGACGTGACCTCCGACCTGAAAAGCGCGCACGTTTTTGTCAGCGTCCTCGGCACGGCCGGCGCGGGCGTAATCAAACAGCTCGAGGCGCATCGCGCTGCCTTGCAATCCGCCCTGGCCAAGCATGTGGTCTTGAAATACACCCCCCATCTTGTTTTCCATCTCGATGACTCGATCGAACGCGGCACGCGCATCATCGAAATCATGCAGGAGATTGAATCCCCCCGCGAAAGCAACGCGTGAACGAGCGCGACGCCAGGTTTGCCGAAATTGGTCGTGCCTTGCGCGAACATAACAAATTCGCGGTGCTAAGTCATGTGCGCCCGGATGGAGACGCACTCGGGAGCACGCTGGCGCTCACGTTATCGCTGAAAGAACTCGGCAAAGATGTCCGGGCCTGGAATGAGGAGGGAATGCTGGAGAAATACGGCTTTCTGGCGCGGTCCGACCTATTAACCAAACCCCCGAGCGCGCCGGAAGATTTTGATGTGGCGATTGCACTCGATACCGCAGTGCAGAACCGCCTCGGCGCAACCACCGCCGCCGTCGGCAGTGCTAAACTCTGGATCAATATCGATCATCACCCGAGTAATCCGCGTTACGGCGATCTTGTTTACATCGATCCGACTTCGCCAGCGACCGGCCAAATTCTTTTTGAATTCCTAACGAACCAAAAATTCCCGATCACACCGGCAATCGCGGAAAATCTTTACGCCGCGATCTCTACCGACACCGGTTCGTTTCAGTATCCCAATACGACCACGCGTACGTTCGAGATCGCGGCGGAGCTGGTTCGTTGCGGGGTCGACGTTGGACGAATCAGCCAGTTGCTTTACGAAAATTTTCCACGCCGGCGCATCGAGCTGCTGCGCGACCTATTGGATACCATGCGGTTCGGGTGCGACGGAAAACTAGCGTGGTTCAGCTTGAGCAAGGCGTCCGCCATTGCGCTTGACGTGATTCCGGAAGATAACGAAGGCTTAATCGATCATTTGCGCGCAATTCGCGGCGTGGTCGTGGCAATTTTCTTCGAAGAACTGGCCGATGGAAAAGTGCGCGTCAGCATGCGCTCGAAAAATGAAGCGCTCGATGTCTGCGCGATTTGCACACAGTTTGGTGGTGGCGGCCATGTCCTCGCCGCCGGGGCGCGCGTTCGCGGGACATTGCCGGAAGTAGAGAAAAAAATCGTGGAACAAGCCTGTGCAGCAATCGAGCGCAACACCTGACGGCGTTCTGCTGGTGGACAAGGCCGCAGGGATGACGTCGCACGATGTCGTCGCGTTGGTGCGGCGACGTTTGCAAATTCGGAAAGTCGGTCACTGCGGCACGCTCGATCCGATCGCCACCGGTCTCCTGCTGCTCACCCTCGGACGCGGTACAAAAATTCAGGATCTGCTCATGTCTGAGGACAAGGAATATGCCGGAACCATGATGCTCGGAGTCGCAACGAGCACACAGGATAAGGAGGGTGAAATCATCGAGCAACGCGAAGTACCGGCTTTCGACGAAAAAACCATTCGCGCCGCGTTTGAGAAATTTCGCGGCGATTTTTATCAAACTCCGCCGATGGTCTCCGCCATCAAACACGCCGGTGTTCCGCTTTACAAACTCGCGCGTCAGGGGAAAACAATCGAGCGCGAGCCACGGTTGGTGCACGTTTATCGTTACTCCATCGATCGGGTCGGATTGCCTGAAATCGATTTCACCGTTGTCTGCAGTAAAGGGTTTTATGTTCGCACTTACGCGCACGACATCGGGGTGGAACTCGGTTGCGGCGCCCATCTCTATTCGCTACGACGGGTGAAATCGGGTCGATTCGATGTCGCGAACGCAATTTCGGTTGAGCAGATTAAAAATGGGGAACCCTCTGAAATTGCCGCGCGGGTGCTCTCCTTGCCGCAGGTTTCGCGAATGCGAGGAGCGTGAACGGCGAAGTAATGAGGCGATGAAGTAGTGGAATGATGAAGTAAGAAGGAATGACGAAATCCGAAGGCATGCGTGATGCGTGAACGTAACGGTGCATTTTGGTTGAATACCGAAACGCTGCTTAAACTTGACGGCTTTAAGCCGTCAAGTTTTCGAGAAAGAGCGGACACTATGGCGGTTTACGATTTGGAAGTAGAGGGCGGAGCTCTGCGACGCCACCTCCACGTTCTAGGCTCGCAGGAGCCCGCCCCTCCAGTGCCGCTAGCTTCGCGAATGCCGCAAGCGTGATGGAAATCGTTCATTCCACCACCGATCTCGCGCAGTTGGAGGGTCCGCTCTTCCTCGCCATCGGCGCCTTCGATGGCGTGCATCTCGGTCACCAGGCCGTCATCTCCACTTCCGCGCGGCATGCCCATTCCGAAGATGGAACCCCGGTTGTTGTCACCTTCGATCCACATCCAGCCAAAGTTTTACGGCCAGAGAATCCGCCGCATCTCATAACCTCCACGCCGCACAAGATCGCATTGATCCGTGCTCTTGGGGTCGGACACTTGCTGATCATTCCTTTCGACAAAAATTTCGCCCAAACCAAGGCGGAAGATTTCGTTGCGCAACTGACCGAGAGCGCCAAGCCGCTGTGCGAAATTTGTGTCGGCCATGAATGGTCGTTCGGGAAAAATCGGACCGGCAATCTCGCGCTTCTGCGCAAGCTCGGTAGCCGGTATCACTTCAACGTTGTCGGAATCCCGCCAGTGAAAGTGAATGCCGCGGTTGTAAGTAGCACCGCCATTCGCGCCCGAATTGAGCGCGGCGATTTCGCCGGCGCGGCCGCAATGCTCGGTCGCGACTACACCATTCTCGGCACGGTCAGGAAAGGTTCAAAACTGGGTCGACAACTCGGTTTTCCGACGGCGAATTTGAGCGCGCACAGTGAACAATTTCCGCCCAATGGCGTTTACTTCGTCGAAGCCTGGTTTGAAGGCGTGCTCCATCATGGCGTCGTCAATGTCGGATTCCGGCCAACCGTATCGGGCGAAAAAGCCGAGCGCACGATCGAAGTTCATCTCCTCGATTTCCATCGCGACATTTACGGCGGCGATATCGAAATAAAATTCGTACAATTTCTCCGGCCGGAGAAAAAATTTGAAAACGTTGAGGCACTCGGAAAACAAATCGCGGCTGACGTGAAGAAAGCGCGCGAACTTTGCGCAGCGTGACCTAAACGGTCATGTCGTGCGTTCGCGTGAGGGCAGCCCAGAGGCCGGCAATTGTCATCCCGGTCCCGCAGGCGAAGATCAGAAGAAGCAGTTGCAGCGGTCTTAAACCCGATACCCGCGCGCATGCATCGTGCACGAACATTCCTTCACCCGACGCGAAATACGCGATCACCACCGACACAATCGTCGCCGAGAAAATAATGAAAGCGCGCTGCGTGCTCCAGGAGAAGCGCCGGCGCGGAAGCTGTTTCATCACTCGACCAGTAAAGCCCGCGTCATCGATATAGCGCGTCTCGTCACGCAATCGCGCATCGAGTAAATTATCGAGTGGGTCGTTCATTCAGTGGCCCAGGCAGCTAGCATTTTCTTCAATTTCTCGCGTCCGCGCAAGACATTCGTCTTCACCGTTCCCAGCGGGATATCGAGAACACGGGCCGCTTCATCATGAGACAACCCATTCTGGCAGCAAAGGGTGACGGCAGTGCGCTCGTGCAGCGGTAAATTAGCCAGCGCGTTCATGAGATCGTGACGCAATCCCGGATCCGTCGTTTGTGGATCAACCTCGGCTTGTAATTGGCTTTCATCGATCCCGACAAGTTCTTTACGCTTGCGGGCGTTCTCGCGGAAAACGTTATAAGCGATTCGGTAAAGCCAGGTGGAGAATTTCGCTTCGCCCCGGAAACTCCGAATGTTTTTGTAAGCCCGAATGAATGTTTCCTGGGCCAGATCATCCGCCAGTTCCACGTCGGCGCGCACGAGCTGGCGCAAAAGACCGCGTACGGGCGATTGATGACGGCGAACCAGCTCGCCAAAAGCGTGCTGGTCACCTTTAACAATAACTCGCGCGAGCAGGTCGGCATCGGTCAGCTCCACATCATTGTTTCAACGCTTTCTCATCGCGATAAGCAAGCCGCCACGCCAGCAGATAACCCAGACCAATCAAGCCGGGAATCAAACCGAGTGCCCAGACGCCGTTGTCCCAACCGGCACTGATTCCGAAAAACATGACCACACCCACGCCGATCGAGACGAGCACGATGCCGCGGCGTAAATCGTACCACGGGCGCACGGTTACCGGCGCAGCCGCGGGCGAGGAGAGCAATTCCGGCGGAACCGGCTGACCCTTCTCCACCATCATCCGCACGGTACGATGCAACGAACGCGTCTTGGCCCAGCCGCTGAACATGATGACGGCTACAATCGCGACTGGAAACCCAAACACGGCTAGCAAACTGATAATGACGATCGGAAGAACACTTTCCGGTATGTCGTCTCCATGATGGCGATTGGAATCGCGTTTCTCGCCGTCGCTCCCATCGACCGTTATCCCAAATCCTTTGTGTTTAAATTTCCGATCGACCCGTTCCTTAATCTTGTCCGCAAATTGATTCGTCGCGGACGGTGTGGCCGAAATCGCGGGAGAAACAGAAACAGCGGGAGTAGCCGTTGCCGTCGCCGCGACCGTGGGCGACGGAGCCGGCGTTTCTGGCGTGGCGGCAGGTGTTTGTGCGTAGATGGCCAGCACCAGCCCAAAAGTGGCGGCGCCGCCAAGAACGAATGCTTTCATAGTTTTCATTTGCCTATGAGATGCAGAAAAAAGCCAGTTCGGATTCAAGAAAATGAGACCCAGTTTGCCCTCAATCGGAGTTTAGGCTGGCATGCGGCTCCGCAGAGCGTCGCCCTACTAGGCAGGTTGGAGAACG
>Ga0209474_10005672_pt1 | contig 10595 bp, 10 predicted proteins | sample GraSoiAngelo_145_FD_185902 | JGI IMG/M metagenome (GOLD analysis project Ga0209474, IMG submission 185902) | Grasslands soil microbial communities from the Angelo Coastal Reserve, California, USA - 14_1009_05_20cm (SPAdes) (version 2) | ecosystem: Environmental > Terrestrial > Soil > Grasslands... | reverse complement strand
CACCTACTCGAGGGCGTCGTCGAGGGGCACGAGCCGTTGCTGTAGTCCGTAGATGGCGGCCTGGGTCCGATCGGCCAGGTGGAGCTTCGAGAGGATGTTCGACACGTGCGTCTTGACCGTCTCCTCCCCGATCGACAGGTCTTGGGCGATTTCCTTATTGGAGTGGCCGCGCGCCAGGGCCGTGAGGACGTCGACCTCGCGGGGCGAGAGTTGATCCACGGGATCGCGATCACGGCGACGGCGCATCTCGTGCAGCAGCTTGGCGGCGACGCTGGGATCCAGCACACTTTCTCCGCGAGCGGCAGCCCGCACCGAGCCGACGACCGCCTCGACGCCTGCCGCCTTGAGTACGTATGAAATCGCTCCCGCCTTGATCGCCTCGAACAGCTGGTCATCGCCCTGATGCGAAGTCAGAATCACGACCTGGGTTGCGGGACTGATCCGCTTGATGACGCGCAGGGCGCTCAAGCCATCGGTGTTGGGCATCAATAGATCGAGCAGGACCACCGCCGGCACCTGCTCGCGCACCGCCTCGATCGCCTGGTTGCCATCGGCCGCCTCGCCCACGACCTCGATATCGGCCTGCTGCTGAAGCAGAAAACGAAGGCCCTGTCGTACGACCGTATGGTCGTCGACGATCAGCACGCGGATCACGACGGGCTCACCGGCAGGGTCGCCTCGATGACCGTCCCTTCGGCCGGACGGCTGCTGATCACCAGCGTGCCGCCCAGTTCGGCGACGCGCTCGCGCATCAAGCGGAGGCCGAGGCCCGGGCTGGCGCTGTCCGCATCGGGCTCGAAACCGCGACCATCATCGCTAACCCGGATCTGGGCGCCGGCGCCGTTGCGGTGCAGCGCCAAGCGGATACTCGTGGCCTGCGCGTGCTTGACGGCGTTGGCCAGCCCTTCCTGCGCGACGCGCAGCGCCGCCAGCTCGGCGGCCGGTGCCATCGTCACCGGCTCCAGCTCGGCGTCGACCTTGATCCGCAGCCGCGTCGCGTAGGTCGAGACCAGCTCTTCCAGTGCCGGGATCAATCCCTTCTCGTCGAGCGTCGTGGGACGGAGCTCCAGCAGCAGGGCCCGCATCTCCCGATCCGCGCTCTGCACCGTCTCACCGAGCGCGCGCACCTCGCGACGGAGAGGCGAATCGTCGGGGAGCGCCTTCTCCAGCCCACCGGCGAGCAGGCTCAGCGAGAAGAGGTCCTGCGAGATCGAATCGTGCAGCTCGCGGGAGATGCGGCTCCGCTCGGCGAGGCGGGCACTCTTCTCGGCGAGCGCGCGCTCGTGATCGACGGAAGACTGCAGCCGCTCGGCCATCGTGTTGAAGTCCCGCTCGAGCTGACCGACCTCGTCGGAGGCGCCGGGGTCCACCCGGTGGCCGAAGTCGCCGCCGGCGAACGTGGCTGTGGTCAAACCCAGGCGGCGCAGCCGCTGCACGATGCCGCGGGTCGTCAGCACGCCGAAGACGACCCCGATCGGCAGCGTGAGCAACAACAAGATCAGCCCGGACTGCAGCAGCGGCCCCGCGCCGGCGACCGATGCGATCGTCGCCGGTTGCACCGGCGCCTGCACATAGACCAGGGCGTCCGGTGGAAATCTCTTCTCGGTCCCTGGCTTGCCGGAACCGGACCGGAACTCGTCGAGGAGTACCGATTGGACGCACCAGGCCACCCGCCCATTTGCCACCGGTGAGATCTGACCGCGGCCCCCGCTTTCATAGCCGGCGCCCGTCGGGATGACAGCGTACGCGGAGCTACCAACGGGGTACCGCGCCGGATAGGTGCTGGCGATGATCGTTCCGTCGGACGTGAACGCGAGCGCCAGCGTCATCGCGGGTGCACCAGCCGGATACGACGTGGGCACCTGCGGGACCGCGACGCCGTTGCCCGACGGCTGCTCCTGACCGGGACCCAACGCGACGCCCGGTTGGCCGAGCACGTAGTTCGCCGGTAAGGCCACGTGGTCGGTGGCCGTGCTCACCAGCGCCACTTGCTGCGCGAGGTCGCCCGCTGTCTGTTGCACGCGGCTGATCAAGTCCTGGCCGGCGAGCAGGTTGGGAAGAATGAACCCGAACGCCACCCCTTCCACGAGGATCACGGCCGCCGCCGTGACGAGCACGTAGGACGCGGCCATCTTGCCCTGGAGGCCGAAGCGCTCCCGCCAGCGTCGGCGCCCCTGGCGCATCTCGCCCGTGATTCTAGGCGCCTTTTCCCACGCCGTCCTCCCTCGCGAGGGGGATTCGCATTCCCCGGATTTCGTGAGCGACATCCCCCGGCGACAGTGATGGCTTTGCGTCGCGTCCGCCCTACGCTGGCCGCGCCATGAAACTCAACCATCTCGCCGCCATCCCACTGACCGCGATGTCGATCGTCGCCTTCGCCGCGTGTGGAACTCCAGCGCAAACGCACTCGGAAACGCCGGCCCAGATCTGGCACGAACTGGTCCAATGCGCCCGCACCCACGGCTACCCGAACTTCCCCGACCCCACCATCGACAGCCAGGGCCGCGCCACCTTCCCGCGTGGCACCCAGACACCTTCCGACGCGACGAAGCAGGCCTGCCAGTCGATCTACGACCGCCTCCCGGCTGCCGCCCGCGACACGGGCTCGGCGCCGGATATCGCCATGGAAATCCAGTTCGCGAAGTGCATGCGGACGCACGGGCTGACCGACTGGCCGGATCCGGATGCGAACGGCAACTTTCCGCTGCCGGCCGACCTGCAGACCACCTACAAGAGTGGACCGGTGTGGGACCGGATCAAAGCCGGATTGGATGCCTGCCGCGCCTTCAACCCGTCCGGAGGCATCAGCGTCAGCCATGGCTAAGCCGCGCCTTGCGACCGCCGCGATCGGGCTGATGGCCGCGCTCCTCTCAGCATGCGGAACTCCGGCCAGCAGCGCCGGCGGCAGCGGCGTTCCCACCACGACGGCGCTGGTGACGCGAACCGACATCACGTCGCGCCAGCAACTGCTCGGCACCCTGACCTACGCGGGCTCCTACACCGTGATCAACCAGGCCGGCCCCGGCATCTTCACCGCCATATCCGCGCCCGGCGCCGTCTTCGCTCGCGGACAGGTGCTGTACCGCGTCAACGGTCGCCCGATCGTTCTGCTCTACGGCGATCCGTTGTGGCGCCCGCTTTCGGTCGGAGTCGCCGACGGCTCGGACATCGGCGTGTTACAGGCGAACCTGGCGGCGCTCGGGTTCGCCACCGGGCTGCGCTTCAGCGCGCATTTCGATTGGATCACCGCGATCGCCGTGCGCCGCTGGCAGGCCTCGCTGGGCCTGGCGCAAAGCGGCATCGTCAACCTCGCCGACGCCGTCGAGATGCCCGGGCCGATCCGCCTGACGACGGTCCAAGAGACGATTGGTATGACAGCGCAGCCAGGGCAGCCGATCATGAATGCGACATCCACCCAGCACGCGGTGCAGCTGCTTCTCAACGTGTCGCAGGAATCGCTGGTCAGAGTCGGTGCCCCGGTCGTCGTCGCGCTTCCAGACGGCAAGACGACGGCGCCAGGCACCGTGTCCGGGATTGGGACCGTCGCGACGGAACCGGTCAATCAGAACGGCGGCTCGAACAATGGTCCGCCGCCGGCGACCGTCACGGTCACGATCGCGCTCACCGATCCGAGCGCCGGCGGTAGCCTCGACCAGGCTCCCGTCACCGTCGCCATCGTGTTCGATGTCCACAAAGGTGTGCTCGCCGTGCCGGTGCTGGCCTTGCTCGCCCAGCCCGCCGGCCAGTACGCCGTCGAGGTTGTCGATGGCTCGGAGCGGCGCCTGGTGACGGTGACCACCGGGCTCTTCGACGACCGCGGCCTGGTCGAGGTCAGCAGTGCAAATCTCCACGAGGGCATGTCGGTGGAGGTTCCGCGGTCGTGAGCAAGGCCGTCATCGAGTTGCGCGACGTCGTCCGGCGCTATCCCGGCGATCCAGCGGTCGAATCGCTTCGAGAAGTGACGCTGCGCGTCGAGCCGGGTGAGCTGCTCGCCGTGATGGGACCGTCCGGATCCGGCAAGACCACCTTGCTGCACATCGCGGGCACCCTCGACCGGCCCAGCTCGGGGAGCGTGCGCATCGACGGTGTCGACACCAGCAGCATGAACGATGGTCAGCTCTCCGGCTTTCGCGCCACCCGTCTCGGCTTCGTCTTCCAGCAGTTCTACCTCATCGAGGGCATGACCGTGCTCGACAACGTCGCGGCCGGCCTCCTCTACCGCGGAGTCGACGGCCGAGAGCGCCGGCGCCAGGCCGCTGTTGCCCTGGAGCGCGTCGGCCTTGGTCATCGCCTCGTGCATCGACCGGCCCAACTCTCCGGAGGGGAGCGCCAGCGCACCGCCATCGCCCGCGCGGTCGTCGGCCGGCCCAAGGTCGTCCTCGCGGATGAGCCGACCGGTAATCTCGACAGCGCCTCCGGCATCGCGATCGTCGAGCTCCTGCGAGATCTCCATCGCGATGGCACGACAGTGATCGTCATCACTCACAGCCCGGTGGTGGCCGGCGCCATGGATCGACGCGTCGAGCTCATGGACGGCCGCGTCGAACGCGACACCGGAGGACCGTCGCATGCGTGACACCTCCCGCCTCGCGGCGGCCGACCTGCTCGCGTTGGCGAGTCTCGGGCTGCGCATGCGGCGGCTCCGGGCGGCGCTCTCCGCGCTCGGCATCAGTATCGGGGTCGCAGCGATCGTCGGGGTGCTCGGGATCACGCAGTCCAGCCAGAGCGACCTGTTAGCCCAGATCGATCGCCTCGGGACGAACCTACTCACGGTGCAGAACGGGCGGCAATTCAACGGTGGCGAGGCGAAACTGCCAACAGCGGCCCGCTTGATGATCGGCCACATCCCAGCGGTGGAGCACGTCTCTGCGACGGCCCTGTTGACCGGAGCCGTGTACCGCAGTGACCTCGTCCCCAGTTACGAAACCGGCGGCATCGGCGTCCGCGCGACCGACGTGGCCTTGCTCGACACCCTCAATGGACGGGTCTTGCACGGGACCTTTCTCAACGCCGCGATGGCAAACTATCCGGCCACGGTCCTCGGGTTCGGCGCCGCGCGTTACCTCGGGATCGACCGGCTCGACGAACCCACGCGTATCTGGATCGGGCGACGCTGGTTCACGGTGGTCGGCATCCTCGAGCCGCTGCCGCTCGCGCCCGAGATCGACCAAGCGGCGCTCATCGGCTGGCCGATCGCGCAGTCGGCGCTCGCCTTCGACGGGTTCCCGACCCGGATCTACGTCTGGGCGGCCACCGACCAGGTCGGCGCGGTCGACGCCATCCTGGGCGCCACCGCCAACCCCGAGAATCCCGAGCAGGTCGCGGTCAGCCGCCCATCGGATGCGCTGGCGGCTCGACTCGCGGTGCAGAGCTCGTCGACCACGCTGATCATCGGCCTGGGAGCGATTGCCCTCCTCGTCGGCGGGGTCGGCATCGCCAATGTGATGTTCGTTTCCGTCCTCGAGCGGCGTTCGGAAATCGGCTTGCGCCGCGCGCTGGGCGCGACGCGGCCGCAGATCGCCGCACAATTTCTAGCGGAATCCCTCCTCCTCTCCACCATCGGCGGCATCATCGGCGTCGCCGCTGGAACAATCGCCACCGCGGGCTACGCCACGCTGCAGGGTTGGACGATTCTCATTCCGCCGACCGGCTGGGCCGCCCTGATCGCCGCCATAGCGATCGGCGCCGTGGCGGGACTCTATCCGGCGCTTCGTGCCGCCCGGCTCGCCCCGACCGACGCGCTCCGTTCGACCTGAGGCCGGAACTCCCGCGAGCGCCCAGCTTGCCAGTTACTGGCCGATAAGTTGCCAATTAAGCCCCGAGGCCACCACGAATTGGCAAGTTTATGGCAACATAATGGCAAAGATGATCGACCGAGGCTCGTTCAGAGCGCCCGACCCAATACTGGCGATGCCTGCGCTGACTCTGGAAGTCACCAGGCTGCTCGAGGACCTGGCGATGTTCCGGGGCAACTGGGACCGCCTCAAACGAACGCAACCGGAACAGCTGAAGCGCCTTCGCCGCATCGCGACCGTCGAGTCGGTGGCCGCTTCGACCCGCATCGAAGGAGCCGAGGTCACGAACGAGGAGGTTGCGAGCATCCTTGACGGGCTTGCGTTGGAGCCGATGCGCTCGCGGGATGCCTCCGAGGTTCGAGGGTATTCGGATCTTTTAACGCTCATTTACGACCAATCGACGGGACTCCCGATAACTGAGAACTACGTCAGGCAGATGCATAAAGTGCTGCTACAGCATTCGGAGGTCGAGGCGCATCACCGGGGTGAGTACAAACGGCTCGCCAACGACGTGATAGCGACCACGCCTGATGGCAGGCGAGTCACAATGCTCAAGACGGCGTCCCCATTTGAAACCGCCGTGCTTATGCCGCGGCTGGTCGACGAATACGCAACCGCTTCGCTCAGCCGCGACTGGCATCCACTGATCCTGATCGCCGACTTCGTCCTGTGGTTTCTCTCCATTCATCCATTCCTGGAGGGAAACGGTCGCCTATCACGAGCCATGGCCACGCTAATGTTGCTGAAAGCCGGCTATGAATACGTTCCATTCGCCTCGCTCGAGAAGGTGGTGGAAGATAACAAGAGCGAGTACTACGCCACCCTTCAGCGTTCTCAGATTGCGGCTCGAGATGATGCCCGAGACTATCAACCCTGGCTGGTGTTCTTTCTTCAGGCGCTCCGCGCCCAACAGCAAAATCTTCTAGCCGTCTTAAATCGGGACCGGGAAGCGCAGTCCCTGACCACCGATCAGCGGAAACTTCTCGACACCCTACAGCGGGCAGGTTCAGCATCCGCCTCGCAGCTTGCTTCCGAAGTCGGCCGGCCGAGTCGAACGATTCGCTATAACCTCGCCGTCCTGGTCGAGCGAAAACTTGTCGAGTTCGAGGGACTGCGACGTGGGCGGCGTTATCGACTAGCCGAAACCGCCAACAGCCCGGTCGCCATCCGCAACGCACGGCCGGAACCCGTGATCAGCGTTGAGACGCCTGTTGTCCAGACCGAGGATTCGGCTGTGGACCGAACCGAGGCCGGCCCACTTCAGGAGAGCGGATCAAATTTCACACGCCAGGCGAACCCTCGCGCGAACAGCCTTCTCTACGCCAGCTTCGTCTTAGGGGCCGTTCCTGAGGGCAACGCGCCCTTGACAGACCACGATCTCGACGTCATCGAGGATGATTTCCGGCGATTGGAGCCAGAAGCCACAGCTGTGAGGGCCACACCCGAGGTGAGTTGGTGGCATGCGGCGAGCGCTCAGCCCGGCACGGACTCGTGGCAGGGTTGGCTCCTGCCTGGACCGGTCTTGTCCGTCATGCGGGCATTCCATGGCACGAGGCGGACGGATGGCCAGGCGATTTCGCTTCCCGACCTCATCGATTGGTGGCGCGAGGTGATGCGCTCCCAGCAAGTCGTGATGCAGTCGCTAGGCGCCGTCCGCGTCGAATTGGGCCTTTGGCTTCAAACCTATCCCTCGGGGCAGCCTAACGTCATTGATCTAACGTTCGAGAATCTGCCGACGCCGACACAGGGGGCGCCACCGAGCGCGGTACCACCATGGTCTTACCGGACGAGGGCTTTTGACCTCGAGGATGTCAGCCCTTCCATCCTGCGACCCGCTGCCGTGTCGCTTCTGAGGCACTTCAGCTATCGGCACTTAGAGCCAACGGTCAGATCCCTGGGCCTCTAGTGGCGCGCCCGAACGACTCGCGCTGCTTTAACGTCCAACTATGAGGCATCCACTTCGATTCGGGCTGAAGCTGTCAGGGCAGGACACGACAATCCACGCGCTACGCGCGGTCTGGCGGATCGCGGAGGAAAGTGGTTTCGATCATGTATGGGACTTCGACCACCTCGCCTCGATCGGAGACGTAGGTCCCGACCGTCCGATTTACGAAGGCTGGACGCTTCAGGCCGCGATGGCCGAGGCCACCAAGCGAGTGCGCATCGGCTGCCTGGTCAGCGGCAACACCTACCGCAATCCCGCGCTGTTGGCAAAGATGGCCGTCACCGTTGATCACCTGTCCGGCGGGCGGCTCGAGTTTGGCATCGGCGCTGCGTGGGCCGAGATCGAGCACAAGATGTACGGCTTCGAGGGCCTCGACCACCGCGTCGGCAGGCTGAGCGAGTCGCTGCAGATCATCAAGTCGCTCTTCACCGAAGAGCGTACGAACTTCGAGGGTCGCTACTACCGCATGAAAGACGCCATCGCAAATCCGAAACCGATCCAGAAGCCTTATCCGCCGTTCTGGATCGGCGCTTCCGGACCGACCACGCTGCGGCTGGTCGCACGCCACGCCGACGTGTGGAACATCGCCGGTGGCGATCCGGCTCGCGTCGCGGAGCTGACGGCGATGTTCGAGGAGAGTTGTGCCGCGGTCGGACGCAATCCGTCAGAGATTCGTCGTTCGATTCAGTTCGGCTGGGATGGCCAGGACAGGAATGAGCTGCTCGAACTCTCCGCTAGATACGTCGAGCTCGGAGTTACTGAGCATGTCATCTACCTGCGTGCTGTCGAGCCGAAGGCCACGAGCGAGCACCCTGAGGCGATTGCCGAGAAGATCGCCGAACTGCTGCCGGAGCTGCGCCGCCTTGAGCGAGTCCGTTCGAGCTTATGAAAGCGGCCCAAGGAGATTAGGGATGCGAGGAGCTGTTCTGTACGCCCCGCGCGATGTGCGCTTCGAGGAGCGCGACGACCCGACCATCATCAAGCCGGCCGATGCCGTCATCCGGATCTCGGCCACATGCGTGTGCGGGTCGGACCTGTGGCCATACCGCGGTGCCGACCAGGTCACGGGGCCGACCCCGATGGGCCACGAATACTGCGGCACGGTTCAGGAGGTAGGCAGCGAAGTTCGCTCCATCAAGCCCGGCCAGTTCGTCATCGGGTCGTTCTTCGCGTCCGACAACACCTGTCCCAACTGTCAGATCGGATATCAGTCGTCCTGCCAGCACGCCGAGTTCGTCGGCGGCGCGCAGGCGAGTCTGCTACGCGTCCCGCTCGCGGACGGCACCCTGGTGGCCACACCGGGCGTTCCGTCGGAGGACTTGATCCCGAGCCTGCTGTCGCTCTCCGATGTCATGGGTACCGCCTGGTTCGCCGCCGATGCAGCGAGTGTGAAACCCGGCTCGACGGTCGCGGTCGTCGGTGACGGCGCGGTCGGCCTCCTCGGTGTCCTCTCCGCCGAGCAGATGGGCGCCGAGCGGATCATCGCGATGAGCCGTCACCAGTCGCGGCAGAAGCTCGCCCGCGAGTTTGGCGCGACCGACGTCGTGACGGAACGCGGTGACGATGGCGTGGACCGCATCAAGGAGCTGACCGACGGAGTCGGTGCTGACGCGGTGCTGGAGTGCGTGGGCACCCAGCAGTCGATGATGCAGGCGATCCGTTCCACCCGCCCTGGCGGGTCCGTGGGTTACGTCGGCGTCCCGCATGGGGTCGAGCTCGATGGCCACGAGCTGTTCTTCTCCCATGTCCACCTCCACGGTGGCCCCGCCCCAGTGCGCCGCTTCCTGCCCGAGCTGATCGACCTGGTGTGGAACGGAAAGATAAACCCAGGCAAGGTCTTTGACCTGACCCTGACTCTCGACCAGGTCGCCGAAGCGTACCGCGCGATGGACGAGCGCCGCGCGATCAAGGTTCTGCTGCGCCCGTAGAGGCGCTTCGTGGCAACTACTTGTGCTGAGCCAGCAACTCCTCGACGGCCTGGGGAAGCGTCGTCTCGAAGTCGACGAGCTTTGCCCATTCGGGCGTGATGCTGATGCGCGCCATTCGTGGATATAAGCCGCGAACCTGCGCGTCGAACGCCTCCCACTCCTTTCGGGGAACGTACTTGTGCGAAGCCTCGAGGTAGTCGTCCGGGACGCCGTCGACGATCTCCATGCTTGCCGTGCCACGCACGAGCAAGATGCGTGGCGGCTGGGTTTGAGTATCAATGGTGAGGGCGACCCTGGGATTAGATTCGAGGCTCCGCACTTTCGGTGCGTTGTCCGGAGTGCACACCACGAACTTCCCCCCTTTCCACACAAAGCCGGTCGGGATCACCCGCGGATAACCATCTCGGCCGATGTAGGCCAGGTGAGCCACAGGAGAGGAGTCCAATAACTCCTGCGCCACCGGTGTCGCCAGGACCGTGCGTGCCGATTCCCTATCCATACCTTTGAGCCTACCGGGCCATACTAGCCTGAGATGAACGAGAACCTGAGTCTTGGCCGCATCGCCGGCATCCACGTGGGGCTGAACTGGAGCCTTCTGGTCGTTGCCGGCCTGATCGCCTGGAGCCTCGCGACCGGCCTGCTCCCGGCGGCCTCGCCCGGCCAGACCTCGGGCGCCTATTGGACCGCGGGCATCGTGTCGGCGTTCGTGTACCTGGCCTGCCTCCTTGCCCACGAACTCGCTCACTCGATCGTGGCGGTGCGACGCGGCGTCCGGGTCGAGGGGATCACACTCTGGCTGTTTGGCGGCGTGTCACGCTTCAGCAGCGAGAGCAGCTCGCCCGGCGCGCAGGCGTGGATCACCTTCGTCGGCCCCCTCACCAGCCTGCTGCTGGGTGGTGTCTTTTTTCTGGCCTCGGTCGCGATCGG
>Ga0209474_10005671_pt1 | contig 10595 bp, 5 predicted proteins | sample GraSoiAngelo_145_FD_185902 | JGI IMG/M metagenome (GOLD analysis project Ga0209474, IMG submission 185902) | Grasslands soil microbial communities from the Angelo Coastal Reserve, California, USA - 14_1009_05_20cm (SPAdes) (version 2) | ecosystem: Environmental > Terrestrial > Soil > Grasslands ... | reverse complement strand
TTCAATTTGGGCCTGGATTTATCTTGTTCTGATCGGCGCCATCATCGGATTTACCGCCTATATTTACCTGCTGCGGCATTGCGATCCGGCCAAGGTCGCGACCTACGCCTATGTCAATCCGATCGTAGCGGTGATTCTGGGAGCGCTTTTCGCGGGCGAGCATCTTACTTCGCGGACGATCGTGGCAGCGGCGTTGATCATCGGATCGGTCGCAATTGTCATCACTACACAACAACTAGGACCGAAATCCATGCCGCCGGTTTCGGCCGCATTGGCGGAAGCAGAATAGGTCACCCGAGCGCCGTTGTAGCTGCCGCTGTCTCCAGTGGCAGCTCGCTCTCATTTTTGCCGCGGTGACAGCCCGCAGCTACAATGCGGCAACGCTTGGCATTTCTTTGCATGTCCTCTCTAATATCTGGCGATGGCTGAAACGCCGAAGAAAGAGACAGTTGAAGTCGTCCTTAAAAATTGGCGCGCGGAAGTAGAGACGGCGCAGGTCTATCGCGATCTAGCCGCCCGTGAGGGAGACGAAAAACGCAAAGGCATTCTTATTCGCATGGCGGAGGCGGAAGAGCGTCACGCCAGACGGTGGGAGCAAAAGTTGCGCGATATGGGTGAGCCGGTCCCAATGTTGACCGAAAATATCTGGACTCGGTTCAAACGACGATTCACGCGTTCGCTTGGGACCGACATCGCCATTCGTCGAATGGAAGCGGCGGAGGAAAAACATGAGCGCGAATTTTCCGCACAGCGCGATCGCGCGCTCGCGGGCGAGCAGGACGTGCAGGAATTTTTGCGCACCAGCGCGTTGGAAGAAAAAGCGCACGCTCGGGCGTTGAATGCGATGGCCGGACCGCCGAATCCCAAGACGGCGCTAGATACAATTCTAAAACGCGAACGCTGGCATGGGCGTGGCGGCAGCTGGGTTGCTGATGCCATCTACGGGGTGAATGATGGGCTCGGCGCTGTCTTCGGAATTGTTTCCGGTGTCGCCGGTGCAACCAATAATCAACAGCATTATGTTTTGATTTCCGGTCTCGCCGGAATGCTCGCCTCCGCTTTGTCGATGGGCGCAGGCGCCTATCTCGCGGTCAAAAGCGAGGGCGAAGTTTATGAAGCGGAAATTGCCCGCGAAAAAGCCGAAGTTGAAGAAAACCCTGAGGAAGAAATCGAGGAGATGGCGCTCTTCTACCAGCTCCAAGGCTTCGGCGTGGAAGAATCACAAAAAATGGCCGAGCGCCTGGCGGAAAACCCCGATCAACTGGTGCAGGCGATGGCGCAGAGCGAACTCGGCCTTTCCGAGCATCGCTTTCCTAATCCATGGAAATCGGCGACATCAGCATCCCTCTCCACCGCAGTGGGGGCCTTCATTCCCATCATTCCTTTCTTTTTCATGACTGGATTGCCCGCCATTATCGTGGCTTTTGTCGTCAGCATCGTTGCACACTTTGCCGTCGGCGCGATTAAATCGTTGATAACTATTCGCTCGTGGTGGGCATCCGGTTTTGAGATGACTCTCGTCGGCGTGATGGAAGCGGTCGTAACCTATGGCCTTGGTCTGGCTTTCGGAGCTGCTGTGTAATGGTAATTTGGCTTGTTCGACTTCGAAGTCGCTTTCGCAGTAGGCGCATGGCAGTTCAATCTCTCCTCGTGATTCGGAGTTTACTCCGTTCGTAACGCCATCATCGGACTAATGCGTGTCGCCCGACGCGCGGGCAGCCAGGTCGCAAGCAAAGTCGCAGCCGCGAGTAGCAGCAGCGCAATGGGAAATGCAACCGGATCGAGCGCGCTCACTTGATACAGAATGCCGCTTAGGATTTTCCCGGTGGCGATCGCGAGTAAAAGTCCGATTACGATTCCGCCGGCTAACATGAACGAACCTTCGCGCAGGATCATCCAGTGCACGACGTTCGGTCGCGCGCCGAGCGCCATGCGAATCCCAATCTCACGCGTTCGACGCGCAACCGAATACGCCTTGACACCATAAACCCCTAGGATGGCAAGCAACAAGGCGAGCGCGCCGAAAACAGGAAACAATGTTGCGAGCGGGAGACGGTTGCACAAACTACCATGTGTGATCCACCACCTTGGGGGAGGTCCCCCGCTTTCGCTCGGGATGACAAGCCACTCTTGGAACTTTCACCGCTCATTGATCCCGAATCCGGGCCGAGAAAATCCCGATCACGGGACAGAATTGCGAGGCATTATGCTGAACGGTGACCGCTAAGCTACGCAACCAGAGTTGCTTGCGACTAAAGCGTGTCTTTGGCACGTCCGTTGCATAAGGCTTCAGCGAACACTGTCGTTCACTCGCTCAATTTATGTACTCTCGACTCACTATTGTTTCCGTCGCCAGCGCATTGGCTGTTATCGCGGTCTGCGCTCAGGATAAACCGCAACTAACCGTTGATGAGTTAGTCGCAAAAAATGTGGCCGCCAAGGGTGGCGCTGATGCCTTGCGCGCTCTGCAAGCGGTCCGTCTCAACGGCAAGATGCTGGTGAACGAAGGACAAATCCAACTCGCATATGCCGAAACCAAAAAGCGGCCTGACGAAGTTCGGACCGAAGCAACGCTGCAAGGGATGACTGCGGTGGAGGCCTATGATGGCAAAGACGGTTGGAGAATTTCGCCGTTTCAAGGACGCAAAGACCCGGAAAAAATGTCAGCCGACGATGTGAAGCCGTTGATGGAAGACGCGGAAATCGATGGACCGCTCGTCAATTGGAAGGAAAAAGGAAGCACCCTCGAGTATATCGGGCGCGAAGACGTCGATGGAACATCGGCCTACAAAATCAAGGTGGTCCGCAAAAATGGCGACGTGAATTTTGTTTATCTCGATCCAGATCATTTCCTGGAAATCCGAATCCTGAGCCAGCGAGTCCGCCATGGGGCGCAGGAAGAAACCGAAACCGACGTGGGCGATTATGAAAAGATCGGCGGCGTGTTCATTCCGTTTTCGATTGAAGCAGGCCGCAAAGGTGATCCGGACAAACAAAAGGTCGTCATCGAAAAAGCCGAGGCCAACGTACCCGTGGACGACTCGATCTTCCATTTTCCAACCACAGCTTCCAAATAATTCACCATGCGCTTCACTCATTTTTGCCTAACAACCTTTGTTTGCCTGATTGTCGATTTAAGCTACGCCCAGGAGCAGCCGGGGTTTACCTCCGCGACCATTTCCGGTCTCGGCGCGCGTAACATCGGCTCCGCGGCGATGAGCGGACGCATCTCAGCCATCGCCGGAACGCACGAACCGTCGGGGAAAATCACGCTTTTCGTCGGCGCGGCCAGCGGCGGTGTCTGGAAATCAGACGACGGCGGAACGCGCTATCGTCCTGTGTTCGACGAACAAAATGTGCAATCAATCGGCGCGATCGCGATTGATCCGACGAACGCAAAAAACGTTTGGGTCGGCGGCGGCGAATCGTGGACGCGCAATAGCGTGTCGATCGGCGACGGCATCTACAAATCGACGGACGGCGGCGAGACCTGGAACCACGTCGGTTTGGAGAAATCGGAGCGGATCGCGCGGATCGCAGTCGATCCGAAAAGCAGCGACATCGTCTTCGCTGCGGTTCCGGGCGCGCTTTGGAGCGATTCGTCTGACCGCGGTGTCTACAAAACAACAGACGGAGGGAAGACATGGAAAGTCGTCTTGAAAGGCGCGAATCTCTCGACCGGTTGCACCGACCTTGCGATCGATCCTGCAAATCCCAAGACGATGTTTGCCTGCATGTGGGATTTCCGGCGCAAAGGGTGGGAGTATCGCTCCGGGGGCGACGGTCCGGACAAACCTTCAGCGAGCGGGTTGTTCCGCTCGGATGACGGCGGCGAAACCTGGAAAGAAATTACGCCCGATGTAAACAAAGGTTTTCCAAAAAAGCCTTACGGCCGGCTCGCAATGGCAATTGCGCCCTCGAATCCGAAGCGTGTCTATTGTTTCGTCGAATCGCCCGCAAGCGCACTGTTTGTTTCGGATGACGGCGGCACGACGTGGGAACAACGCGACAAAAGCAATTGGATGGTGTGGCGTCCGTTCTATTTCGCGCGCCTGGTTGTCGATCCAAAAAATCCGGACCGCATTTTTAAACCAGACGGCGCGCTGATTTTGAGTGAAGACGGCGGCAAAAGTTTCGCTGTGGTGGGCGGTTTTCAAGGGAGTCATGGCGACGATCACGACGTTTGGATCGATCCGGTCAATCCGCAGATCGTCTTTGCCGGCGATGACGGCGGGATGTGGTATTCCTACAACGGCGGCAGCAAATGGTGGAAAGGCGACAACCTTCCGGTCTCGCAATTTTATCACGTGAGCGTCGATAATGAGGACCCGTATCGTGTTTACGGCGGTTTGCAGGACAACAGTTCATGGGTCGGCGATTCGCAATATCCCGGCGGCATCACGAATCAGCGCTGGGAAAACATGTACAACGGCGACGGATTCTGGATGTTTCCTGACCCGGCGGATCCCAACTTCATTTATGCCGAGTATCAGGGCGGCGAGATCGGGCGGGTGAATAGGAATACGCACGAAGCCCGTAACATCAAGCCGCGCCCGAACTACAAGGAGAAGCTGCGTTACAACTGGAACACGCCGATCGCGCTTTCGCCCAACGAGAAGGGAACCGTTTACATCGGCGCGCAATTTTTGTTCCGCTCCCGCGACCACGGCCAAAATTGGGAGCGCATTTCCCCCGATCTGACAACGAACGATCCGGTCAAGCAAAAGCAGGAGCAATCTGGTGGCGTCACGGTGGACAATTCGTCCGCGGAAATGCACACGACGATTTATTCGATCAGCGAATCGCCCAAAGACAAGAATTTGATTTGGGTTGGCACCGACGACGGCAATCTCCAGATTACGCGCGACGGCGGAAAAACCTGGAACAACGTCGTCGCTAATGTTCCCGGGCTCGCGAAAAATTCCTGGGTGAACTGGGTGCAGGCCGGCAATTTCGATGCGGGAACTGCCTACGCCGCGTTTGATCGACACACATTCGGCGACATGGCACCGTACATATTCAAGACGACGGACTATGGCAAAACCTGGACGCCGTTAGTCACCGACAAAGACCCGAAGACGGTCCGGGGTTACGCCCACGTCATCAAGGAAGATTTGGAAAAGCCCGATCTGCTTTTCCTCGGAACCGAGTTCGGTTTGTGGATTTCGATCAACGGGGGAAAAACGTGGGCGCAATTCAAAGGCAATCATTTTCCAGCGGTGGCAGTTCGGGATCTCGCGATTCAACCGCGCGAAAGCGATCTCGTTCTGGCCACGCACGGTCGCGGGATTTGGATTGTGGACGACATTGTTCCGCTCCGAAACCTCACCGACAGCGTCACGTCGCAGGACGTTGCGTTCATTAGCGCGCGCCCCGTTCAGCAACGAATCGAAGGAAGCGGCGGCTGGGCCAATGGTGATGCCGTCTTCGTCGGTGACAATCCGCCCGACGCTGCGGTCATCACTTACTATCAACGCGAACGGCACCTTTTTGGGAAGCTGAAGATCGAGATCCTCGATTCGACCGGTCACGTGGTCGATGAAGTTCCGGCGAGCAAACGGTCGGGATTAAATCGCGTAACCTGGAGCATGCGCGAGAAACCGCCTCGTGTTCCGCCTGCGGCACAAATTGCTTTTTCCGGCACCCGTGGACCGCGTCTTATCCCTGGTGTTTACACCGTCCGCCTAACGAAAAATGGGAAGGCGATCGAAACAAAGCTTACAATCGGGCTCGATCGGCGGGCAAAATTCAGCGAGGCCGACCGGAAAGCGCAGTTCGATGCGGCGATGAAAGTGCACACCCTTTTTGGGGACGAAAGCGCGCTAATGGACCGCATTCTTTACCTGCGTGATGCCCTGGCCAAAGCCGGCGCTGATTTGCCGGAATCGGATTCATTGAAGAAAAACATCAGTGATCTTGACACAAAAGCGGATGCGGTGCGGAAACAGATCGTCGCCACGAAAGAAGGTGGTGCCGTCACCGGCGAGGAACGCTTGCGCGAGCACACTGATCAGCTTTATGGCGCGCTCCTTAGCTACGAAGGCAAGCCGGGCGACTATCAGCTCGCCTACATCGAAGCTTTGAAACGCGAGCTCGCCGATGTCTCAAATGAGTTCGCGGGGCTCGTCGCAAAAGATTTGCCGACCCTAAACGATGCCCTGAAAGCCAAAGGACAACCGACGATTTCGCCGCCACCAGAGAAGATTGCTCTCAACGACGAATCCGCCAATTTTTCCGGCGCAGGCCGCTTTAGCGGGCAAACCGATCCCGATGGACCCGCTGCCAAGATTGCCCTACCTGCGGATTTTCGTTTCCTCCGTTAACTTTTTGGATGCGGTTTAAAGTTAATTGGGTCGCGTAGTGTCCGCCTTCGCTGAGGCTACGGCGCGACAATCTTCGCTCTCTTCTACGAAGCGAGCGAAGACTGGAGGTAAGGGGATTCGAACCCCTGACCTTCTCATTGCGAACGAGACGCTCTACCAACTGAGCTATACCCCCAAAAGAAGGCAAATTATCGCGGCGAAATGATTTTTCGGCAAGCGATTCGCAAAATGTGACACGCGACAGTTGGCACTGAAATGGTAACGCTCATCGCGGGAACGGTCGTAGTTACATCGTTCATTTCTGATGGACTGCCGAGCGCGTTTCTGGAGCTGGAAGCGACGTTGCTGTGATTTCACGTAGCCCCGTCAGGGCGTGCCCTCCGGTAGATAGCGTGGCCGCATGTAATTTCCAGACATGTCGCCAAAAGCGCACGGGGCGCTCCCGACTCGGTCCGGCCGTTGGTATTGCCATCGAAGCCAAAGCGCACACTTACGACCGTAACTGGACTTGTATTGGCCCGAACGTTGAGATGTGTAGTCGGGAGCGAAGCAGAATTGATGACTGCTTCATCGTTTAAGACTTGGTCGTCGGCGCTGACAAGAGTGACGCTAATTACAGGCTGAGTCGTTCTTGGACTCTGTGTCGGCTACGGTTGGGTCGTTGCACTCGTCGTATTCGAGGGAGGCGAATTGGTTGTGAAAGTATAAGCCTTAACTCGGTAATAATACTTCGTTGCAGCAGCCAGCCCGGTATTGGCGTACGTTGTGGAATTTGCGCCCACTGTAGCAATCTGTGCAAACTTGCTTCCATCAGGAGAGCGTAAAATCCTAAACCCGACTTCGTTGTTTGAATTGTCGGTCCAAGCGAGATTGATTCGACTCGATGATACTGCCGTGGCTGTCAGGTTCGATGGTGCGTCAACGACCGGTGTCGGTGTAGGAGTCGGAGAGCTTGAAGTCGAAAAGACCTCGAAAACTCTTGAAGACGAAATGCCTGTGTGGTCACCGCCTCCCGCCACCAAAATCTTGCCAGCTCCAACAACCGGGAAAATGCCATGCCGCGCCGTGGGCATTGGTGCCTCAAGGCGCCAGGTCTGGGAGAACGGGTTATAAACATCCACCCGGTTGTAGACGTCACCTGCCACCTGCCCCGTGCCGTACTTGGTTGTTTCTCCTCCCATGACGTAGAATTCATTACCGTAGTATGCCGCCTTACCCATTCCGCCTCGTGCTTGCGGTAAGGGGGGGATTGTTGATCCAGTCTGCCCGTTCCACTGCCATGTGTTAGACAAGGGATCGTAAATTTGAACGTCGTTGAAACCGACGGTCGTCGCATTTTTCCCGGTTCTGCCGCCGAAGATGTAGAGCTTCTGCCCGTCGGTGCCGGCCGCAGCGTGGTTTCGTCCTATCGGCATTGAAGCAATCGGCGCCCATGTGTTCGAAGCCGGATCATAGACCGCCGCCGTATTTACCGTAACCGTGCCGACGATGCCGCCGGCGGCGTAGACTTTGCCATTGATGTACGCGGTGGAGACGGAACCGGCGGCCCAAGGCATGGATGCTCCGAGGCTCCAAGAATTCGTCACCGGATTATAAATCTGGACTTTGCCAGCCGCTACGTCCGATCCATAAACGTTCAGTCCACCAAAGAGGTAGAGCTTCCCGTTAATGACTTCAGCTCCATGATGGTCACCCAAGTACGGACGCGGTGCTAAATCGCTGCGCCAAAGGCCGGTGCTCAGATCGTAAGCAAGAGTATTAGCAAGAGTTGAGCTTGAACCGCCACCTACGAGGTAGAGGACGCCGTTAATTACTCCGCAGGAGACTTCACTCGTTAAGATCGGAAGGGCTGGGCCTGTCTGCCACGTCCCGGGGGTAGCCTCCGTCACCCATGTCTGGGCCTGCAAGCTTCCACTCCCATCCAAGCCGCAGGTCGCGACAAGTTGATCACCGATCAATCCCGATACAGGCGACTGGCGCCCCCAAGGTAGCGGGGGAAGCTCACTCCAGGTATCGGTTGATGGATCGTACTCGATGACGTTGGCGATCTTGACCGAATTTGTCGTCAGCCCCGATACAACAACAATGCGTCCGTTGCGCACAAAAACATTGGCAGTCACATGTCCTATTGGCCGCGGCATAGGGGCGGCTTGCGTCCAGGTGTTGGTCGCCGGATCGTAAACATCTACCTCATCTTGCGGGGCAGTGCTTTGCTGGCCCTTATGCTGACCGCCGATGGCATAAATCTTCCCGTTGAGGGCTACCCCCCCCATGTGATTGCGAGGATTAGGCATCGGCGCCAGAGTTTGTTGTCCGTCTGGCGTCGTGGTGCGCCAAGCTATGCCAGTGTCGAGATCGAAAGCCCAATGGGTCCCGTAGTCAACCCACGTTGTACCATTCCGGATCGTGCCGCCAAAATAGTGCAGCTCGCGTCCTAACTTGACCAGCGCGCCGGCGGCACGCAGAGCGGGTAGGGGAGGGCCGGATGTCCACGTGTTATGAGTAATACTGTACTTCCACACCTCGTTAGTGGTAGGCCCCGGATGGTTGCCGAGAAAGCCGCCAACGAGCCAAAAAATTTGATTATTTGGGTTATCCATGTCAGCAACTTGCCCGCAATGAGTGACCGCTTGCGGAATGCTGGCAAGAGATGTCCAGGTATCAGTCGCAGGATCGTAAGCATCACATTGCGTCGTCGCCAGGATCGAGGAACAGCAGGTGTAGAAACCGCTGAACTGATACAACTTGTTGCCGGCTGCTCCACCCACTGCTTCGAACCGCATCAGCGAGTTAGGAGTTTTTGTCGTCCAGACGAACTGATCTGCAGAGAGGCCCGACACCGCGAGCAGGAACAACACGGCAATAGTAGCGCGCGAATGACGCGAATGCCACGGTTCCAGTTGGTTCAACGGCGTTTGGAGCGATTTCATATTTGGTTCCTTCCTCTTTCTCTGCCTTTTTCCTGAATTATGCCAGTGATTAAGTCAATGACTCATGGGCGCCGCCTGACGTGAAAATATGTCTGGAAAAGGAGCTTTCAATTATAGCGAAATGCCTGAGAAATAGTCGATGTCTTCCCACTCGACTGCACGACGACATCGAGCAGCTGAGTTGTTGGTGCAGCGTTGGCCGGGATCAGTCCTTTGATCCTTGTCGCTGAAATCGACGTCAGAGTTGCCCGCGTTCCGCCAATCGTGACGGTTGTGCCGCTCAGCGTGCCGAATCCGGCGCCGCCGATGACAAAAGGAACGGTGCCGTCCGCCCGTCCTCGCCAGGGGAAAATGTCGTAGGCGACCATGCTTGTGGCGGCATCATCGATCGGTCGAATGAGGACGATCTTGTTGTTGGAGTAGTCCATACTCAAAATCGTGCCACCCGGCCCCGCTAGCGCAGTGAGGCCCAAGGTACTGGCGAGATTGGTTACACTTTGTATCGATTGTCCATCTGCCGCCAGGACAGCTCGGTAAAGCACGCCCTTCCAATGTTGCACGAGCAAATTACCGCGCATCTCACTGTTGAATGTAGTCGCACGGTACTCGTCAATCCCATCGCTCGACGAGGCGACCCTGGCTAGCGGACCGGTGAAACTTGAGGTGGTCGGATCAGTCGGATAATGGTAGACGTTCTGGCGAGCGTCGTAGCGACCGCGGTTGCGGTTGGGGCTGCCGTAGTAGTTTCCCTGCACTAGGTAGTTGATCTTGTCCTGCTGATTGCTCTCAACGGCTTGTGTATTGGCTCCGGTTGAGACCGCACCGAAGTTGGCATTCATCCCATTGTCTACTCCGTACAGTTTCCCCCGGGTCGTCCAGACGATATTGAAAGGATTGCGCATGCCCGCGGCATAAACAGATACGTCCACCCCTGGAGCTACGTCGACTCGGTCGCCATATACCTGGTCGTTGTTAAGTTTACCGGTTGCCGTTTCCACATAGGTGATCGCACCGTTGAAACCCACCTTCGAAATGGGCGCCTTCAAAATGGCTGCATCCAGTGCGCAGTTCGGCAGCGTACCCATTTGTAGGGAGGGAATCCCGGCGTTAGTTTCGCTTCCAACACAAATGAGAAGGTTGCCGGTGTCGTCAAAAGTCATGCCGTTAATGGCATGATCGCGGTTCGAAACGGGCAGACCAGTAATGAGCGGCTTTACGATGGAGAAATTCGGTCCTGTCAGAACAGAGACCTGGCCATTGTATGGCGCCGGACCGGTGAAGGCACCGCCGCCCTCGGCATAAAGCTGACTGTGCGCGACGTAAATTTTGACCGGGCTTGGCG
>Ga0209474_10005668_pt1 | contig 10601 bp, 10 predicted proteins | sample GraSoiAngelo_145_FD_185902 | JGI IMG/M metagenome (GOLD analysis project Ga0209474, IMG submission 185902) | Grasslands soil microbial communities from the Angelo Coastal Reserve, California, USA - 14_1009_05_20cm (SPAdes) (version 2) | ecosystem: Environmental > Terrestrial > Soil > Grasslands... | reverse complement strand
CACACCAAAACGGCGAAGCTGTTCGCCGGCGGTGACTGCGTCCAGGGGCCGTCGTTCATCGTCGACGCCGTTGCCTGGGGCCATCGGGCGGCCCGCTCGATCAACGAGTTCCTGGGTGCGTCGGTACCGCGCGACGCGAAGCCCTTAACGGTGATCGAATCGACCGACGACCACCGCGAGGCGGACTATTACCTGCGCGAGGAGCCCCCCATCCTTCCGGCCGAGAAGAGGATGGACATGACGCCGGTGGAACTGCCGTGGAACGACGAGCAGGCGATCACCGCGGCGCTGCGCTGCTTCCAGTGCGACACGGTTCACCACGTGGATGAGTCGACCTGCATCCTTTGTGGCGCCTGCGATGACGTCTGTCCGGAGAAGGCGCTGGACGTCGTCGTCGCCGGCGAAAACCGCGATACCTCGAGTGGCGGCTTCGTCGAGATCTGCAACACCGTGCTCGGTGAGGAGTTCGGCGGCAAGTCCGGCAAGATCCTCGTCAACTACGACCGTTGCACGAACTGCCGGATCTGCGAAGACCATTGTCCGGTCAACTGCATCACCTTCCAGCGGGTTCGCTTCCGCGACGACGCGATGCAAATGATCCCGCTGACCCCGGTCGCGTCCGGCGGGAAAGCCACGGCCAAGGCCGGACTCTGAGATGGCACGGGTAACCGTCACGGAACCGGTGAGTACATCGGCGGTAACCGGTCGGCGCGGACCGGCGCGGTGGCAACTTATCCCGCTGGCGTTCTATCTACTCGCGTTCGCCCTAGTTCGCGCCGACCTCGTCGGCGGTAGCGCAGCGGATCTCTCCCTGCAGTTGTACTTCTCGGCGATGGTCATGTACGTCGGTGGCATGTTCTTCTATTTCGCCTACTTCGCGTACCGTCGCGAAGTGTTGCGCTGGGTCGCGATCGCGCTCGTCGCACCGGGTGCCGCGATTCACCTGGCCGCCATCATCGTCCGCGGCTTCGCCGACGGGCATTACCCGCTGGCCAACATGTACGAGTACAGCTCGATGCTGGCCCTGGTCGCGGTCACGGTCTTCCTGCTGATGACGATTCGCTGGCCGGTGGCCTCGCTGGGCGGCGGCGCCGCGCTCTTCGTCATCGTCGCCTTGATGGGCATCGGCTACGGCCTTTACCAGTCACCCGAACCGCTCGTGCCCGCGCTGCAGAGCTACTGGCTGAAGATCCACGTGACCAGCATGATGGCGTCCTCCGGCATCCTGGTCTCGAGCTTCGTCTTCGCGGCGCTCTACCTCGTCAAAGACCGCAGTGCGAGCGCGAAGTCGTGGCTCAACGGCTCGGCGATCGCCGCCCGGCTGCCGTCACTCGAGACGCTCGACCGGCTGACCTTCCGCGCCATCCTGCTCGGCTTCCCGATCTGGACCTTCGGCACCATGGCGGGCGCCATCTGGGGCGAGCATGCGTGGGGCCGGTGGTGGGGGTGGGATCCGAAAGAGACCTGGGCCGCCATCACGTGGATCGTCTATGCGATCTACCTCCACTCGCACAGTCTTCGCGCCTGGCGCGGCCGGCGTACCGCCCTGATCGCGACGGCCGGCTTCCTCTCCATCATGGTCACGCTCTACGCCGTCAACCTCTGGATCGTCGGACTTCATAGCTACGCAAAAGGCGCCGGCTAACCCGCGGTCTCGCTAACCCGGTCCCGACGGGGCTGACTTGAGATTCCGGCCTCCGCCGCCGAGCCACGTCTCCGGCCTGCTCAGCCCCAGCTGGCGCACCAGCTTGTACGTCACCTGCGTCGCGCAGGCGACCGCCATGCTGGCGTTCGGCTTCGTGCTGCCATTTCTTCCGCTCTACCTCAAGGAAATCGGCGTCAGCCCCGACAGCGCGGTCGTCTTCTGGTCCGGCGCGCTGGTCACCAGCACCGGGATCTCGCTCGCGATCTTCAGCCCGATCTGGGGCGCGCTCGCCGACCGGCACGGGCGCAAGCTGATGGTGCTTCGGGCGATGCTGATCGGCGGACTGATCATCGCGCTCATGGGGCTGGTGCAAAACGTCGAGGAGTTCCTCGTGCTGCGAATTCTCCAGGGCATGTTCACCGGGACGATCGCGGCGGCCACCGCGCTGGTGGCGGGCATCGTCCCGCGGGAGCGCCTCGCCTGGAGCATGGGGCTGCTGCAGACCAGTGTGTACGTGGGGATCTCGGCCGGCCCGGTGCTGGGTGGTCTGATCGCCCAGGCGGTCGGGATCCGCGGGACGTTCTTTGTCGCCGGCGCGATGCTCGCTATCGCCGGGGTCTTCGTCTGGCAATTCGTCCACGAGCATTTCTCGCCGCCATCGGTGACGAAACGGCCCGGCTTCATCGAAACGGTGGGCATCGGTCTGCGCTCACCGATCCTGATGCCCCTGATGATCACGCTCTTGCTGGTGCAGCTGAGCTCGGCCATCGTGTTTCCCATCCTGCCGTTGTTCGTCGAACGGCTGTCGTCGGCGGCCGATCCGGTCAAGCTCTATGCCGGCCTGGCGTTCGGGGCGACGGCCGTGTTCAGCGCGCTGGCGGCACTCTTCTACAGCCGCCTCGTCGATCGCTCCGGGTACCGGCGGATCCTCATCCTCGCCTGTTTCGGCGCGGCGCTGTTCTTCCTGCCGCAGGCATTCGTTGCGAATATCGGCCAGTTCCTCCTCCTGCGGGCCGGGCTCGGCATCTTTTTCGGCGTGCTGATTCCGGCGACCAACGCCATCGTCGGCCTCTCGACGCCGCCCGAGCTGCGCGGTTCCGCCTACGGCCTGACGAGCAGCGCGACCGCGGTCGGCAACGCGATCGGGCCGCTGCTCGGATCGACGATCGCGGCCAGCCTGGGCTATTCCGCCGTTTTCATCGCCACCGCCGGGGTGCTAACCCTGCTGGGGCTCTGGGTGATCGGGCTCGTACGTGAGCCTGTCGCTAACCCCCCACCCTGACCCTCCGAACGTCTCAAACGCTCGCCTGGCACTAAAGCGCCGCTCGCGTGGGCCGACGGGCCCGCGCAGGCGGGGGAGGGGAGAAGCGACCTACTTGCTGGCGAGCTCGGCGCGCGCGGCGGCGGCGAGGTCGGCACCGGTGTTGGCGTGCCCGTTGACTCCCCAGCCGCCCTCGGGTGACTCAGTGAGCAACACCCAGGTCCGGGCGCTGAGCGTGGGGTCGCCTGCGGCGGCGGCCACGATGTCGGTCAGTTCCTTGACGACGCCGAGCTGCTTGTTGCGATCGAGGACGCCGACCGGTGTCAGGACTTGAACGCGTACGTAGTTGGTGTCGCCCACTACGTTGGACAGCGAATCGGCCGGTAGCTCGTGGATGAAGGCGGCAGTATTGTTGCGGAAGAGTGCGAGGTTGGGTACCTGTTCCCACCTCATCACGGCAGCGGCGAGGTCCTTGGCGAGCGCATGCTTGTCGTCAAAGGTTCCATCGGCGGCATAAACGTCAATCATTGGCATGGGGTTGTCTCCTTAACTGGTTATGATGGACGTCATAGCGACCTACATCATGCACTATGATGATCGTCATAGTCAAGAGGGCGACTAATGTCGACCGATAGCCGCGCGAGCATGGTGCGCAGCGCCGCTTCGCTCATCCGTTCTCGAGGCGTCAACGCGACATCGTTCTCGGACGTGCTCGCCGACAGCGGTGCCCCGCGTGGTTCGATCTATCACCACTTTCCCGACGGGAAACGGCAGCTCGCCGAAGACGCCATTCAATCGACATCCGAGCGGCTCCTCGCTCACCTCCGCGCCGGCTCCCCAACCAGCCCTTCAGACGTCCTGGAACGCTTCATTGCCATGTGGCGCCAGGTGGTCGTGGCCTCCGCTGGCTCCGCTGGCTGCGTGGTGGCCGGGGTCGCGATCGATACGGTCCCCGGCGAGAAGGAGCTCATGGAGGTCGTGCGCGCGACGTTTCGGTCGTGGGTCGCCGCGCTCGCGGAAGAGCTCGAGGCCGCCGGTGTTCCCTCAGCGCGAGCGACGCCGATCGCGATGGCCACGCTGGCCGCCATGGAAGGCGCGCTCATCCTCTGTCGGGCCGAGGGTAACGTCAGGCCCCTCGAGGCAGTCGCCAAAGAACTGATGGGGCTCTTGCCCGTTGAGAGACGGGGGGGACGGAAAAGGCCGGTACACTCAAGCTGATGCCACTGCTCGAGCAATCCCTCGTGGATAGCGTGATCAAGCGCGCGATGCGATCCGGCGCCGATTTCGTCGAGCTCTTCGTCGAGCGCAAGCGCAACCAGTCGATCAGCGTCGAGGAGAGCAAGGTGCAGCGGGTCAATTCCGGCAATGACCTCGGCGCCGGCTTGCGCATCATCCACCAGGGCACGGTTAGCTATGTCTATACCGAGGACCTCTCTGAAGACGGCTTACTCAAGACCGCCGACCTGGCGGCGCAGATCGGGCGCCGCGGTGGCGGACGATTTGCGTTCGCTGAGCTGAGCGGGGCACCACGGCCGCCCCAGCGGATCGAGGTGCCGCCGGACACCGTCGGCCCGGAGGCAAAGATCGAGCTGCTACTGGAAGCCGACCAGGCGGCTCGCGCCGTGAGCGGCGCCGTCAAGCAGGTTGCGGTCGGCTATGGCCAGAGCGCCCAGGAGGTGCTGGTCGCCACTTCCGAAGGGATTCATCACTCCGACTCCCGCACCCGCGTCCGCCTGATGGTGCACGCCGTCGCCGAGCGCAACGGCGAGATTCAGACGGCGATGGAGGCACCGGGGATGCAGCGTGGCTTCGAATTCTTCGACGACACCTCGGCCGCCGAGTATGCCCGGGCCGCGGCGGAGCGCGCCGTTGCCCTGCTCGACGCGGCGCCGTCGCCCGCTGGCCAGATGGCGGTCATCATCGGCAATGAGTTCGGTGGTGTGCTCTTCCACGAGGCCTGTGGGCATGGGCTCGAAGCGGACTTTGTCGGCAAGGGATCGACCGTCTTCACTGGCAAGATCGGCAAGGCGGTCGCGAGCCCCATCGTCACCGCCATCGACGACGGCACGTTGCCCAGCCGGTGGGGGACGCTGTCTGTCGACGACGAGGGCGTGCCGACGCGCCGCAACGTCCTGATCCAGGACGGCGTCCTCGTCAGTTACATGTACGACCGGCTGCGAGCCGGCCAGCAAAACCACCCGGTTACCGGCAATGGACGCCGCCAGTCCTACCAGCACCTGCCCATCCCGCGAATGACCAACACCTTCATCGCCGCCGGCGCGCACACGGTAGAGGACATCATCGCCGCGACGCCGCGCGGGCTGTACGCAAAGAAGCTCGGTGCCGGACAGGTCGATGTCACCACCGGCGACTTCGTCTTCGCCGTGACCGAGGGCTACCTGATCGAAGGTGGCCGCATCGGGCAGCCGGTACGGGGCGCCACCATCGTCGGCAACGGGCCGCGCGCGCTGCACAAGGTCGACATGGTCGCCAATGACCTGAAGCTCGCCCCCGGCACCTGCGGCAAGGAAGGGCAAGGCGTCCCGGTCTCGGTGGGCCAGCCAACCATCCGCATCTCGGAGCTCACCGTCGGCGGCACCGGGGTGATCCCAGCCGGCGCCATGCGCCAGTGAACCCGATCGGGGAGCGCGTGCTGGCACGCTCTAAGGCGAAAGGGGCGGAGGACGCCGAGTTGTACATCTCGCGAGGTACCGAGTTCACGGTCCGGGTGTACAAAGGCGAGATCGAGTCGCTGGTGTCGGCGGAAAGTCGGGGGATTGGTCTTCGCACCTTTCGCGAGCATCGCGTTGGCTTTTCCTATACCTCCGACTTCGAGCCCGCGGCGCTCGACAGCCTGGTCGATGAGGCGCTGCTCAATGGCCGTTACAACCACGCCGACGAAGCCAACGTGCTGCCAGAGCCGCAGCCCTTCGAGGCGCTGAGCGGGCTGGCGTCGCCCGCGCTCGCCGGGGTCGACCCGCAGCGGAAGATCGACTTCGCGCTCGAGATGGAGCGGCGTGCCACCTCGCTCGACGCGCGCGTCCGCCGGGTGAGCGATGCGATGTACAGCGACGGCAGCGGTCAGGTCGAGATCTACAACAGCCATGGGCTGGAGGCCTCGTTCGATCGGACCGTCGCCTACGGTGTGCTCGAAACGATCGCCGAACAGGATTCCGAGATGCAGTCGGGGTTTGCGTTCACCCATGGCCGCGACATGCACGAGTTGGACCTGGCCGGCGTGGTGAAGGAAGCGGTGGAGAATGCGGCCGGACTCCTGGGGGCGCGACCGGTGCCGACGGCGAGTGTTCCGGTCGTCCTTCACCCACACGCGGCCGCGATGATCCTCGGGGTGCTCGGTAGCTCCTTCAGCGCCGATGCCGTGATCAAGCGGCGGTCACTGCTCGCCGGTAAGGTGGGCGAGCCGGTGGCGGCGGAAATCGTCACCATCACCGACGACCCGCGTCTCCCCGAAGGGCTGGCCAGCCGGCCGTTCGACGGCGAGGGTGTGCCGGCCGAACGCAACGAGCTCATCGGCGCGGGTGTTCTCAAGGGCTATCTCCACAACACCTACACGGCGAGGCGCACCAACACCCGGTCGACCGGGAGCGCGGTGCGTTCCTACAAGAGCGTGCCCGAGGTCGGAGTCTCGAACCTGGTGCTCAAGCCAGGCACGCTGACGAGGGAGGCGCTGCTGGCGCGCGTCAGCAACGGCCTGCACGTTTCGCAACTTTCCGGCCTCAACACCGTCAACCCGGTCTCGGGTGAGTTTTCGCTGGGACTCACGGGCCACTGGATCGAGAACGGCCGCCTGACCAGGCCCGTCAAGGAGCTGACCGTCGCGGGCAACGTCATCGCCCTGCTCAAGAAGGTTGTGGCTGTGGCCGACGACCTCCGCTTCATGTTCGCCGGTGGCTTCTGTGGCAGCCCGACGGTCCTGATCGAGGAGCTACCTGTCGGCGGTCTCTAGTCGCCGCCTGCGGAACCCGGTTCTCACGCTGCTCCTCCTCTGGCTGGTTGGTGTCAACCTGCGCACGGTCATCCTCGGCGTTCCGCCAACGCTGCCTGCCCTGCACCGCTCACTCTCGCTCTCCTACAGTGCCGCCGGACTCTTGACCTCGTTGCCGGTGCTGTTGATGGCGGCCGGCGCGATCCCGGGTGCCTATCTGGTCAGCCGTGTTGGCGCGCGGCGGGCGGTTGCCGTGGGGCTCGCCCTCGTCGCACTCGGTGCCGGCCTGCGGGGGGCCTATCCCAACGCGGCCGTGGTCTTCGCTTTCACCGTCGTGTTCGCGCTCGGGATCGCGGTGGCGCAACCGGCGATGCCGAGCCTGGCGCAGGCCTGGTTTCCCAAACGGATCGGACGGGCGATCGCGATCTATTCCAATGGCCTGCTGGTCGGCGAGGTGATCGCGGCCAGCATCACCCTGCCGCTGCTGCTGGTGCCCTTTGGCTGGCAGGTCGCCCTCGCCGTGTGGGCTGTGCCGGCCGCCATCGTGCTGGCGCTCTGGTTGATCGTCACGCCGGCGTCCGAGGCCGCGGTGGCGACCGCGGGCTTATGGCTTCCGGACTGGCGCAGCGGACAAATGCTCCGGGTCGGCTTGCTGATGGGTGGCGCCAGCCTCGTCTACTTTGGAATGAACAGCTGGGTCCCCGACACGCTGGATGCGCGCCACGCCCACGCCTTGATTCCGTTGACCCTGGGTGCGCTGAACGCGATGCAGCTCCCGGTCAGCTTCTGGTTGGCGTTACGCGGCGACGCAATGCTGGGACGCCGCTGGCCCTATGTCCTCGCCGGGGTTGGGTCGCTCGTGGGGGTCGGCGGTTATGCGCTCGCCCCGGCCGGTAGTGCGCCGTTCTGGGCCGGGCTGGCGGGCGCCGCCGCCAGTCTCGCCTTCATCCTGAACCTGGGACTACCGGCGCTGTTCGCACCCTCGGAGGTCGCCCGCACCAGCGGTTTCATGTTCACCGTCGGCTATGGTGCGGCGTTCTTCGGTCCCGCCCTCGGTGGTGTTGCCTGGGATTGGACGGGCCACTTTCGCTTTGCGCTCCTGCCGATGCTGGTCGGGGGGCTCGCGATGCTGGTCCTCGGCGCGACCGTGCCGCGAACCTGGGTCAGGCCGGCAGCGCGTTCGGCGGCGTCCGCAACAGAGTCGTGATCGCCCGCAAGCCGTTCAGCACATCGTCGCGGTCGATCGCGTCGCGTTCCGCCCGCAGCGCGCGGGCCATCGCGATCACCTGCGCACTGAACGTCACGTAGCTCGTCAGGATGCTGCCGCGGACCACGTGCAGCTTTTCCTGCGTCACGTCCGCCTCCACGGTGCCGAGCAAGCGTCCGGCCCGGCGCAGCATCGGGTACGCATGGTCGCGAGTCAGCTTGATGCGGCGCAACTTGTGGAAATAGGCGACGTCCGGCTCTGCGGGCAGGGCTGTCTCCATGAACGTTTCGGCGCCGGCCAGTAGCTGCCGCATGGCGCGATAGGTCGTATCGAGGCGGGCACTGCCGGTGCGTTCCTGCGTGTAGCCGTAATGCCAGAGGATGACCGCATCCGCGAAGGAGAAGAACACGTTGCGATAGAGCGTGTCTCCCGTCAGCGTCGACATCAGGGCATTGCGTAGGCCGGCTTTCGCCTGCTTCAAGAGCGGCCGCTCGAAGAGATCGTCGACCAGGCCGGCCCACTGGGGGCGCGCCGCCTGGGAAGCCGTGGCCATCACCTGAAAAGCGGGGATCGAGGGTAGTCCCTCGATGGCGGCGGCGATCGCGGTCGATTCGCGGCCTCCCAGCTCGAGCAAGGCCGCCCGGGCATCGGCCACCGCAGGATTGACGAGCGTCGGGCTCATCCGGCCTTTTCCATGACCGGCCACTGCACCCGATCGCCGAGCCGTTCCAGGTATCGGATGTCGATGATGGTCTTTGGAGCTTCATAGTCGTCGCCGTTGAAGCCGTGATAGTCGGTGCCGACGGTCATCAGCAACCCGTGACGGCGCGCCAGCTCTTCGTACACGGGGATCTGCTCCGGTTTGTGACGCCGGGTGTAAACCTCCAGGCCGTCGAGCATGGGCAAGACCTCTTGCATCAGGTCCTGGTCGGGAACGAGCCCCGGATGCGCGTGGACCGCGAGCCCGCCCGCGGCATGGATCGCATCGACCGCTTCTTTCGGCGAGGGGATCGGCGAATAGAAATCCGCCGGCATGAAATCGACGGCCTTGCGCACGCTGTCCCAGGCGTCTCGCTCCGTCATCACGCCGTGCTGGAGGATGACCTTGAGGACGGCGCCCGGCATCACCGTGGGCTTGTAGGCGTAGGCATCGAGCCCCAGGTTGCCACCGATGCCGAGCTCCTGCAGGACCCGGATCCACGCTTCCGTCTGCTTGCGGAACACCCCCTGGGTCCGCTGCAACATGGCGAGCAGTTGGGGGTGGTTCAGGTCGACCCCGTGGCCCAGGATGTGGCGAAGCTGGTTGGGAGGATAGGTCGTGACCTCGAGGGCGGGTACGTAGCCGAGGCCGCGACGGTGGGCGACGGCGCGGGCCCGGTTCACCCCGAGGAAGGTGTCGTGATCGGTGAGAGCCATCACCCGAACCCCGCGGTCGGCGGCCAGGTTGGCCACTTCGTCGGGGTCGCGCCAGCCGTCACTGACCGTGGAATGCATGTGGAGGTCGGCCAGCACGGGGCTAGTTTACCGGGCTTCTTGCGCCACTCGGCTGAGCTCTGTTTTGGAACAGTGACGGATTCTTCGGGAGTCGCCGTTAGGAACGAATAAGAGCCGTCGGCAACGTGTTTTCTTCAGGGGTGTATGGAGATGCTTGGAGAGCTTGAGCTGATTCGGTTGATCGAAGAAAACGAGTACCCCGCGCGTCTGATCGAGGCCGGCGTGGTCTGGGTCGAACTGGAGATCACCGACACCAAGACCAACGCCGTTCGCCGGGAGCGGCTGTCCAAGTCAGCCTTCGCCGACCTCATCCTGGACTGGCGGGAGCGGCGCACCCGCAACCTCCGCGACCTCAGCCCGGCTCTGCGCAAGATCGGGATCGCCGCTTAACCCGCATCAAGTTCCGCAAAAATCGCGCGCTATCTCGGGTGCTGGCCTGCTAACTAATCGCGACGGCCGAAGATGCGCAGCAGGATCAGGAAGAGGTTGATGAAGTCGAGGTAGAGGCTTAGCGCCAGCAGGAGCGCGTTGTTGTCGCCGGCCCGCTCCGCCTTGACCCGCCAGAAGTCAAAGAACGTCAGGCCGACGAAGACGACTCCGAGGAAGAGGCTGAGGGCGAGGTTGCTGATCGGGAAGTGGAAGATCAGGGTGGCGAAGCTGATCACGATGCCGACGAGAAGGGCGCCCAACAGGTACTTGCCCCAGGCGGCCATGTTGATGCTGGTCAGGTAGACCACCGCAGCGGCTACCAGGAAGATGCCGACGGTGCCGAGCAAGGCGCTGCCGACCGCATCGGGCGCCGCGTGGAGATAGTAGGCAACGATCGGGGCGATGAAGAGCCCTTCGATCACGGAGAAAAGCCCGAAGAGGCCGATGGCGAGACTCTGGTTCTTGCTCCTGGTCGCCGCCTGGATCCCAAAGATCAAGCCGATGGCGACAATGAAGTAGAGCAACCAGGGAATGTTCTGTGGCACGACGCCAGCGATCCACAGGTAGATGCCGCCGGTGGTGAGAGCGAGCGAGAGGGCGAGCCATCCCATGACTCGAC
>Ga0209474_10005666_pt1 | contig 10602 bp, 3 predicted proteins | sample GraSoiAngelo_145_FD_185902 | JGI IMG/M metagenome (GOLD analysis project Ga0209474, IMG submission 185902) | Grasslands soil microbial communities from the Angelo Coastal Reserve, California, USA - 14_1009_05_20cm (SPAdes) (version 2) | ecosystem: Environmental > Terrestrial > Soil > Grasslands ... | reverse complement strand
GACGGCACCCGCGACAAATGCCACCAGCACGCCCGAGGTGAACATGATGCCGATTGGTTTCACCTTCAGCCAGTATCGTCGCTCTGGGGTGGCGAGCTCCGAGCGAGTCACGGCGGTCGCGACGGGCCACAAATGCTTTTTCATTTTCTCGGCCGCCGCGCGCGCGGAAATTCCAGGCGCAAGTTTCACGAGCCCGGCGTTCGGCTGGTCGGGCGAGGTTCCTTGGAAAATCTTGATGAACGTATCCCGGCTGGTCACAATTGTTGCGCCAGCCACGAATCCGGCGCCGATGGAATAACGGCCGACGATTCGGATGCGGTGATGATTCATTTCGGAGGTAATGCCGGGAGCAAGATGGCCGTGTTGTGGCCGTGAGAGCGAGTCGACGAGCGCGTTATCCGGGATTGTCAGGAGCGGAAGCTGATCGTTCAAGGTTTGATCCCGAAAGGGCGGTTGCTTCGGCTCAACTCCGAGGGTCAGACTATGCCATTCCTCCCGTGTCTCCGGATTGCGCCAGTCCCCGACAGCCAACCAGACTGGAATGGCAGACACGACTCCCTCGACGGCGCGGATTTGCTCGAGGCGGTCGCGAGGAAACTGGGCCGGACGCGCGATGAAGACATATTGGGTTGAGAGCACGAGAAGATCGAAATCGAGTGCGTCGTAAACCTGGGTGGCGCTGCTGCCAGCCGCGCCGTAAAAGCCGAGCTGCATGAAGATAAGTAGAATTGCGAACGAGATGCCGCAGAGCGCGATGAATGACCGCACTTTACTCTGCAACACGTTCCGCCACGCGAGCGGCGTTTTCATCGCGCGGCGGACTTTATTTTGGCTGGGGGTGTGGTCAGATCGATTCGGGTAGAGACCTCTAGATGAGTGAAGCGCGACACCGCCTCTGACTTGTCTAGTTTGATGCGTACTTCTACAACCCGTGTATCCCTGGTCGCGCGGGGATCGACATCCAACACGTCGTTCTTATAAATGAGCGCGCCGATCTCCTCGACCACGCCGTGAACCGGCTCTGGCAGCGCCTGGCTCGTGATGGTGGCTTGCTGGCCGACACGCACCGCAGCGACGTCCGTCTCATGAACTTCGACGATGACATGCATGTCACTGGTGTCGCCCATTTTTAAAATCGGATCGTTGGCAATCCGTTCTCCGGGATAAGTAAAAACTTTCAGGATCTCTCCGTCAATCGGCGCGCGAATAATCGTGAGTTCGAGCTGCGCTTCAGCCGATTTCAAATGCGCCTCAGCCGATCGCAGTCCGACCGTACTGCGGATGCGAGCCAGTGCCGCTTCCGCGGAACGAAGCTCCGCCTTTGCCTTGGCCAGTTCAGTCTCGCGGCTCTGGAGGAGGAACTTCTGCTCGTCGAAACGCTGTGGCTCGACGGTCTTAGACGCGAGTAACGATTCAAAGCGCGCCATTTCTTTGCGTGCGTGCTCGACCGCCACCTGGAGGAGCTGCACAGCTTCGCGATTTTGATCAACCACCGCGTGCGTGTAAGCCGTCTCGGTTTCGAAGCGCTCCCACGCTTCCTCCATAGCCACCTTAGCGCCATCACGTTCCGCCATTCTCAGCGTGTACGTATCGAGATAGGCCAGTGCATCGCCGGCTTTGACCTTCTTCCCTTCGCTAACTTCAAGCTTTAGGATTCGGCTGCCGGGCTCTGCTGCAACATCGATAGCCGCGCGTCCCGGTGTCACCCGGCCGAGCGCGGTTACAACAGAAACGGGCTTGCCGGAGCCGTCGCGGGGCCGGGTGTTGGCCTCACGTTTGCCGCAACCAGCGTTGACCATGGCCAGGAGGAGGAGGAGGAGCGCGAAGGCTCGCCGCGAAATTCGGTTTGGATTAATCATCGCTCTTCATCCCGAAGCCAATGGACTGGTTCCGCAAGCGGATTGTTATCGACCGAGGCACCGACAGTCAAATCGCATCGTTACCGCCCCGGGACAGGTGAAGACAATTCTTCCCACGAGCTGCACTACGCTAAGTGTGGTGAGCACAATTTTTATGCGTGAGTTATTTCACGGACAGGAATTTAATTGTTTCGAGTATGTCGGGGACCGAACCAATCGCGATAGTTGGAATGGCGTGCCGTTTTCCCGGCGGCGTAAACGATCCGAGCTCATTTTGGGAACTTCTCCGTAACGGAGTAGATGCAATCACGGAAGTCCCGGAGGAGCGATGGAACGCTTCCCGTTTCCATCATCCAAATCCCGGCGCGCCCGGTCGCATGGTCACTCGCTGGGGCGGGTTCGTGGGTAACGTCGATCTGTTCGATGCCGCATTTTTCGGAATTGCGCCGCGCGAGGCCATGCAGATCGATCCACAACATCGCTGGTTGGCTGAGGTGACTTGGGAGGCAATGGAAGATGCGGGAATTCCTCCGGAACAACTGGCGGAAAGTCGGACGGGCGTCTTCGTTGGTATTTCTCACGCCGATTATCCGAACCTGCATCGGCACGATACGCTATCGATTGACGGATATGTGAACATCGGCAGCGCCCTTTCGATCGCGGCCAACCGGCTTTCATATCTCTTTAACCTCCGCGGTCCGAGTTTGGCCGTGGACACAGCTTGTTCTTCCTCGTTAGTTGGACTTCATCTTGCTGCGCGAAGCCTATGGTCTGGTGAGTGTGATTACACAGTCGTAGGCGGCGCGAATGCGCTGCTCAGTCCCGAGGCCGGTATCGGTTTGAGTCAGGCGCGCATGCTTTCGCCGCGCGGACGTTGCCGCGCTTTCGATGCGGGCGCCGACGGTTATGTGCGAGGGGAGGGTGCGGCGGCCATTCTGCTGACACGCCTCCGAACGGCACGGGCGCTCGGGCTTGAGCCGCGTGCGTTAGTGATCGCTACGGCTTCAAACCAGGATGGCCGTTCCAGCAGCTTGACCGTGCCGAATCAGCAGGCGCAGGAGGAAATGATGCGCGAGGCATTGCAGAGCGGGCAGATCGACGCGAGCGATGTCGCTTACGTTGAAGCGCACGGCACGGGCACGACTGTGGGCGATCGAATCGAAGTGCGGGCGTTGGCGGCCGTTCTGGCCGAAGGTCGCGCGCCTAACGAACGATTACTGGTTGGTTCGGTGAAATCAAATTTCGGTCACCTGGAGCCAGCTTCGGGACTTGCGGGACTAATTAAAGCCGTGCTCGTGCTAGAGCGGCGCGCGGTTCCGCCAAGTTTACATTTTGAGTCGCCCAATCCGCGGTTGCCCATGGACCGCATTATCGTTCCAACCGCCCTTACGACATTGCCTTCTCGTGATGGCCGAACCCCGCATGTGGGCGTGAATTCATTCGGTTTTGGCGGTAGCAACGCCCACGCACTGCTGGCGCCCGCGCCTGCTTTGACTCCGGTCCTCGAGTCGGTAGATGAGCCATGCATTTTTCCACTGTCCGCGCGCAGTCCGACGGCCTTGGGGGACTACGCCAACGCTTTCACGCAGTTCATCGACAAGAACACGCCGCCGTCCTTTTCTTTGCGCGACTTTTGCGCAGCTGCCGCGCTCGGAAAGTCGCACCATCTGCTGCGCACGGCTCTCGTTGCGGATTCGTTCGCGAATTTGCAAACACAGTTGCTGGGCCTGCGCAAAACGGCTGTCGATTTATCACCGGTAAATGAAGCACCGAAGATCGCCTTTGTTTTCAGCGGACAGGGTTCGCAATGGTGGGCGATGGGACGGCAACTTTACCATCGCGAAAAAATCGTGCGCGAAATATGGGAGCGCTGTGCTGCGACCTGTCTCAAGCTCGGAGGGCCCACGCTGCTCGATGCGCTCCTTGCTACCAAAGAAGATTCGCCGCTTGCACGCACGGACATAGCACAGCCAGCGCTCTTCGCCTTGCAGGCGGGCCTGGTCGAGCTGTGGCGTTCTTGGGGGATCGAAGCCGACATGTTGATCGGACACAGTGTTGGCGAAGCAGCTGCCGCCTGGGCTGCGGGCATTTTCGATCTTGAAACAATTTTGCGGGTGGTCATTTCGCGCGGTCGATGGCAGGCAAGAATGCACGGCCTCGGCCGGATGCTCGCGGTCGCTCTCTCCGCCGGCGACGCGGAAGAATGGGAAAAAAAGTTTGCCGGCCGCATCTCCATTGCCGCCTTTAATGCTCCGAAACAGGTTACGCTCTCGGGTGACGCCAGCGCGCTGGAGGAAATTGCGATAGCCTTGCGGGAAGCAAAAGTTTTCTGTCGATTTCTACCGATCGATTACGCATTTCACAGCGCGCAAATGGACCCAATCGAGGAAGGTTGGCGCGAGGAACTGGCAGATGTCGCCGGTGTTGCCTCAAAGGTGCCGATGATTTCAACGGTGACGGGTCAACCGGTGCAAGGTGCGGAAATGAACGCCGATTATTGGTGGCGGAATGTTCGGCAGCCTGTGCGATTCGCTGCGGGGGTCGAACGCGTGTTGGGCGAAGGTTGCACGGCTTTCGCCGAAATCGGGCCGCACCCCGTTTTGGCGTCGGCGCTGGCGGAGATTGGACTCGCCAGAAAGTCTTCTCCCGTTTGTGTTGCTTCGTTGCGCAAAGCTACGGACGAGCGGCGGACAATGTTGCTCGCACTTGCCTCTCTGTATCGGAACGGTAAGAAAGTGCATTGGCGCGGGGTCTACGCGCGACCGGCGAAGGCGGTTCGGCTGCCTGCTTATCCGTGGCAACGCCAGCGCTTCTGGCAAGAATCTGCTGAAACTGCGTCCGAAGTGCGGAGTGCGCCGTCGCATCCGTTGCTCGGCGATCGGCAACCGCATCCGCAACCGACTTGGTTAAATCACCTCGATGCTCGTCTTCTTCCATGGCTGGCCGATCACCAAATGGCGGGTTCGGCAGTTCTCCCTGCTGCTGCTTATATGGAAATGGCGGTGGCAGCCGTGGGCGAACTTCTCAATGAACCGACCATTTTCCTCGAAGAGATCCGATTCCATCGGCTGCTCTTTCTGCCGGAAGGACGACCTGTCCCGACTTGTGTGCGACTCGATTCCGCCACGACATCTTTCCAGATTCTGGCGGCGCCACCCAATAATCCTTCCAAGTTGGAGGTGCACGCCGAAGGGCTGTATCGACCGGGACGCCTGCGCCTTCCCTCGAAAATGAATCTCGAGCGCCTGGGTGACACATTGGACGGGGAACGTGATCCCAAAGAGCTATATCAGGAATTGAGCGAAATGGGGCAGGTCTACGGGCCAGCATTTCGCGGAATGATTTCGCTGCGAGTGGGTGGGATCGAAACGGCGCTAAGTGAAGTGATCGATCCGGTGGAACGCGGCTCGTCCAATTATCTCCTGTTTCCGCCGTCGCTCGACAGTTGCTTTCATTCCAGCGTTGCTCTCAAACGGCAACAAGGTCAGGACTCCCGCGCCGTCGTCGTCGTCTCGGTGGGGCAATTGCGGGTATTCAAACGGATGCCAGAAAAGGTCTGGAGCCACCTGCGTATCGTCGAGCGCTCGGACAACTTTCACTTGGGTGACATGACCGTTCTTGACGCAAGTGGTGAGGTCGTTGCGCAAGTGAATGGATTAATGGTGCGCGCGATTGACGCCGACTCGAAGCCCGGAGAGCGCGAGCGAAAGTTCTACAAGTTCGGGTGGGAACCGAGCGCATTTTCTGCAGCCGAGGCTCCGGGGGCAGGCGAAGTCGTAATTTTCTCCGATGGCGAGGGATTTGGTGTGTCGTTAGGCCAAGTGCTGCGAGAAAAACAGATATCGACGACTCTTGTTTTCGCGGATGCGAAATTCCAGCAAGGCAATGGCAGCGGGCTCGCGGTAGATTTGGGGCGAGCAGATTGGGCAACCGAGTCCTGGAAAACTCTTGCCGCCCGCGGGCCTCTTCCAAAGTGGATGATTTATCTCTGGAATTGGGATGATCATCTATCCTCCGATGAATGCCCGGCGGCGCAAAGCTGCTCTGTGTTTCTCGCGCTCACGCAAGCTCGATTGGCCCTGACTGGAGGGGAAGGCCAAACGCGCTGGGTTGTCGTCACTCGCCACGCGCAATCCGTTGCCGATGGCGAAGCCAGCAGGCCGGAACCCGCCGCGCTTTGGGGATTTGCGCGGACTCTTCAGACAGAACAACCACAGTGGAGCGTTTCGCTGGTGGACTGCGCCGATGCTTCGTTAGGCGACCAATTGTTGCAGGAATTATTCGCCACTGAAATCGAGCCGGAGGTCGCTTTGCGCGATGGCAAGCGATGGGTTCGACGCTTGCGACATTTGCAGCCGAAGAGTTCTCCTGTGACGACACGTCCGCCCGGCTATGCGCTGCACGTCGGACAGCGTGGGGTAGTGGACTCGCTCGAATTTCGTGGGCGCGCGCGGTCCGCACCTGGTCGAGGCGAAGTCGAAATCGAAATTGTCGCGGCGGGATTGAACTTCCGCGACTTAATGAAAGTGCTTGGCATCTATCCTTTGAACGAGGGTGAGATGCTAAACTTCGGCGATGAATTCAGCGGCCGAATCAGTCGCGTTGGACGCGGGGTGCGGATTTTAAGGCGAGGCGATCGGGGAATTGGTTTGGCGCCGGGAGGCGGCGCTTTTGGATCACATCTAGTCGTACCCGCGGAGAGAGTCTGGAAGTTTCCGAGGAATCTCAGCTTCGCGCAAGCCGCATCGATCCCACTCGTCTTTGCCACCGCGTATCACGCGCTGTATGCGTTGGCGCGACTTCGCAAGGGCGAGACGATCCTGATTCATGCTGCGGCTGGCGGAGTGGGTCTCGCCGCGGTGCAACTCGCGCAGCGAATCGGGGCAGTGGTGCTTGCCACCGCCGGCAGTCAGGAAAAGCGTGCTTACCTGCGCTCGCTCGGCGTCGCCCTCGTTATGGATTCGCGCACGCTCGATTTTGCGGACGAAATACTTTGCTACACCGGCGGGCGTGGGGTGGACGTCGTCCTCAACTCTTTAGCCGGTGCATTTCAACAAAAAAGTCTTGCCGTCTGCGCTTCTCATGGGCGGTTCGTCGAAATCGGTAAGCGCGATCTTTTTGAAAATAACGCGTTACCTCTCGCTGCTTTTCAGCGGTCGCTCTCCTTCTTCGCTTTCGATCTTTCGTCGGTACTGACTTCTCGCGGCAAAGAAGTGGCCGTCCTAAGGCGATCCCTCTCCGAGGCATTTACGAGCGGGAAACTCAAGCCAATCCCTTGCACGAAGTTCGCCGCAACTGATGCGGTCTCCGCGTTTCGCCTGATGCAGAGCGCACGACAGATTGGCAAGATCGTTCTTGAGTTCGGCCGGAAGTGCACTCCGGGGGTGCCCGCGGAGTTCTGGCCGAACCCCGCGGGAACCTATTTAATTACGGGCGGCTTCAGCGGTTTCGGCCTGGCCGCCGCGCGCTGGCTGGCCGATCGGGGAGCTATGCATCTTGCACTCGTTAGCCGTCGCGGCGAGGGCTCCACGCGGGACACATTGCTCATCGACGAGATGCGTTCCCGGGGAGTCTCGATTGTCACCCTATCCGCAGACGTGGCCGATCCAAAGGCGCTTGCCACGGCGTTACGACAACTGAAAGCGATCGCGCCTCCGCTGCGTGGCGTCTTTCACGCCGCCGTCGTCTTTCGCGATTGCGCGCTGACTGAAATGAAACAAGAGGATCTCGCAGCGGTGCTTGCGCCAAAAGTGACGGGAGCCTGGAACCTGCACAGGCAAACCCGAAGAATGCCTCTCGATTGTTTCGTGCTATTTTCTTCGCTCTCGTCGATTATCGGCTCGCCAGGCCAGGCAAACTACGCCGCGGCTAACGCCTTTCTTGACGCTCTTGCGCATCATCGCCGCGCTCAGGGGCTCCCAGCGCTGAGCATTAATTGGGGCCAGATTTCCGACGTCGGAACGGTGGCCGACCGGCCCGAGGTGGGTCGTTTCCTTAATGGTATCGGCGTGCGCCCGTTGTCTTCGCGGGATGCTCTCTCCGCTCTCCCCGGACGGATCGCGAGCTGCGAGCCTCAAGTCGGGGTTATGGACGTCGATTGGGAAAAGCTCACCCGCGTCAGTGCTAAATTTGGCGCTTCGCCTATTTTCCATGATCTCGTCGAGGTTGGAAACTCGAAGCAAGTTCGCGATGGTGCCGTGAATGATTGGCGCGAGACGATCCGGCGCCTCCCGCCTGAAGAGCAGGTTGCTGCCGTCTCTGATTTGGTCGTGGCGCAACTAGCCGCGACGCTCGGCATGGCCGCTGCGGAGATCGATCGCAATGGACGACTTAGCGGGATGGATTCGCTTATGGCTGTCGAATTGAAGGTCCGCATCGAAAGTCACGCCGGATGCGAACTGCCGATCGATCTCTTTAACGCCGACCTCACGGCGACAGGACTTGCCGCGCGCTTGCTGCAACAGATAAGCAAATCAGTTACCGAACCCACGTTAACGTCGAGCGCGCTCCCGGCGGATGCTGCCGTAGCTGCCGAAATCGAAGCACCACTCCTCCGGACGGAGGAGACGCCTTTGTTTGATCTTGTGCAGGCGGGAAAACTGGAACGGCTCACGGCCGGCGCGCTTATGTCGTGGCCGGACAGCCTGTTCGTGCAATCGCAGATCTCGTCCGAAATCTTTTTCGATCGTTTGAACGGTAACCGCGTGTTGTTCGACTTAATTTTTGAAACGCCGCTGGGGGCGGTCGGTATATTTATGCTTCCCGTCACCACATCACAGGTGAAACCGGGCGAAGCATCTCTGCTACCTCACGTATTGGATGGCATAACACAAGCGTCCACATGCGGTGCACGCTGCGTCGCACTTACAGGATTGATTTCTTCGGCGACAAATTATGGAGCTACGGTGCAGTCAGCTTGCGAGAATAGAAACGATTTGGCAGCAGTGACGACCGGCCATAATACGACGGTCGCTGCCGTCATCCTAAATCTCGCCGCTCTTCTACGCGAAGCGCAGCGCGAAATAGAAGACGAGACTGTCATGTTTTACGGTATCGGTTCGATAGGCCTGGGTGCTCTCCGACTCATGCTCGAGGTCTTGCCACACCCGGCCGAACTGCGCCTGTGCGATCCTTTTCGAAGCACGGAATACTTCACGGAACTGGAGGGTACACTGCGCTGCGACCATCGGTACGAGGGAACGCTCAGCGTCGTCGATTCGACTGCGGGTTTTTACGATGCCAGTGTCATCGTCGGCGCCACCAATGTGCAAAATGTCGTGGATGTAAGGCGCCTTGTGCCGGGAACGCTGATAGTGGACGACTCTGCGCCGCATTGTCTGAACGGCCCGGAGGCGCTGGCCCGCTTCACGGAGAAAGGAGACATCCTTTGCACGGAAGGCGGATTCATTCGCAGTAACGTTCCGATGCCCCGCGTCGCACACATTCCGCCATCCATCGCGCCTCGTCTTCCAACGGAATTGCCACAGCTTTTTCTGTCTTTTCTGACCCCGCACGACATCACCTCTTGCATTTTGTCCGCACTTCTCTCGGCTCAAAAACCCGAGCTCCCACCCACCATCGGTCCGATTGCGCCAGCTGCTGCGCGGCAGCATTGGGTTGCTCTGGCCGAGCTCGGATTCAGCGCGGCGGCGTTGAATTACGAGGGCACTCCGCTGAGCGCTGACGGTATCGCGGAATTCCGAAGGCGGTTCCGGAAGTCGTCGATTCCTTCGGCGCACTTTGCTGCGGTGGCGTGACCGCTTTTTCAATACGCACTGAAATCCGGGCATGGCGTTTGAGCAGCGACGTTGCCGAAGGGCGTAAAAGCTCCGCGGGTTGACCCATTCTTACCTAACCGGTGACCGGCTCCGCCTATATACGTATATAGTTATGAGGGTTCGCGTGGGGTGGTGGCCGATTGCCCAGCGGGCGGCGGCGTCTGGCCTCGGTGCGCGAGTTTCCACAGCCGCCACATTAATCGCTCACGGAATCCCATTTCCGGCCAACGCACCTTTTCGACAAATTCGACGAACTCAATGCTGAACCTGGGATTTAACATGCGAACCCGGTAACGCGGGTTTTTGAAATCAAGTAGCAAAACCGTGCGCGTGGTGGTGCCGCGGTTCCACGCCTCATGTTCTACCGCGTCGCAGAAAACAAACGCCCGCCCTTCTTCCCACTTCCGAATTTCGTTAGCTACGCGCAATGCACAATCGGAGTTCGTTTCCAGGGCAAGGTGTAATCGCAAAACGTAACGCGAATATTCGTCATAGCCCATGTGCGGTTTGATATGCGCGCCTGGGACGAGACGTGAGAAGCCTGCGGTCACAAGCCCGGGAATAGATTCGACTAGCAATGTTGTGCGAGGGCAGAGTGCGCATTGAGCAGCTTGCTTCTGACCGAAAGCGTAAAGGCCAAATGTGCTCCAACCGGTCTCCCCGTAGAGAGACTTTTCTGGCCAGTCCATGAAACCGGTCGAACGCAGCGCCGTCATTTCATCGCGAATGATTTGCCAATTGCGTTCGAGATCGCGAACAAAGGGATAGTGCGCTGGGTCTTCAAACACGCAAACAAGTCTAAAACGGCGAACGCCAGCGGTTCAAGTCCATCGCGGCGAAGTGCAAAAAGCCCCGCCACTTGCGTCAAGTCGCGGGGTTCTGGCGACGTTCTACCGATTCGCGAACTCCCGTTCGCTCGCCCGCTGCCCGCGCGGGCTTGACCGTCTACCCGCCGGCTTCCCAGG
>Ga0209474_10005663_pt1 | contig 10605 bp, 4 predicted proteins | sample GraSoiAngelo_145_FD_185902 | JGI IMG/M metagenome (GOLD analysis project Ga0209474, IMG submission 185902) | Grasslands soil microbial communities from the Angelo Coastal Reserve, California, USA - 14_1009_05_20cm (SPAdes) (version 2) | ecosystem: Environmental > Terrestrial > Soil > Grasslands ... | reverse complement strand
CGGACCGCAGGACTCCGCTCCCTCCGGGGCCACGGAAAGAAAACCCCCGGAAGAAGAGCAAAATCACGGCCTTAGGGTGGGCCAAATGAAAGTATCAAAGGTGGGCCAAATCAGGTTGTCAAACGCAGCTTGCGCACTGCCTTGAGAAGAAGCCCATGATCGATGTTGTCGAAGAATCCTTTGATGTCGATATCCACGACCCAGTCGTGGCGCCAGCACCTCTGACGCGCCGTCCGGACCGCATCAATCGCCGAGTGCCTTGGTCGATACCCATAAGAGTCCGCGTGAAACAACGGCTCCAATAAAGGTTGTAGGTACCGACGAACTACTTCCTGTGCGATGCGGTCCGCCACCGTGGGTATCCCCAGCGGTCGCGTCCCACCAGTCGCCTTGGGAATTTCTACTCGGCGCACCGGTGGCGGCATGTAGCTGCCCGAGGACATTCGATTCCAGAGCTTGTAAAGATTCCCGGCAAGCCGGGCCTCGAAGTTCTGAATCGATTGCCCATCAACTCCAGCTGCTCCTTGGTTGGCCTTCACACTCTTGAAAGCCTCCCATACTTCCCGCTTCGGTATGGCAAACGGCTTTGCTTTGTTCATGCAGCTCCTCCCGTCACCGGTTGGCTGCCTGCCAAAGCTGCACACCACAGCCCCTTCGGTCCAGCGTCATTGCAACGCCTTCGTCCCTACTACGAGCTGTTCTGCCCCTGTGCCCCGCATCGGTACTCAGAGCCTTACAGGGATCACCCACTCGGCTCGCTCCCTTTGCATCGGTGCGACAGGTTCTCACGTTCCATGCAAGAGCCTGCTCCAGGTTCGCGCCGCCTTCGAGCCGGATGCCGCATGGGCCGGTCTTCAGGTCTCCGCCCATACTTATCCCGGAGCGACCACCATCCCCGGTTTCGACATCAACTGTACGATTTCGGCAGTTCATCGACGGTTCGCTTTCGCTCGTCTCCCTGAAACTCACATGACGGAATTCTTGTCCCGCCTTTTCCGCGACGTTCACCACCATCGCTCTTAACGACAGCAGCTCGCGGTAGTTTGAAGTCCTCTCCTGATCGCAGACTTCGAAGGGCCTCCCCTCATCTCTCACACAGTTTCCACACCTCCATTGCTGTCAGTGTGTTCGTGACACACGGTGGCCTCCCAAATTTCCTTTCAGGAGGGAATACTTCAACGTGAGGCGAGACTAAAGTGCTTTGATAAGGTAAACGTCCAAGCACTCATTAGGGACATGCATCTTATCTGGACAGCCGTCCGGATGCGCCATGTTGCTCGAGAAGGTCACATACTTCCCGTCGCGGCTGATTGCCGCGCGGGGTGTACTCCAATATCCTTCAGCGCTGCGGGAACGCGCATGTGCCATGCGGTAGACCGCACTGCCGTCCACTCGTGCTAGAATGATTTCGTCCTCGAACAGGAGCCAATTTGCTCGTGACGGCTTTTCGAACCCTGTGGTTCTATTGAAAAGTTCAGGACCTGGTTTTCGGTCATCGAAAAACGAGATGGCCATCCACGGCTGAGACGCGCTACCGCGGTAACTGACATGCCAGCTAGGCTGCTTGTCAAGCAAGCACGCGGCCTTGGTGACTTCGTTTTGCTGTCTTACATCGAGCCCCCATCCTGAGGGGCAGGGATTCGTGATTCCCGCGGTGTAATGGCTGTTGCCCGACTCAATAAACACTGGCTTTCCGCTCAAGTCGTAACCGGTATCTAGATGGTTGGTCTTGTCTTGCAGATGCACCAGGCCGCTGCCATCCCACAGCCGGGCCCCCTCCTCTGATCCGGGCCCGTCGTTGCTAAAGGCGATGACCAGAAGATTATCAGCAGTGAGTAACAACTTATGTAGGCACCCTGGTTGTGGCGTCCCTGTAATATCACCGTTGATTTTGCACGTGGTGGTGTAAACAGAAGTTTTGGTTTGCTTACTCAGCGACCACACAAAAACCTCCATCCTCTCGCTGGAGGTCTGCCCCACCAGCGCGATGTGGTCCCCGTCCTGTGACAAGTCCGCAGCGTCCGGCGACACGATCCCGCGATATTCCTTGAAGACGTGGAGTATCGTATTTTTAACGGAATTCCCATTAATTGTAGCCTTGTGAAGCGCATTGCCCACTGCGTAGTAAAAGACGTGGCCATCTGAAGCGTCCCAAACGGGGTGCCCGTTATTCATCTCCGGTATCTTGCTTGCCGGGACGGCTATCTTTCCATCCAAATCCTTGATGCGCCATTCTCCATTATTGGAAGAAATCAGGATTAGAGTGCCCGTCGCGTTGATAGGAGAGAATGTCGAATAATAATCAAGGAAACTCAGATGCTCGCCTCCAGTGACCTCTTCTGTGCTACCGTCTGTTAACCGTTTCACCGAACAGCCGAACACCGGATCGGTGTAGCTCTGCCCTACCTTGGGAGGCGCGAACGAAGTCCAGTCTGGAGGAACGTGTATTTGTCCGTCGTTGAGCTTCCCGCAAATAGGGCTTCGCTGGGTCAATGCTTCATCCAAACGATAAGGGCGAACTGAGAGACGCACCCTGCAACGAATCACGAGGTATCCGCTGAATAAAGCAACAACAAGAAGAAGAGATACAAGTGTCCCACGGAAGGCCGTGAAAACGGTTTGTGTGTCCGCAGTAGTCCTCAAGACTGACTCACCGGCAAGGCTTAGGTTCTCAGTCTCCCATAACACTGCGCGCAAAGCCATTCCGCAATCCGGTAAATCCTCTACAAAAAGGGCGGAGGCGAGGAGGATGAAATCCATCCTGCCTCGCCCCCTACTTGCTAACTCCTGCGATCGAAGCTGTTAGATTTGGCTATCGTACTTTGATAACGTAGACGTCGACGCAGTTGGTGCCGGTCTGGAAGTTCGCCGGGCAACCGCTGTGAGCGTAAGCCATGTTGCTGTCAAACGCGAGGTACCTGCCGTCCCGGCTAATGGCCGCTTTCGGCGTGGCGTTGAAGTCTTGGCCGCTCCGCGAGTACGCCCGCGCCAAACGGTACACCTGGTTGCTGTTGTTGTTCGCGTCGATCCGGGCCACCATGATCTCATCCTCGTACAACAACCACGTGCTCGCACTCGGCGCTACATAGTTCGGCGAGTTGCCAAACCATTCCGGGCTCGATCCGCGTACGTCGAAAAACGACAGACCAACCCACGGCTGCTGCGAGTTTCCGCGATAGCCAACGTGCCAACTCGGCGGATTGTCCAACAAGCACGTCGAGGCCGATGTGTTGTGAACCTGACGTACGTCCAATCCCCAGCCACTCGGACAAGGGTTGCTGAATCCAGAGGTGTAGTTGGAGTTGCCTGACTCGATAAAGATCGCGTTACCGTTCAGATCATACCCCGCATCCAGGTGGTTCGTCTGGTCCTGCAAATGCGGCAGCGGATAGGTCCCCGCCCACAAGCGGTTCCCTTGCTCTGGCCCGGACCCGTCTGACGCAAACTGGATAATCACGTTGTTGTCTGGCGTCTGGATCAGCTTGTGCAAACACCCATTGTTTGGGTTATTCACCGAACCGGTGCAGGAAGTGGTGTACACGGGCCCCTTGGTGTTGTTCGCCAGGTTGTAGACAAACACATTCTCGGGGCTGGAACCGCTGGTGTCGCCGCCGATCACCACCACGTGGGCTCCGTCCTGCGACACGTCGGTCTCATCCATGAAGTTGATGGTCGGGTATTCGCTGAATTGACGGACGCTGGTGGTAGCCACGGAGGAGCCGCTGATGGTGCCTTTCATCAGGGAATTACCGTTGGTGTAGTAGAAGACGCTGGCGTTGCTGGCATCCCACAAAAACCAAGTGTCGTTGGAAGCTGGCATATTGGAACTGGAGACCACGATATTGCCCGTCAGGTCGGTGACAAAATGACGGTTCCAACCATCGGCGAGCATCAAGTAGCTGTCGTTGGCATTGAAGGAGGAAACCGTAGCGTAGCCGTGGGTGAGGGGCAGGTAAAACGAGCCCGACCAGGCATCCTTGGAGGCATCCGTGATGCGCGTGACGGTGCAGCCAAAGCTGGAGTCGACATAGCTTTGCCCCTTCGCCGGCGGCACGAACGTGCTCCAATCCGTAGGTATGTGGTTGGAGGTATCTCCGGAAATGCCGCAAATTGGCGCGCCGTTGGAGGTGGATTGCGTCACGCCGCTGCCACTCAGCGAAATGGTTGCGGGCGAGTTGCTGGCGTTGCTAGCCACCGAGACGCTGCCGCTGGCGCTCCCCGCCGCGGCAGGCGCAAACGCAACACTCACTGTGGCGGTCTGACCCGGCGTCAGTGTGGTATTGGCGTTGACTCCGCTGGCCGTGTATCCTGCGCCTGAAGCACTGACACTCGAAATGGTCACATTGGAGTTTCCGTTATTGGTCAAGGTAACCTTCAGCGAACTGCTGCTGCCCGTATTCACGTTGCCAAAACTCAGGGTTGTCGGGCTTGCCGCGAGAAGGTGCGTGGCGGTGACTCCCGTACCGCTAAGGTTGATTCCCGGAGGAGAGTTGGGCGCGCTGCTGACCAAGGAGATGGAGCCGCTGTAGCCAGTCGCAGCAGTTGGCGTGAAAACCGCGTTGAACGTGGCCCGGTTCCCCGCTGCGATGGTTAGTGGCGTTGTCAAACCGCTAAGCGCAAATCCGGTTCCCGTCACGTTGGCTTGCGAGATGGTGACGCTGGCGCTGCCCCCATTTGTCAGGGTGAAGGTCTGCGAGTTGCTTATGCCGATGACGACGTTGCCGAAGCTAGCGCTAGCAGGCGTTACAACCAACTGGGCCTGAATTCCCGCGCCGCTCAAGGAAATGGTAGTTGGTGAGCTACTGGCACTGTTTACCACCGAAACGCTTCCGCCGACGCTACCGGAGGCTGTCGGAGCAAAAGTCACGCTCAGGGAGGCGCTCTGTCCCGCTGCGAGAGTCAACGGCGTGGATATTCCGCTGGCTGCGAAACCGCTGCCCGTTACATTGACCTGAGAGATGCTCAGACTGCTGGTCCCGGTGTTGGTTAGATTGATGGATTGCGCGGCGCTCTTGGTTCCAACGGAAACGCTTCCAAAATTCAAACTGGTTGTGCTGGGAGTAAGTTGCGAGGACGAAGCTCCCGATCCGGTCCCTGTAGCGACGAAAACGACGTCGACCCAGTAATTGCCGGAAAAGTACGTATTGGTTGGGAATGTACTGGTGCTGCCATACGCGAAACGACCGTCTGGCGTACCTGTGCTGCTAACCAAAGCGTGTAACGGTGCGTTATCCACGCCGCTCGTCGCAAAATAGGCACCGCTGGCACTGTAGTGCCCCACTGTGCAGTGATAAGAGGCTACGTACACGGTATTGGCAGTGATGGCTACTGGCTTTGAAAAATTCGCCTGCTGCCAGCCCGAAGCGGTCTCATTGGCGAAAGTCGCAGAAGCAAGCAGCGTGCCGGTGCTGGTCCACAGGTTACCGACATGCGTCCCGGTGTTGCTCGCGCTCTTGTAAAAGCGGACACCGGTGATGTAGCCGCTCACATCGGACTTGATTGAAACACCGAGTTCCACAGGTGAGTCAGGTCCCACATCAAGAATCGCAGGTGTCGCCGTGTTCGGCCACACCGTGCTAGTCGTTGCGGGAGTGAAAGCCACGTCGACCCAATAATTGCTGGACTGGTAGGTGCTGGCGGGAAATTGGCTGGTGCTTGCATAAGTGAATGGGCCATTTGGCGTGGCGCTGGTATCTTGCAAAGCATGCAACGGCGCGTTATCAACTCCGCGCGTTGCGAAAAAACCGCGATCGTCGCTATAGTGCCCTGAAGGGCAATAATAGGACGCAATGTATCTCGTATTTGCGTTGATGAGCACGGGATTGGCAAAATTCACCTGCTGCCATCCGGAGGCAGTCTCGTTGGTGAAGGTTGCGGAAGCCAGGAGCGTTCCCGTGCTGTTCCACAAATTGCCGACGTGCGTGCCCGCGTTGTTCACGCTCTTATAAAAGCGAATTCCCGTAATATAGCCGCTCACGTCGGACTTAAAACTCATCCCGAGTTCGACCTGTCCCCCCGTCGAAGAGCCCACATCTATAAGCGTTGGAGTCGCACCGCTTGGCCAGATTTGATAAGAAGTGGCATAGCAGCCGGTTGCCGAAAACATGGCAATGAGCCCGAGCAGAAACAGAACACTTAGAAATCTTTTTGCGTTCACGAAACAAACTCCTTCAGTTGATTTGCAGTTTGCCGGATCGCACAAATGTAGCGACTAGAAAGGGCGCGAGTGCCAAGTGAACAATTTCCCGCTTGGGCTCGGGGGGTAGGATTGCTGGGTGAGTTGAGGCCCCGAAGTTTTTCCTTTGTGATACCGGCTGCGCATGGAGAGTAGAAGTTCACCGGAGAAAGAGATGCCAGTGAAACCATGAAATTGCCGCCAGATTTTGCGCTGCGAAATCGTCGAAGGTTATCTGACAGAGGTACTACTGGGACAAAACGTAAGATGGGAAATGAAGGGCAACATCGGCCTAAGAGAATTCCACACGGAGAATGAAACGATTCCCCGGCCCGGATTGGGGACGTGGCAGAGTCAAGGAACTTCGTTTTGAAAGTCGAATGTCTTGCCTGGCAAGGCTTCTTTACTGCACTTTGATAACGTAGACGTCGACGCAGTTGGTGCCGGTCTGGAAGTTCGCCGGGCAACCGCTGTGAGCGTAAGCCATGTTGCTGTCAAACGCGAGGTACCTGCCGTCCCGGCTAATGGCCGCTTTCGGCGTGGCGTTGAAGTCTTGGCCGCTCCGCGAGTACGCCCGCGCCAAACGGTACACCTGGTTGCTGTTGTTGTTCGCGTCGATCCGGGCCACCATGATCTCATCCTCGTACAACAACCACGTGCTCGCACTCGGCGCTACATAGTTCGGCGAGTTGCCAAACCATTCCGGGCTCGATCCGCGTACGTCGAAAAACGACAGACCAACCCACGGCTGCTGCGAGTTTCCGCGATAGCCAACGTGCCAACTCGGCGGATTGTCCAACAAGCACGTCGAGGCCGATGTGTTGTGAACCTGACGTACGTCCAATCCCCAGCCACTCGGACAAGGGTTGCTGAATCCAGAGGTGTAGTTGGAGTTGCCTGACTCGATAAAGATCGCGTTACCGTTCAGATCATACCCCGCATCCAGGTGGTTCGTCTGGTCCTGCAAATGCGGCAGCGGATAGGTCCCCGCCCACAAGCGGTTCCCTTGCTCTGGCCCGGACCCGTCTGACGCAAACTGGATAATCACGTTGTTGTCTGGCGTCTGGATCAGCTTGTGCAAACACCCATTGTTTGGGTTATTCACCGAACCGGTGCAGGAAGTGGTGTACACGGGCCCCTTGGTGTTGTTCGCCAGGTTGTAGACAAACACATTCTCGGGGCTGGAACCGCTGGTGTCGCCGCCGATCACCACCACGTGGGCTCCGTCCTGCGACACGTCGGTCTCATCCATGAAGTTGATGGTCGGGTATTCGCTGAATTGACGGACGCTGGTGGTAGCCACGGAGGAGCCGCTGATGGTGCCTTTCATCAGGGAATTACCGTTGGTGTAGTAGAAGACGCTGGCGTTGCTGGCATCCCACAAAAACCAAGTGTCGTTGGAAGCTGGCATATTGGAACTGGAGACCACGATATTGCCCGTCAGGTCGGTGACAAAATGACGGTTCCAACCATCGGCGAGCATCAAGTAGCTGTCGTTGGCATTGAAGGAGGAAACCGTAGCGTAGCCGTGGGTGAGGGGCAGGTAAAACGAGCCCGACCAGGCATCCTTGGAGGCATCCGTGATGCGCGTGACGGTGCAGCCAAAGCTGGAGTCGACATAGCTTTGCCCCTTCGCCGGCGGCACGAACGTGCTCCAATCCGTAGGTATGTGGTTGGAGGTATCTCCGGAAATGCCGCAAGTGGGGTTCCCGCCAGAGGATTGGACGTTAACCGTCAGTGTCGCCGCGTCGCTCGTCGCTGTGCCCGCGGAGTTGCTCACCACGACGTCGATTGTCGAACCGCTGTCTGCGGTTGTGGTTACAGGGGTCATGTAAGTTGACGAGGTTGCGCCCGCGATATTCAGCCCATTCTTCTGCCATTGGTAGCTCAGTGGGGCGGTCCCGGTCGCTGTCACGCTAAATGTCGCCGTCTGCCCTGCGGTCACTGTTTGACTTGAAGGTTGCGTGGTGATGGCCGGGGCTACCGCTGCGGCGTTCACGGTCAAGGTGGCGGCGTTGCTGGTTGCCGTGCCTGCGGTGTTGCCGACGACAACCTTGTAAGTAGAGCCGCTGTCTGAAGCCGTTGTCACTGGAGTCGTGTAACTCGACGAAGTCGCCCCAGAAATGTTCGCACTGTTCTTTTGCCACTGATAGCTCAATGGTGCAGTGCCCGTTGCCATCACAGTGAAAGTCGCTGTCTGCCCGGCGGTGACCGTAAGGTTCGTCGGCTGCTTAGTGATCGTTGGCGCCACTGCCGCCGCATTCACGGTTAGCGTCGCCGCAGAGCTGGTTACCGTCCCTGCAGAATTCGTGACCACAACCCGGAACGCCGAGCCGCTATCAGCCGTGGTCGCCGCCGGCGTCGTATAGTTGCTGGACGTCGCTCCCGCAATGTTCGTGCCATTCTTTTGCCACTGATAATTCAGCGGCGCTGTGCCACTGGCGACCACGGTGAATGTCGCCGTTTGTCCTGTCGTCACCATCTGATTCGCAGGCTGCGTAGTGATAGCCGGCGCCGATGCAGTCGCGGTTGCACTGAAATTCACCGCGGTTGCGTTCGTCGCGGTCAAACTCACGTTTTGGTTTGCTGGCGTGAAGGAATAGCCCGCATTGCTTGGTGTTACCGCGTAAGAACCGCTCGCCAATCCTGTGAAGGTGTACGCTCCAGAGCTATTGGTGGTGGTAGTAGCGCTAGCCGTCCCACTGAGCGTCACCGTCGCCGCGCTCCCGCCCTGCGTGGGAGTAATCGTCCCAGAAATGGTGACGCTGGCAGTGGCGAACTTGTGGCCGCCGCTCTTTCCGTTGTTGCTCTTAGAATCCGTGGACTGAACTTGATAATAGTAGGTCGTACCTGCCGCCAGTCCGGAAATGGCCACCGCATGGTTCGTGACCATCGTGGAGTCGACAGGGGTGCTCGATCCGTATGAGGTTGTAGTTCCATAATTCACGACTGAATTGGCGGCGACATTCGTAGTCCAAGAGACTTGCGCGCCTGTCGTCGTCGTGGAAATTGCCTGGACATTGGTAATGCTCAGCGTGGAGGGACCTGGATTGTTGCTCACGCTGCCGGCCAGTCCGGCGCAGCCCGAAATTGTTGCCAAGGGAACAAGAAAAGCAAGCAACAGGAGCAGCCTCCACAAAGAGGAATCGCAAGAGAAAGGAGACACGGGCCTCGTAAGGGGATTATTCCGCAGTTGAGATTGTTGATGTGAAAAACGTTCGACGTTGCGTGTGCGCACACTTCCGCTCACTTTTGCTTTTTTCATTTTTTTTCTAGGGCCCGAAGCAGCGCTGAGGCTGGAAGTTTGCTGCTTTGTTTTACCCCAACTCCCTTTGAAAATCCTTTGGACTACCGTAGAGAAAGAAAATGTTTTTTTCTACTGGTCTGAAGGTCAGCTGGTTGGGTGGGTTATCGCTGCCGCAGCGGTTCCCTTTTGGCGATCCCGCCTGCGCTAAGGAGCATAGAAGTTCACTTAAAGCGGGGATGCCAGCAAAACCATGAATTTCGCGCCAGATTTTGTGCCGCACAAGTGTCCACACTTGTCTGACAGAGGTACTACAGGAGCGACGCGAGCCGTTCTTCCTAAGAAGCACTTTCTCGGTGCGTCAAGGAGCACACGTTGAGGACTATTTGGGTATAATCACGATTCGGTCTAGGGACAAGGTTCACGCCGGGACAGAAAAAGGATTCGTGCCGCGAAGAGCCGACTTCGGGGTGCGAGGAAGAGAGGTGGAAAGACGGACTATTGGGCCTTGATGACGTAGACGTTGCTGCAGTTGGTGGCAGTCTGGAGTTGGCCGGGCAGCCCCCGGGATTGGCCATGTTGCTGGTGAAGAGAGATGACAGAGGCACGCGACGCATTCCAGGAGCAATTCCAGCGTTGAAGCTACAATTAAACGGGTCCAGGGCCTTCAAGTGGATCTCCCCTGGGGGCATATCCGGAGAGTTCTAAAGGGACAAAGTCAAAATCAAATCTTCCTCGGTAACAGGCTTTTCGACCAGCTTCGCGGAAAGGCGGTTATCAGTGCATTGAGGGACACAATGCGATTGCACGATCCAGAGCAGGAAACCGAAACTCTTCAGTTCACTGTCAAGGTCGTGGCATTGCTTGTCACAGTCCCCGCGCTGTTGCTCACCACCACATCGTACGTCGCCCCGTTATCCGTACTTGTCGTCGCCGGCGTCGTGTAGCTCGCCGAGGTCGCCCCTGAAATGTTCGCCCCGTTCTTCTGCCACTGGTAGCTCAGCGGAGCCGTGCCTGCCGCCGTTACGCTGAATGTCGCTGTCTGCCCCGCCGTCACCGTCCGGCTCACCGGCTGCGTCGTGATCGTCGGCGCCACCGCTGCCGCATTCACCGTCAGTGTCGCGGTGTTGCTCGTCACCGTCCCCGCACTGTTGCTCACCACCACATCGAATGTCGCCCCGTTATC
>Ga0209474_10005661_pt1 | contig 10606 bp, 6 predicted proteins | sample GraSoiAngelo_145_FD_185902 | JGI IMG/M metagenome (GOLD analysis project Ga0209474, IMG submission 185902) | Grasslands soil microbial communities from the Angelo Coastal Reserve, California, USA - 14_1009_05_20cm (SPAdes) (version 2) | ecosystem: Environmental > Terrestrial > Soil > Grasslands ... | reverse complement strand
GTCCGCGAGGCCGCCCAGCGCTTCGGTGACCATTCCGGCAGCAACCTCGCCGGCCTGATGACCGCCGGCGCCGTCGGCGACCGCCCACACGCCGAGATCGGGACGATTGACAAAGCTGTCCTCGTTCCGCGTGCGAACCGTGCCGACATGGGTCGCCGCCCAGGAGCGAAACCGCCCCGCGGACAATAGATTGGCGGCGATCGGCGCAATCGTCATTCGCGGGCAACCGGTTCGAGCGGCTGCGATGCGGCGCCGCGCGCGTCGAGCATCGCCGTGAAGGTCGCCCCGTCCGGCAAATCCCGCCGCGTGAAAACGTGCGGCGGGACGCGCGGCGCGCCCTCCGTCCACCAAACACCGTCTGCGGCCGCTAGCGGCCGCGGGTCGATGCCCGGATCGAGCGGCGAGGCGCTTGGGGCCTCGTGCAAGCGAGCAGCAAGCGCTTCCGGCGCGAGGTCGCCTTCCAAAGCCGCGCGCCCGGCATCCTCGGCGATGCGGAAAAACCAACCGGCATCGCGGATCAGCTCGACCGGATCGCCGAAGCGGGCGACCAGGGCGAAGGTCAGCGGGAAATATCGTCCGACGTGATCAACGCTCGGCAGCCACAGCCCCACGACGGGTTCGGGCCCGCACTGTCCGGCTGGCAGCGCGAAGCGCCAGACCGCCGCTTCGAGCCAAGCCGGCTGCCATTCCTCGCCGAGCTCGTCGCGGCTCGCCGCCAGCATGCGCTCGATCCAGGCATGCCACGGATCGACAAATCCGCGCGGCAGACCGACACACACGAAATCGCCTCGCGCCGGGATCTTGCCGTAGAACCCGATCGTGGCATCCCGCCACCACGAGAAGGCCGGGCCGTCGGTTACATGTTCGGGCACTGAAAGCCTCGCAACATGCTGCCGGCGAACGGGTTCAGCACCGAGCCGGCGCGCAGCTCGAAAATCGCCTCGCGGTCGCCCACGCGAAATGTCAGCTGATAACGGTCCGCCGAACCGACCTGCTTCAACTGGCCCCGCTCGAACAGGCGGAACAACGCCCAGGGCCCGGTCTCCTGCAACGTCCCGGTGGTGCCGGAGGAGGGCGGATCGAACACCAGGCGGGCATTGCTCATGCCGTTGGGGCCGGGCCAGGTGACCTGCGTCGCACGCGGCGGCCCGTTGGTATAGGTGATGGTCGTTCCGCCGAGATCGAGCGTGACCTGAGTAGCGCCGCGATCGAGCGATACCGGCGTGATATCGAAATGCACGGTCGGTGTTGCGCCTGCGGTAAAAAACACGTCACGGATCTTGGCCGCCTGCTGAAATCTCGCGAGCTCGGCCGGCGACACCGGTGGCGGTACACCGCCGACCGTCTGACCCCGCCACACCGGTCCGCTGGTGTCGACAAACGGCCGCAGCTGTGTATTGAAAAATCCATCGAGCAGTCCGCCGGGCGACAGCAGCTTGGCGAAATCGTCGAGCGGGATCTCGTTGGTGGCTCCGGGGCTGAACGGGTATCGGCCGGCAACTGCCTGGTGGCACAGCGTGGCGGGGCCGCCGGGGGCGCTGAACGCCTTTTTGACCTCCTCGGCAGTGCTGCCGGTACGAATTGCCGTGCCGCTGGTGATCATCGCCTCCAGCCAGCGCCGCACCGGCTGCGGCGCGCGGCTCGCTTCAGCGCGCAACTGCACGACGGGGTCCTCACCGGCAAGGGCCGCCGGCGCGGCGGCAGGAGCGCCCGCGATAGCTGGCGACGCGAGCCTGGCGAATTGCTGGCGCATACCATCGATCGCCTTCAGCGTCTGGTCGATCGGCGCGCCGGAGCCGCTGCCGACATAGTCGCGCAGCCCGCGGTAGCGGTCGTCGATTTCCTTGCCGGGTACGGCCGGCGGAGCCGCCGCCTGCGCCGCAAGCAGTGGCGTCAGCTGCGCCGCCGCGGCCGATAGCGATTGCTGGGCGACACCTTGGGCCGCATACGGCACCACGGCGCGCGCCGCGTTCGACGCCGCCTCGGTAGCGGCTTGGCCGGCCGCCTGCTTCCCGGCCGCGGCTGCGGCGCTGCCGGCGGCCGCGGCCGCGCCTGCGCCAGGAAGGCCCGGCGGCGGTTGCGACAGGGTCAGCTGGCGGGCGATCGCGGTAAGCAGATCGCGCATCGGCGATTGCGGCGAGGCGAGCAGGTAAAGGTCCTGTGAGGCCTGCTGCGGGTTGCGCAGCGGCCCGATGTTGAGATCGTTCAACATCCCATCCCATTGCTTCGCATAGTCGGCCGTATAGAGGGCGATCACGTCCTGTTCGAGCCGCCGCGCCTCGGCGCTGTTCGGGGCGAGCTCGGAGCGGGTCCCGAGCACCCAGCTCTCGCTCGACACCTGCTTGGTGGCGTAGCCGAGCGCCGGAAGCAAAACCTTGTGGAACCCGTCGACGGTATAAAAGCCGGGAACACCCTCGGTCAGCGGCTTGCCGGTGGCGCGGACGAAGACACCGACTCCGCCGGCGCCGAGCGCGTCGGCCGGACGCCAGGGCGGGATCGACTGCGCAGCGGCCGATGGGGCGATCAGCGAATAGGCGCGCGTCGCCGGCGGTACCCGGCTGAAGGTTGCGCGGGCGGCGGCAACCAGCGCGTCATCGAGCGGCACGGTCGGCAGGGGATTGGTGAGCAGCGCATCGAGGTGACGGGCCAGCGCCTCGCGTGACGGCGCCATAACCGCGCCCGGATAGCGGCCCTGCCAATCGAGCTGCATCCAGGCGCGCACCAGATCGCGGTCGAGCGGTCCGGCGCGGCCGAGCATCAGATAGACCCGAGTCGCCTGATACAGAAAATCCGGGCGGCCGAAATTGTCGTGCATCTGGCTTTCGAGGCGCCACAGCAGCCGCGGAAACAGCACGCGCTCCAGAGCGTGGCGATAAATGCCTTCGGACCCGGCAGCCAGTTTGGCGTGCTGCGACAGGCCGAGCTGCAGCCAAGATGAGTGGGTTCTCCGGTCGTCGTAGCCGTGCGGCAGCGCGCGCGCCTGATCGAGCACCGGCAGGATGCGCGGCATGTCGGCATCCGCAATCGGTTCACGCGGCAAGCCTCGCGCGGTCTGCTCGTAACCGGACAGCGCTGCCGCCAATTCATCGATCTGCTGCTCGTTCTCGCTGCGCGCATGCCACAGCAAGGCACCGACGATCAGGACCGCGGCGCCTGCCGCGGCGAAGGCGCCGCCACGCAGCAGCACCCGCCGCCGCGCCGCCCCGGGTCTCTCGGAGGCGAGCATCGCCTCGCCAAAGATTACCTCACGGACGAGACGGCCGAGAAAATAGCTGCGGCCCTGCTCGGGCCGAAGGCTCGGCGCGCGCCGCTGATCGATGCCGAAGGCGCGGGTCAGTACCCCGGTCAACCGATCGATCGGCGTTCCTTCTTGCGTGCCGGAGGTGATGTAAACGCCCCGCAGCATCGGCGCCGGGTCGAGCCGCGAACCGCCGAACGCCTCCTGCAGAAATTCGGCGAGAGGCGCTTCCATGCTGGCGAATTGCGACGGGAACCCGGCGATCAAACCGCGCCGCTCCGGGCTGCGCTCGGCCTGTAACCGTTCTAACAGGCGGCTGTTGAGTCGCTCGACCAGCGCTTCGAACTCGGTGCGAAATCCGCCGACCGGACCGATTTCCCGGTCGGTCAGCGGGAAGGTCGCTCCCCACACTTGGCCGCGCTTCTCGCGGTCGAGATCATCGAAGAACTCGGTGAAGCCGACAAGCAGATCCGCCTTAGTGAAGACGGCGTAGACCGGCAGCCGCGTCGCGAGCCGCTCCTCGAGTTCCTTGATCCGTCGCCGGATCGCCCGCGCATGATCGAGCCGCTCGCCTTGCGCCGCGCTGGCGATTTCGGTCAGCGCGATGGCGACGATCACGCCGTTCAGCGGTTGCCGCACCCGGGTGCGCTTCAACAGGCCGAGAAAGGCGTCCCAGCCGGCGCGATCGACCACGGCGTCGGAATCTTGCGTCGTATAGCGGCCGGCCGTGTCGATCAGCACGGCGTCTTCGGTGAACCACCACTCGCAGAGCCGGGTCCCGCCGACACCGGCGACCGCGTTTTGTCCCATCTCCGCAGCCAGTGGGAAGCGCAGCCCGGCATTCAACAAAGCGGTCGTTTTGCCGGCGCCGGGCGGGCCGATAATTACGTACCAAGGCTGCTCGTAGAGATATCCCTTGGTGCCGCGCGCCTTACGCAGCAGCGTCAGCGCGGTTGATAGCTTGTCCTGCAGCGCGGCCGCTTCTTCGGCCGAAGCCAGGGCTGACGGGTCGGCCGATGTCGCCGTAACCCCTTCGGCCAAGGCTGCGTCGCGGCGGCGCCGACGCCAATCGAGCAATAAATTGGTCCCAGCCCATACCAGAAACATCAGGATGATCAGGGCGACCCGTATTTCCCAACTTTCCAGGAACGACAGAAACGGGCCGAAGAACCATACCAGCGTGCCCAGCAGCGCGGTGCCCACAAAGCTGAGCGCCCAGCGCGCGATAAGGAAGGCGAACAGGCGGTTCATCGCGTCACTGCGGCCGATGCAACACGATCTCGATCCGCCGGTTCTCCTCGCGGCCTTCCGGCGTGGTGTTCACGGCTATCGGATCGGACTCGCCGCGGCCTTCGGCGGCGGTGCGCGAGCGATCGCCGATCTTGCGGTCGATGATCGCCTTCGCCGCCTCGGCCCGCGCCAGAGACAGCTGGAAGTTTGAGGGGAACTTCAGATTGTTGCGGATCGGCTGATTGTCCGTGTAGCCGACGATCTGGACCTGCCCCGGCTCATCCTTCAGCCCGGCGGCGATGCGGTCGAGCAACGGGAAGAAGCGGGCTTCGACGGTGGCGCTACCGGAGGCGAACATGCCGCGGTTCTTGATCCGCACCAGCGGTGTCGGCGGCGTGCACATGACGCTGACCAGGCCCTGGTCGACTTCCGGCTGCAGGAAATCGCAGAGCGGGTCGGTTGCCGCGGGTACCGGCTGGGCGGGCGGCACCGGTACCACGGGAGCCGCCCGGGCAATCGCCGGCATGTGATCGGGCGGTGCGTTCAACAGCCGCGCGAACAGCGCGTCAGAGTCGGCGTTGAGCGTCGTCGAAAACCAGATAAACAATCCGGCCAGGACGGCCAGCGCAATGCTGGCGCCGACCCAGACCGGCACCGTCGGCCGGGCGCCGCGATAGGGTGCGGCTAGGCCTCTCCAGTGCGGTGACAATTCCGGTTCGGCCAGCTGACGCTGGCGCAAGATCAGCGCATAGGTTTCCTCGCGCAAGCGGTCGAGCTCGGCCGGCCCGCGCGGCGAGAGCCGGTAGCGGCCCTGAAACCCGAGCGACATGCACAAATACATCAGCTCGATGACCGGCAGGAATCTGCCGGGGTTCTGCCGCATCTGCGTCAGCAGGTCGAAAAACCGCTCGCCGCTGCGCACTTCCTGATGAAACGTCGAGACCAGCGAACGGGCGTCCCACACCCCGGTGCTGCCCCATGGCGTGTTCAGCACCACATCGTCGAGGCTGGCGCACAGCGCGTAATGCGCCGGCCGCAACAGTTCGATCGGCACGCCGGTGTCGCGCGATTGCTGCTCGAAGCGGCGCATCGCCTGAACCGCGCGTTCGCGCAGATCGCCAGGGTCGGGCTGATTGACCGTATTGCGTAAGCGCACCATCAGCTGCAGCAGCGGCGCCGCCGCGGCAACCAGCGGGCTCAACCCCATCGCGAGCGTCTCGACCCCGTCGGATGAGGTCGGCGCTGCGGCCGCCCGCGGCGGCGGTTCGGCCACCTGCACCGGCGCATCGGCCGTGGCGGCTCGGCGGCCGCCGGGGCTCGGCCGGATAACCGTCCGCTCGCTGTCTTCCGGCTCGATAAACGGGTTGTCGCTCATACTGCTGCTGCTCGCCGCCCGCTAACCCCGGATCGCCCACAATTCGAGGCGGAGGTTCGGGAATTCGCCGGAAACGTGGATCGCGAAGCCGCCGGAAGATTGCATCTGCTGCCAATGCGGCGAATTGCGGTCGAGCTCGAAATAGGATGCGCCGGCATAAAACGGGATCTGGCGAGGCGCGACCGGCAGCGGGCGCACCGCAATGCCGGGAATCGCGACATTGACCAGATCGCGAATGTGCTCGACCGCGCCGATCTTCACTTGGCTCGGGAAGAGGCGTTGCAGGGTTTCGGTCGGCACGTCCGCTTGAACCGTCAGAACGAAGCTCGCGGCGCGCAGGATCGAACGATCGGTGATCGGGCCTACACGCACGCCGTAGCGCCGCTCCTGTAGCGGGATCGCGACGGCAGTCTGTTCGAGCACCGCCGACAGCGAGCGCCGCAGGTCGGCGACAACCGGCGCGAAGCTGCGCTGCAGATCTTCGTGGCGATAGGCGGGATAGCTGTTGGGGCGGCGGGTCGCCTCGGTGAAGGTGGCGAATTCGCCCGCCATCTGCACAAAGATCGAATAGAGCTCCTCGGGATGGACATTGCCCGAATCGGCCCAATGCGCCAGCAGCTTCTGCCAGCGATTGATCGATTGCAGCAGCAGGAAATCCTGCACTTCGGCAACACCGCGCTGGCCGGGAGCAGTAAGCCGCGCAGCCAACGCCTCGCCGCGCTGGTTGAGCATGCCGGCAAACTCGGTGATCAGGCCGGCAAGCGGCGGAGTGCCAGAGCACAGCAGCGCCGGCGGGATCCAGCGCTCATCCAGAGAGGCGCGCCGGTCAGCCGCGACTTCAACGATCCGGGCCAAACCGATGCACAAATATCCGGCGCGCTCCTCGGTTTCCAGCATGTAGCGCAGGCGCAGCCGTCCGATCTGCAGCGGTGCCGGCTGCGGCGACGCGGAATGCGTGTCGTAGGCCTCGAATTCGCGCAGCTGATAGCGGCCGTCGGCGCCGTTGGCGGCAACCTCGACCGCCCCTGCCTGACGCACCGGCGCGGCGAGATACACGACCGCATTGCGGGTGCTTTCGGGGAGCTCGAGGGGTGGCGGGTGGTCGGTTTGGCCGGGGATCGCGAAAGGGGTGCCGTCCTCGAACATGCCGATTGCCGAAGTCAGGGCAAAACGGCCGGTCGCCAACAGCTCGCGGTCGATCGCCATCTCGACGATGCCCCAGGGATGCGGACGCAGCGGTGCGGTGCGGGTCCGCACCAGCGCCTCGAGCCAGCGGTCCTGCTGTTGGAAATGCTGGGCCCGCAGGAACATGCCTTCCTGCCATACGACCCGATTGGTCCACGTCATTGTACTACGCGCTTCCCCTGCCGAAGCGGAGCCGTCAGCCTATCATTGGCCTCGGGACTAGGCGAGAGCCGCGGTGAGATGGGTGATCGTCAGGGCGCGGCGGCGGTGAGGAACAGTGCGCCGCCACCAGAACCGGCAGGGCGAGCAACAACCGGCCGCTGATCATGCGTCTTCCTCCTTCGCCGATACCTCGGCGAGGGCGCGTTCGTAGGCGCGCGCGAAGTTCTTGCCGAACACGCTGTCGAAATCGTCCGACAATGCGTGGGTGATCCGCGCATGCAGGGCCTCGAACGCATCCCAGGCATTGGCCTTGCGCTGCATCGGCACCAGATTCAGCCCGCCGCGCTCGGCGGAGCGGCGGAGCTTGGCGGGGTCGAGTTCTTCTAATAGCGCGCGCACCGCCGATTGCATGGCGACCATTGTGGCAAGCTCGTGCAGCCGCACATCGCGCAACGCGTCCGCCACCGCTTCGGCGGCGTTCATGTTGGTGCGCCGGCCGGCCCCGAGCAAGGCGCGCAGCGCATCCTCGTTATCGGCCGAGAATTTCAGCGGATTGTTGCCTTGGCTGCGCAACATCGTTTGTTCAAGCCGGAACTCGCGCTTGACTGAGGCGCGTGCCATCAATGCCTGACGCAGACCCGAGACGAGCGCGCGAAACGCCGCCCCGAGCGCCTCCATCGCGGCGGCCGGGTCGCCGCCGGGGCGGAGATCGGCGACACCAATGCCGCGCAGAAAAGCGGCCATCAGGTCGGCTTCTCTGTCGGGTGCGGTGGCGATCGGCGTAGACGCAGGTGTCGGCGACGCTATCGCATCGGACGGCGGCACCGTGGCCGCCGGCGCGAGCGGTGGAACGGCGGAGGACGGCATCGGCGGTGCCGGCATCACTTCCGGAGCGGCCGCTGATGCAGCAAAGGAGTGGAACTCGCGGTCCCAATCCTCCGGCAATACCGAGCGGGCGGGTGGCGGGATAAACGCGTCCTGGAGATGTGGCGAGTGGTCGGCCTGGGCCGGGCCGGCGAAGGGCGCATCCGATGGTTCGGGCGCCAGCGGGTCGTAATCGGCCGGCAGATTGACCCCCGGCGCGGCAAACCCCGCAGCCAAGGGATCAGCCGATCCGGCCGGCCGCAACAGCGGATCGGGTTCGAACCGCCCCCCCGGAGAACCCGCCGGCGGATTGGCAAACGGGTCGAGATCGAACGGGTTCTCGCTTGCCGCCGCGGCGCGCGATGCCGCGGTCTCGACGATGCGGACTTCAATCTCGTAGGGGCCGATCCGTACCCGGTCGCCATCGCGTAAATCGTGCGGCTGTCCGCGCCCGAGCGGTTCGTTGTTGCGGTTCAGAAAGGTGCCATTGGTCGAAAGGTCGGCGATCTGCCAGCACCCGGACCGGTAGGCGAGCATGCAATGGCGCTTCGAGATGCTGCGCTCGGGGTCGGCCAATACCCAGTCATTCTCCGGGCCGCGGCCGATCGAGAACTCGCCGCTTTGCAGCGAGCGCGTCTCGGGCGCCACGGTGTTCGGGCAGCGCAGCATCGACAGGGTGAGCGTCATACGGGGGCCGTCTTTTGCGCGATCGCTTAACCAGGCGCGTCCTTAGTGTCCAGCATAGCCGAGGCGCTCCTGAATTGAAAATTCAAAGGAATCCAGGAGCTCAGCCTCTATTAAAGACGGCGCGCAGGGTGAATTTTTTCTTACGTATGCCAATCGATGACGGCGCGGCGCAAGCATTCCGGACTGCCACGCGATATCGCCAGGCTCAATTTTCCCCACGGTTTGTCGTAAGTGTAATAAACGGGGCTCCCCGGCGGCTGCCGCGATGATGGCGGCGCGAGCGCCGGCTTAGTCCCGAACTGTGCGAGCACGGCATCGGACTCGACGCACACGCTATCGCTGATCTCCAAAATGATCATGCCGCGATCGGGGTCGCGGTCGAGCGATTTGCGGACCTCGAGCTGCTTGAAAGGCGAGGGCGGCTGGAAATCACCCCGATACACGTTAAAGAACTGGTTCGATAGTTCGGGAACCCGCACGAGCCTGGTGCGCACGAGCTGTTCCAGGCCGCCCGGTTCGGCAGCCCTCTGCTCCATCAGCCGATCGATCGCGGCGAAGATCCGTTCGGTCTGGGGGGGCTGCTGACTCGTGACCATGGTTGCTCCAATGACGGTGCTTGCAAAGGCCGCGGCGGCGGCTAAACCCGCAACCGTCCGCCTCATGGGTGATGCGGTGCAACGTGATTATCCCAATAATCCGCGTAGGGCTGTGAATAATACTGGCGATAGGTCTGGCCCGGCGTCGTGCTCGGGTGTTCGCCGTCGGCGTAGGCGTTGCCGATCTCCGTCCGCGCCTGGTTGCGGTCGGCCGGATCGGGGTGGCGATCGGCAATCTGTTGATAGGTGTTCGGCTGCGCACCCGCGATGCCGATATCGGGACCGCCATTGTTACTGATCTCCCGTCGCACATCGGAGTTGGTCATCGTGGCCTCGCCCTCGTCTCTGAGGCTCCGGGCGACGTTCTGGTCGATATATTGCTGCCGGGTCAGGCCATCCGGCGGAACATAGGGATCCGGCGTGTACATCCCATGGCCCGTTTCATGCGACAACTCTCGGGCCGCCGATGCCGGGTCATTCGTATCGATGACGATCGTCTTGGCTGTCCTATCGCTGTAATAGCCGTGGCTTGGCACGTAAGAAATTGTCCACCCCTGTGACTGCAAGGTGGCAATGTTTCGAGACAAGGTAGGCGACATCGAGACCAGCTGGTCGACGCCCCCGCCGAGGCCGGTGCCGATGGCATGCCGAGGATTGGCCGTGTGATGTCGATGGCCGCCTCCTCCGGTACCGCCCGCCGCGCGATGCTGCGCCACCCAGTTTGGCGGGTCGCCCGGATCGGCTTGCGACGCATCGACCGGCTCGGTGACGACGACCGGAGTCGTGACGCCGGGCGCGCCGCCCGAATTGATCATCACGATCGGCCCGTTGATGTAGACACCCGAGGGATCGACCACGACGAAGCTGGCGCCGACCTTCAAGGTGATATTGGTCTGTGCCTCGATGACGACATTCATCGCGTTCAAAGTTGACGCGAGGCCGACGACCGTCTGGTGGCTGCCCTGCAAGTCGAAAATCGTATTGGCCTTAACGGTGAGCTGATAGCCCTGCTCGACCTGCTCGTAGCGGTTCTCACCGATGTGCAGATCGTACTCGCCGCCCGTCGTGATGTAGAGCGCCCCGCCGCTTTCGCCGGTATCGGGATCTCTACCGCCGACCAGAATGTGCCGATTGCCGTGCGTAGTGTGATAGGCGTTTTGGAACGCCGTGACATCGAGGCGGTGCTGACATCGCAGCACGATCTGCTCGGTGCGATAGGTGTCGTCAAACCGCAGCAAGTGAAAGCGGACGTGACCGCCATCCGGTTTC
>Ga0209474_10005658_pt1 | contig 10608 bp, 8 predicted proteins | sample GraSoiAngelo_145_FD_185902 | JGI IMG/M metagenome (GOLD analysis project Ga0209474, IMG submission 185902) | Grasslands soil microbial communities from the Angelo Coastal Reserve, California, USA - 14_1009_05_20cm (SPAdes) (version 2) | ecosystem: Environmental > Terrestrial > Soil > Grasslands ... | reverse complement strand
TCGTGCCCGGCGGCGCGATCGCGGAGCAGCTCTGTGGAGGCGGCGTCTTCAGGTCGAAATTCACCCACGCCGTCTGGTCCCCGTTCGCGCTGAAGTTGCAACCTCCGCCGCCGCTGCACGCGCCGCCCCAGCCCACGAAGGTGGAGCTCCCGTCGGGCATTGCCGTCAGCGAGATGTTGGTGCCCGCGGCCACGGAGATCCTACAGACCGCCGGGCAGTCGATCCCCGCCGGCGACGAGGTGACGCGCCCAGAGCCCTTGCCGATCGGCACGACGTCGATGCGGGCCATGCCGGATGGCGGCGTCGAGAAATTCGCCGTCACGTCCCGATCCACATCCATGGTGAGGGAGCAGTCGGCTGTCCCGGAACAGGCGCCTTGCCACCCAGCGAAGGTGGAGCCGCTGGCGGGCACGGCCGTGAGCCGGACGTTCGCGTTCGCCGCGAGGTTCTGCACGCACTGCGCGTTGCATTGGAATGTCGGATCCACCGAACGAACGGCTCCCGACCCGTTGCCCCCGGAGTGGAGGGTCAGCGTGCGCGTTGGCGGTGGGCCGAACGACCCAGTGCCGTACTGATCGGTCGGCGCACAGGCGCAGAGAACGATCGCAGCCGCGCACGCCACATCGATCGCCCGCATGCCCCCTCCGTCCCGCCAACACCGACGGCTCTGGGAAGTCGATCCCGGGCGCTCGCCACGCAACGACGCGGCCGTGCGGCCCCCTGCCTGGACACTCGCCTGCATATTTCGTCGGGTTGCGGACAGTGCGGTCGCTCCCAAGGTTTTTTGCACAACCGGGGGGGGGCACATGAGCGCGGTCCACGTTCTCGAAGGCGGTCGTCATCCCGCAGTTCTCGACGTTCCAGCGGGTGCCCTCGAAGTGACCGCTCGGCCGGCGGGTGCCGTAAAGCTCTCGCTGGTCATCCCGACATTCAACGAATCGCGCAATCTCGCCGAGCTGATCGGCCGGCTCTCGGCGGTCCTGGACGGTTGCCTCCCGGGGGCGTACGAGTTGCTGGTCGTCGACGACGATAGCCCCGACGAAACCTGGGCGCTCGCGCTGCGGCTGGCAGACCGGTTTCCCGCGCTGCGGGTGATGCGGCGGCGAGGAGAGAAAGGCCTTTCCACGGCCGTGATCCGCGGGTGGCAAGCGGCGCGCGGCGAGGTGCTCGCCGTCATCGATGCAGACCTGCAGCATCCTCCCGAAGTGGTGGAGAGGCTATGGAGGGAGATCGGCGAAGGAGCCGATCTGGCCGTGGCCAGCCGGCACGCCGGCGGCGGAGGGATGAGCGACTGGAGCGCGCTGCGCCGAGCGCTCTCGCGCGGAGCGCAACTGCTCGGGCTCTGCCTGGTTCCCAGCGTCGTGGGGCGCGTCTCGGACCCGATGAGCGGCTACTTCATGGTGCGCCGAAGCGCGATCGCCGGCGCGGTCCTCAGCCCTCTCGGCTACAAGATCCTGATCGAGGTGATCGGCCGCGGCCGGATCGACCGCATCGCCGAGGTCGGCTACGTCTTCCGGGAGCGCACCGCCGGCCAGAGCAAGGTCACCGCCAAGGTGTACGTCGAGTACGTCCGCCACCTCGTCCGCCTCCGGCTCGCGCTGCTGCCGCCGCGATTCGCGAAGTTCGCCGCGGTCGGTCTCTCCGGCGTCGCGGTCGACATGGCGATCCTCTGGCTGTTGAAGGGCCGCCTCGGATGGCCCTTGACGCCCTCGAAGCTGGTCGCCGCGGAAATGGCGATGGCCAACAATTTCCTCTGGAACGACCTGTGGACGTTCGGCGACCTGGCTGAAAAGCAGGGCTACGGGATGGCGCGGCTGCGCCGGTTCGCGAAGTTCAACGGAATCTGCGCCGCCGGCCTGGCCCTCAGCGTCGGTCTGCTCGAAATGCAGGTCGGGGTCTTCCGGATCAACACGTACGTCGCGAATGCGGTGGCCATCGGCGTCACCACCGGATGGAACTTCTGGATGAACAAGATCTTCAGCTGGTCTTTGCGGCAGCCGCTTTCTACCGCCCTCCCCGCTCAACGGCGGGCTGCAGGAGCATAGAGCGACCAGCGCCCGGCCTGCGCCACCAGATCGAATCCCATGGGTCGTGGACCGGGCTGCCGCACCAGCACGTAGTCCTCGTCGGAGACCGCGCGCGCGATGTCGAGCTGAAGCGGTCTCACCTCCCAGCTTCGCGGCAGCGACACCGGCTCGGCCCCTTTCCGGAAGCGGACCGGCGTCCAGGGCGTCTCCGCGAAGTTGTAGCGGGCGCGCCCGCCGCGCAGGACTTCATAGTAGGCGGCGAAGTGGAGGTAGGCCTGGAACTGCACGACTTGGCTCTGGGTCGACTCGAGGATCCCGATCAGGCTCTTGCCGGGTTCCGCCGCGCGCAGCACCTGGTGGAGCTCGGTGACCTGCGCCTCGCGGTCGAAGGCGCGATATGCCCTCGCCAGCTGCGCCTGGTAACCGATCTGCAGCGCCACGACCGCGACCAAGATCGCTGCCGTCTTGCGCCCTTGCGCAATCGGCGGCGACGCGAGCGCAAGCAGCACCAGGAAGGGCAGCGCCCGCGTGTGGATGTACCCCATGTAGCCGATGTCGAACGGCGCAACCATGTAGGCGGCGAGCGAAAGCGCAGCCAGCAGCGGCAGGCGCCAGGCCCTCTCGATGCCGGCACGGGGACGCATGGCGATCAGCGCGCCGAACAGCGCCACCAGCGCCAGTACGAAGCATTCGTCCCAGGTCCCCGCCAGGACGTTGCCGTAGCGGAGCAGATCGAGGACCTGGTACTTGAGCCCCAACCAGTGCGGCGGCGTCCGCGCCGGCGCGCCGGGACCGTCCCGAGAGGCCAGCGCCTGCAGGGTCCAGGCGCCGAACAGCAGGAGGGAAGGCAGGTACGGCGCGAGCGCCCTGGCCATCCTGCGCCGCGGCTCTGCGGAAGTGATGGCAAGCACGCCGCTCCCTCCGAGCGCGAACGCGAGCGCGCTTGGATGCAGCCAGAGGAGCGCGGCGCCACCGATGCCCATCACGGCCGCCCGCCGGAGAGCGGGGCGTCGCAGCTCGCGTTCGGTGAGCGCGAGGAGGGCGAGAGCGAGTGGGATGGACTCGATGAAGTTGAAGAAGCCGAGGTAGAGCGGCGTGGTATGGAACACCGCCGGCGCGAACACGGCGAGGCGCCGATCGCGGCCGAACGCGCCCAGGAGCATCCAGAACGCTGCCGACGTCGCCACCGCGATCAGCGAGAGCATGATCCGGATGGCGGCGTCCGGTCCGGTGACCTTCGCGATCGCCGCCGCGGGCAGGTAGAAGCCGAGATACTGCAACCGGCCGAGATCGAGCTCGAACCACCGGTCGAACGCGAATCCAGGCGAGTGATAGTCCGCTAGCACGCGAACGGCCGCGAGGTGCTGGGGACCGTCCTGGTAGGGGAGGAGCTCGCTCGCCCAGAACGGCGCAATCGCCGCTGCCGTCGCCAGTGCCACGAGCAGCGGCCAGACCAGATCCTGCGCGAGCACCGCCGGCCGCGGAACCGGCAACGCAATCGCTTCGGCCGGCCGGACCTCCATCACTTCCGCCCATATCGATCTTCGAGGCGCACCACGTCCTCGAGCTCTGGGGTGCTTGCCTCCAGCACGTCGCAGTCGCTGAGCGCGATCATGCGATGCACCATCCCCGGCCGGATCCGGACGGATTCGCCCGTGCGCAGCTCGATCTCGCGCCGCCCTTCGCCGCGGTCGTAGTCGAACCGCATCGACCCGGAGAGCAGATGGATGGTTTCGTCCTTCTGCCGGTGGTACTGGAGGCTGAGGGCGTGGCCCGCGGTGATGTGGAGGATTTTTCCTACGTATTGCTCCGCATGCGCCCAGATGAGCTCGTAGCCCCACGGCTTCTCCACCCGCCGCGGGGCGTGACGCACGTCACCGGAAATCAGCTCGGATGCTTCCGCCATGCAACGACGGTTCGCACGGGGCGCGGGCGCGACAAGGAGGCGAAAATCCTACCTGTCGGCCGCCGGCATCAGACGGTCGAGCCCTCCCATGTATGGGCGAATCGCTGCCGGCAGGAGCACGCTGCCGTCGCGCTCTTGCCCGTTCTCCAGGATCGCCACCACCGTGCGTCCGACGGCGAGCCCGCTGCCGTTGAGCGTCGCCACTAGCCGCGGCTTGTCGCCTTGCGAGGGGCGAAACCGGATCTGCGCCCGCCGCGCCTGGAAGTCGCCGAACGTCGAACATGAGCTGATCTCCCGGTAGGCGTTCTGGCCGGGCAGCCAGACCTCGAGGTCGTACGTCTTCTCCGAAGCAAAGCCCAGATCCGCCGTGCAGAGGGCGACCACGCGATGATGCAGCCCGAGCCGCTCCAGCGGGGCCTGCGCGTCGCGAACCAACTCCTCGAGAGCCGCGTGCGCGCTCTCCGGCCGCTCGAATCGGACCAGCTCCACCTTGTGGAACTGGTGCTGCCGGATGATCCCCTTGGTGTCCTTACCGTAGCTGCCCGCCTCGCTGCGGAAGCACGGCGAGAACGCCGTGTACTTCAAGGGAAGCTTCGCGCCTTCGAGGATCTCGTCGCGATGGTAGTTCGTCACCGGCACTTCGGCGGTGGGGATGAGGTAGTAACCGGCGGTCGTCTTGAACAGGTCCTCCTCGAACTTCGGCAGCTGTCCGGTCCCGCGCATCGAATCCGCGTTCACGAGATAAGGCGGGAGCAGCTCGAGGTACCCGCGCTCCCGCGCGGAATCGATGAAGAATTGCACCACCGCGAGCTCGAGTCGCGCCAGGGCGCCGCGATAGAAGACGAAACGGGTGCCGGATACCTTCGCGGCGCGTTCGAAGTCGAGCAGCCCGAGCTTCTCGCCGATCTCGGTGTGCTCGCGCGGAGAATCGACGGCGGGTTTGTCTCCCCAGGCGCGCACCACCTGGTTGTCGCGCTCGGAAGTCCCCACCGGCACCGTCTCGTGTGGCAGGTTGGGTACGTTCAGGAGCGCGCGATCGATCTGCTCCTCGACCTCCTTCAGCCGCGTTTCCTTCTCTTTCACCTCGTCCGAGAGCGTCTTGAGCCGGGCGCGAAGCCGGGCCTGTTCTTCGCCCTTGAGAGCGCGCATCTGCTCGGACGCCTTCCGCTGCTCCGCCCGTTGCGTCTCGCTGGCCTGGATCAGCTGCCGGCGCTCCACCGCGAGCGCCTCGATCGGCGACAGGGCTTCCGCCGCGCCCCCGCCGCGCGTCGCAAGCCGCCGGCGCGCTTCGTCGAGATTCGCCACCACCCACTTCAAGTCGAGCATGCGCGCGGAAATAGAGTGCATTTCACACCCGGCTGCAAGCTCGTTTGCGCCTTCGTGCTAAGGGTGGGCGCCTCGGATGGGCGACCTGAGCGACGCCGAGCTTCTCGCCGCGTTCCGCGCCGGCGATTCCAGGGCGTTCGAGGCGCTCGTGCGGCGCTACCAGCGTCCCGCCCTCGCCATCGCGCGCCGCTTCGCGCGCGACGAGGACGACGCCGAGGACCTCGCGCAGCAGGCCTTCATCAACGCCAGCGAACGCGCCGCGGGATGGCGCGGCGGCTCATTCAAATCGTGGCTCTTCCGCATCGTGGTGAACCTGGCGAAAAACCACCTGCGCGACATCGCGCGCTTCGATCGATCGGAAGAGGCGCAAGAGCACGAGGCCGAGCCGACCATCGAGGATCCCGAGGGCCGCATCGCGCGGGTCCAGCAGCAGAAGGCGCTAGGCGAGGCGGTGGCCAGGCTGCCGCGCAGACAGCGGGAAGTCCTCCTGCTGCGCATCGACGGCGACTTGCCGTTCGCGGAGATCGCGCAGACCCTGGGGATCACGGAGGTCAACGCCAAGGTCAACTTCCATCATGCGGTGCAGAAGCTGAAGCAGCTCGTTCAGGGCTGACCAAGAGCGATCAATTCCGACGCCGAGAAGCTGTACGCGGCGTTGCAGAAATCGCAGGTCAGCCGGGCGCCGCGGTCCTTCTCCGCCATCTCGCGCAGATGCGTTGCTCCAAGCGAGCGCAGTGCGCGCACCACGCGCTCGCGCGAGCAGCGGCAGGCGAACCTCGGCTCCGACGTGGCGACGGTGCGCAAAGGACCCAGGTCGAAAGCGCGCGCCAGCGCATCGGCGATCTGCTCCGCTTCACCACCCGAGCGGAGCGCGGCCGCGAGCCCGCCCTGGCGCAGCGGTTTTCCCAGCACCCGCGCTTTTTCGGCGTCCTCCACCTGGAGCGGCGAGATCAGGGCCCCGGCAACCGCCAGCAAAGGCTCGCGGGCGGACGAGAGCACTTCCAGCGCCATCTCGCCGCCCTCTTCGCGATCGCTCCGCAGGAACAGCGTGAGCGCAGCGCCCAAATCGGCGCCCGCGAAGGGAAAGGCCGCCCGATGCGCGCTCAGTCCACCCGCCGGCGCGCACATCAGGGAAAGCGCCCCGGCCCGCTCGTCGTGCGGCGAGGCCAGCAGCGGACGCCCGTCGAACCTCGTCGGCTCCTCCGATCGCGGTCCGCCTTCCAGATCCTTGGCGCGAACCAGCCCCCGAACCGCCCCGCTCTCGTCCGCGTCCACCAGCAGTCCGCGCAAGGGACCATTGCATTCGAGCTGAACGTCCACCCGTGTGCGCTGATGGTCCGCGAGCAGCAGCGCCGCCGTAAGCCCCTGCGCAAGAGCCGCGGCGCTTCCGGCGGCAAGTCCATGCCGCGCGCTCGCCGAACGGGCGACCCCGGCCGCGGAGCAAAGCGCGAGGCGCAGCCCCGCGCTCGGCGCTTCCAACCTGAGCAGGGAATCGGACACCCGCTGAATCTAGCTGCTACTCTGCTGCCGTGCGCAAGATCGCGGTCCCCTTCGCCTGCGCGCTGCTGCTCGCCGGTCCGTTCTGCTTCGCCCCGGTGAGCGACAGCGACTCCGGGTGGCACGTGGCGGTCGGACGCCTGATCCTCCACTTCGGTATCCCGCGCACGAACGCGCTGTCCTGGAAGTGGGCCGACCATCCCTGGTACCCCACCTCCTGGCTCTACGATGTTCTCTGCGCGGCGCCCGGCACTGCGCTCGGGCTGCAGCTCCTCACCTTCGCGTTGCTCTCTCTCGCGCTGCTCGCGCTGGCGTTCGCCTGCGAGTCGGCCTGGATCGTGCCGGCGGTCGCGCTCCTTCTCGTTCCGCGCCTCGTTCCCCGGCCTCACGTCGCGACCTGGGCTCTGCTCGCCGCCGTGCTCGCCCTGGCGCCGCGGGGAACGCGCGAGCGGGCCATCTGCGTGGCCCTCGTCGCGCTGGGCGGGAACCTGCACGCGGGCGTGGCATTCGCCGCCTTCGTGCTCGGGCTCGAATGCCTCGAGGGCTGGTACCGCACCCGGCGGCCGGCGGATCTCTGGCTGGCGCTGGGCTCCGGTCTCGCGCTGCTGGCGAATCCAGGGCTGCTCTTCGACGCGAAGTACCTGCTTCATCACTTGCTCGAAGTCGGCGAGGTGGTGCAGCTGCGCGAGTTCGAGCCGCCGTCCTTCGCCGCGCGTCCGGCATTCTTCCTGCTGTTGCCGGTGACGCTGCTGCTCGCCGTGCATCGCCGCCGCGAACGTCCCGCGCTGCTCGCTGCTACCGTGGTTTTCGCCGCCCTCGGCCTTCGCGCGTTGCGGATGGTCTCCGAGGCCCAGATGGTATGGGCCCCGACGCTCGCGTGGGGCCTTGCCCGGCTACCCCACCGCCTCATGTTCGCGCCCGCCGGAATCGCGGCCGCGGTCCTCGCCGGCCTCTCCCTCCGCCTCGATCGCGCGGTCCTCGCATTTCGTCCCTCCCCCTCTTGGGACGAATCGGCGCTCCCCGTCCGGGCCGCGAAGTTCCTCGACGAGAACCACGTCGAAGGACCGGGGTTCAACGCGCTCCGGGACGGCGGCTACCTCGAGATGGCGCGCTCCGGGGTTCCGGCATTCATCGACGGGCGCGTTCAGGCGATTCCAGCGGAGGCCTGGCGGGAGCTGCAGGAGGCGGAGAGATCGCCGGCGAAGTTCCAGTCGCTGCTCGAGGGAATCGGGTGCGAGTGGGCGGCTGCAACGCGCGTGCGCGAGCGCCTGGGCGGCTACCGCCTGCTGAACGGCCCGCGCTGGGCGCTCGTGTACTGGGACGATACGACGGAGGTGTTCGTCCGGCGCGACGTCGCGCGCTTCGCGGAGCTGCGCGAGGCTCTCGAATACCGATACTTCCGCCCCTACGGCTCCATCGTCGGGTCCGTGGAGAAGCTCGACCGCGCATCCCTGCGAGCGCTCTTGAGCGAGATCGATCGCTTCGAGCAGACCTCACCGCGGGATCCGTTCGCTCTGCTCGATCGCTGCGCGGCGCTGACGCGGCTCGAGGCTCCCGAGCGGCAGCACGCCTGCGAGGAAGCGGCTGCACGGGCGCCTCCGCCAGTTGCGCCGCTCGTCCACAAAGCGCGCGCTCTTCAGGCCGCGCCCTGGGATCCGGCGGCGCCCTGAGAGCCCTGCGGCACCAGCTGAATGCGCGGCGGCACCTCTCCGAGCACGCTGCGGATGGTCTCGCGCAGCGTATAGGCGGGGCGGAAGGCGAGCTCGCGTTCCGCGCGCGTCCCGTCCACGGTGCAGAGGAACTGGAGATGGTCGAGCTCCGCGGAGGGAAAGCCGGCGAGGCGGTACTGGAAGAGCTTGTCGAGCAGCGGCCGCGCGATCAAGTGCGGGACGGGGATCGGCGTCCGTCCGAGCTCGCGCAGCACCGCCGAGAGCGGCAGCTCGCCAGGCCCGCAGACGTTGAACACGCCGCGCACCCCGGGCCGTAGCGCCAGCGCCAGCACGTGGGCGACGTCCTCCTCGTGGATGAGCTGCACCATCGGATCGAATCCGGCGAGCGTCCAGGGACGCGGGAGTCGCAGGTACGTGGAGGGGGCGTTCCTCACCGTGGGGCCCACGATATGGGCCGGCCTGAGAATGACGGTGTCCACCTCCGGGTACTTCCACATGTACTGCTGCGCATACATGTCCACTTCGACCAGATCCCGGATCCCCGGGAACCGCTCCGACCCGAGCAGCGGCGATTCTTCGGTGAGGAAGTTGTCGTTGCCCGGCTGCGGGCCGTACACCGTCGCCGAGCTGAGCACCACCACCTTGCGCACGCCGTACTTCGCCGCGAACGAGAGCACCGCCTTGGTGCCGAGCACGTTGAAGCTGTGGTGCTCGCTCTGCGACAAGCGAGGATCGTGGACGATGGCCATGTGGATCATCGCCTGCACGTCGCCGCGCCGGAACAAGTCCTCCACCTTGCGCTTGCGGAGGTCGAGGTTGTGGACCTCGAGGTCCTTCGGTGCCCCGGGAAAGGGACGGCGATCGACTCCGATCACTCGATCGGTCTTGTGCAATACGCGCGCGAGCACGCGGCCGAGATTGCCGCTGATCCCGGTGACGAGGACGGCGTCGCGCGACATCCCCTCACCTATAGCATGGGGGACTACTTCGGGATCGCCAGCACTACCGCGGTGGTGTTGTGCCAGGACTCGATGCGGCCGCTGTAGCTGGCGATCTCGCCGTAGGTGAGGAAGCCGGCGACCGGCACCTCGCCCATCACGCCGCGGACGGCGTCGATCTCCCGCTGGAAGCCATCCTTGAGGATCAGGCCGCGACAGACGCAGTCGAAGAGCAGGATGCCGGCCGGGCTCTGCCCCTGGAGGTTCTGCAGCGCTTCCTCCGCGGCCTGCCGCGCGGCGGCCACCATCGTGTCCGGCTTGCCGTCGAGGATCGCCACTTGCGCGCCTTGCGGCACCTCTGCGGCGCAAGTGAGAGACCCGTCCTTCCCCACCGAGAGCGGTGCGCGCGCGCGTGTGACCTTGCCGGCGACGATGATGCCGAGCTCGTTGGCGATCAGGTATTCACCGGCCGTCGCGGGCGAGAGCTCGACGCCGCGCTTGCTCGCGTGCTCCTGGTACACCGCGAAGGCGGGCCGGCCGTCGATCTCTTGCACGACGTTCGCCTTGGCGCGCGTCACGCGCATCTTGGCGGTGGTGGCCTCGAGACCGTGGCCGATCCCGACGCCCCAGGGGCCGCGGCTGAAGACATGGATGGCAGCCGCCATGTCGCTTCCGGCGCGCTCCGGTTCTCCCACGTGGGTTGCCTGGAACTTGCCTTCATCGCCCGCCGCGCCACCGACGACCTGGTGCAGCGCCTGCGTGCTCTCGACGATGGACTCCACGAACCGCTCGCCGGCGCCGCTCAACCCGTCGACCAGCGCGATGGTGGTTGAACAGACGAAGCCCTTCTGGCGGCCCGATTCCGCAGCGCGGTGAAAACCTTCGCAGAGGCCGCGCGCCGCTTCCTGTGGCGCGGCGGCCACGTCCCGGGCGGCGCGCGTAACCAGCTGGGAATCAGTGGACACGAGCAGCACCGCGACGCCGCCGTGGATCAAGCCGAGCTCCGTGAACTCGCCGGCCGTGGTGCAGCCAACCAGCTTTGCCCCGCGCGCAACTTCGCTCGCCGCCCGCAGGCATCCAATGAGGGAGAGCGCCGGCGAAGCGAAGACCAAGCCAAACGACGGAGCTGCTCCCTTCAGGGCCTCGAGAGCGAGGCGCGTCGCCTCCCTTGAAGCGCGCGCAGCGTCAGGACCGCCGGCGCAGCCCGAGCCAACCTTGTTTGCCATCTGGGATTCCCCCCACGC
>Ga0209474_10005657_pt1 | contig 10609 bp, 9 predicted proteins | sample GraSoiAngelo_145_FD_185902 | JGI IMG/M metagenome (GOLD analysis project Ga0209474, IMG submission 185902) | Grasslands soil microbial communities from the Angelo Coastal Reserve, California, USA - 14_1009_05_20cm (SPAdes) (version 2) | ecosystem: Environmental > Terrestrial > Soil > Grasslands ... | reverse complement strand
GGTGGGGTCCGTTCGCGGTCTGGCGAGGTGGGCTCGGCGTCTGGGGCGGGATCTTCCTCGGCTGCGTGGTCGGTGCCTGGATCGTTCATCGCGCCGGCGCCAGTGTCTTCCTGTTCATGGATGCGGTCGCACCGGGGCTCTTGCTTGCGCAGGGGATCGGCCGGTGGGGCAACTACTGGAACCAGGAGCTCTACGGCAAACCGACGAGCCTGCCCTGGGGCCTGAAGATCGACATCGAGCATGAAGGCGATATTCCGCTCAAGTACCAGGGCGCGAGCGCGTACCACCCGACCTTCCTCTACGAGTTCGTCTACGACACGATCGGCGCGGGGCTCCTGATCTTCATCGGTTGGCGGTTCCGGATCCGGCCGCCGGCGCTGTTTGCGTTGTACGTCTCCTACTACTGCTTCGGGCGCTTCTTCGAGGAGCTCTTGCGGATCGATCCCGCGCACCACTTCCTGGGGCTGCGGATCAACGCGTTGGTCTCGATCGTGCTCTTCGTCCTCTCGACCGGGTTCTTCATCTGGTGGCAGTTCATCCGGCGCGAATCCGAGCCCGGTGACGTCGGGCGGCGCCGAGTCGAGCCGACCGGGCCCGCGATGGCAGTGCCCAAGGGTCGCGTCCGGTAGCGCCGCTAGTTTCCCGGCCGTGATCGTGCGCGAGCTCGAGCTGGACCTCGACGCCTTCGAGGGGCCGTTCGACCTGCTGCTGACGCTGGTGCTCCGCGAGGAGCTCGAGCTCGCCGAGGTCGACGTCGCCGAGATCGTGTTGTCGTTCTGCTCGCGGCTGGAGGAACGCGGCCGGCTCGATCTGGACGCCTGCGGCGAGTTCCTCGTCTTGGTCGCGGCGCTGCTGGAGCTGAAGGCGCGGGGGCTCTTTCCGGAGGAGGAGCTCGAGCTCTCGGAGCTGGAGCCCGAAGAGGCGGCCGAGGAGCTGGCGCGGCGCCTCGCCGACTACCGGCGGATGAAGGAGGCCGCGGCCTGGCTAAGTGAACGCCTGGAAGGAGAATCGGAGCGGTTCTTCCGGCTCGGGCCCGCGCCGCTCGCGCCGCGGATCGAGCGGCAGCTTGCGCCGCAGGACCCGGAGCGGCTCGGAGCGGCGCTGCGGCTGCTGGGAGCGGAGCCGCCGTCGGTCTCGTTGGGGCACATGGCGCTGCGCTTTCCGCCCGTCTCGCAATTCCTGGAGCGGTTTCGAGCTGTGCTGCGGCGTCGGCGCCGGTTCGACTTCGCGTCTGAGGTCGCGGGGTTGTCGCGCATCGAGGCGGCGGTGGCCTTTCTGGCGATGCTTGAACTGCGGAAGGCCGGTGAGGTCTCGCTGGAGCAGGCGTCCTCGTTTGCTCCGATCAGGGTTACGCGCGCCGGCGTCGAAGCAAGAGAGCAGGAATGGATCGCCCGCTCCGCCTGATCAGCGCCAACCCGGTCGACCGCCTCGCGCGTGTCGTCGAAGGACTGTTGGTCGTCGCCTCCCAGCCGCTCTCGGTCGAGGATTTGGCCGTGGCCGCAGACGACGACGCGGAGCGGATCGAGACCGCCCTGCGCTTGCTCGCCGATCGCTACGGCGAAGGCCGGAGCGGGATCGTGCTCGAGCGGGTCGCGGGCGGCTGGGCTTTCCGCGCCTCCCGGGAGGCGGCCGAGGCATGCGCCCGGCTGTTCGAGCGGCCGGTCGAGCGTGGGCTTTCGGCCGCAGCGGTGGAGACGCTTGCGATCGTCGCCTACCTGGGGCCGTGCACGCGGCCCGACATCGCGCGGATTCGCGGGGTTGCCGCGGACTCGGTCGTCGCCGGCCTGGTCGAGCGCGGTTTGATCGCGGAGGCGGGTCGAGACGCCGAGGCGGCCGGCGCGATCCGCTACAAGACGACGCCTCTGTTCGAGCGCGTCTTCGGGCTCGAGTCCCTCGCGGCGCTACCGCGGCTCGAGGATCTCGGCGGCGAAGCGGACGAGATTCGGGTGCGACTCGAGGCTGTCGCCGAAAAGCGTCCGGCTTAGTCGGCCGTCAGCGAGGCGGCGGCGGACAGCACCTCGTCGACCAGCACGTCGAGGTCGCCCGAGGACGTGCGGTGATTCGTGAGGCACGCGCGCAGTGCGAAGCTGCCGTTGATGCTGGCGTTCGAGATGTAGACGCGGCCCCGCCTGTTCAGCGTGGTGAGGATCGAACGGTTGAGCTCGTCTACGTTCACCCCGTGATCCCCGCGCGCGCGGAAGCACACAACCGAAAGCTCGACCGGTGCCAGCAGCTCGAGCTCCGCGTGTTCCTGAATCTTCCGCGCGAGCTGCTGGGCCAGCTCGAGGTCTTCCCCGATCGACGCGCGATACGCGCCCATCCCGTGGTAGAGCAGCGACAGCCACGCTTTCAACGCTCGGAAGCGGCGTGAAAGCTCGAGCGATTCCTCGAAGAAGGCGAACGCTTCGAGCGGATCGTCGGCAAACGCGGTCACGTAGTCGTCGGTGTAGCTGAACGTACGACGGGCGAGATCGCGATCGCGGAAGAGCAGCAGGCCGCAGTCGACCGGCTGATAGAGCCACTTGTGCAGGTCGAAGGAGATCGTCTCGGCGACGCCGAGGAGGCCGATTCGTGCGGGATCAGCGAGAGCGGCGAGTCCGCCGTAGGCACCGTCCACGTGGAGGTGCAGCTCGTGCTCACGCGCGATCGAGGCGATCTCGCCCAGCGGGTCGATTGCGCCGGTGTTCACGGTTCCGGCACTCGCGACGACAGCGATCGGCTGCTTTCCGGCCCGCAAGTCCTCGGCGATCGCTTCCCTGAGCAGATCCGCCCGCAGCTTGCAGCGATCGTCGACACTCACGAGCCGCAGGTTCTCCCGCCCGAGACCGAGCAGCGCGACGGCCTTCGGGATCGACATGTGGACCTCGCTCGATGCGTAGACCACCGCCGGTCGTGCGCCGATCTCGTTCGCGGCGCATTTCGATTCGCGCGCCATCGCCAGTCCCATCAGGTTCGCCGAGGAGCCGCCGCCGCAGAAGCTGCCTGAGAATCCGTCGCAGCCGAGCTCGCGCGCGAGGTGGTCGACCAGAACCCGCTCGATCGTCGCTGCCGCCGGCCCTGACCGCCACGACGTGACGTTTTGGTTCAGCGCTGACGCGAGAAAGTCGCCGAGCGCGGCGACCGGCTCTGCCGAGCCAAGGACGTACCCGAAGAAGCGGCCGTTCTGGGCACGGGAATGCTCGAGCAGGGCCGGGAGGAACGCGAGCGCGTCGTGGCCGAGGCCGGCTTCTGGAATGCCTCCTCCGAAGAGGTCGAGCACCTGCGGGCCTGATGAGGCGGGGGCTATGTGCCGCAAGTCGAGCTCGTCGTTCCAGCGACGAACAGCCTGGACGACTTCGCTGGTGAGATCTTCAAGCTCGGCCGGGTGGAGTTCGAGCGAGCGCATCTCTCGCTAGACCCGGCGGATGATCTCTTCGGCCTCGTCCCGCGTGAAGGCGCGCAGCGTTTCGGTGTGCTCGGCGCCGTGACGCTGCAGCTTCATGATGATCTCGGCCGCGGTCTCGTCGTCTGGGGCCTCGAAGATCTCGACCACGTCGTAGCGGCCGAGCGTGACGTAGACACCGACGAGCGTGCCGCCCGCCTCCGCAATCGTCCGCTCGCCTTCCTCGATGCGGTCGCGCCAGGCCGGTAGCCCGGCGACGCCCTGGGAGGTCCAGCGCATCAGCGTCACGTAGTGCGGCACGCGGTCAATGATGACGGGCGCGGCTCGAGCGCGCTGCTTCTGTTGACGCGTGAACCAAAGGCGTCCCAACCTCCTCCCCAAGGCGAGCCTAACGAGCAAATTCGCGCTCATGGGTGACGCGGGTGTGACGGAAGCGAGAATTCGCTCGTGCGCTTGAACGCCTATCTCGCCAGGGCGGGAGTCGCTTCGCGGAGGAAGGCCGACGAGCTGATCAAGGCCGGCCGCGTCACCGTCAACGGCGAGCCGGGGCAGCTGAAGACGTTCGTCTCGGGCCGCGACCGCGTCGAGCTCGACGGTCGGCCGCTCGAGAAGCAACGGCTCGCCTACCTGCTCCTCCACAAGCCGGCCGGAGTCGTCACGACGGCAAGCGATCCGCAAGGTCGACCCACGGTCGTCGAGCTCGTCGCAGACCATGAGACGCGCGTCGTCCCCGTCGGCCGGCTCGATGCCGACACGACCGGCGCGCTGCTGCTCACGAACGACGGCGAGCTCGCGCACCGACTCGCCCACCCCCGCTACGAGGTCGAGAAGGTGTACGAGGCGGAGGTCGAGGGCGACCCGAGCGACGAGACGCTCCGCCGCCTCGAGCGGGGCGTCGAGCTCGACGACGGCCGTACGGCACCCGCGCGCGCCAAACGCTTAGCCCCTTCCCGTGTCGAGCTCGCGCTGCACGAGGGCCGCAAGCACCAGGTCAAGCGGATGCTGGAAGCCGTAGGCCACCCGGTGACGCGTCTTCACCGCAGCCGCTACGCAGGTCTAAGCCTGGAAGGGGTCGAGCCCGGCGAGTGGCGCGAGCTGGAGCCGGGCGAGGTAGCCCGGCTCCAGTCGCTTGGCCGCAGTGAGGTCTAACTGTTCGGAACGAACAGGGCGTCCAGCTGCCCGTCCTCGCCGGTCGACGAGTTCGGTGCGAGCGTCGGTCCTGGTTGCGGAGCCGTCAGGGTATGAGCCTGGACGGAGGTGAGCCACCAGCCGCCGCCGAGCAGGTTGCCCGCCCAGATGATTCCCGAGGATTCCCATTGACCCGGCAGGGCCGGCGGCGTCGTGTTGACGCGGGCGACCGGCGTGAGCGAGCCGTCGTTGAAGTCGTACCTGAGGATGCGGCTGTACTGAACCCGATTCGGGTTCTCGCGATCCTCCTGGATCATCAGGGATCGTGGTGAAGTGCCGAGGTTGTCCGGGTTCGCAAAATCGTCGACGGTCGAGTCGAGCACCAGCGTCACCGATGCCCGCTTCGGGTTCGACGGATTGATGTCGAGCCGGTAGATCCGGCCGTTGATGGTTGCCTCGCCCGCCTTGCTACCCGTGTCGGCGAAGTAGAGCCGTCCGGACTTCTGGAAAGCAAGGGCGGTGTCCTCGAGACGAGAGAACCTGAAGGCGCCTTTCGCCGTCGCCGCGGCCTTCAACGTGGCGTCGTTTGCGTTCTCTGCCTGCGAGATCGGCACGAACTCGCCTCGAACCGTGCTCCCCTTCGTCATTGTGAAGCCGGTCTGGGCCGGGTTGAGCGCGCGCCAGACGTAGAGGCTCCCGTGCGCGGGATTGCCCGAGACGGCGCTTTTCCACGAGTCCGCGATGTAGGCGAACAGGTACGAGGGCACGCCGGCGCGGAAGTTGTCCTCGGTCGAGACGAGCATGAACTTCTTGAACCCCGTCACGGGGACCACGTTCTCGTGCTCGAAGTGCCCGAACTGCGGTGTCTGTGTCCAGGCGCCGGTTTTGGCGTTCATCACGATCGAGCTGCCGTCGTGTCCGACGGGAATTGCCTCCTCGCCGGTGAGGTAGTACGGCGTCCCTTTGATTTTCGCCAGCGTTGCCGAGCAGAAGCGCTCGAAGAACTCCTGACCCGTGAAGAGGTACTGCGCACCCAGCACGCCGTGGGTCTTCCGGTTGATCGTCAGCTTCGAGATGCGGGCATCGACGCCCGGCGGCACGGCCGGGAAAGAGCGGCCGAGCTCGTGGTTCATCAAGACCTGCAGGCTGCCGCCGTCCTTGTAGGCCCCCAGCCCGTCCGGGATGCCCGTCATCTGATAGCCGCCGATCGTGTCGCCCGCCGAAAGAATCGGATCGACGGCCGCCCCGGGCGTCATCGGGACGAGGTAGGCCGGCTTCGCCGTCTTGAAGCCCGGGTTTTTCTTCGCCGGATCTTTCTTCGCGGATGAGGCGCTGCCCGCGATCGTGAGCGCCAACGCGCCGATGGCCGCGAGCGCCGTTATCCGTTTCATCAGAGTCTCCCCTTTCTCTGCTGGAACTCGAACTTCGGCGGCAGGCAAGCTATAGCCCCGGACGCCGTTCTTCAATCACGGGCCGCCACGCGGGACTGAGGCTCGGAGGGCTCGAGCCCGGCGCGTGGCGCGAGCTCGAGCCCTCCGACAGAATCGGCTCAGGACGAAGACGCTGCTAGCGCCGCGGACGCGTTGATGATGTCCTGCGCCGCCGAGGTCCAGGTCTTGATCTGATTCTCGCTCAGCTTGACGCTGTTGAACTGAGCGTCGTTGAGCCCGGTCCGGATCTCCGCTGCCAGCGTGTTCCGCTGCGCAGTCAGGGACTGGATCTGGCGTTCGATCGAGGTGTACTTGGTATCGCCGGCCGAACTGCCGCTCGCGAGCGCGTTCGTCGACGCGGTGAGGGTATTCATCGAGAACTCACCGAACGATGCCATCAGCTGCTTGTACGTGCTCCCCAGCCTCTCGAGGCTCGGGTGATGGACGCGCAGGCTGACCGGGACCGCGTTCTCGTTCAGGATCTGCGTCACCGCGCGGCCGTCGGTCTGGTAGTCGTCCTTCAGGCCGAGCAGCGTCAGCATCGTCGGTCGCAGGTCGGTGTGGTCGGTCCAGACACTCCCAACGTCTCCCTCGTGCGAGACGCCCGGCCCGACGTAGGCGGCCCAGGTCGAGGCGATCTCGTCCTGGATGTCGCCGTGGTTCCAGGCGAAGCTCTGGCTCGTGCGCGGCGGGATGAACGCGCAGGCGTCGGGAGTCGCGCAGAGCGCCGGCGTCGCCCCGCCGGTCGCGAAGAAGAACCAGTCCGGATCCGCGAACAGCGTGAACGTCGGCGTCCGGAACGGGTCGGCCGTGACCATGTGCAGCGTCTTCTCCTCGACGGGGTCTGCGAGCGCCCGGGTAATCCCGGTGCCGTTGACGCCGTTGTAGCCGGGCTGGACCGCACCGGTATACGGGTTCAGCCAGCTCAGCTGCGCGCTCTCGCGCTCGAGGTTCCGGACGATCGCGTCCGTGCGATCACGGATCGGCTGCGCCGCCGTCCCGTTCACGTAGACCGTCGGAGCGTCGTCCGAGTGGACGCTGAACAGGGTGTTGTCGCCGAACTGCGTCTTGATCATCCGGCGCAGGTCGCCGTTGATCTCGCCGACACGGGTGTAGTTGCAACGAACATTGACGCCGTCGCATCCCGCGGGCGTCGGCTGGTCGCCGACGAAATGGTCGCCCTCGTCGACCGTGAACACGAACAGCGTGTTCGACTTGTTGATCCCGTCCGCGGCGAGGCGGTCGAAGAAGCGCTGGAAGGCGAGGTCGTAGTTCTGCAGCTGCTGGATGTAACCGTCCTCGCCGGGCCCGAAAGCGAAGTGGATGTTGCCCGCGGTGCCGTGGTCGTCGTGCGCGTCCGAGACGTACGCGTACGTGACCGGGATCCCGGCCTCCTGCATCTGCGCGACCCACGAGAGCGAGACCGTCGCCTCCATGCCGTCGAAGCCGGGGAAGCCGACGTGGCCGCTTGCGTCCTGGATCACGTTGCCGCCGAGGTCTGTCATCGCTGCCCCGGGCTTGATCACCGGATCGACGTTCTTTGCGCCGAAGAGCCCGTTGTAGCCGTTGTATCCGCCGGGTTCGTCGGGCAGCAGGTCCGGCCGGCCGTTGTTCGCCGTCGAGCAGATGGCGCTGTTGCGTGCGCAATGGACGCCGATGCCGACGAAGTCCGCGAACGCCTGGCCGCGATTCGATGCGACCTCGGCAGCTTCGGGCGAACCGGGACCGAAGACGGTTGGGATGTCGATCGCCGTGTTCTCGAGGATCGTGTTCGCGGTCGCGACGGCGCCGAAGTCACAGCCGCCAGTCGTGTAGGGAACCCACGGTGCCGGCGCGATCTTGCCGTTCTCGTTGATCATCTCCGGCGTCGTGTCAGTCGTGCTGCCTGCCGGATCGAAGAGCGGCGCTGTCCAGTACGCGAACGAGACGCCGGTCCGCGTCGTCCCGTCGGTCTTGAAGTAGCGGAAGCTGTTCGAAACCGGCTGCCCCATCCGATCCGGGTAGACGCCGGTCAAGGAAGTCAGGATCCCGGTGGCGGTGTGGGAGATCAGCGCCGTGTGATCGTTTGTCAGGAGCGTTCCGTTGCCGCGGATGAAGTTGAGCAGGTGCGGCATCTGCTCCAGGTCGGACGGGACGTTCGGGTTGTCCCGCCGGAAATGGGTGTTGTCGAACTGCACGTAGATCACGTGCTTGATGCCGTTGCCGAGCTCGCAAGTCCCGGCGGCAGCTGCTGTTGTTCTCCCTCTGCCGCGCGCGCTCGCGACGCTGACTGCGGTCGCCGCGACGAGCGCCAGGGCAATCGCGAGTGCGCCCGCGATCTTGACGCGCTTGCTCATTCTTTCCTCCTCCCCTCGGTGACCGGGGAAACCTATGCCTTCCGGACCGAAAAAGGAGTCCGATGAATCTCAAACCGGTAACGAGACGGAAACCGGCGTCCGAAGCTAGGGCCGCACGAAGCCCATCCGCTCGTACATCTGCTCGAGCGTGGGCTCGGCGGTCTCGCGCGCCTTCTCGGCGCCCCTGGCGAGCAGGCCGCGAAGCTCGGGCTCGTCGGCTCGCAGCTCCTCGTAGCGTGTACGAATCGGATCGAGCAGCGCCACTACCGCCTCGGCCACGTCCTCCTTGAACGGCCCGTAACCGCCGCTGTCGTAGCGAGCCTCGAGCTCCGGGATCGCTTCGCCCGTCGCAACCGACATGATCTCCAGCAGGTTCGAGATGCCGGGTTTTTCCTCGGGGGCGTAGCGAACGTCGGTGCCCGAGTCGGTGACGGCGCTCTTCAGCTTCTTTCGGATCGTGTCGGGCGGGTCGGTGATCAGGACCTTCCCGGCCGCCTGGCTGTCCGTCGTCGACATCTTCCGCTCGGGCTCCTGGAGGTCCATGATCCGCCCGCCGGTCTCGGGGACCCGCGCCTCGGGGACCTTGAACGTCTCGCCGTAGCGGTGGTTGAAGCGCTCGGCGATGTCCCTCGCCAGCTCGAGATGCTGCTTCTGGTCGTCGCCGATCGGGACGAGGTCGGTTTGGTAGAGCAGGATGTCGCCGGCCATCAGTACGGGGTAGGTGAACAGCCCGGCGGAGACGAACTCCTGGCGTTCGCTCTTCTCTTTGAATTGGATCATGCGGCCCAACTGGCCGTAGCTCGCGACCGAGCTCAGCAGCCAGGCCGCCTCGGGGTGCGCGGTGACGTGGCTCTGGACGAAGACGGTCGAGCGGTCCGGGTCTAGGCCGGTCGCGAAGAGGATCGCCGCGAGGTCGAGGGTCGACTCGTGCAGCTCCTTCGGCTCGTAGGCGGTGGTGATCGAATGGAGGTCGACGATGCAGAAGAAGGCTTCGCCTTCCTCTTGCGTGGCCGCGTATTGGCGGAAGCCTCCGGAGTAGTTGCCGAAGTGCTTCTCGCCCGTTGGCTGGATCCCGCTGAAAATCCGCATCGGTCTCGGGGTCAGTATCGCAACTACATTTTCGAGACCGATGACGACGAACGGATCACCGGAGCTGCTGATCGTGATGGGCGCAGGCGCGACCGCGGATCAGACCGAGCACGTGCTCGCGCGGCTGCAGGAGGCCGGCGTCTCGGCGCGCGTGCAGCGCGGGCGGGAGGCGACCGTGATCGGCGCGATCGGCGAGCGCGAGCTGCTGGCGACGCTGCCTCTCGAGGGCTATCCCGGCGTCGAGCAGGTGCTGCCGATCCTGAAGCCGTACAAGCTGGTCGCGCGCGAGGTCGCTCCCGATCCGACCGTGATCGATGTCGACGGGCGGAAGATCGGCCAGGATTTCTTCGGCTTGATCGCGGGCCCATGCTCGGTCGAGTACCGCGAGCAGACACTGGAGGCGGCACGGGCGGTCGCCGACGCCGGCGCGACGATGCTGCGAGGCGGCGCCTTCAAGCCGCGCACCTCGCCGTACACGTTCCAGGGCCTCGGCGACGAAGCGCTCGCGATCCTGCGCGAGGCGCGCGAAGAGACCGGGCTGCCGGTCGTCACCGAGCTGATGGATCCGCGGCACGTCGAGGCGGTGCTCGACGCCGCCGACGTGATTCAGATCGGCGCGCGGAACAGTCAGAACTTCCTGCTGTTGGCGGAGGTCGGCCGGGCCGACAAGCCGGTCCTGCTGAAGCGGGGGCTCTCGTCGTCGGTCGAGGAGCTGCTGATGGCCGCCGAGTACGTGGCCAAGGAGGGGAACGAGCGGATCATCCTCTGCGAGCGGGGGATCAAGACCTTCGAGACCGCGACGCGCTACACGCTCGACCTGGGGGCGGTGGCGGTGCTGAAGCAGGAGACGCATCTGCCCGTGATCGTCGATCCGTCGCACGCGGCCGGGAAGCGCGAGTTCGTTCTCCCACTGGCGCGCGCGGCGGCCGCGGTCGGCGCCGACGGAATCATCGTCGAGACGCATCCGCGGCCCGAGGAGGCGCTCTCGGACGGGCCGCAGCAGATCCCGACCGCGGAGTTCGCCGAGTTCGCGCGCCAAGTCGAGGGCATCGTGGCGCTGATGGGCAAGCAGATCGGCTGAGCTTTTCGAACCGGTTTTTGGGAACTGGTTGAGGAGCGTCGTACTCTTAGCGCATGCCCATCTGCGCCACCTGCGGTCAGGCGAACCCCGACGTAGCCCGTTTCTGCCTCGCTTGCGGGGCTGCGCTCGGCGTGGACGAAGCGGCGCCCAACGAGGAGCGCCG
>Ga0209474_10005656_pt1 | contig 10609 bp, 7 predicted proteins | sample GraSoiAngelo_145_FD_185902 | JGI IMG/M metagenome (GOLD analysis project Ga0209474, IMG submission 185902) | Grasslands soil microbial communities from the Angelo Coastal Reserve, California, USA - 14_1009_05_20cm (SPAdes) (version 2) | ecosystem: Environmental > Terrestrial > Soil > Grasslands ... | reverse complement strand
GAAGAAAGACTTAAGCCTACAGTTTCCGCCGGCCCACAAAGCGCAAATGACGAGCTAGGTCGTTCTGTTACGATAAAGTTGGACGGCCCACTGAAGAGATGTGAGCCTTGCGGGGCGAACGCAAACACTTTGACAGGGCGCGAACCAGCTTTTACACTGACGGCATGGAAGTGAAACTTTCCCCGGAACTGCAGGCCAAGCTGGAAAGCATTGCCGCCCAGCAGGGGCGGGATAGCGCGTCACTGGTGCATGAGGCGGTGGAGCGATTGGTTGGTTATGACGAGTGGTTTATGCGCCAAGTGGAAAAAGGTTTGGCGCAGATCGAGCGTGGGGAAACGGTTCCGCATGAGGAAGTCGCCGCTCGAATGGAAAAGCTTATCGCTAAGAAACAGCGCCGTAGCTAATGCAAATCCGCTGGACCACTGAGGCAGCGGACGACCTGGAAACCATTGCGGATTACCTCTTTGAAAGAACGCCGGAAAACGCTGCGCGCCTGATACGCGAGGTCTGCGAGGCGGCTTCCGCTCTGAGAATCTACCCAAACCAAGGCCGCACTGGATAGAAGTCAGGAACACGCGAGCTTGTCCTACCCTCATTGCCGTATGTAGTGGTCTACAAGGTCGCAAGCGATGTCGTCCACATTGTTCGCATTCTGCACGGCGCTCAGGATTGGCCACGATGAATTGACGACGTCTAGCGTGGACGTCGCTAAAAAGGCGCGCGCTAGGCTGGCACGGTCACGTGCATGATGAGGTAGCGAGGCAAACTCGCTGCGACAACCTAAGGGCACAATGTATCGTGCCCCTACGCAAAGAAGACCCATCCTTAAACTGTAAGAAGGAAGAAGGGACGCTGGGGTAAACCCAGCGCTACAAGCGGGGCAGAATGTATCGTGCCCCTACGCAAAGAAGACGCGCCCTTAAACCCCAACAAGGGAGCAAAGACGCTGGGGTAAACCGAGCGCCACAAAAGAAAGAGCCGGCTGGAAGCCGGCGCTACGAATGCGCTACGGGCACCCTGAAGTGCAAAGATGAAGATGGTAGACTGGCAGAGTGGCGAGGGAAATCTATTTGAGGAAGACGGAGTCGCCGCTATGAGGGAAATGTCACAACGAGCGAGAATCGTGTCAATGAGTTCGAACCTGGTGGAGCTGGAGTGCTCGGCATGCGGGAGAAAGTATGATGCGGAGGTGGAGCAGCACTTGTGCACGTGCGGGAGGCCGCTGCTGGCGCGGTACGATCTGCGTCATGCGGCGGGGACGTTTATGCTGCAAACGCTGAAAGAGCGGCCGCGAACGCTGTGGCGCTACGCGGAAGTGCTGCCGAACGATCCGCCCGTGTCGCTGGGCGAAGGGATGACGCCGCTGATCCATGCGAAACGGCTGGGCGCAGCGATGCCATGCGGGACGGGATACCTGGAAAACTTGTACGTGAAGGACGAAGGGCTAAACCCGACGGGATCGTTCAAAGCGCGGGGGATGACGGCGGCGGTGACGCGCGCGAAGAGGCTGGGGGTAAAAGCCCTGGCAGCGCCTACAGCAGGGAATGCGGGAGGGGCGCTGGCGGCGTACGCGGCGGCCGCGGGGATTCCGGCGGTGATCGTGATGCCGGCGGACACGCCTTCGGCCAATGTGATGGAGTGCCAGGCGTTTGGCGCGAAGGTGGTGAAGCTGAACGGATTGATTTCAGATTGCGGGAAATATGTGGCCGAGCATAAGGACCGCGAAGGATGGTACGACGTCACGACGCTGAAAGAGCCTTACCGCGTGGAAGGCAAGAAGACGATGGGCTACGAGTTGTGGGAGCAATTCGGCGGGAAACTGCCGCACGTGATTTTTTATCCCACGGGCGGCGGGGTGGGGCTGATCGGGATGTGCAAAGCGTTTGAGGAATTGCAGGGGATGGGACGGATTGGCTCGGAAAGGCCGCGAATGGTGGCGGTGCAGGCGGAAGGTTGCGCTCCGATTGTGAAGGCGTGGGAGGCGCATCAGAGCACGGCACAGTTTTTCCCGAACGCGGCGACGATTGCTTCCGGGCTGCGGGTGCCGGGGCCGCTGGGAGATCAGTTGATTTTGAGAATGCTGCGGCAGACGAACGGGACGGCGATTGCGGTGACCGATAAAGAGATGCTGCACGCGGGAAGGGAACTGGCGAAACTGGAAGGCATATTCGCGGCGCCGGAGGGAGCGGCGACGGTGGTTGCTGCACGCATCCTGGCGGCGTCAGGCTGGATCAAGCCTCATGAGACCGTCGTGTTGTTCAATACGGGGACGGGGTACAAGTACTCGGAGGTGTGGGAACGGGCGCTGTCGCCGGGGCAGAGCTGACAGTCCGAAATTCGAAATTCGAAATTCGAAGAGTGAAATTCGGGAGAGGCGTTGCAGGGATACAGTTGTCGGTGAAGCGTTCGCCGTTTGCCGTGGAAGGGAAAATTTGAATGAGAGTCGGGCAAGAGACCTGAGATTTCACGCTGCGGACTAAAGGGCTGACGGCGGCAAGCGGGGACGGTGACATAAAGTCGGGGCCCAAAAATCTTTTATTCGCAGGACCAAATTCGCTTTCTTAACACTGTCGACTGTGAACTGCTAACTGTGAACGGTTCACTGTGAACTCGCGAATGGGGGCAATGGGGTGGCCACGCGCCGGCTGTATTACGAAGATTCATTCCTGAAGGAGTTCACCGCGCGGGTTGTCTATTGCGAAGTACTTCCTCCGGACGTGAAGGGCGGGATTCCGGGAACCGCCTGGGGCTTGCTTCTCGACCGCACGGCTTTTTACCCTACTTCCGGCGGGCAGCCGCATGATTTGGGGAAGATCTGCGACGCGAACGTGCTCGACGTGCGAGATGAGGGAGAAGAGATTCTTCACGTCGTTGACCGCCGCCCTGCGGATCCGGACGTGGATTGCTGCATCCACTGGCCGCGGCGCTTCGATCACATGCAGCAGCACACCGGGCAGCACTTGCTCTCGGCCATGTTTCAAGAGCGCTATGGACGGTCGACGGTTTCGTTTCATCTCGGGTCGGAAGTGTGCACGATTGATTTGCGGGGCCCGGAGCCGACGGAAGAGATTCTGGAGGGAGCGGAGCGAGCGGCGAATCAGATTATTTTTGAAGACCGTGCGGTGACGATTCGCTTCGGGACGGCGGGGGAGTTGTCGCGGCTGGGAGTGAGAAAAGAAGTGGACCGCGAGGGCATGCTGCGCGCGATCGAAATTGAAGGCGTGGAACTGCAACCGTGCGGCGGGACGCACGTGAGAAGTACGGGACAGATCGGCATCGTGCTGGCGCGGCGGTGCACGAAAATCCGGCAGGACTGGCGCGTGGAGTTTGTCTGCGGCGGGCGGGCGGAAAGGGCGGCGCTCCGTGATTTTCAACTGCTGCGGCAGGTTGCGGAGAAATTGAGTTGCGCGCCGGAGGATGTGGTTTCTTCCGCGTCGCGGGCCCTGGCCGAGCGCGATGCGAACTTCAAGAAAATTCGCGCGCTGCTGGAGCGATTGGCCGACGCGGAAGCCGGACTCGCGCTGCAAGCTGCCGCGGCTGACGGGAATGGAGTGCGAATTGTTTCGCGGGCTTTTGAAAACGTCGCGCCGGAGTATCTGGGCTTTTTCGGGACGGCCATTACAAAAACGGAGAAAACCGCGGCGTTGATCGGGCTGGCGAATGGCGGCGATTTGCTTTTCGCGCAACATCCTTCTTTGGGGAAGGATATGAACACGCTACTCAAACAGGTGTTCGAAAAATTGGGCGGCAAGGGCGGAGGAGCGCGTGATTTTGCGCGCGGGAAGCTCGCGAATGCTTCGCAAGTGGAAAGCGCGCTAGCTTTAGCGGGAGAAAAGTTGTCCGGGGCGTAGAGCTGCGCTATAACCTCTGCACGAATTCGCCGGCGCACCTTTCTTTGGGAAGACGGGTGCCTTGGCGCGAAATTCGGAGTGAGGCTCCGGTGAGCAAAGAAATGACGCGTCGGGACGCGCTGAAACTTGGGACCGGAGCTGCTGTCGGCGCTAAGTTGTCGCTCGTGTTCCGGCCGAATATGGGGAATCAATCGCGGGCGCTTTCAGCGGAGTCCGAATCCACAGGAATGTCTCCAGCAAGCGAAAACGAAATCTGCTTCATGCGGGCTAGAGATTTGGCCACGATGATCCGCGAGAAAAAAATGTCTTCGCGGGAAGTGATGCAGGCGCATTTGAAGCAAATCGCGCGAGTCAATCCCAGGGTGAATGCGATCGTGACACTGGTTCCGGAAGACCAGCTCATGGCGCAAGCTTTGGCGGGCGATGAGGCGGCTGCGAAAGGGAATTGGCTGGGGCCGCTGCATGGGCTTCCGGTAGGCGTAAAGGATCTGCATGCCACGAAGGGAGTTCGGACGACGTATGGTTCACCGCTGCACGCGAACGACATTCCGAACTTTGATTGCCTAGTGGTCGAGCGGGAAAAGAAGGCGGGAGCGATTGTCGTTGGCAAGACCAACGTGCCGGAGTGGGGCCTGGGCTCGCAAACGTTCAATCCGCTCTTTGGGCCGACGCTGAATCCGTACGATTTGACGAAGACCTGCGGAGGCAGCACCGGCGGCGGAGCGGTGGCGCTGGCGTGCGGAATGGTGCCGCTCGCGGACGGGAGCGACATGGGGGGCTCGCTGCGGAACCCGCCGAATTTTTGCAATGTGGTGGGGCTGCGGCCTTCGCCGGGACGCGTGCCGAATCCGCCGACAACGCTGGGGTGGTTTACGCTGAGCGTTGACGGTCCTGTGGCGCGCAATGTCACGGACTGTGGATTCTTCTTGAGCGTGCTGGCGGGATTTGACAGGCGCTCGCCGATTTCGATTGAGCAGTCCGGCGCGCAATTCGCGCAACCCCTAGGGCGCGACTTCAAAGGTGTGCGAGTTGCGATGTTTAAGGACATGGGGCTTCCTTGGGAGCCTGCGGTGCGTGACGCCGTGAAGGCGCAGCGGAAAGTGTTCGAATCGTTGGGCTGCATCGTCGAAGAGGCGGAGCCGGACTTGAAAGAAGCCAACGAATGTTTTTCGTTATGGCGGCACTGGTCGGTGGAACTGGGATTCGGCGACATATTGGAAGCGAACGCGGACAAATTGAATGAGTACGTGCACTGGCATGTGCAGGAAGGGCGGAAGCTCACCGGGCCGCAACTCTCGCGGGCCGAAGCGAAACGCACGGAGTTGTTCCAGCGCATGCGGCAGTTTATGGAGAAGTACGAGTTCTTTGTGCTGCCGGTGAATCAAGTTTTGCCGTTTGATGTGAAGACGCATTACCCCACGGAAATTGCCGGAGTGAAAATGGAAAACTACATCGCGTGGATGAAGTCTGCTTATTACATTTCGACGGTGGGGAATCCTGCGATGAGCGTTCCTTGTGCGTTTTCCGAAAGCGGGCTGCCGGTCGGCATTCAAATTGTAGGCCGGCACAACGATGATTGGGGCGTGCTGCAGATGGCGTACGCTTTCGAGCAAGCCACGAACATTGGCAAGCGGCGCCCGCCGGTTGTCTGACACAACCCTTTGCTCGCGTTGCTCACGACCTTGTTAAAGAAGCGCGTCCGAACCCCGTTCAGGAATGCCGTGGAGATCGAGCAGGTGAGGGTCTGCGGGCCCAAGGTAGATAACCGAGTGGGGCTACAAAGGCATGTTAGAGCTGTTGGGTCGGTGAATTGTTTGTCCACATTCGGCGGACTTGCGTGTGAAGGCCTAGCGAGGATTTCTCAGTTCGCGGCCAAGGTCTTCGTACTGATCTGTAGCGATGTAGTCTACTCCGGCGTGTGCGGCTGCTTGCCAGCGCTGCTCGACGGCAGTGCGGCTGCCAAAGTTATAGCTGTGGAAGATACCGCGGCAGCTTTCATCCGCGGCGGAGACTCCGTCCAACGTGTAGAAACGAATCCAAAATCCGCGCTGATGAGCGTAACGAACAAGGGCGGTTAAGCGAGCTTCCTTTTCCGGTGTCCATTCGCCGGCGTTCGGCTGACCGGCGGGCTCCACAACGCGCCAGGGATTGTTCCACCAGCGGTGGTAATTGTCAGCAGGATACGGCGCAAGGACCGAAGGCGGAGCGGTGGGGACGGCAGTGTTTGTGGGAGTAGCGCCAAACACCAAGAGACGTGAACCGACAGCGACGTGGTCATAGAAAACAGCCTTCTGAGCGTCCGACTCGCCGGTGAGAACGAGTATAGGCTTAACGTCGAGCGGCATGACGGCGCTGATTTCCGAAGTGCGGGGCGCGGTGGTGAGCCAGTCGCGATATTCGTTGAGCAACCGCCAAATGGCGGCAAGGTGCTGAGGCTCTTCGGACTTGAGGTCGAGATTTAGTGTGATCAGAGGCCAGCTCTGACGATTAGCATCGTGCAACGCGCCTTCCACGATAGGGCGAACACGCTCGAAGAAGTAATCTCGCATGTTGGGCTCATTGCCATCTGACGGGGCGCCATGCGTAACGAGCGAACGGCCTTGCCCGGTCCGCGGATTGGTGTACCAGAAGAGATCTTGTTCGATGGCAAGAGGCGTGCCGGCAGAGAGGGCACGATCGATGCGATCGGCCCACCACCCAAAGTAGGGGTAACAGTTGTGCGCGTCCATAACGACTCGGGCGCCGGGACGAGCGGCGCCGGCTTGCGGCGCGCGCGCCAAAATGCGTGTCGTACAGAGGCCGGCGCATGCAAGCACAAGTAGAAGTGGGAGCGCTAAGCGCGTTCCTCTGAAAGATACAGATGGGGCGCTTGAAGGCTCCCCATGGGAAGCGGTGGCGCCCCTTTGTGAGTGTAAATGTTTGTGCCCGGACTTCATGAGAGCCGTGGGCGAATATTAGGTTTACGGAATTGGGCCTCTCAGACCCAATCGTTGAGCCCTACTCGAAGAAACTCAAGCTGGCCGAGAAGACAGTTATACGGACAGCAAAGGTTCAGTTTTGTACCCTGCACCAAAACTGTTCTCCATATCAGTGGATTTAATGGGCTCCCCAGCAAGAAAGTAACGGAAGCTGCAGTGTGCGCCCATCCTTAGGCTTCCCCCCGGCGAAGTTTCGAGGCAAGTTTCAATGTGTGGCAATCAAATAGACCTGGGAAACCGCAGTAAAGGATTGTTCCACGCAATCTGGGGCATGTTGCGCGGCTCTTCACTTCTTTTAATTGTGGCGCTGTTTTCTGCCGCAGTGAGCGGCTGCGCTGGGCTGGTTGCAGGTACGAGCACGCTAAATTCCGCACCGGTCGCACCGACGATCACAACGCAGCCGGTGAACCAGACGGTAACGGCAGGCCAAACGGCCACCTTCACTGTGGTGGCCAACGGTACGACACCTATGACTTACCAGTGGAAGAAGAACGGGATGGCGATCAGCGGCGCAACCTCGTCTTCCTATACGACACCAGCGACGACCAGCTCGGATAACGGCTCGCAGTTCACCGTAGTCGTCAGCAACGTGGCGGGCAATGTCACCAGCAGCGCCGCTACACTCACGGTGAACTCTTCCCCGCAACCCCTGCACATCACTACGAACAGCCTGCCGGGCGGCCAACTCCTAACTCCTTACAGCGCTAATCTACAGGCTACCGGGGGGAGCCTGCCTTACAACTGGTCGGTGATAGGCGGTCAGCTCCCCAACGGCCTCGGCCTGTCTCCTGCCAACGGAACGATTACGGGAACCCCAACGTCAGCCCGGACGCTTACATTCACCATTCAAGTAAAGGATAGCTCGGGCGATACAGCATCAGCCTCGCTTAGCATCAGCATTACTGCTGCTACGCTAGCAATTTCTACGACGGGTCTGCCTGGGGGGACGGTCACAGTACCTTACAGCGCGCAGTTAAACGCCACTGGCGGGATAGCACCGTACACCTGGGCTCTGGCCACCGGCGCTCTTCCTGCGGGTCTCACGCTGTCCTCTTCCGGTGCGATTTCGGGAACTCCGACGACCGCCGGAACCAGCAGCTTCACCGTCCAGGTGACCGACGCCAGCCTGCTGACGGCCCAGCAGAACCTGTCCATTTCCACTGCGGCCGGCACGGCCTGCGCGCCTACCGGGAGTGGGGTTTGCTACTACGTTTCTCCGACGGGCGCGGATTCCAATTCCGGGACCAGCACCGCTCCGTTCCTGACCATTCAGCATGCGGCCAATGTGGTGAACCCTGGAGACATGGTGATTGTGCGCGACGGGACGTACAACAATGCGGCGGTTTCCGGGGTGGGGAGCAAGCTAATCGTGATGAGCCGGGGAGGGACGGCGGCGAACCATGTGGTGTTCACAGCGGAGCACAAATGGGGAGCGAAGGTCGATGGGTTAAACAACACCTCGGCTACTGGATGGGCCTTCGCTGCGAACTACATTGACGTAAGGGATTTCGAGTGCGAGGGATTCAGCGACTCGTGCATGGACAACCACAACGGGGGATCCTCCAGCGGCGGGCAGTTCATAAGCATCGCGGGGAACAATATCCACGATGTGGGCCGCTACTGCACCACCACCACCAACGGCCGCGTCGGCATCTTCGTCAGCAACGATAATGTGACAATCGCGGGGAACCAGATTCACGACATTGGCCGGTACGCGCCGGGGGAGAATGGCTGCAGCAACCCCATGTACTACCAGGCAAACGACCACGGGATCTACGTAGACGCGGCATTCACCAGTGCGAACAACTTAACCATCAAGAACAACGTTTTCTATCGGAATGAGCGCGGCTGGAGCATCCATGTGTATCCGGGTTCGCTGAGCAATCTGCGGATTCTGAACAACACCTTTATGTGTGCCAACCCGAACGCCGTGGGGCACATTGTTTTGAACGTTCCGGCGCTGAGCAACTCGGTGATTGCGAACAACATTTCCTGGCAACCGACGACGAGCTTTCTGAACTATTACAACACCTCGGGATACACGAACGTGAGTGTAACGAACAATCTGACGTATCAGGGGACGGTGGGGAACGTGGCCGCGCCGAGCGGGGTGAGTTCTTCCGGGAACCTGGACAATACCAATCCCCTGGTGGTGTCGACACCCAGTTGTACAGTAGATGCCCCTTCGGTCCCGAATGCCTATTTGCAGACCGGCAGCCCGGCGATCGATGCGGGCGTGACGGTGCTGGCCCTGCCACTGGACTACGCCGGGACGCCGCGTCCTCAGGGCGTTCTGTTTGATATCGGCGCCTTCGAGTATATTTTCTGAACCGTTTGCGCCCACTGTAAGATTACTTCAATTTTTCCCTCGAAAAGACAATCCAAAACTGTAACCGATAATTGGTGGACCCATGCGACTACGTTGCGTAGGACATTTCTTACGCTTCCTGCCCCAGGCTACAACTCCGCAACACCGAGCTGAGAATCGCTCCTCACCGCTAAGTATCTGATATTTCCCTCTCCAGGCGTTTCACACCGCGTGCCTTCCGCAAACACAGCGTAAGACATCGCTGACACACGGCAGTAACCACCCCTTGACCCAAAACTGGCCTTCGCGCCAGTAGTGAAAAGGCGGATTTCTCCCTACCCTAGGTTCAGCAAGTTCTGAAAGGGAGTTGGGGTAAGACAAAGCAGCAACCATCCAGCCGCAACACTGCTTCGCGGCCCTAAGAAGACAATGAAAATAAAAAGGTCGGGGGTTGTGTGCGCCCGTGAAGTGCAGAGGTGTTCGCATTCCCATTTGGCGGTCGTTCCTCTGGCGCCCACAGCGACTCTGGCGCGCAAAACCGGGATAAAAGTGGAGATGGAGTCCGCCAAGTTGTTGAACGGGCGGGGACAACTCTTTTCCGAACCTGCGCCCGGTCCTTCTTTTTCTTCCTCTCTGTGCCAGATATTCCTGTTGCTGGCATTGTTTGTGCCCGTGGCAGCGATGACTGGATGCGCGGGATTGGTCAGCGGCGGGAGCAACCCGCCCTCGCCATTGACGCCGGCGATCACAGCGCAGCCAGCCAACCAGACGGTGACGGCGGGCCAGGCAGCGACGTTCAGCGTGACAGCGACAGGCACGGCTCCATTGACGTATCAATGGCAGAAGAACGGAGCGAACATCACGGGCGCGAGCTCATCGAGCTACACAACACCTGTGACAATGACTTCCGAGAGCGGCTCGACGTTTGACGTCGTGGTGAGCAACACAGCCGGAACAGCGACCAGCAACGCAGCGACGCTGACGGTAAACGCAGCAGCGGTGGCGCCTTCCATCACCACGCAGCCAGCGAGCCAGGTGGTGACGGTGGGACAGACAGCCACGTTCGCAGTGGTAGCCAGCGGCACGACTCCTTTGACCTATCAATGGAGAAAGAACGGGACGGCCATCAGCGGTGCGACTTCGTCGTCTTATACGACAGCGGCGAGCACCAGTTCGGATAACGGAGCTCAGTTCACCGTGGTGGTGAGCAACTCGGCGGGCAATGTCACCAGCAACGCAGCGACGCTGACAGTAAACGCAGCAGCGGTGGCGCCTTCCATCACCACGCAGCCAGCGAGCCAGGTGGTGACGGTGGGACAGACAGCCACGTTCGCAGTGGTAGCCGGCGGCACGACTCCTTTGACCTATCAATGGAGAAAGAACGGGACGGCCATCAGCGGTGCGACTTCGTCGTCTTATACGACAGCGGCGAGCACCAGTTCGGATAACGGAGCTCAGTTCACCGTGGTGGT
>Ga0209474_10005655_pt1 | contig 10610 bp, 6 predicted proteins | sample GraSoiAngelo_145_FD_185902 | JGI IMG/M metagenome (GOLD analysis project Ga0209474, IMG submission 185902) | Grasslands soil microbial communities from the Angelo Coastal Reserve, California, USA - 14_1009_05_20cm (SPAdes) (version 2) | ecosystem: Environmental > Terrestrial > Soil > Grasslands ... | reverse complement strand
GTACGGGACTGATCACGTTCGACGAGGCCGTGCGCCAGGTGATCCCTGCCCGGGTCAGGACGGGCCAGTGGACCCGCCTGGTGCGCGCGCTGCTCGATACGCCGGACGGCCGTGGGACAGCCGCGGAGGCGGCGCTGCTGCATCTCACGGGCTTGCTGGCGCGCCGCGGTCTCGTGGTCCTCGTATCCGACCTGCTGTTCGATCGGGCCCTCGCCCTCACCGCGCTCCGCTACCTGCGCCACCGCGGCCACAACGTGATCGTGTTCCACGTGATGGATCCGGCGGAGGCCGAGCTGTCCGGTCCTCCCGAGGTGCGGTTTCGGGATCCGGAGTCTCGGGCGAGCGTGGTCGTGCGGCCGCGCGAGCTGGCTCGCGCCTATGGCGAGACGGTGCGTCGGGAGGTGGCGGCGTGGCGCAGCGCGTGCCGCCGCCACGGAATCGGGTATCACCATGTCCTGACCGACCTGCCGTTCGGCATGGCGCTCCGCCTCCTCGCGTGAGCTTCCTGCATCCGTTGGCGCTGCTCGGGCTCGCCGCCGCGGCGATCCCGGCGCTGTTGCATCTGCTCGAGCGGCGGGTGCCCCCCGAAGCGGAGTTCCCGCCGATCCGCTATCTGAGCGAGGCCGAGCGGCAAAGCGCGCGGCGCCTCAAACTGCGGCATCTGCTCCTGCTGTTGCTGCGGACTGCCCTGATCGTCCTGATCGTCATGGCCGCCGCCCGGCCGCTCGTGCGGTCGCGCGGTGCAGTCGGAGGGGGAGCCCACGAGCCGACGGCGCTCGCGCTCATTCTTGACAACTCTCCCTCCTCGGGTGCCGTGGTGGATGGCCGCCCGCTGATCGAGCGCCTGAAGCGCGTGGCCCGCGCGGCGATCGCCCGCGCCGCGACGGGGGATCGCTTGTGGCTGATGCTGTCGGACGGCGTGGCGCGAGCCGGCTCACGCGACGGCCTGCTCGCGACGGTGGACTCGGTCGTGCCCGGCTGGCGGCGGCTCGATCTCACAGAGGCGGTCGCGCGGGCGACCCGGCTCGTGAACGCCGAGCCCTTGCCGGGGCGGGAGGTGGCGGTCGTGAGTGATCTCCAGCGGACCACGTTGGGCCAGGGCCGGGCGGACATCCCGCGTGGTGTGCGGGTCCTCGCGCTCGCCCCCCGCTCGAGCGGCGAGGCGCTGGCGAACCGGGGCGTCGCCCAGGCGCGGGTCGCGGATGGCGCCCTTGCCATCACGGTCGCAGGCACGCCGGGTGGAACCCCGGCGTCCGTGACCGTGCGCCTGCGCCCCGCCGGCGGTCCGGCCGGCCGGAGTCGCGACGTCGGCCGGGCGCTTGCCGCCCCCGGGTCGAGCGCGAGCGTGCCGCTCCCGAGCGAAGCGCCGGGTTGGTGGATCGGAGAGGCGGTGCTCGATCCCGACGAGCTGCGGGCCGATGATCGCAGGGCGTTCGTGTGGCGCGTCGCGCTGCCGGCACGGGCGCGCGCCGACCCGGGAGCAGGGCCGTTCGTGGCGGCGGCGCTCGTCGTGCTCGCGCAGGGGCGGCGCATCGTCGAGGGCAGCGATGTCGTGGTGGGGGAGCGACTGCAGGGTGGTGCGGGGACGACGGTGTTGCTCCCCCCGGGCGATCCCGCGCTCATCGGTCAGGCGAATCGGGCCCTTGCCGCGCACGGCGTGCCATGGCGGTTCGGAGACGTCGGGACGCCGGGAGCGATCGGGAGCGCTGCCGTCGCCGGAATCGGCGGGATTCCGGTGGCCCGGCGCTACCGGCTCACGGGAGCGGCGGTCCTCGCGACCGTGAACGGCGATCCGTGGCTGGTGCGGGCTGCCGACGTGGTGCTGCTGGGCAGTCGCCTCGACACCGCCTGGACGGCGCTACCGGCGTCACCGGCGTTCGTGCCCTTCGTGGACGTGCTGGTGAACCGACTGGCGCGCGGCGAGGCTCTGGTCACGGAGGCCGAAGGTCCGCCGGGAGTCGTGTTCCAGGTGCAGGGCGCCGACACGGTCGGAGCGGTTGTGACGGCGCCCGACCCGCGCGAGTCGGATCTGACTCCCGCCACGCCGGATGTCGTGGGTCGGGCGATCGGCGCCGAACTGCTGGACGAAGCGGGCTTCGCCGCTGAGCAGTACGCCGGCACGCGCCGCACCGACGTGAGCGCGCTGCTGCTGGTGCTCGCGCTGCTCGTGGCCGGGGTGGAGCTCGGGGTCGCGACGCGCGCTCAGTGATGCCGCTCGACTTTCTCATCGACCGCTTCGACGAGCTGCCGGCGACCCGAGCGCTCGCCGCGGGCCTCCCGGGTCCCGGGTCCCGGGTGCCGGTGTCCGGCCTGCCCGGCTCGAGTCCCGCGGTCCTCGTCGCTGCCCTCGCGCGCCGGTTGCCGCAACGCGTGTTCGTCGTGGTCACGCCGACACCGACGGACGCGGAGCGCTGGCTGGCGGACGCCCGTGCCCTCGGCGGAGACGCAGCGGCGCTGTATCCACAGCGCGAGGCCCTCGGAGCGGAGGAGCCGCACGTCGAGATCGCGGGCGAGCGTATCGAGACCCTCGAGGCGCTGTTGTCGGGCAAGGTCACCATCCTCGTCACAACCGCGCGCGCTACGGCGGAGCGCACGGCCGTGCCGGCGGCCCTCGCGGCGATGCGGCTGGTGCTGGAAACGGGGCCAGGGGTCGGGGGCCGGGGGCCAGGGGGTCTCACCGACGTCGTGAGCCGCCTGAGCGCGATGGGCTATGCACGCGTGCCGACCGTGACCGAGGTGGCGCAATTCAGCGTGCGCGGCGGGATCCTCGACGTGTACGGCTTCGGGATGGCGGCGCCGACTCGCGTCGAGTGGTCGGGTGACGAAATCGTGTCGCTGCGGCCCTTCGATCTGGATTCACAACGCTCGGGGGGGGATGGGATCGAGCGGGTGACGATTCTGCCGGCGAGGTCAGAGGAACCCATCAGCGCCGTAGGGGCGCAGCAGGCTGCGCCCCTACAGCGGCAATCTCTGTCCGAACTCCTGCCCACCGATGCGCTGCTCGTCTTGGCGGGGGAGTCCGCGCTGCAGCAGGAAGTCGATCGGGCGTGGGCCGAGGCGGAGCATCACCTCGAGATCGCCCGGCGGCTGGGCGAAGCGCCGCCCGCGCGGGCGGAGATCTTGGTCGCGCCCGAGCAGTGGCGCCGCGCGTTGGAGACCTTCGCGCGCGTCGCCCTCGACGCACCGGGCGAGGCGATGCGCTTCCCGCTCGCCCCGCCGGAGCCCGTGGACCGCGACATCAAGCGGCTGCGGCGGCTCGTCCTGGCCGGCCCGCCGACGGTGATCCTGTGCGACAACGAGGGCCAGCTCGAACGGCTGGAGGAGCTGCTCGGCGCCGACGCGGCGACGCTGGCCATCGGAGCGCTCGACGGCGGCTTCGTGTTGCCGTCGCTTCGGGTGCTCACCGACCACGAGATCTTCCGCCGCGCGCGCCGCCTCCGGCGGCCGCGGCGCTACCGCGAAGCGTCGCCCACTGCCGCGGCGCGCGCGCTGCAGCAGGGAGACTACGTGGTGCACTTGGAGCACGGCATCGGGCTGTACCGCGGGATCCAGACGATCGCGGTGGGCGCGGAGGGCGGGACACTGGAAGTGGCGGTGGTGGAATACGAAGGGGGCGACCGGCTCAACGTCCCGCTGTACCGGCTGGATCAACTGGAGCCGTATCGCGCCGCCGGGAACGGTGACGCCCCGCCGCCCAAGCTGCACCGCCTCGGCGCCACAACGTGGCAGCGTCAGCGGGACAAGACTCGCGCCGCCATCCGCCAGATGGCCGCCGAGTTGCTCGACTTGTACGCTCGCCGCCAGCTCGTGACCGGATTCGCGTTCCCGCCCGACACAGCGTGGCAGCGCGAGCTCGAGTCGGCCTTTCTGTACGAGGACACGCCCGACCAGCGTCGTGCCTCCGAGGAGGTAAAACGGGACATGGAGCGCGCCCGACCGATGGACCGGTTACTGGTCGGCGACGTCGGATACGGCAAGACCGAGGTCGCGCTGCGGGCGGCCTTTAAAGCGGTGCAGGTGGGGAAGCAGGTGGCGGTGCTCGCGCCCACCACGATCCTCGCCGAGCAGCACGGACGCACCTTCCGCGAGCGGCTGGCCGACTATCCCGTGCGCATCGAAGTGCTGTCGCGTTTTCGCGGCCCGAGCGACACGCGGCGCGTCGTCCAGGGCCTGGAGCGGGGGGAGGTGGACCTGGTGATCGGCACGCACCGGCTGCTGTCGCGCGACGTCCGGTTTCACGACCTGGGCCTGCTCATCGTGGACGAGGAGCACCGGTTCGGGGTGCGGCACAAGGAGCGACTGAAGGCGCTGAAGCTCGCGGTGGATGTGCTGACGCTCACGGCGACGCCGATCCCCCGCACGCTGCACCTCTCGCTCGCCGGATTGCGCGACCTGACGCTGCTCGAGACGCCGCCCAAAGACCGTTCCCCCGTGCTGACGTTCATCGAGCCGTGGGACGACGCGCTCATCGAGGAGGCGCTGGCGCGGGAGCTCGACCGGGCGGGGCAGGTGTATTTCGTGCACAACCGTATCGAGACGATCGACACCATCGCCGAGCGCGTGCGCACACTCGCGCCGCCGCGCGCCCGCATCGCGGTGGCGCATGGCCGGCTCAAGGAGGCCCAGCTGGACGACGTCATGGCGCGCTTCGTCCGTGCCGAAGTGGACATCCTCGTGTCTACGATGATCGTCGAGTCGGGTCTCGACGTCCCGAACGCGAACACCATGATCGTGAACCGCGCCGACCAGTTCGGCCTGGCGCAGCTGTACCAGCTGCGGGGCAGAGTGGGACGCAGCCACCGCCGCGCGTACTGCTATCTGCTCGCGCCCGATCTCGTCGATGCGGACGCCGAGGAACGGCTCCGGGTGTTGGAGCACCACACGGATCTGGGCGCCGGTTACCGCATCGCCCTGCGCGACCTGGAGCTGCGCGGCGCCGGGAACCTGCTCGGCGGCGAGCAATCGGGTCATGCGCAGGCCGTCGGGTTCGACGTGTACCTGCGATGGCTGCAGGAGACCGTCGAGGCGCTGAAGGGGGACGGCACCGCGGGACCGGGGAAAGGTGTGCCGCCCGAAGTCGTGTTCGATCGCCCGGCGCACCTTCCGGACGAGTATGTCCCCGACGCGGCGGCGAAGCTCGATCTGTACCGGCGGCTGGCGCGAGCCGAGCGGCCGTGCGAGATTCAAGCGGTGCGCGAGGAACTGCGCGATCGCTTTGGCCCGCTCCCGGACCCGGCGCAGCGACTGCTCCTCGTGTCCGAGCTCCGCGCGCTCGGCGCCCAGGCCGGACTGGAGACGGTGCTCGTCAGGGGTGACGAGGCGCGCCTCACGTTTCGGCGGGACGCGCACCCGCGGCTTGCCGGGCTGACGGCGGCGCTCGATGCGGTGCAGTTCGAGGCGGAGGTGCGGCGCCCGGTGCCGCTCTCGCTGCGGCTGCGCCGGTTGGGCGGCGAAGCGATCGGCCCCGGTCTGGTGCGGGCCCTCACGGCGGTTCTGCAGAACCCTCACGACTAAGGAGAGCGAGGATGCGACGGTGGTCGGGTTTGGTATTCGCGGTCCTTGCGCTGGCTGGCTGTAGCGCGCTGCGGGACGCGTTCTCGGCGCACCCCGTGGCGGCGGGGAGCGCGGCCGGGCAGACCCTGACCGTGGCCCGCCTGGGGGAGCTGGCCGGTCGAGCCAAGAAAGTGCCGCTCCGGCCGCAGGCGCTCGCGAGTCTCACCACGATCTACCTGGACTACGCGGTGTTCGCCCACGAGCTCGCCCACGGCCGGGACATGGATGACTCCGCCCTCGTGCTCCAGGCCAACTGGCCGAACGTCGCCCAGCTCCGGTGGGAGCATTATCACGACCAGTTGATCGCCGTCCGCGCGCGGCTCACGCCGGATCAGACGGACTCGGCGTACCGCGCCGGCGCGGTCCGGTTGTTCCAGCACATCCTCGTCAGCGTGCCGCCGAGCGCCGCTCCGAAAGTCGAGCAGGACAAGAAGCACCAGGCGGAAGGCCTGCTGCGGCAGGTGGAGGCCCGGCACGGCAGCAACTTCAGTCAGGTCGCCCAACGCTACTCCGAGGATCCCGGCTCGAAGTCCCGAGGGGGCTACCTCGGAGCCGTCGGCCGGGGCCGGTTTGTCCCGGCGTTCGACAGCGTGGCGTGGCGCCTCGCCCCGGGCGCGATGAGCGGGTTGGTCCGGTCGCCGTTCGGGTTCCACATCATCCGCCGCCCGCCGCTCGAGGAGGTGCGCGACTCGTTCCGCACGGAGCTCGAGAGCGCGCTGACGGTGCGTTTCGATTCGGTCTACATCGATAGCGTGGCCGTGCGGCGTGGCCTGAAAGTGCGGGGTGGTGCCGCGGCGCTGGTGCGCCAGGCGATCCAGAACGTCGGCCCGGCGGCCGACGACGACCGGCAGCTCGCCAGCTACCGCGGCGGCGCTTTCCGGGTGCGCGACCTGACCCGCTGGCTGTACGCGCTCGACCCCCGCGATCTGAATGTCGCCATGGCGAGCGACGCCCAGCTCACCGAGTTCGTCCGCCAGCTGGCGCAACGGGAGCTGCTGCTCCGGGAGGTCGACTCGGCAGGCGTGGCGCTGACGCCCGAGGACTGGCGGGGACTCAAGACCCAGCACGACTCCGTGCTGACGATGCTCGGGAACGAGCTCGCGCTGTCGGCCCGGACCCTCAAGGACTCCGCGGCCACCGAGTCGGCGCGCGCGGACATCGCGATGCGACACGTGAACGACTACCTCGATCGGGCGCTCGTGCAGGAAACGGCGCAATTCCTTCCGGTGCCGCCGTTCCTCGCCCTGGCGCTGCGGCCGGGGCAGGGGTGGTCCGTGAGCGCGGCGGGACTGGCGCAGGCGCTGGAGCGCGCCCAGGGGATCCGGGCGCAGCTCGATTCTTCCCCGCGTCGCGCCGGGCCCGGGCTGAAGCCCGCGCCGGGCCCGGCGCCCGCGCCGCCGCTGGACACGGCGAAACAGAAGGTGTCGCGCTGAGATGCGCGTCCTCGCCATCCCGCTGCTCGGGCTCGGCCTGGCCGCCGGCGTCGCTCGGCCGGGCGCGGGCCAGGGAGAGCTGGCCTCGGCGCGGCCGGTCGACCGCATCGTCGCGATCGTGGGCTCCAAGCCGATCCTCGCGTCCCAGGTCGAGGAGCAGCTGGTGCTCGCGCAGGCGCAGGGGATGAAGATCCCGACCGATTCGGCCGGCCGGGACGCCACGCGGCGCCAGGTCCTGCGGCAGATGGTGGATGAGGAGCTCATGGTGCAGCAGGCGGAGCGGGACACGACCATCAAGATCACCGACCAGGAGGTGCAGGACCAGGTCGAGCAGACCGTGCAAAACGTGCGGAAGCAGTTCACCTCGACCGCCGAGTTCTTGGCGCAGCTGCGCGCCGCGCAGTTCCTGACGGAAGAAGAGTGGCGCCGCTGGCTGGCCGACCAGCAGCGCCGCACGAGTCTGCAGCAGCGACTCCTCGACCAGCTGCGCCAGAAGGGGAAGATGCGGCCGATTCCCCCGACCGACGCGCAGATGCGCCAGTTCTGGGAGGAGAACCGCGCCCAGCAGCCGAAGCGGCCGGCCGCGATCTCGTTTCGGCAGATCGTCATCACCGCGCAGGCCGACTCCGCCGCCAAGGCGCACGCCCGCCAGCTCGCGGAGTCACTCGTCGTGGTGCTGCGCCACGGCGCTACCTTCGCGGACGTGGCCAAGAAGTACTCCGCCGACAGCACCTCACGGGAGCAGGGTGGTGAGCTGGGGTGGTTCCGCCGCGGCCCGATGGTCAAGCAGTTCGAGGACGTGGCGTTCCGGCTGCGACCGGGGGAAATCTCCGATCCAGTCGAGACCGAATTCGGCTATCACATCATCCAGGTGGAGCGAGTCCAGCCGGCCGAGGTGCTGGCGCGCCATGTGCTGATCGCGCCCGACATCTCGACCGCGCAGATCGCGCTGGCGCGTCGCCTCGCCGATTCGGTGCACGACGCGCTCCGCGCCGGCGCGCCGTTCGACACGCTGGCGCGCCGCTTCGGCGATCCCGAGGAGGGGAAGGTGGTGCCCGAGCTGCCCGTGTCGCAGCTGCCGCCGGACTACGAGCGAGCGATCGGCCGCGACACGGTGCCGGGGCTGAAGCCGGTGTTCGCGGCGGGCGCGGATTCGCGGCGGCCCAAGTTCGTCGTCTTCGAGCTCATGAAACGCCTGCCCGAGGGCGAGCTGGCCTTCGACGACGTGAAGGATCGGATCCGCGAGAACCTGGGCCAACAGCTCGCGGTTCAGCACTACCTCGAAATCCTGCGCCGTACGACGTACGTCGACATTCGCCCCTGAGCGCATGGCTCGTCCGCGTCTCGCCGTCACGCTCGGCGACCCGCGCGGCATCGGGCCGGAGGTGGTGGCGAAGGCGCTCGCGCTCGGGTCGCTCGACGCGGATGTGACCGTGCTGGGGAGCGGGGAGCGGGGAGCGGTAGAGCAGACCGCTCCGCACTCCCTGCTCCCTGAAGACGCCGGTCGGATGGCGGCCCAAGCCGTGGAACGCGCCGTCGAGCTGGCCCGGGCGGGGTCGGTGGATGCGATCGTCACGGGACCGGTGCACAAGCACGCCCTTCATCTTGCCGGGTTTCGCTACCCCGGCCTCACCGAGATGCTGGCGCACCTGGCGGGCGACCGCGACGTGGCGATGATGCTCGCCGCGGGCCGGCTGCGAGTCGTCCTCGTCACCACTCACGTGCCGCTGCGGGAGGTGCCGAGTCGCGTGACGACGGAGCGCGTCGTCCGCACGGGCCGCATCACGGAAACGGCGCTGCGGGACTGGTGGGGGATCGCGCGGCCGCGGCTCGCGGTGTGCGCGCTCAACCCGCATGCCGGCGAATCGGGGTTGTTCGGCGATGAGGACGATCGGGTGCTGCGGCCGGCAGCGGAGACGTTGGGCGCGGCGGGCCCGCTCTCCGCCGACACCGTCTTCGTGCGTGCGCTGCGAGGAGAGTTCGACGCGGTGCTCACGCCGTATCACGACGTCGGGATGACGGCCGTGAAGGTGGCGGGCTTCGGCAAGGGCGTGAATATCACGCTGGGCCTGCCGTTTCCCCGCACGGCCCCGGATCATGGCACCGCGTTCGATATCGCGGGGCAGGGCGTGGCGGACCCGAGCTCCATGCGGGCGGCGCTCGAGTTAGCGGTCGAGCTCGCGGGCCGGCAGGGCCGGTGACCCCGAGCCACCGGCTCGGGGTCAGCCCCTCGAACCCCCCTGGGGGCGGCTGACCCCGGGGCGGCGCCCCGGGGTTGCACTCGACCCGACTGCAACCCGTAGCCGTTCGAGCAGATCCTGGTGCTCTTCGAGCCGCAGCTTCTGGCTCGCCCGATTCACCACCACCACGGCGCCGACGTCCAGAAGCGGCGCGCGCTCGACCAGGCCGTTCTCCCGGAGCGTGCGCCCGGTGTCCACCAGGTCCACGATCCAGTGCGACAGCCCGAGCAACGGGGCCACCTCGACGCTGCCGCTCACCGCGATGACCTCCACGCCCAGGCCCGTTTCGGCGAAAAAGGCGCGCGTGAGGCGCGGGTACTTCGTGGCGACGCGAGGCGTCACGCCGCCGGGAAGAGCCGGGTAGGCGATCTGCGCGGGGCTCGCCACGACCATGCGACACCGGCCGAAGCCGAGCGCCAGCGGCTCGAGTACGTCCGCCGCCGTCTCGCGCAGGACGTCGGTGCCGGTGATTCCCACGTCTGCCGCGCCCGATTCCACATACACCGGCACGTCGGCGGGCTTCACGAACAGGACCGACAGCGTGCCGTCCGACGACGGCACGAGCAGCTTGCGCGTGGTGGTGGGCTCGGACACGGTCGCGCCCATGCTCCGGAGCAGGGCGAGCGACGGCTCGAGCAGGCGCCCTTTGGGGAGCGCCAGCTTGAGGGCGGTCGTCATGGCACCGCCGTCGCGAGGGCGTCGAGGTCGAGGGCGAGCCCCACCGCGGGAAGCGGGCGCCCGAAGCGGCCCATCAGGTCGTCGTAGCGCCCGCCTGCGCCGACCGCCGTTCCGGCGCCGGCGACGAAGATCTCGAAGTGAATACCCGTGTAGTAGTCGAGCCCGCGCACCTCGCCGAAATCGTACACGACATGCCGTCGCTCTGTCTCGGACAGGGCGGCGTCGATCGCCTCGAGCCGGGCGATGGCGTCGCGCGGCGCGGGCCCCGTCGCCAGCACGCGGGCCGCCCGGTCGAGCGCTTCGCGCCGGCCGATGATGAACGGCAATTCCGCCAGCGCGCCGGGCGCCGCGGCGGCGAGGCCGGCCGCGTCCTTCCGATCGATCAGACGCCGCACCGCGGTCCGCTCCTCGGGTGGGAGCGCCGCGAGCGCCGGCGCGAGGGCTCCGACGTGGCCCAGGTTGAGCTGAAACTCGTTCGCCCCAGCCGAACCCACGAGTGCGAGGGCGAGTCGCAGCACCTCGACGTCGGCGGCGACGCCGCCTTCGCCCAGCAGCTCGCCGCCCACTTGAAGGATCTCGCGTCGCCGACCCTCGCGCTCGGGATCCTGGCGGAACACGGTGCCGGCGTACGAGAGGCGCAGCGGCGTGGGCCAGTCGGCGAGCTTGGTCGCGGCGAGGCGTGCCACGCTGGCGGTGAAGTCGTAGC
>Ga0209474_10005652_pt1 | contig 10613 bp, 11 predicted proteins | sample GraSoiAngelo_145_FD_185902 | JGI IMG/M metagenome (GOLD analysis project Ga0209474, IMG submission 185902) | Grasslands soil microbial communities from the Angelo Coastal Reserve, California, USA - 14_1009_05_20cm (SPAdes) (version 2) | ecosystem: Environmental > Terrestrial > Soil > Grasslands... | reverse complement strand
AACCTGATCGGCCCCGTCGACGGCGCGGCCGTACTCGACCTCTTCGCCGGCTCGGGTGCGATGGGTCTCGAAGCCCTCTCGCGCGGCGCCGCGAGCGCGGTCTTCATCGAGAACCACCGGGAAGCGTGCCGGACGATCAACCGTAACCTCGACAAGCTCCACCTCACGGGTGCGCGGGTGATCCAGCAGGACGCCCTCCGGGCCCTGGCCGCCGAGGCGGCCGCCGCTCGCCGCTACGATCTCGTGCTGGTCGACCCGCCCTACGAGATGTTTTCTTCCCTGCAAAATCGGCTTTCCACCTATCTTCCTGCCGTGCTCGCTCAGGACGGCCTCGTCGTCGTCGAGACCGGCGCCAGAGAGGAGCCCGAATTGCCGCCGCTCACCCAGCGAACGAGCCGGCGCTACGGCTCCGCCCGGATCACGCTCTTTCAACTCGCCCCGGGAGACCGCACCGGTGCATCGCAAGCGACGCCTGAGCGAGCACCGTGATCACAGCCATCTACCCCGGCACCTTCGACCCCGTCACGAACGGCCACGTCGACGTGATCGAGCGCGCCGCCGGCATCTTCGACCGGCTGGTGATCGGCGTCGTCGGCAACCCGCAGCACAAGCAGCCGATGTTCACCCTCGACGAGCGCGTCGCGTTCCTGACCGAGGCGCTCGACGGTCTGCAGAACGTGGAGGTCGACGTCTTCTCCGAGCTCGTTGTCGAGTTCGCGCGCAAGTGGGAGGCGAAGGCGATCGTCAAAGGCCTGCGCGTGATCTCGGACTTCGAGTGGGAGTTCCAGATGAACCAGCTCAACCGGACGCTCGCGCCTGAGGTCGAAACCGTCTATGTGATGGCGAGCCCCGAGGTCAGCTTCGTCTCCTCGAGCGGGGTGAAGGAGATCGCCTCGTTCGGCGGAAAGGTGGACGGCCTCGTCCCGGCGGCGGTCGCGAAACGGTTCGTGGAGATGTTTCCGGACGGGCGGCCGGGGACGCCCGAGAAACCAGGGGAATGAACGAGACACAACGACTCGAAAGCCTCCTCGCGGGGGGCAACGGAGGCAGCGTGACGTTGAGCCGAAAGGATGCGCACGAGCTCGCCCAGAAGCTGAAGGTTCGTGGCAATCCGGGCGCTGCCGCAAGGCTGGTCGAGCTGCTCAACTCGCCTGGCGACGTCCATCTCGACCCGGAGGAGGCGAACGACCTGCTCGAGCAGTTGCGCGAGAGCGGCCGCCGCTGGGTTTTCGGCACGAATGAGGCGCGCGAGCTGGCTTCGATGAAGGTGCCGGCCGAGCCCGAGCTGGAAGCCGAGCCGGAGCCGGAGCCGGAGCCGGTGCTTGCGCCGGTACCCGAGCCGGAGCCGGTACCCGAGCCCGAGCCTGCCCTCGAGGCCGAGCCGGCGCCGGAGCCTGAATCCACGCCGGAGCCGGAGCCCGCACCGGAACCGCAACAAAAGCGAGGCTTCTTCAGCCGCCTCTTCGGCAGAAGTGACGAATAGTGCTTCCTCTGTAGACTCCGGGGGTTCATGGACGTACTCGTTCTCATCGACAAGCTCGACGACCTCGTGCACAACGCGAAGGCCGTGCCGCTCACCGACCAGGTGCGCATCGATCGCGAGGAGATCTACGACATCCTCGACCAGATGCGCGCGACGATCCCGGAGGAGATCAAGCAGGCCCGGTGGATCGTCAAGGAACGGCAGGAGATGCTCGCCGAGGCGAAGCGGGAGTGCGACAGGATCCTCGGCGAGGCACGCGAGCAGGCCGTTCGCGAGGCATCGCAGACGGAGATCGTCAAGCTCGCCGAGCGCCAGGCACAGGAGATCGTCGACGAGGCCAGGCGCCAGGCGCGCGAGACGCGGCTCGAGATGGAGGACTGGGCCGACAGCATCCTGTCGACGCTCGAGGTCAACCTCGACAAGTTCCTGGGCGCGGTCAAGCGCGGGCGCGAGCGGCTGCATGAGCGGTCGCAGGAGTCGGTCGTCGCGGGCGTCGGCGTCGGTGTCGGCGTCGACGGCGGCTCGACGAACGACCAGCCCTACTAGTGGGTTTCCAGGCGATGCCCGCTCGACAGCATCACCTGAAGAGGCACTAGGCCGTTGGACACCTACCTGGCCGTCGCGAGCAAGCGCGACCGGCGTCGCTATGCCGATCGGCCGATCCCTGACGACGTCGTCACACGGATCCTCGACGCCGGCCGACTCGCCGGGAGCGCCGTCAATCGGCAGCCATGGACGTTCGTCGTCGTCGACAACCCCGAGCTGAAGGGCCGTCTCGCCGAGGCGGTCTACGCCGGTGACAACGTTCGCGGTGCCGCGCTGGCGATTGCGATCGCGACGAAGGACGGCGGCAGCGGCCTCGACGTCGGGCGCGCGATGCAGAACATGCTCCTCGTCGCGTGGAACGACGGCGTTGTCTCATGCCCGAACGGCATGCCTGACGCAGCCGCGGCCGCGCGGGTCCTCGGTCTCGAGGACGGTCTCCTACCGGTGAACATTCCGAGCTTCGGTTACCCGGCGCGGCCGCTGACTCCCGAGGATCGAAGCGCCGAGGAGTGGAGTACCGAAGCGAACCGGAAGCCGCTCGAGGAGGTCGTCAGGCGTCCGCGTGCCGGCACCCAATAACGCGACGCTAGAACGCCTCAATGCGTTGCTACGGTGGCCGTATGACCACCCTCAACCTCCGCACGCTCAAGCTGCGCTCCGGCGAGCAGTTCGTCGACGAGCGCGAGGTCCAGCTCGAGCCGCTCGAGCTCGGCGGCCAGCGTTACCTGCCGGTCCCGGACACCGTCTCGGCGGAGCTGTCGATCACCCGGGCGAGTACCGGAACGGTCTTCGAGCTTCGCTTCCGGAACCGCCTTCACGGTCCCTGTTACCGCTGCCTCGCCGACGCCGTCCTCGATCTGCCGATCTCCGCCCGCGAGTACCAGGCGACGAACCCCGATTCCGAGGAGCTGCGCACCCCGTACCTCGACGAGGACCGACTCGATCTCTCGGCCTGGGCCCGCGACGCGATCGCGTTGGCGCTGCCTCTCCAGATCCTCTGCCGCCCGGACTGCGCCGGACTCTGCCCTGTCTGCGGCAAGGATCTCAACGCCCAGCCCCACACGCACGAAGAAGAGCGAGCAGACTCGCGCTGGGCGCCGCTGGCCGAGCTGCGCGAGAAGCTTTAGATCGGCTGGCTATACTGCGCGACCGCTGATGGCAGTCCCGAAACGAAAAACGTCGAAGTCACGCCGCGACAAACGCCGCGCCCAGCACGGCATCTCGGCGCCGCGGCTGAGCCTCTGCCCGAGCTGCCACCAGCCGACGCGGCCGCACCAGATGTGCCCGACGTGCAAGACGTACCGCGGCCGCGAGATCGAGCCGCTTCGCCCGCTCGGTTCGTAAACGCATGATTCGCGTCGCGGTCGACGCGATGGGAGGCGATCGAGCCCCTGACGAGATCGTCGCGGGCGCGCTCGAGGCGGCATCGTCAGAGATCGCACCGTTGCTCGTTGGCCCCGCCGGGCTCGAAACCGGCGGGCTCGAGCTGATCGAGGCGCAGACGACGATCGCCATGGACGAGAAGCCGGGCGAGGCCGTCCGCGCCAAGCGCGACAGCTCGCTCGTCGTCGCGTGCCGGCTCGTCCGTGAGGGCCGAGCCGACGCCGCGGTCTCGGCCGGCAACACCGGCGCGATGCTTGCGGCCGCGCTGCTGGAGATCCGCCGCCTGCGCGGCGTGAACCGGCCCGCGATCGCGGTCGTTCTCCCGGCTAAGAGCGGCCCCTCGATTCTGATCGATTCCGGCGCGAACGCCGACGGCCGCGCCGAGCACCTGCGCCAGTTCGCGCACATGGGCTCGGTCTTCGCGGAGGAGATCCTCGGCATCGGCGATCCCGAGGTGCGGCTGCTTTCGATCGGGGAGGAGCCCGAGAAGGGCAGCCAGCTGATTCTGGAGGCCCATCGCCTTCTCGCGGAGGCGCCCGATCTCAACTTCAAGGGCAATACGGAGAGCCGCAACCTGCTCGAAGGCGCCGCGGACGTTGTCGTCTGCGACGGCTTCACGGGCAACATCGTCCTGAAGGCGCTCGAGGGAACGATCCGCAGCGTCCTGAACGCATTGCGCGAGGAGATCACGGCCAGCCGCCGCGCCAAGCTCGGCGCTCTGCTGATCCGTCCCGCCGCGCGCGGCCTGCGCGAGCGCCTCGATCCCGACACCTACGGCGGCGCCTACCTGCTCGGCCTACGAGGCCTGGCCGTGATCGCGCACGGCAACTCCGGCCGCCGCGCGATCGCCAACGCCATCCGGCTGGCCGCTCGCGGCGTCGAGCACGACGTGGTCGGGAGACTCCAAGAACGGCTTGAACAGAGCATGTTAGAGTCCGCGCGCTCTGACCCCGAACCGGCAAGGTAGGTGAGATGGCAGCGACGCGAGAGGAAGTGTACGAGCGAGTGAAGGAAGTGCTGAGCGAGCAGCTCGGCGTCGACGAGAGCGAGATCAACGAGGAAGCCTCCTTCCAGGAAGATCTCGACGCCGACTCGCTCGATCTCGTCGAGCTGATCATGGAGCTCGAAGACCAGTTCGGGATCAAGATCTCCGACGAGGACGCACAGAAGATCCAGACGGTCGGTCAGGCTGTCGACTACGTCTCCTCGCACCAGTAGCCGCGGTCCGCTCGACCGCCTGATCGACGAGCTGCCCGAAGAACGGCTCGACAAGGTCTTCACGCATTCCTCGTGGGCGCCCGACCGGGCGTCGTCGTACGAGCGGCTCGAGTTCCTCGGCGACAGCGTGCTCGAGCTGGCGATCGCCCGCGTGCTCTACGACGACTATCCCGACTTCTCCGAGGGCAGGCTCGCGAAGATCCGCTCCCACGTGGTCTCGCGGGCGAGCTGCGCCGTCGTTGCGCGCGAGCTCGACCTGGGTTCGCGGCTACAGAAGCGCGGCGGCGACCTGATTCCGGAAGAGGAGCTCCAGCGGCTGATGAAGAACCGCAACGTGCTCGCGGCGCTGCTCGAGGCTTCCCTCGCGGCGCTCTTCCTCCAGCACGGCTTCCACAAGATCGAGCAGGCGATCATCGAGGCCTTCGCGGGCCGCATCGAATACGCCCTGACGACGCATGTCGACTACAAGACGGAGCTGCAAGAGGCGTTGGCCCGGCGAGGGAAGTCGGTCAGCTACTCGGTGCTGAACGCCGAGGGGGCGCCGCACGACCGCACCTTCACCTGCGCGGCGAACGTCGAGGGCGAGCAGGTGGGAGTCGGGAACGGGCGCTCGAAGAAGGCGGCCGAGCAGGCGGCGGCCAAAGAGGTGCTCGCGAAGCTGGGGATCACGTAGTCATCCGCTCTCGTCGCTAGCGTTCGGCCGGCGTGCACCTGAGCGCGATCAAGCTGCGCGGCTTCAAGTCGTTCCCCGATCCGGTCGAGGTCCGCCTCGAGCGTGGCGTCGCCGTGGTCGTGGGGCCAAACGGATCGGGGAAGTCGAACGTCTCCGACGCGCTGCTCTGGGCGTCGGGCTCGCTTTCGCCTTCGGAGCTGCGCGCCGAGAAGCCCGACGACGTCCTGTTTGCCGGCGCCGCGGATCGTGCCGCGGCCGATTGGTGCGAGGTCGAGCTCCTGTTCGACAACGCCGACGGGCAGTTCTCGGAGCTCGACTTCAGCGAGATCGCGATCACGCGCCGCCTCCATCGCGGCGGGGAGGGCCAGTACCTGGTCAACAAGGCTGCGGTCCGGCGCACCGATCTCGTCGAGCTGCTCGCGGACGTCGGGCTTGGGGGCGGCCACAGCTCGGTGATCGGCCAGGGGCGGGTCGAGGAGATCCTCTCGTCGAAGCCGCACCAGCGGCGCGCGCTGCTCGAGGAGGCGGCGGGCCTCGGGAAGTTCAAGGCCCGCCGGCATCGTGCCGAGCTCAAGCTCGCGCGCGTCCAGGTGCAGGCCGAGCGCGCGCGGGATCTCGAAGCCGAGGTGCGAAAGCGGCTGCGCCCGCTGGCGCTGCAGGCGACTGCGGCCGAACGCGCGGAGAAGCTCAAGGACGAGATCGCCTCGGTCGAGGCAAGGATCGCCGAGCTCGAGCTGGAGCGGCTCACGCAGGCCGCCGCCGAGATCGAGGAGCGGCGCACGGCCGCCGCGCTGGCGCGCAAGAGCGCGAACGCGAAGCTCGACGAGCTGCTGGTCGAGCGCAACCGGGCCGAGGAGGAGCTCGCCGACGCAGCCGGGAGGCGGGAGCAGGCGACCGCGGCGCTCTACCGGCTGCGCAGCGCGGCCGACCGCCTGGAGCTGCGACGTGAGGCCGCTGAGGAACTGGTCGAACGACTGCGGACGCAGCCGCTGCCGTTGCCGACTGTCGACGACGAGCGGCTGCGAACCACGCAGGAGCGGCTCGGGGCGGTCGAACGTGCCCTCGCCGAGCGGGAAGGACTGCCGCCGGCGGCACGGGCGCTCGCCGAGCGGGGCGCGACGCTTGCGCTTTCCGAGCTGCAGGTCGAACCCGGCCGAGAGCGTGCCGTTGCGGCGGCGCTCGGCCCGCGCGGGTCGGCGCTGCTTGCCGACGACGCCCACGCGGGGCTGGGGTTGCTCGAGCAGGCGCGCGCCGCGGGATTGGGGAACCTGACAGTGCTTGTCGGGGCGCAGCCGGCCGAGCTCGTCGCGGGCTACTCGGTCGTCGCAAAGGAGGAGCTGCTGAGCTCGCCCGTTCCGGCCGTGACTGCTGAGGGCTTCGGCTACGACCCCGAGCGTGGCGAGCTGTGGTTCGCCGGCGAGACGGCCGAGGCCGTCTGGCTCGAGCTCGAGGCGCGCCGCCGCGCGCTGGCCGCCGCGGTCGAAAACCTGCGCTCGAATCCCCGCGCCGCTCCGCCCGCGGCCGATCCGCGGCTCGTCGCCGCCGGCGAGCGCCTCGTTCGCGCGCTCGCGGGAGCCGCCGCCGCGGGCCACAGGTTCGAGGCGCCGCTACGCGCACGCGTCGACGCGGGTGGCTCGCGAACCGGCGACGCGGCCGGTGCCCTGCGTGAGCTTGCGGCGCGCGAGGCCGAGCTCCGTCGCGGCGCCGCCGAGATCGGCGAGCGGGCGGCGGCGATTGACGTCGAGCTGGCGCGGCTGGAGGCCGAGCAGGCGGCGGCGCGCAGGCGACTCGAGGGGGCCGGCGCGGCATCGGCTGAGGGGGACGACCCCGACGCCCTCGCCGAGCGGCTCGCGCGCCTCGAGCGCAGGCGCGAGACGCTCGGCGCTGTGAACCCCTTTGCCAAGCAGGAGTACGAGGAAGAGAAGGAGCGGCTGGCCGAGCTCACGACCCAGCGCGAGGACCTCGAGCGGAGCCTCGCGGAGCTGGAGAAGCTGCGGAAGGAGCTGACCGAGACGGTCGAGCGTCGGTTCGAGGAGACGTTCGCCGCCGTGCAGGGGCACTTCGCCGACGTCGCCGAGACGCTCTTCCCCGGCGGCGAAGGTCGTCTGCGGCTGAGCGAGCCGGACGAGGACGGGGCCGACGACGGTACGGAGCCGGGGGTCGAGATCGAGCTGCGCCCGGCCGGCAAGCGCGTGACCAAGCTCTCGCTTCTCTCGGGCGGCGAGAAGGCGCTTGGTGCGATCTCGTTTCTCTTCGCCCTCTTCCTCGCGCGTCCATGCCCGTTCTACCTGCTGGACGAGGTCGAAGCCGCGCTCGACGACACGAACATCGGCCGCTTCGTCGAGCTGCTGCGGCGCTACGCCGATCGGGCCCAGTTCATCGTGATCACGCACCAGAAGCGGACGATGGAGGCGGCAGACAGCCTCTACGGCGTCACGATGGGCGCCGACGGCGTCTCGCAGATCGTCTCGCGGCGCGTGCCGCGGGAAGCACCGCTCGCCGCAACCGGCTAACGCGCGGCTAGCGTTCGCAGCCGTGGCGAGATCCTGGGCAGAGCTGCTCGGCGACGCGGAGGGAGCCGAGGAAACCGACGCGGACCAAGCTGGCTTTTTCTCGCGCCTGCGCGACTCGCTCGGCAAGAGCCGTCGCGCCCTGACCGAACAAATCGCGGCAGCCACGTTCGATCCGGCCGACGAGGCGGCCTGGGAGCGGCTCGAAGAGGTGTTGATCGCCGCGGACGTCGGCGTCCCCTCGACGGCCGAGCTCGTGCGGCGCCTCGAGGCGAGGGGCGAGCTCGGCGACCTCAGCGAAGCGCTGGTCGAAGAGGCCGCGGCTCTCCTCGGAGAGCCGGGTCGGCTCGGTCTGGACGGGCCGCCGAGCGTAATCCTGGTCGTCGGCGTCAACGGCACAGGCAAGACGACGACGATCGGCAAGCTCGCGCACCGCCTGCGCGAGCACGGGCGTTCGGTCGTGCTCGGCGCCGCGGACACGTTCCGGGCGGCCGCGGAAGAGCAGCTCGAGATCTGGGCCGAGCGCGCGGGAGCGGACTTCGTCGGCGGCGAGCGCGGCGGCGATCCGGCCGCGGTCGCCTACGACGCGATCGAGACGGCTAGCGAGCGCGGCCGCGACGTGGTCGTCGTCGACACCGCCGGGCGGCTCCACACGCAAGCGAACCTGATGGAGGAGCTGGCGAAGGTGCGCCGCGTGATCGCGCAGAAGCTCGAGGGCGCGCCGCACGAGACGCTGCTCGTCGTCGACGCCACCACCGGTCAGAACGGCGTCCAGCAGGCACGCCTGTTCGGCGAGGCGGTCGGCGTCACCGGCGTCACACTGACGAAGCTCGACGGGTCCGCCAAGGGCGGCGTCGCGATCGCGATCGCGCACGAGCTCGGGTTGCCTGTCAAGCTCGTCGGTGTCGGCGAAGCGCTCGACGATCTGCGCCCATTCGATCCTCAGGATTTCGCGCGCGCTCTGATCCAAGCCTGAGCGGCGACACGAGGCGTCTTCCGGCCCTCACGTCGTCAGCATGACCGTCTCGCCCCAGACGAACACGCCGGTGTGGCCCGCTCCATCCAGTATCAGTGCGACTGCCACCGCATGAGCCCAACCGGGCTCCAGCTCGAGTTGACCGTCCTCCGGCACCTTCGCGAGCTCCATCTCCCACCTCGGATTGTGTCCGTCGGGCTGCCTTAGCTTGCCGCCCGTCGTCGACATCTCGGTCGCGGCCGCATCGTCCGAGCCCCTTCGCTGGTAGACCCATGCGCAGAGCTCCTTGATGTCGTCGTCCTTGTCGCGTGGGCCCACCGCCATCACGTTGCCGCCCCCGGTTAGCCGCAGTGTTTCCTCGAACTTCACGGGCATCGCGCCACCACCTATCCGGGCTCGTTTCGAACGTCTGGACTCGTGGATCGTTTCACACTTGCGCGAGCGTTGCGAGGCTCCCGCGCGCCTTCGCCGCGCCGGCGACGTTGCCCTTCTCTTCATAGAGCGCGACCGCCTGGGCGGTCGCCTCGGCCGACTGATCGAATTGGTGTCGTGCCTGCAGGACTTGCGCAAGGTCCATCAGCGTGTCCGCCCGGTGATTCAGAAAATCGCTTCGCTCGGCCAACTCCACGGCCTCTTGGGCAAGACGCTCTGCCGGCCCGGTCTCACCGCGGCTTACAAGGATCTGTGCGCGAACGCCGCGCCACATGACCTGCGTCGCGAGATCGCAGTTTGCCGAGAGCTTCTCGCTGCGCTCGGTCAGCTGCTCGGCTTCCTCGTGCCGTCCCTGCGCGACAATCGCCTGGGCCAGATACGCGGCCGTGGTCGAGAGGTACGCGCGTTCGCCCATTTCCTCGAGCGCTTCGTATCCGGAGCGTAGGCTCTTTTCGGCTGCGGCCGGGTCGCCTGCCAGCAGCTCGACAATCGCCACGGCATGCGAAATGGCTGAATTCAGCGTCTGCCCGAGCTCCTCGAAGATGTGGTCGCTGTTCGCGAGGAGCAAGCGCGCGAGGTCGAAGCGCCCCTCCATCGCATGCAGCCCCGCGAGCGAGCGCAGCATCTCCGCTTCAGGCGCGAGGTTCCCGGCGAATTCGGCGCGCATCCGCTCGCAGCGGCGGATCGCCTCGGAGACCGGGACCGGGCCGAACAGCATTGAGGAGCCGACCCAGCACAGGATCTCACTCCGCTCGCTTTCGTTTCCGGCCTGTCGTGCGTACGCGGCCGCCTGTTCCCACGCCTCGGTCGCCGCCGCCGCCCGTGCTTCGATCCACAGCAGCGTCCCCTGAAGACGCCGGGCGCGGCAGAGGCCCTCGTGATCATTGTGTCGCTCGAAGACGGGAATGACTCGCTCGACTAGCTGTGCGGCCTCCTCGGTTCCCTCCTTCTCAAGGCGAAGAAGCTCGAGGAACTGCTGTTGGACGAGGACGCGCGACTCCGCACGCTCATCCTCCGCACTGCGCGCGAGCTGGCCGCCCTCGGTGAGGATCGCCTCAGCTTCGGCCAGCTTGCCGGCCTCCATCTGAGCCGCGCCGAGGTCAGAGAGCAGCGCGGCTCGCCGCGCGTCGTCATCGAGCAGGTCTGCTGAACGCTCGAGCAGGTTGATAGCCGCCGCAAGATCGCTCCGGCCGAGCGCACGTCGCCCCGCCGACTCGAGCAGCTGGGACGCCCGTGACGCGAGCTGCCGACCGTCTGCCTGGATGGATCGTAGGTCGACCTGGTAGTGGTAGGCCTGCTCCAGGTGGTAGCCGAGGAGCTCGTCCAACTCGACGACGTCGCTGCCTCGACTCTCGAGCCAAGCCGCGAAGCGCTGATGCAGGTCGGCGCGGG
>Ga0209474_10005651_pt1 | contig 10613 bp, 11 predicted proteins | sample GraSoiAngelo_145_FD_185902 | JGI IMG/M metagenome (GOLD analysis project Ga0209474, IMG submission 185902) | Grasslands soil microbial communities from the Angelo Coastal Reserve, California, USA - 14_1009_05_20cm (SPAdes) (version 2) | ecosystem: Environmental > Terrestrial > Soil > Grasslands... | reverse complement strand
ACCTCACGCTGGAGCTGACGCCGAACCCCGACATCCTGGCCGAGGTCGCGGCGGGGCGCTCGGGCGCCTTCGTCGTCGGCTTCGCGGCGGAGACCAACGACGTCGCCGCCAACGCGCGCGCGAAGCTCGAGGCCAAAGGCATCGACCTGCTCGTCGCCAACGACGTGAGCCAGGCCGGCATCGGCTTCGACGCCGACGACAACGAGGTGCTGCTGATCGACCGCTGGGGCGGCAACCGCGCGCTGCCGCGCATGGCGAAGAGCGCGGTCGCCGACGCGATCCTCAGCGAGATCCAGGCACTCCGGCGCGCCGCCGACCGTGCGGCCGGCAAGGCCGCACGCTGAGCCAGACGCCGCGCGAGGCGCTGGCCGGAGCGCTCGACGCGCTGGGGCAGACGCTGCGCTTCTATCGCGATCTCGGCGTCGACACGCTGCCGCTCGAGGGTGAGTATCTGATGACGCCCGCCGAGGTCCTCCGTCGCCAGGAGCAGGCGCTCCAGAACTGCCGCAAGTGCAAGCTGTGCGAGGGGCGCACCCACGTCGTCTTCGGCTCCGGCAACCCGACGGCGGAGTTCGTGGTCATCGGCGAAGGGCCGGGCGCCGACGAGGACGCGCAGGGGCTGCCGTTCGTCGGGCGCGCGGGACAGCTGCTGACCAAGATGCTGGCGTCTGTGAACCTCTCGCGCGAGACCGACGTTTATATCACGAACGCTGTGAAGTGCTTTATCAGTCCGCGGGTGCTCATCTATACGATCGAGGGATTCAAGCCGATCAAGGACGTTCGTGTCGGGGACCTCGTGCTGACGCATCGCGGGCGCTTCAAACCGGTGATGTACGTCCGACCTCGAGAGACGCTGCCCGAGGGAAGCAACGTGGTAAGAATGGCCATTACTTCTGGAGCGCCGGATTCGAAACCGCTGCACCTCACGGTGACACCGGAACATCCCTTTCTCATCGATGGCCGATGGACACCGGCGAGCGCGATCCGGCCTGGCGACGCTGTCCGGACGCTCGGCGACGAATGTGAAATCTGCGGACAACCGTACTTCGTGCGCTATGACCGTTATGATCATCGCGCGTATCGAACCTGTGGACCACGTTGCCACAACAAGCGAGTGCTGCATAGCCCCGAGACCCGCGAGAAAATCCGCGTGACGATGCACCGGCAGTACGCGCTGGGGATACGGGACCCTGTGGCGATCACGCGACGAGCGAATGAGGTTACACGTGAGCTTGTCGCTGCGAGCATGGCGGCGTTTCAGCATCTCACGGCATCGCAGCGACACAGAGGACGCGTTACGCTCGCCGCCAACATCACAGCGGGTTTTCGTCGCGGAATCGTTGGATTCGGCGAATCTCATCTCGCGGCGATCCTTGACAAGATCGGGGAACAATACGTCCACCTGTTCGCGTTGCCCGAAACGTCGCTCATCTTCGATTTCTGTCTTCCCGACCACAAGATCCTCATAGAGGTTCGTGGGGCTGGTTTCCAGAGGACGGCTGAGGCGCGAGCCAGACTCAAGGATCGCCTGGCGAAGACGGCGGGATTCTCGGTGTTGAATCTCTGGTCGGCGCAGGTCGTCGATCAGCCCGAGATGGTGGAAGACATCTTGCGCCGTCTGCTGAAGAACCATCGGAAGCAATACCGATTTCTCGACGCGGTGGTCACGGCAGTCGAGCTGCGCCGCACGCGCAAACCTCACTCCCTTTACAACATCGGCGTCGAGGATGATGAGTCGTACATCGCGGCTGGAGTCGTGAGTCACAACTGTCGCCCACCGGGAAACAGAAACCCAGAGGCCGACGAGCTGGCGGCGTGCGCACCGTTCCTCGCCGAGCAACTCATGACGATCCAGCCCAAGGTGATCCTCTCGCTCGGCAGCGTCGCGACGCAGTCGCTCCTGCGCACGAAGGAGGCGATCGGCAAGCTGCGCGGGCGTGTCCATCCATACGGCGACGCCGTGCTCATCCCGACGTTCCATCCCGCGTTTCTCCTGCGCAATCCCGGCCCCGAGTACAAGCGCATGGCCTGGGAAGACCTCAAGCTCGCCCGCCGGGAGTACGACAAGCGCAAGACCCGGTGACGCTCGCCGACGTCGCGTTCGACGTTCCCCTCGATCATCCGTTCTCGTATGGCGTGCCGCCCGGCTGGACGCTGGCCGTCGGCCAGCGCGTCGCCGCCCCGCTGGGTCGCGCCGAGCGCGTCGGCGTCGTCGTCGGCCTTCGCGACGGCGACGCCGCCGGACTGAAGCCGCTCACGCGCGTCCTCGATCCCGCGCCCCTGCTCGGCGCCGGCGGGCTCGCGCTCGCGGGCTGGATCGCCGAGCAGTCGCTGTCCTCCCTCGGCGGCACACTCGCCGCGCTGCTGCCACCGTCGGTCCGCGCGGGCGGGCGGCGTGACCCAGCCGTACGGAGTGACAACGCCGTATGGAGTGGCGACGCCGTACGGAGTGACGAGGCGATACGGAGCCGGGGACCATCCAGAACAGGCCACCCACGCTTCAAGCCGGGCACGCCCTCCAATACAGAACTCGACGCGTCCCCAAAGCCTGACGTGTTGATTGGCACGGGCCGCGAGCGGCGTCTGCTCGAGCGCGTGGCCTCGACGACGGTGGCCGCGCTCGTGATTGTCCCCGACGTCGAGGCCGCCGGTCGCTGGGCACAGCGTCTCGACAAGCATGGGCCCGTCGCGCGACTCGACTCCGGCGTGGACGATGCGACGCGGGCGGGCGCCTGGGCGGCGCTGACGGCGGGCGACGCGCGGCTCGCGGTGGGCACGCGCTCCGCGCTGCTGGCGCCGCTGCCGGCCGGCGCCACCCTCGCGCTCGTCGACGAACACGAGGCCGCGCACAAGCCGCCGGGGCCGCCGCGCCTGCATTCGCGCGACGTCGTGCTCGAGCGCGCCGCGCGCTCGGGTCTCGACGCCGTCCTCACCTCGGCCACGCCGAGCGTGGAGACGTGGTGGCGCGCCGACAGCGGTCGCGCGCGGCTCGTGACCGGTGAGCCGGCGCCGTGGCCGGCCATCCAGCTCGCCGACACGCGCGGCATCCTCCGGCGCGAGCCGCTCACGCCCGGACTCGCGCGCACGGTGCGCGAGGCGCTCGCGGCGGGCCGCCGCGCGCTGCTGCTGGTGAGCCGGCTGACGTCCGCGCTGGCGTGCGACGAGTGCGGCGCCGTCGTACGCTGTCCCGAGTGCGACGTCGCCCTGGCGTACACACGCGCCGCGCGAACGCTGACGTGTCGCGTGTGCGGCCGGCAGACGCCGCTGCCGGAGACGTGCCCGGGCTGTCGCGGACGGCGACTCTCGCCCTTCGGCTGGAACGCCGAGCGGGTCGAGCACGCGGTGCGCCGGCGCTTCCCGCGGGCGCGCGTCGCGCGCTACGATCCCGACGCCACCCGCGGCGCGAAGGCCGAGCGCCAGCGCGCGGAGGCCGCGGCCGCCGAGATCGTCATCGGCACGCGCGGCGCGCTGCGGCTCTTCGGTCCCGCCTCGCTCGGCGTGGCCGGCTTCGTGTCGCCTGATCACTTCCTGCGCCTGCCGGACTTCCGCGCCGGTGAGCGCCTGTTCTCGCTCCTGTGGGCCGCGGCCGAGCGCGTGCTGCCGGGCGGCGGCCTCGTCGTGCAATCGCAGACGCCGGAGCATTACGTCTTCGCGGCGTGCGCCCGCCAGGACCTCGGCGCCTTCTACCGGCAGGAGATGAAGTTCCGCGGCGAGCTCGGCTATCCGCCCTTCCGCCGCCTGGCCATCGTCACGGTGACGGCGCCGGCGGCCGCGGAGACGCGCCGGCTCGGCGATGAGGTGGCCGCTGCCCTGGCCTCGGCGACGGCCCTCACCGTGTATCCGCCGGCGCCCGCGCGGCGCGATCGCGCGCGCCGCATCGTGGTGAAGGGCCACGCGGATCTCGCGACGCGCCTGGCCGAGGCGCTGGGCGACTTCCGGCGGCCGCGGCCGAAGAGCCGCGGTATCATAGATGTCGAGGTGGATCCCGTCGAATGGCCGTCTTGAGCGTCCGAAAATATGGTGATCCGGTGCTGCGGCGGCGCGCCCGGGCCGTCGAGTCCGTCACGCCCGAGCTCCGCACGATCGTCGCCGACATGGTCGACACGATGTACGACGAGGTGGGACTCGGACTGGCCGCGCCGCAGATCGGCGTGTCCCTGCGCCTCATGGTCGTGGCCGACGCGGAAAGCCGCGAGGCGCGGGCGCTGATCAACCCCGTCATCACCGAGCAGGGCGGCGAAGTCACCGCGGAGGAGGGGTGCCTGTCGATCCCCGGCGTCTTCGCGCCCGTGAAGCGCGCGGAGTGGGTGCGGCTCGAGGCGCAAGATCCCGAGGGCAAGGCCGTGACGCTCACCGCGCGCGGCCTGCGCGCGCGCGTCTTCCAGCACGAGATGGACCACCTCGACGGCGTGCTCTTCATCGACCGCCTCGACCCGGTCACGCGCGACCGGATCAAGCGGCGCATCAAGAAAGAGGGCTTCACCGAGGACGCCGCCGGCCACCGCGCGCTCGCGCTGTAGCACGCTGAAGCTCCTCTTCTACGGCACGCCGGCCTTCGCGCTTCCTGCCCTCGAGGCGCTGCGCACGCGTCACCAGATCGTCGCCGTCGTCACCCAGCCCGACCGTCCCGCGCATCGCGGCCAGCGGCTCACGCCCCCGCCCGTGAAGGAAGCCGCGCTCGCCGCCGGCCTGCCGGTGCTACAGCCGCCGCGGCTGCGCGATCCCGGCTGGGCCGAGCGGCTGGCCGCGCTCGGCGCCGACCTCGCGGTCGTCGTCGCCTTCGGCCAGATCCTGCCGAAGGCCGTGCTGGAGGCGCCCGCGCGCGGCTCCATCAACATCCACGCCTCGCTGCTCCCGAGGTATCGCGGCGCGGCACCCATCCAGTGGGCGATCATCCGCGGCGAGACCGAGACCGGCATCACGACGTTCGCGATGGACCCGGGGATGGACACGGGCGACGTGCTCCTGGCGCGGCCGATGACCATCAGCGCCGACGAGACGGCGGGCGAGCTCTCGGCGCGGTTGGCGCGGCTCGGTGCGGACGTCATCGTCGAGACGCTCGATCGCCTCGCCACGCTGACGCCGACGCCTCAGGACCACGCCGCCGCCACGCTGGCGCCGCGGCTCAAGAAGGGCGACGGCGCGATCGACTGGACGCGGCCGGCGCGCGACCTCGTCAACCTCGCGCGCGGCTGCAACCCGTGGCCCGGGGCGACGGCGCAGGCGGCCGGCGGCGCCCTCACGATCTGGCGCGCCCGGGCCGTGGGCGGCGCCGCCCGCGGCGCGCCCGGCACGCTGGTGGCGCATGAGGGCGCGCTGGCCGTGGCGACCGGCGAGGGCCTGCTGTTGCCCGTCGAGGTCCAGCCGGAAAATCGACGCGCGATGCCGTGGGCCGACTACCTGCACGGCGTCCGGCTCGCCGCCGGCGCCCGGCTCGGCCCCGGCGCCGCGTGAGCGGAGCACCGCGCGATCGGCGTGGTAGCGCCGCGGCCGCAGCCGCGCCCGCGCGGCAGCTGGCGGCGCGCGTCCTCGAGCGCGTGGAGACCGACGCGGCGTTCGCCGATCTGGCCCTGGAGGCGGAGACGACGCGGCGCCATGTGGCGGCGCGCGACATCGGCCTGGCCACCGAGCTCATCTACGGCACGCTGCGCTGGCAGCGTTATCTCGACTGGATCCTGGCGCCGCACTCGCGCCGGCGGCCCGAGGCGCTCGACGCGCGGGTGCGCGTGCTGCTACGCATGACCGCCTATCAGCTCGTGTTCCTCGAGCGCGTCCCCGCCTTCGCCGCCGTCAACGACGCCGTCAGCCTCGCGCGCAGCGGCGCGCGAGGCGCCGCCGAGTACACCAACGCGGTGCTGCGCGCCTTCGCGAGGCGCGGCGCGCGCGAGCGGGAGCCGGCGCCGCCGCGGGATCCGATCGACGCGCTCGCCACGCGGTGCGCGTTCCCCACCTGGCTCGCGGCGCGCTGGGTCGCGCGCTACGGCGCGCCGGAGGCCGAGGCGCTCATGCGGGCGATGAACGAGCGACCGCCGCTCACCCTCCGCGTCAACACCCTCCACCTCTCGCGCGAAGCACTGGCGGCGCGGCTGGCCGCCGAGGACGACGTGGCCACGCGGCCGACGCCCCTCGCCCCCGAGGGGCTGGTGACCGAGCGCGCGGCCGGCACCCCCGCCCGCTGGCGCGCCTTCGCCGACGGCGCGTGCGTCGTGCAGGACGAGGCGTCGATGCTGGTGGCGCGGCTGCTCGAGCCGCACGCGGGCGACACGGTCATCGACGCGTGTGCGGCGCCGGGGACCAAGACCACGCACCTGGCCCAGCTGATGGAGGACCGCGGCCGCATCGTCGCGCTGGACCCGCAGCCGGCGCGGCTTCACCGCGTGACGGAGGCGAGCGCGCGGATGGGCGTGACGATCGTGCAGACGATCGAGGGCACCGCGCAGGAATTGGTGAGCTCGTACGCGCCGCGCGCCGACGCCGTGCTGGTGGACGCGCCCTGCACGAACCTCGGCGTGCTGCGCCGCAATCCGGAGGTGAAATGGCGGCGCCGGCCCGAGGACATCGGCGCCAGCGCCGCGCGCCAGCGCGAGATCCTGGCCGCCGCCGCCACGCTCGCGAAGTCCGGCGGCCGCCTCGTCTACGCGACGTGCTCGCCGGAGCCCGAGGAGAACGAAGCGGTGGTGACCGCGTTCCTCGACGCGCACCCCGCGTGGCGCGTCGATCCGCCGGTCGGGTTCCCGCTGCCGCTGGACGCCGACGGTTATCTGCGCACGCGGCCCGACCGCCACGGCACCGACGGGTTCACGGCCGTGCGGCTGCGGCGCGCGTGATACGCGTGATATAAGGAGGCCGACGTGGCCGTGATCAAGATCGCGCCCTCGATCCTGTCCGCCGACTTCGGCGTCCTCGCCGAGGAGATCGCGCGCGTGGAGGCGGCCGGCGCCGACCAGATCCACATCGACGTGATGGACGGCCGGTTCGTGCCGAACATCACCATGGGCTTTCCGATCCTCGACGCGATCCGCAAGCGCACGCGGCTGCCGCTCGACCTGCATCTCATGATCGTCGAGCCCGAGAAGTACCTCGCGGAGTTCGCGGCGCGGGGCGCCGACATGCTGACCGTGCACGTGGAGGTGTGTCCGCACCTGCAGCGCACGCTCGCCTCGATTCGCGAGCTCGTCGGCCGGCGCGGGAGCCCGGTCAAGGCGGGCGCGGCGCTCAACCCTGCGACGGCGCCGGCCACGATCGAGTGGGTGAAGGATGACCTCGACCTCGTGCTCGTGATGTCGGTGAACCCGGGCTTCGGCGGCCAGAAATTCATTCCCGCCGTCTATCCGAAGATCCGACAGATCCGCACGATGCTCGGCGCGCGCGGTATCGACGTCTCGATCGACGGCGGCGTGAAGATCGAGCACGCGCGGCCGCTCGCCGAGCACGGCGCGTCGATCCTCGTGGCCGGCTCCGCCGTCTTCGAGGCGCAGGATCCCGCCAAGGCGATCCGCGAGCTTCGCGCGGCGGCCGAGCTCGGTCGGTAATCGTTCACCAAACCTGCCAAGAGACCGCCCAGGCGCGCCGGCCAAGCCCTCCCAAGTCCCTGAATTCGCTTGCCGTGGATCTGGCATCCGGCTCGCACTGTTCAGGCGTCGGGAGGGTCGAACGTGGGCCGCTGGCTGAAGCCGCTGGGCCTCGAACCGTGGGACTGGAAGGCGTGCTGGAAGTCGGTCGACTTCTGGCTCGCCCTCGCGATCCTCGTCATCCCGTTCGGGCCTCTGCTGCTCGTGCCGCTGCGCTGGGAATCCGTCCGCCTGCGCGTCCAGGCGCTCCGCCGCTCGTAGCAGAAGCCGCGTAAGACCCCGCCCGAGTTGAAATTTTCCGCGTAGTTCCGTACACTCGGCTTTCTATGCTCGACTCGCTGAGCGCAAGACTCACAGCCATCTTCGATCGACTGGGCGGCAAAGGCCGCCTGAGCGAAGACAACATCCAGGAAGCCCTCCGGGAAGTGCGGGTGGCGCTCCTGGAGGCCGACGTCAACTTCAAGGTCGTCCGCGGCTTCATCGATCGCGTGAAGGTGAAGGCGGTCGGCCAGGACGTTCTCAGATCCCTGACTCCGGCGCAGCAAGTCGTCAAGGTCGTGCACGCGGAGCTGGTCGATCTGCTGGGCGGCAGCGGTCATCGACTCGCGCCCGCGGCCCACCCGCCCACCGTCGTCATGCTGATCGGCCTGCAGGGCTCCGGCAAGACGACGACCGCGGCGAAGCTCGCGCGCCTCTACGCCAAGCAGGGGCAGCACCCGATCCTCGCCGCCGCCGACATCTATCGCCCCGCCGCCCAGGACCAGCTCAAGACGCTCGGCGCCCAGGTGGACGTCCCCGTCGTCGGCGACGCCGGCCGGACGCCGGTCGAGATCTGCCGCGCCGCCCTCGAGACGGCCGCCGAGCGAGGGCTCACGCCGCTGATCCTCGACACGGCCGGACGCCTGCACATCGACGAGACGATGCTCGACGAGCTCAAGCAGATCCGCGCGGCGGTCAAGCCGCACCACGTGCTGCTCGTCGTCGACGCGATGACGGGCCAGGACGCGGTGACGGTGGCCGACCGCTTCAACCAGGCCGTGGGCATCGACGCCGTGATCCTCACCAAGATGGACGGCGACTCGCGCGGCGGCGCCGCGCTCAGCGTCCGCCACGTGACGGGGCGGCCGATCGCCTTCGTCGGCATGGGCGAGAAGACCGACGCCCTCGAGCCGTTCCATCCCGATCGCCTCGCCTCGCGGATCCTCGGCATGGGCGACATCCTCTCGCTGGTCGAGAAGGCGCAGCAGAACGTCGACCAGGCCGAGGCCGAGGCGATGGTCAAGAAGCTGCGCGAGGAGACCTTCACGCTGGAGGACTTCCGCGCGCAGCTCAAGCAGGTGCGTGCGCTCGGCCCGCTCGACCAGGTCCTGGGCATGCTGCCCTTCGGCAAGATGCTCAAGGGCGCGCCCAAGGAGCTGACGGGCGAGCAGGCGGACCTCGACCGGTTCGACGCCATCATCTGCTCGATGACGCCGGGTGAGCGCCGCAACCCGGAAGTGATCAACGGCTCGCGCCGCCAGCGCATCGCGCGCGGCAGCGGCGCCAGCGTGCAGGACGTGAACCGGCTGCTCAAGCAGTTCGCACAGCTGAAGAAGATGATGAAGCAGTTCAAATCGATGGAGGGCCGCCTGGGCAAGCTGAAGGGCCTGGGCGGCTTTCCGATGCCGAGGGGGTGAGAACGTGGCAGTTGCCATTCGACTGAGACGCGAAGGCTCCAACAAGCGGCCGCGCTATCGCGTGGTCGTCGCCGACTCGCGGTCGCCGCGCGACGGGCGCTTCATCGAAGTGATCGGACACTACAACCCGATCACGGACCCGCCCCAGGTGACCATCGATCGCGAGAAGGCGCGGGCGTGGATCGCCAAGGGGGCGCAGGCCTCCAACACCGTGAAGAAGCTGATCGCCTTGGCCCCGAAGACGGGGGCGTAACGGGCTGAAGCAGTTGTGGCACGCAGCTGCAGTGGGAGTGGTAGTTGAGAGAGTTGATGGAGTACGTCGCGAAAGCATTGGTCGACGAGCCGGAGCAGGTGAACGTGACGGAGGTCGAGGGAGAGCGCGTGACGGTGATCGAGCTGCGGGTGGCCCAGACCGACCTCGGCAAGGTCATCGGCAAGCAGGGGCGAACGGCGCGCGCGTTGCGGACGATCCTCAACGCCAACGCGACGAAGCTCAAGAAGCGCGCGGTGCTGGAGATCGTGGAGTAGTGGCAGTAGTGGCCGTGCGAGCCGCAGAACGGAGTGCAGGCCCTGCCGGCCCGTTCGAGGCGAGCCTATGAAAGTGGCCGGCGGCCGGCTCGTCGCGATCGGCGAGATCGGGCGGCCGCACGGACTGGCCGGCGAGATGCGGGTGACGCCGCTGACCGATCGGCCCGAGCGGTTCGAGACGCTGCGAGAGTGCATCCTCTGGGATGTCGCCCACGATCGCCATGAGCCGTGCCGGATCACGACGGCGCGGCGGCAGGCGGCGGCGCTCATCGTCGGCATCGCCGGGTACGAGACGCCGGAGGCGGCCGCCGCCCTGACGGGACGGCTGCTCGCGCTGCCGGAAACGGAAGCGCTGCCGCCGCCCGAGGGGCACTTCTACCCGTGGCAGCTCGAGGGCTGTCGCGTCCTGACGGAGGACGGGCGCGATGTGGGCCAGGTGCTGAGGGTGGAGCCGGCGCCCGCGCAGGATCTGTGGGTCGTCGGCGACGGGGCGCGCGAGCATCTCGTGCCCGCGGTGCCCGAGATCGTGCGAGACGTGGATCTGAAAGCTCGGCGGGTCGTGATCCGGCCGCCCGAGGGGTTGCTGGACTTGTAGCGCCGACGACATGTGACATGCGCATCGACATCGTGACCCTGTTCCCGGCGATGGTGGAGCCCGCGCTGGCAACGTCGATGCTGGGCCGCGCGCGGTCGCGCGGTCTCGTTGACATCCGCGTGGTAAATCTCCGAGACTACGCGACGGGCAAGCACCGGGTCACCGACGACTACCAGTTCGGCGGCGGCGGCGGCATGGTGCTGAAACCCGAGCCGATCGCCGCCGCGGTGGAGGCGCTGCGCG
>Ga0209474_10005649_pt1 | contig 10615 bp, 12 predicted proteins | sample GraSoiAngelo_145_FD_185902 | JGI IMG/M metagenome (GOLD analysis project Ga0209474, IMG submission 185902) | Grasslands soil microbial communities from the Angelo Coastal Reserve, California, USA - 14_1009_05_20cm (SPAdes) (version 2) | ecosystem: Environmental > Terrestrial > Soil > Grasslands... | reverse complement strand
CCCAAGTGTCATGCCGCTGCACCCCAGAATCCGGCGCCAGCGAAGCACGATCAGAAGAGCGGTGTCGAATGTTGCAAAGTGCTCCGTGCGACTTTGCTGGTGCCGTCGAGCAGTCTCGTCGCGGCCGACACGCTCTCATTCGCTCCGTACATTTACGTCCTTAGCTTCATTCCGACTGTGGATCAGTCTCGGCTTAGTCGATTTTGCGGATGGGACACCGGTCCACCTGGAGAGGCTTCGTTTGCTGAATCGGTTCTGCAGCGGAGCATCCTCGCTCACGCTCCTCCTGTTTCTCTGAGCTAACGCGCCCTGTTCACAGGGTTTTTGCTTGCGTTGGCTCTTTTCCTGGCACGCCGCCGTTGCGTCGTGCCCGCACGTCTGGCTGCGCAATGCGCTGCCATTTCATCAACAACCGTAATTCAACCACAACAAAGAAAATGAAAATAGCAAAACACAAGGTTACAACGCTGTTCTGCGCGGCGATTGCGCTCGTGATGATCGCGTCGCTCGGACAGGCAGCGAATCTTTCAGACCAGGACAAGAAGTTCCTGGCAAGTTATGAGAAAATCCACGTCGCTTTAGGCGCAGATGATTTGACGGCCGCAAAGGCGGCCGCAACTGAGTTGGGCGATTCGGGAACCGATATCGCCAAGGCAAAGTCGCTGCAAGAAGCTCGCTCTGCATTCGAAAAGCTGAGCGGTCGGGCGAAGACGATGATTGCCGGTCAGTCCAGTTACTATGTCGCCCATTGCCCAATGCTAAACAAGGATTGGGTGCAAACATCGACAACCATCTCCAATCCCTACGGCGGAAAGGACATGGTCAGCTGCGGCGAGATCAAGAAATAAAACCAAACAGAGAGAGAACATGAAAAAAGCAAACAACATCATTGCAATCGCGGCCGCAGCGTTATTCGCGGCATCACCGGTCATCGCTCATGAAGGCCATGAGCATGGCGAGAAAGACGACCTCGCGTCTGGTGAAACAAAGAAGATCAGCGGCGAAGTCATCGATATGGCCTGCTATGTCGATCATAACGCCACCGGCGACAAACATGCCGGCTGCGCGAAAAAGTGCATCACGAGCGGATTGCCAGTCGGTTTGAAGGCCGATGACGGCAAAACCTATCTGCTGATCGGCGAGCATAAGCCGTTAAATACTGAACTCGCGCAATACGCCGCCAAAAAAATCACCGTCGAGGGAAAGGTCACATCCCGCGACGGCGTAAACATGATCGAAAATGCAGTGATCCAGAAATAGCAAAATCGGATGCGGCGCTCGATCCGCCGTACCTACTCAGTTAGATCGGCATGAACACGAGCATCGGAATTTTCGCTAGCGTATTTTGCGCGCAGTGGTTGATCGGCTGCGCGGCGAATTTCCAAGCGCCGCCGTTGTCGGCGACAAATCCGGCCAGCGTGGAGGCGAAAGAAGCGGTTGCGCCGGCCGCAAGACCAATGCTTGGTCGTGATGCGCTTACACAGAAAACCAACGAGCGCCTCGCTGCGAATGCGCCCGGCAATCCGAGTTTTCACCCGCCGGAAATGGAGCAAATGCATCATGGAATGAGCGGCATGGAACGCATGCAGCAACACGACAAAACTGGCACGGCGACGATGAATTCGAGCGACAAACCGATGAGGGGAAAAGCTTATTACACATGCAAAATGCATCCGCAGATTCATCAGGACAATCCGGGGAAGTGTCCGATTTGTGGCCTGACTTTGATCCAGAAAGAAGAGGAACGGAAATGACCCGAAGCTTTTTGCTAGTGTTGATGCTGTCTTTGTTTTCGCTCTCGGCTTTGCAAGCGCAATTGACTGAGGACTTGCAATCGACAATTCGCCAGCGAACCGGGAAGCAGGTCGAATGGCAAAAAGACGCCGAGGCGAGCGATCAGATTCGAGGAGCAATTCGCGCTTTGCTGCGACGAACGTTGAGCGCGGACGCCGCCGTGCAGGTCGCGCTTCTGAATAATCGCGAATTGCAGGCGACATTCGAAGAGATTGGAATCGCGCAAGCCGACCTGATCGAAGCTGGTCTGTTGAAGAATCCGATCTTCGCCGGAGACGCCCGGTTTCCCAATCGTTCGCCATCTGGGACAGACATTGAAATGTCGATTGCGCAGGAGTTTTTCGATCTGCTTGTGGCTCCACTGCGGAAGAAAGTCGCCGCCACGCAGCTAATGAAGACGAAGCTGCGAGTGGGCGATGCGATTTTAAAGCTGGCGACTGAGGTCAAAACGGCGTTTTACGAGTTACAGGCTGAGCAACAATTGCTCGGGCGTCTGAAAGCAATCAACCAAACAGACGCAACCGCGGTGGAGTTGGCGCAACGCCAACACGAGGCCGGAAACATTAACGATCTCGATCTTGCCAATCAGCAGGCGACCTATTCGCAATCGAAATTAGACATCGCCGAGACCGCGGCTTCCATTCGCGCCGACCGGGAAAAGCTCAACCGTCTGATGGGAACGTGGGGCGACGATACCGCGTGGAAGATCGACAATGAGCTTCCCGAGTTGCCGGGTGGTGATTTTCCACAGCGGCGGCTCGAATCCTTGGCCATCAACCAGCGGCTTGATCTGGCCGCGACAAAGGTTGAGCTCGGCGCGCTCGTCGGAAGCTTGGGTATCACGAAGACGTATCGATATGTCGGCAGCGTCGAGTTCGGAGTCGACACGGAGAAGGAAACGGACGGACAGCGCATGACCGGTCCAACGTGGCAGTTGGAATTGCCGATCTTCAATCGAGGGCAAGGACGAATTGCTAAGCTCCAGGCGCAACTCAGGCAAGCGGAACGGCGTCTCGAATCCGAGGCGGTGGGGATTCGCGCCGAAGTACATGAAGCGCGGGATCGCCTTATCGCAAAGCGCGACCTGACGACTTACTACCGGGATGAGCTTTTGCCCGGGCGAAAGAAAATTCTCGAGCTCACCCTCACTCATTACAACGCGATGCTAAAAAGTCCGTACGATCTTCTTTTGGCAAAACAAAATGAGCTTTCGGCCGAGCGGGGCTACATCGACGCACTGCGCGACTATTGGATCGCGCGCGCCGATTTGGAAAGAGCTGTTGGCGGAAGATTTAGCGGCGCTTCGGTTGAGACAAGCTCTTCGTTCAAAGAAACAAAAAACAACTAGTAGGAATCTATGTTTACTCGTCGCAAATTTTTCTCGGGAGCCGTCGCGTTGATCGGCGGTTGCGCCTTATTCAAGCGCATCGCGCAAGGCGCCGAGGTTGTCGCTGCACAATCTCCGTCGCCAGCTTCGTCGAACGGCGCATATCCACCGGTCATCACGCCGAACGGATTGAGTCTGCCTTGGAAAATGGTGGACGGCGTGAAGGAATTTCATCTCACGGCCGAGCCGGTGAAACGCGAGTTCGCACCGGGTATGATTGTGAACTGTTGGGGCTACAACGGACAAACGCCCGGACCGACGCTGGAAGCGGTGGAGGGTGATCGAGTGCGCATTCTGGTGACGAACCATCTGCCGGAACCGACTTCAGTTCATTGGCACGGGTTCATTTTGCCTAATGGAATGGATGGCGTTGGCGGCTTAACGCAGAAGCATATTCCGCCCGGAGAAACTTACGCTTACGAGTTCACGCTGAAGCAACATGGCGTGCAGATGTACCATCCGCATTCCGACGAAATGGTGCAGATGGCGATGGGCATGCAGGGATTTTTTGTCATTCATCCGAAGGATGGATACAAGCCCACGGTTGATCGGCACTTTTGCATATTCCTGCAGGAATGGTTCGTCGAGCCCGGCACCTCAACGCCGAATCCGAACATCATGACCGATTTCAACCTTTTCACGTTTAACAGTCGCGTCTGGCCTGGCACTGATCCGCTCGTCGTGAAATTGAACCAGCGTGTTCGAATCAGTCTCGCTAATTTGAGCATGGATAGTCATCCGATCCATTTTCATGGTCATCGGTTTTGGGTCGTTGGGACAGATGGCGGCGAACTCCCCGACGGAGCGCGCTGGCCTGAAGTAACGGTGAACGTTCCGCCCGGCACGACGCGCACCGTCGAATTTGTGGCCGATAATCCGGGCGATTGGGCATTTCACTGCCACAAGAATCATCACGCGATGAATGTGATGAACCACGAAATCGCGAATCTCATTGGAGTGAATCAAGAAGGCGTGAGCGACAAGCTGCGCTCGCTCGTTCCCGGTTACATGGCCATGGGATCGGATGGTATGCACGAGATGAGCGAAATGAATATGGGCGGTCCGAAAAACACACTGCCGATGATGACCGGGACTGGCCAATTCGGTCCGATCTCTATGGGTGGTATGTTCACCGTGCTGAAAGTTCGCGACAGAATCACAAGCTTTGAAGATCCCGGCTGGTATCAACATCCCGAAGGGAGCGTGGCGAGCAAAGTCTAGTCATGGCAAATTTTATTGCCGCTTTTGGTCACGCGCTTTGGATGGCGTTTGCCATGTTTTGGGAGATTCTCTGGCCGTTGATCCTCGGTTTCGGTTTGTCAGGTGCAGTCCAAGCGGTCGTGTCGAAAGGCGAGATGAGCAAGCTGTTGCCTAACGACTCGCCGAAGTCGCTGGCGGTTGCCTGCGGGCTCGGCGCGGCATCATCATCTTGCTCCTATGCCGCGGTGGCTCTCGCCCGGTCGATTTTTCGCAAAGGTGCGGATTTCACGGCTGCGATGGCATTCGAGCTCGCGTCCACCAATCTTGTGGCGGAGCTAAGTATCATCTTGATCGTGCTAATGGGCTGGCAATTTGCCCTTGCCGAATTTACCGGCGGACCATTGATGGTGGCAATGATGGCCGTGCTTTTTCGAATTTTTATGTCGAAGAGACTCGTGAAAGAAGCGCGCGAGCAGGCCGATAAAAGGCTCAAAGGCAAAATGGAAGGACATGCCGAGATGGATATGAGCGTCGAGCTGGGAGGCTCAATTTGGCAGCGGCTTATCTCGCGGAAAGGAATCACTGCGACGAGCCATTATTTCGTAATGGATTGGCTTGCGGTGTGGAAAGACATAGCAGGCGGTTTGCTCATTGCTGGCGCGCTGGCCGCGTGGGTGCCGCAGACCTTTTGGAAAGATTTCTTTCTCAGTTCGCACCCCGTTGCATCAACCATCTGGGGACCGATAGTCGGCCGCTCGTTGCGGTTCTTTCGTTTGTCTGCTCGGTCGGAAATATCCCGCTCGCCGCAGTTCTTTGGAACGGCGGGATCAGTTTTGGCGGTGTAATCGCGTTCATCTACGCCGACCTCATTGTGTTCGCGATCATCAACATCTATCGGAAGTATTATGGCTGGAAGGTCACTGCGTTGATCGTCGCTGTATTTTACATTGCGATGGCTTTGGCCGCGTTGATCGTCGAGTTTCTTTTCAGTCTTCTGCGGTTGATTCCGCAGCATCGGAGCGCCCAGATCGTCGAGACCACGATCAGTCTTAATTACACGACGATGTTGAACGTTTTGTTCCTCGCGATCGCCGCTTTTCTCCTCGGGCGGTTTTTTCGAACCGGTGGCCCGAAAATGCTGGCGCACATGGACTGAGCAGTTGAAAAGCGGCGCGGCCGGAAAGTGGGTGATGCATCCTGATGATGGGTTGTCCGATGTGGATTTGGATAACGATTGGTATCCTTTTGATAAGGCTGGCGATTAAGTAATTCCGTATGGACAGCACTCTTCGCAAAGTTGTGACCATCGTGGCCAGCTTGAATTTGGCTTATTTTGGGGTCGAGTTCGCAGTCGCGATTTCGATCGGCTCGGTGTCGCTCTTTGCAGACAGTATCGACTTTCTGGAAGATACATCAGTTAATTTCTTAATCGCTCTCGCACTCGGCTGGAGCGCGATGAAACGCGCGCGTTTGGGGATGGCTCTCGCCGGAATTTTGCTTATACCGGGCGTCGCCACACTGTGGGCAGCATGGCAAAAATTGATGGCGCCGCTGCCGCCGGCTCCGATTCCCCTTTCTATTACAGGCTTCGGTGCGCTGCTCATCAATTTCTCATGCGCGTTCATTCTCGCGCGCTTCCGATCGCATAGCGGTAGTTTGACCCGCGCCGCATTCTTATCAGCTCGCAATGACGCTGTGGCAAATGTTGCAATCATCGCGGCAGGATTTGTTACCGCGTACACCTTATCGGCATGGCCCGACCTCATCGTCGGCCTCGGCATTCTAGCTATTAATGCTGATGCGGCCCGCGCAGTCTGGTCCGCGGCACGCAAAGAACACGCCTTGGCAACAGCCCAGCCTTGACTCCAACAAACCGTGATGACCGAGCTTTCAACAACATAATTCAATGGCTCAGACAAACACGCATTCTCATGATGATCATTCGCACGCGCCGGCGAACTTCAACAAAGCATTCGTCATCGGCATCGCTTTGAACGCCGGCTACGTCGTCTTTGAAGCATTTTTCGGATTACTCGGCCATTCGCTGGCGTTGGTCGCGGACGCGGGTCACAACCTCAGCGACGTGCTCGGCCTCTTGCTCGCCTGGGGCGCGAGCGCGATGGCCAAGACTTTGCCCACAAAGAGAAAAACTTACGGACTCCGCGGCACGTCCATTCTGGCGGCCTTGTTTAATGCGATCTTTCTCCTTGTCTCGGTTGGCGCGATCGCGTGGGAAGCTCTGCGGCGCTTCAACAATCCTATCGACGTCGCGGCGCGAACCGTTATCTGGGTTTCCCTGCTCGGTATCGCAATCAATACCGTGACTGCGCTGACGTTCATGTCCGGCCGCAAGGGCGATCTCAACATCCGTGGCGCTTTTCTGCACATGGCGGCGGACGCCGCGATCTCGGCCGGAGTCGTTGGTGCCGGACTCGCCATTCTATTCACAGGCCGGCGCTGGATCGACCCGGTCGTCAGTCTCTTGATCTGCGCCCTGATTATTTGGGGCACAACGGACCTACTGCGCGAATCGGTGAACCTCGCGCTGCAAGGTGTCCCGAAAGATGTCGATCTTGACGCAGTCGAGAAGTATTTGAGCGCGCTTCCTGGAATTGCAAAGGTGCACGATCTGCACATTTGGGCGATGAGCACGACGGAAATCGCGCTGACGGCGCATTTGGTAAAACCAGACGGCCGGCTCGACGACCCGCTGATCGATCAAATTCAACACGAGTTGCATGACCGATTTGGGATCGAACACATGACAGTGCAGCTTGAATGCGGCACGTGTGACCGGACATGCCTACAAGAATCGAAGACCATCGTTTAGATCAACTAGCCGTGTCTCAGACGCGCGAATGTGCTGACGATGTGCACTCATTACGAATGTTCGCCGGCAGCGAGCGCTGGCAGGAATGGATGCTGATCTGATTGAGATGGTTGCCATCGAGAAAATGATTGCGCTTCACTAATTTCGCGAAATGAATTGGTTCGTCTCCGCGCTAATAACCGGAGCTGTTGCCTTTTCCGCTACCAACATCGACGACATCGTTTTCCTCACGATCTTCTTCTCTCAAACGCCAGAGCGTTGGCGCGTAGTTCTTGGCCAATATTTAGGCTTCACCGTATTGGTGCTCGTAAGTTTGATCGGCTTTTTCGGTGGGCAGATTTTGCCGCATCAGTGGCTTCGGTTGTTTGGTGTTGCCCCGATAGCGATCGGAATAAAAAAGCTGTTCGCCAAACACGGCGATCACATACAAGGCGCAAGTACTGGGACGCTCGACGTCGCCACTGTCACGTTCGTAAATGGAGCGGACAACATCGGGATTTACGCGCCGTTGTTTGCGATCAGCGACGTGCCCCGCGTGATGGTGCTAGTCGCTGTCCTTTACGTGCTTCTGGCTGCGTGGTGCGTTGCTGGTTATCTGATTCATAGACAGAAAGCGGTCGCCTACACTCTGCAACGGTGGGGACACTGGATCGTGCCCGTGGTTCTTATCGTCCTAGGAATTTACATCTTGCTAAATTGAGGCTTCAAACCGTGCACAATTCGGCCTCGTTCAGGATCAGTTTGTTGTTCCTGAAATTCGGCCGCAAGGCTACGCAAAGGTGACTAAAGGTTCCCTCGATTCGCAGACGTTATTGCAACAACCTCGCCAAGCCCCGCCGGTGAGGCGTGCGCTCCGCATCCTGCTCGGCCTCGTGCTGATGGTTTACGTGGCGCCTGTTTATTTCCGGGTCCCGGTGCGAGTGGCCGCGGGGTCGTTGCTGCTGATGCTCGGGTTAATTGGCGTGTATAGCCTGATCCATATCGTTGTATCGCGACGAATCATCGCCTTTGGCCCGTGCCTCGGGGCGGCCGTGGCGGCGGGGTTGCTCGTCACGTTGTATGTTGCCGGTGCCTCCGGGTTACCGATTCTTGGCCACGGAAAGGGTCAGCTAGCAGCAGCCACGTTCCTCGGCCTTTCATTGGTGGTGGCTGGCCTGCGCGCCGCTCCTGGTTGCGAAGTGATGGCGATTCCCGGTCTTCTGTTTGGAAAGCACACCGAGCTGGCGTGTCTTATCTTTTCTCCCCTCGACAGGCTTGAGCGGAAGTTGCGGAGTAAGCGCCGCGTCTGACACCTGTGCGATCTCGGGTTGTTGAACTTTGGATAAACGACTACTCGGCGAGTTGGTGAGCTGGTCGCGGCTTGCGGTCCGGTGCAAGGCCATCAGGCAAGCGCCACTCCCGTTGTTTGCGGAACGGCAGGACCAAAAGTTGGCCGAGCGTCAGTTCCTTTTCATCGCGATAAGCCGCCACACCGATGGTGATTTCATTTTGCGGAATGTCGCGGCGAAGCGTGCGATGGAGTTTATCCCACCAGCAAAAGACTGTGCCCCAGTTGGAGTTGGTCTCGCGCTGCACGATGGAGTGATGAATTCCGTGCATGCGTGGAGTTACAACGATCGAGTTCAAGATACGCTCGAGACGGATAGGCAGTCGCCAGTTAGAATGATGAAAAAGTGTTGCCACTTCGAGGCACAGGAAAAAAACGAGCAGCATGATAGGCGGGATCCCGAAAGCCACGACGGCCAGGGTGAGGAATCCAATGGAAAAAACCATTTCGCCGAAATGAAATCGCGCGGCCGTGCTCACATCGAGGTCGAGGTCGGTATGGTGCACATTGTGGAACCGCCAAAAGAGCGGGATCATATGGTTGGCCCAATGCCACCACCAATAGGCGTAATCCATGAGCAGAAAGGTCGCGATCCAGACAGCCAAAGTTGGCAAACTCAGCCAGTTCAATAAGCCGACATGTCGGTCTTGTGCCCACATCGCCGCTGCCATCGGAGCCGGCAACATGGCGAATCTAACTACGACGAATCCGGGGATGGATAAAATCCAGTTACGCACCAAACGCCGCACCACGCTGAAATGGTGTCGTCGCAGCGGGAAACGCGATTGCAGCCAGAACAGAATAATAAAAATCCCTGCCAGCAGCAGACTTCCCCCTTCGTTGAACAGTGGGAATTTGGACATTGCCTCGAGTGTGAAAAGATGATGGCCGAGCGGATGTGTACAAGCAAGCCAACGGGCGAACGTCTAAGTATCTTAATTGTCGCCGATGGCATTGGAGGCCGATCTCCGAACTCTAAAGGCGCTGCAAGCGACGCCTGATCAACTAACGGCGATGAAAGTCCAAGGTTGAATCGGACGACTCTGGCACGACGTTACCGCAGCCCGGATGCATATTTGATTATTGCGGATTGCGATGGAAGAAACACTCCTATCCCGCCGCCTCGTTGCCGTCTGGTTTGCCGACATTGTGGGGTACAGCGCGCGTGCTGCGGAAGACGAAACCGGCGCACTGCGGCTAGTTGAAATCGTTCAAACACTCTCCCGCGAGATTGTCCGTCGGTATGGAGGTCGCGTCGTCAAATTTCTTGGCGACGCGGTTCTGGCGGAATTTCCAAGTACCGATTTGGCAGTGCGCGCCGCCGTGGCCCTGAATATCGAGTATGCGGATAAATCAATAGCAAGCGGAGGCGTTCATCGTTTGAGGATCGGCGTTCATGTCGGTGACGTTGCGGTCGGAGCGGATGGTGATCTTTATGGCGACGCGGTGAATGTTGCTGCCCGCATTCAAGGGGCCGCCGAACCCGGTCAGGTGGTCCTGAGCCGAGACGTTTGGCAGCAGTTGAGGAGTCGCCGCGAATTCCGGTTCCAGTCGCTGGGAGATCGGTCCTTGAAAGGCATCGCTCCGACGACTCTATATGTAGTAACCCTGGAGGAGAAGGCGGCGAAGCCGACGCCCCATCGCATCGCACAGGCGAACCAAACGACAGAGGAAAGGAAAAAGGCGATTCGCTCGGTCGCGGTATTGCCATTTGCGGATCTCAGCGCCGAGGGCGACCAGGAATACTTTTGTGACGGTGTAGCAGAGGAAATTTTGAACGCGCTCGCCAGGGTGGGTGGCCTTCACGTCCCGGCGCGGACATCCTGTTTTGCATTCAGGGGGACCAGCGTGGATGCACGGGCAATTGGAGAGCGACTCGGTGTGGAGGCGCTCCTTGAAGGCAGCATCCGCAAGGCGCGAAATCGTGTGCGCATTATCGTCCAGCTCGTGGACGCCCGACATGGTGATCACCTGTGGTCGGAACGCTTCGACCGAGAACTCGAAGACATCTTTGCAATCCAGGACGAGATCGCTCACAGCGTCATTACCGGCCTGGGTCTCTCGCTCACGTCACGGG
>Ga0209474_10005648_pt1 | contig 10620 bp, 11 predicted proteins | sample GraSoiAngelo_145_FD_185902 | JGI IMG/M metagenome (GOLD analysis project Ga0209474, IMG submission 185902) | Grasslands soil microbial communities from the Angelo Coastal Reserve, California, USA - 14_1009_05_20cm (SPAdes) (version 2) | ecosystem: Environmental > Terrestrial > Soil > Grasslands... | reverse complement strand
GACGTGAGCAGGCTAATGCAGGTGCTGATGTATGCGGTTCAGAATTATCCAGCAACGGATTGGGGCTATTGGGCGGCTGGGGACGGGCGAGACGAAGCGGTTCGGCTAGGGTATTTAGCTCAGCAATGAAGCGTTCCCACTAATGATCCGTCCTTGGGGCATATTGCGCATTGCGTCGTTCATCGTATTCTAGACGCTCCAAGGCTCTTCTTCTGCTCATCCCACCAGAAGTGGTTCGCTTTCGCGGCGGCGTCGTTTGCGCTGTTTATTCTTTGCGGAAGTCGAATGGCCATACGTTCTGCCAATCGTCAATTGACATATTGATCGAGTTCAGAGCTTCCTGAACCTCGCCCAACCATTTATCATAGGGCATCGACTGCATCGCGTCTTGCTCAAGAGTATTGTACTCGTGCATTTGAGTGTTCCAGCAACCTTGGGAAAGGGGTCGGTGACACCTCACTTTACCGCTGATTGATGGCTTTCGGTGAAAATCTTGAACGAACTCGCTAAAACTGTGCAAACTGGCGTTTTTTGCCTATCTTTGCTGCTGCAACTTGCTCTGGTCTAAACCGTCCAAGTATCCTGGCCTACGAAATGATTCCCGTAATCGACTTATTTGCGGGTCCGGGCGGACTCGGCGAGGGGTTCAGTGCGTTCAGGGACACTGGCGGAAAGCAAGCTTTTAAGATTGTCCTGTCGATAGAAAAAGATCCCATTGCACACGAAACCCTCAAACCGCGCAGCTTCTTTCGCCAATTTGCACCCTGCGATACGCCCAAAGAATATTATGAACATCTCCGTGGCGAGTTGGCTCGTGACCGACTCTACGCGATTTTTCCCAAGCAATCTATGAACGCTTCCGAGGAAGCAACGAAGGTGATACGTTCCTTCGGCGTGATGTTCGGGGATGTTCTGCACGAGACACCAGTGCGGCTTGAGGTTTTTCCTGCTTTCCCAGATCGCTGGGCAGTAGGGCTGTTTCCCGTCTGGCTGGAGACCCTTGGCTCGTGCCACTTTGTTCTCCCGCTGTCTAATACTGAGGACAGCGGGAAAATCAGAATTGTCGGGTAGCTTTTTTCTCGCCTGATCTAAGCACCGTCATTTCAGGTGCTTACGGGAACTGGCGGAGAGAGTGGGATTCGAACCCACGATACGGTTTCCCGTATACACGCTTTCCAAGCGTGCGCCTTCAGCCACTCGGCCATCTCTCCTGCGACCGGCTTCTTTTCTGATTTTATGGGGCTAAGACGGAGACCGCAACCGCAGCAAGCGCAATCAGCCATTCTGCAATCAGCGATGGGCGTGATCGTGACTATCGGAGCAGTTCGCCTGCAGCCTGGACGGGGCAGAGCCTCGTCTCCACACATTCCCAGAGGTCAGACTTGGGATTGCCGACTGAATGATGATCCTGAGTGCTGAGATTTAGGAAACAGTCTTAGGATCTTGCGTGATGGAAGGGACTCCAGGCGCGCTGCCGTTACCAGATGAAGGTTGTGGCGCAACCGGCGCTTTGGGCGATGATTCGAGTACGCGATTGTGCAGACAGAAAAGAGCCAGTTCCAGGCGGTCGGCGACGCCCAGTTTGTCATAAACTTTGCGTAAATAATTCTTCACCACCTGCTCGGTTGTTCCCACACGCTGCGCAATCTCTTTGTTTTTCATGCCCTGAGTCACGCAGGAAACAATCAGTGACTCTTTTGGGGTGAGTTGCACTTTGGGTCGCGATGAAGACGGCCGGGTAGCTTGCGTGCGATAGGCTTCTAACACCCACCGGATGCCCTTGCTATCCAGCCAGGGCTCGCCTTCTGCTACTTTGCGGAGGCAATCGACCAGCAGTTCCGGGTCAACCTCGCGCGAAACAATGCCATGCGCGCCCCGGCGGAAGAGTTCCAGTGTAAGTTCCTCGTCGGGCTGTGGCGTGACGACCACCACTCGCAGCGACGGAGACTGCCGCATCAGTTCGGAAACCGCTTCTGTAGGATTGGAGCTCAGCGCCGCCTCGAATATCAAAATGTCAGCAGAGAATTTCTTGGCAGCAGATAAGGTCTGGGCCATGGTCTCCGACTGGCCCACCACGCGAATGTCATCTTCCAAGGCAAAGATCTTGCGCAGACCGGCGCGGAAGATCGCCTGCGTGTCAGCCACGATCACGCGGATGAAGCGGCTGTCGCCGTCTGCTTCCCCTTCACGCGGCTGCCCGAAGTTGGTTTCCACGGTGACCGGAGTGCTTGCCATCAGTCTTCCTGGAGCGCTCAGTGGCGCTCAAAGCGATACTCATCGATGACCACACCCACGCCACGGCGGCCATCTTCTTCAAAACTGCGTACCACACGGCCACGGCAATCGAGCTGCACATCAGCCGGCGCGCCCACCACATCGGCCGGCAGCGAAATGGTGAAATCCACCAGCGAGCCCACGGGCATTTCGGAATCCAACTGGAAGAGCACACCGTTCGCAGAAATATTTTGCGTTTCTGTGGCGCTCGCGCCGGATTTCGATTTCACCGAGATCGGCAACTTGATCGGGAAGCGCGGCGCGCTCTGCATATCCGGATAGCGTCCGCGTCGGCTCTTTTTCCCCAGTTGCGCATTGATCTCTTCACGTGATCCTGGCGTCGCGTCGTTGCGAAGCTCCGCGCCGGGATTTCCGTTGTTCGAAGATTCGCCATTATTGGCCATTACGCCCGCAGCTTACACCCTGGGAATCAGAAGAGAAAAGTTACCGAAGTCACGGGACCTGTAGGGCTTAACGTCTTTCGCCCCATAGAGTTGCGAGCCGATTCCAACGTTGTGTTCGTGGATCACTGAAAATTTCTGAGCTAGCAGTCAGCATTCAGCAATCAGCATTCGGCCAACGAAAGGAGTTACTGAAATGAAAGACTTCAGAGATCTACAGGTTTGGCAAAAAGCTCACCAACTGACACTTGCAGCCTACGGCGTGACGACCAAGTTCCCTAGGGAAGAGTTATACGGCTTGATAAGCCAAATTCGGAGATGTGGGGCGTCGATTGCCGCCAACATCGCGGAAGGCTGTGGGAAACGAGGTAACGCCGAATTTCAACGATTCTTGAACATCGCCAGCGGCTCAGCGAGCGAACTCGAATATCACTTCCTTCTGGCTCGCGATCTTAACCTGCTCAGCGAGCCTGACCATAGAAGGCTGCACAACAGCGTAGTTGAGGTCAAGCGGATGCTCGCATCTCTGACGAAAAAAGTAGAAGCAGAACGCCTCGCTGGCTGAGTGCTGAATGCAGAGTGCTGCTTCTAGAACTTTGTCACTTCCGTAAAATTAAATTCTCTCACTTTCATTGCCGGGACCACCATGTCGAATGACTCCTCGCCGCTGGCGCGGACTGGAGTTCCCATCTCTTCCACATGGGAGAGCATGTGGATCAGGCTTTCGTTAAAGCGGAAATTGCGAATGCCATGCCGAACTTTTCCGTCCTCTACATAAAATGTTCCGTCGCGCGTCATTCCGGTAAGAATTTTTTCGTACGGATCAACTTCGCGTATGTACCACAAGCGTGTGACCAGCACGCCCCGCTCGGTTGAGGCGATCATCTGATCAATTGACTTCGGCTCTTTGGGTGGAGCGAATACTATGTTCATCGGCGCTTCGCCCATTTCATTCGGAATTGGAAAGCCGTGGCCGGTCGGCTCGATGATGCCTACTTTGTCTTTGTATTCGGAATTCTTCATCTTCTCCGCAGTTGCGCGAGCATAGACGAGCCGCTTCACCACACCATTCTCCACGAGCGGCACGCGCCGACGCCGAACTCCTTCCCCGTCGAACGGCGCGCCCGATTGCAATGGATGCGCAACATCGTCGGAGATGTTAATGTTCTCGCCAAAAAGTTTCGTGCCGACACGGTTATTCAGAAAAGACCGCTGATCGAGAATCGCCAAGCCGCCGAAATCGAAGAACATGAAGCCGGCCATATCCAGCACGGCTGCTGGCTCAAGAATAACGGTGTGCTTGCCGGGAGAAATCTCTTTAGGATTTGCAGATTCAATCGCCTTCTTGGCAGCAATCTCGGCCAGCGCTTGCGGATCAAGATTGCGGATGTCCGGAGAATTCGCTTTCTGCCATCCGGATGAGTTCCCCGCCAGCATGGTGATGGAAACCTCAGAAGACGTCTGGGTATGCCAATCGCTCAGGCCACGAGAGTTGAAAATCCCCTCGACGGATTCCGAGGTCGAGAAAATTCCGGCAGTGGTAAGTTTGTGCTTCGTCGCGATGCCGACGATTTTGCTTACAGAGTCCGCGCGCTGTTCTGCTGTGATCGCCGCAGTCTGATCGAAATGCCGGCTTGGCGGTCCCTGCATGGTAAGGGTGCCCGCATCCGGCATCGATAGCAGATCACGATCCGGCTGCTGCACTTTAGCCAGCGCTTCCGTCGCCTGCACGACACGTTTCAAACTCTCGTTATCAAATTTATTGGTCGTTGCCCGCGCGGTTCGTCCGCCAAATGCAGTGCGTACTGAGACTCCATAATTTTCTTCGGCAACATTCTGGTGAATCGTGTTATTGGCGAAGCGCGTCAGCGCGCTCTTGCCGCCATAGAAAAGCACCTCCACTTCCTCAGCAGTGGAGTGTTTGCGGATTCGATCAAAGATCTCGCCAGCCTGGTCTTTCGTTAGCATTTTGCCGTGCGGGTTTATCTGTGTGACTCTGTGGCGAAACTAATTCCCTTTGTAAGCCGATCCAACCTTTATATTCCGAAACCTTGCCGGAGCCGCGCCGTGGCCGGTTCCCATTACCTGCTGCGGCTGCCCTTTCCCGCAGTGCGGCGTTCCCCACAGCACCCACTGGTCACGCGAGCAAATTGCGTCCAGGGAATTCCAGAACTCGGTTGTGATTCCGGAGTAGGAGGGATTCTTCAACATGCGAGTGCGATTGCCGTTTTTGATTTCCCATCCCGCCTCGCAGCCGAACTGAAAGTTGTAGCGCTTATCGTCAATGGACCACGAGCGGTTGGTCTCCATGTAAATGCCTGAATCCGTGCCCGCGATGAGCTGCTCACGCGTCAGCGGGTGGACGCCAGGCAGGATGCTGATATTGGTCATACGAATGATTGGCAACCGGTTCCAACCCTCTGCGCGTAGTGTGCCGCCGGAGCGATTCGCGCCGATGGTATACGCCGTCTCACGCGAGCTGAGATATCCCGTAAAAAGGCCGTTCGAAATAATTGGCGTGCATTGCGCGGGCACTCCTTCATCATCGAAGCCAAACGTCCCCAGCCCCGGGCCATGCTCCTGCCGCGCGTCAGCAACGATGTTCACCAGCTCACTCCCGTAGCGAAGATTGCGCAGCTTGTCGACCGTGAGAAAGGAAGTACCGGCAAAATTTGCTTCCATTCCAAGAACTCGATCCAGTTCGATGGGATGGCCGACCGATTCGTGAATTTGCAGGCCGAGCTGCGAGCCATCCAGAATGATGGTGAAGACCCCTTCAGGGCAGCGCTCCGCCTTAAGCAGCGCCACGGCTTCCTCGCCCACGCGACGAGCATTTTCAACCAGCTTCAGCTCTTCAACCAGCTCGTACCCTTTGTTCTGCCACTGACCGCCGTACGAGTTGGGATACGACCGCTTCTGAATCTCGCTTCCCGCAAAGGCGTATGCCGTGTACCCCACGCCAGTGGTGTATTTCGTCTGATGAATGCTCGCGCCCTCCGACGACAGGAACCACTGTTCGTCGCGGCGGAAATTCATGTTGGTCTCAGCCAGGGTTACGCCCGCTACGGACCGCAGCTCGGAATCAATTTTCAGCAGAAGATCTAAATTCTGCTCCACCGAAGTCGCGAATGGATCGATCTTAAAAGGCGAAGTCCAGTCGGCGGTTGCAGGCTTCTCCGGGGCGAGTTGAATGTCATGCTGCTTGACTCGGGCGGACGCCTTGGCAATGGCGACGGCCTTAGCGGCGGTGGCCTCGACCGCTTCCCTGCTCAAATTGCCCGACGCGGCAAATCCCCACGCTCCCTCCGCAATCACGCGCACACCAATGCCTTGCGATTCGGCATCGGAAGCGCTTGCGATCTTGCCATTCTTGGTGGCCAGTGCGCGGCTGCGCTCGTCACCTATGCGGGTGTCGGCATAACTGGCTCCGCGAAGCGCCGCAGTGCTCAACGCCCATTCAGCAATTTCTTGCATAGAAGAATTCAATCTACCACAGCGGGTGTGGAAGACTTTCCTTCGTGTACTTGCGTTCTTTTGTGGATGTCAGGCATCCCGCAGGTCATTTCGCGAAGAACGTTCGTGGTTTATCCTCTCCCCGTGACCATCTCGGTTGTGTTGATCACTCAGGATGAAGAAGCCAACTTGCCGAAGACACTCGAAAGCGTGATGCCCCTGGTACGCGACGGCAAAGGCGAAATCATTATTTTGGATTCAGGATCCACGGATCAAACCCTCGAGATTGCACGCTCATATGGAGCGAAGATTTTCTCGGAGCCGTGGAAGGGTTTTGCCGAACAAAAAAATTCGGCGATGCAGAAAGCCAGTTGCGATTGGGTGCTGCAATTGGATGCCGATGAAGCCTTGGCCCCTGAGTTGGCCGAGGAAATTCATCGCATCATAGAGTTCCCGGCGGATATGGATCGCGAACAACGCAAGCGCAGAATTCACGAGCTTGCTTATGTTCTTACTGCCCGCACTCTCCGCCAAATTCATGAGATCACGCAGCGCGAGGGCTCGAAAACCCGCGACTATGGCTCTTTTGACAAGTTGTCCGGCTTTTGGATTCCTCGCAAGAACTTTTTCCTCGGCCGTTGGATCAAGCACGGCGGATTTTATCCCGATCCCAAGCTGCGCCTGGTTCGGCGTGGCGCAGGAAGATTCGAGGAATACGGCGCTCATCCCACGATGAAAGTGGATGGGCCTACCGGTCAGCTTAAGCACGCGCTCGTTCACAATGCCTATCCGACTCTGCGCGGTTATATCGATCACATGAATAGCTACTCATCTTCCGGCGCCGTGATCGCACAAGAGAAGGGGCACTGTGATTTCAGTTTCACCAACATCGTGCTCCGGCCGCTGTTCACATTTGTCTACAACTATTTTTTCCGCCTCGGATTTGTCGACGGCAGCGAGGGACTGCTGCTCCACCTCTACCACTCCGTTTACGTTTCGTGGAAGTATGCCAAAGCGTGGGAGATTGGGCGTAGGCCATGAAAAAGTGGCGCAAAGCACGCTAAGAACTTCTTTGCGATCTTCGCGAATCTTTGCGACCTTTGCGGTCAAAGGCTTTGCTAGAAGGCTGCGATCCGTAAATGATTCATCCTGCCCGCGTGCCATCCGGCACTGGCGATTCTGGCACAGCAAGGACGGGATGCACTCCATCTGCATAGCCGATATCAAACAGAATCCCCTCCGAAACTACGCCTCGCATCTTTCGAGGCTCGAGGTTAATCACAAAAAGCGCTTGTTTGCCTTCAATTTCGCGTGTGTCGGCCCGCTCCTGCTTCAGCCCGGCAACAATCGTCCGTTCATGATCGCCAAAACTCACGCGTAGTTGAACTAGCTTGTCTGAGTCAGCGACGTCCGTAACTGCGCGGATCGTGCCTACGCGGACGTCGATTTGATTGAGAACCTCCAGCGTAATACCCGGTTTCAATGCGGAAGGAGTCATGGAAATATCTTAGAGTACGGGGCGTCAACGCCAGTTGGGAATCCGTAATTTGCTTGCCCCAGTGGCTGCTTCTATCATCAAATACGATCAGGTTTACAGATGCCGTCCGATAAGCCAAAAAATCCGGCCGTCGCAGAAAGCCCGATAGCTGAGGTGTTTGAAGGCCGGCATCCCACGCCCAGCGAGAAAGAATGGGCGGAGAAGACGCTCGCCCCGGCGCTTGAGAAGGCTCCCGAAAAGCCGATTGGCGCAGCCAGCGGCGTTAATCTTGACGAACACGGCCATGCCCGCTTCACAACCATTTCCGGCGTTCCCATCCGCCGGCTCTACACCCCGGCTGATCTTCCTGAAGATTGGAACTACGAAAAATATCTTGGATATCCGGGCCAGCCGCCTTTCACGCGCGGCATTCACGCCTCTGGATACCGAGGCAAGCTGTTTACCATGCGCCAATTTTCCGGCTTCGCTTCGCCGGAGGAGACGAATGAGCGTTACAAATATCTGCTCGAGCACGGCGGTGGTGGACTCTCGGTAGCCTTCGATCTGCCGACATTGATGGGCTACGACTCCGATCACGCAGCCAGCGAAGGCGAAGTCGGCAAATGCGGCGTGGCCATCGATTCGCTTGAAGACATGGAGATACTGTTCTCCGGAATTGATCTGGAAAAGACCACCGTATCGATGACTATCAATTCGCCTGCATCGGTGTTGTGGGCGATGTATCTGGTGGTGGCTGAAAAACAAGGCGCCGATTGGAAGAAAATCTCCGGCACCATTCAGAACGATATTTTGAAGGAGTACATCGCGCAGAAGGAATACATCTATCCGCCCGCGCCCTCGATGCGGTTGGTAGTGGATACTTTCGAGTTCGGATCGAAATTTACCCCGCGCTTTAACACCATTTCAATCAGCGGATACCACATTCGCGAGGCGGGTTCGACCGCACTCCAGGAACTGGCGTTTACTTTGTACGACGGCGTGGAGTACGTCGAATGGGCGCGCCGCCGTGGTCTCGACATAGACGAATTTGGTCCGAGGCTGAGCTTTTTCTTCAATGCACACAACGACTTCTTCGAAGAAATTGCCAAGTATCGCGCCGCCCGCAAGATTTGGTATCGCGTAATGAAGGACCGCTTCGGCGCGAAGAATCAGCGCACCCGGCTGCTGCGCTTCCATACCCAGACAGCGGGGGTTTCGCTGACCGCACAGCAGCCGATGAACAACATTGCGCGGGTAGCCCTGCAGGCGATGGCGGCGGTGTTGGGTGGAACCCAGTCGCTGCACACCGATTCCTATGACGAAGCCTTCGCCCTTCCTACCGAAGAGGCCGCGCGCATTGCGCTGCGCACGCAGCAGATTATCGCCTACGAATCAGGAGTCACCCAGACCGTCGATCCGCTGGGCGGATCGTATTTCCTGGAAAATCTAACTCTTCAAATGGAGAATGGCGCTTTCGACTATTTCGGCAAGCTCGATGCCATGGGTGGCATGGTCAAGGCCATCGAGCGCGGATATCCGCAAAAAGAAATCGCCGAAGCTGCATATCAATATCAGAGGGCGGTCGAAGCTAAAGAAAAGATCATTGTCGGCGTGAATGATTTCACAATCGAAGAAGAGCCGCCGCACACGCTTTATATAGACGAAACGGTCGCGCGTCAGCAGTCTGCGAAGCTGAAGACGCTGCGTGAGCGGCGCTCAAATGAGCGAGTACAACGCGCGCTCGATAGCCTGAAGAAGGCCGCCTCCCGGGAACCCCGTGCCGAGTCGAACAGTAATATTTCTTCCGCGAACACCATGCCGTACATCATCGACGCGGTTCGCGCCTACGCGACTGTCGGCGAAATCTGTGACGCGCTACGACAGGTGTATGGCACGTATACGGAAGTAAGTGTTACGTAGAGCTGAGTTGAATCGTCCTTCAACTGTCTTCCTGAGCGAAGCCGCGATTCCGCGAAAGGGACTCGCACTGCAGCCGGAAGGGGCTTCAGTGAATCACCGAAGTAACGTTTTGATTCTCCCAACGTTCAGCTTAAACTTGCCTGGTGCGGAGCCTCATTCCAGTAGGGCGACTAGCGCTCATTGTTACCACAGTCTGCGCTCTTGTCTTCACTTCTTCGTCCCGCGCGCAGCAGTCTGCTGATCAGCCAAGTACCCCAATCCCACTCCCCGGAAAGCCAATTCCACCCGATTATTCCAAACTTTCCGAACACAACATTGAGTGGCTGAAAACACAGCCCGCTCAAGCGCAAATGGAATTTCTCCTCGGGGCAGCAATTAATCACGATCATGGCGCTACTGACATGATCGCCAAGCTGGTCGAGGACTGGCACGGCAAGCTGCATCGGACCCAGCGCTGGCAGGATCTGGAGACCACCGCCCTCTACGCTAACGATTTGCGCGTGCGGGCTGCGACCATTGAGATCAATCTCGCGGTCAACAATCTGGCGAAGACTGAAGATACCGCGAAGGAACTGATGGAGTCAGGCAAGCAGCAGGAGAGCAATCGTCCGTGGGACGCGTGGGAATTGGGCACGCTTGCCAGCCGCGGCATCGAAGCGGATCGCATTCACGAACTGCTGGTCACCTGGGCAGGCACTGCGCGAAATCACCAATGAAAATCTGCCCAATGACCCCGCAACCTGGCGCAATTGGTATTTCAGCAAGGGCGCGGAGCGAACGCAGGAATTCAAGCGTGCAGATTCCTGGGCGGTGCTCGGAAACAATTGATCTTCTGCCATTAGCCTTCTGCTAAACTGTCCGGCTTGCCAGTGTCTACTCGAAGACAATTTCTAACGCAGTCCGCGATAGCCGGCGGAGCATTGCTCTGCTCCCGCCCGAGATGTCTCTATGCGGCAAACCGCTCTCCCACCCTGCGCTTTCCTTCCCAGCCTCGCGAGCGGATTGCGATTGCCTCATATCCTTTTCGCAACTTTATCGTCGGAGAGGAAAACAAATCCCCCCATCCGATCGAATTGAAGGACTTCGCTGCTCACG
>Ga0209474_10005646_pt1 | contig 10624 bp, 7 predicted proteins | sample GraSoiAngelo_145_FD_185902 | JGI IMG/M metagenome (GOLD analysis project Ga0209474, IMG submission 185902) | Grasslands soil microbial communities from the Angelo Coastal Reserve, California, USA - 14_1009_05_20cm (SPAdes) (version 2) | ecosystem: Environmental > Terrestrial > Soil > Grasslands ... | reverse complement strand
CGGGCGGAATACCAGCGCGCGGGCCAGCGCCACGCGCTGCTGCTCGCCGCCCGAGAGCTGGCGCGGCAGCCGCCGGTCGTAGCCTTGGAGCCGCACCAGCTCCAACGCTTCGCCCACGCGCTGGCGGATCTCGGCCCGCCGCGCGCGCCGGATCTGGAGGGGAAACGCGATGTTGTCGAACACGGTCAGGTGCGGGAACACGGCGTAGCTCTGGAACACCATGCCGAGCTCGCGCTTCTGGGGCGGCAGCCCGGCCAGCGGCTTGCCGTCCACGAAGACCTCGCCCTGCGTGGGGTAAGCGAAGCCCGCCACCATCATCAGGGTGGTGGTCTTCCCCGAGCCGCTCGGGCCGAGCAGCGTGAAGAACGACCCGCGGTCGATGGTCGCGGAGACGTCGTGCACCGCGACCACCGACCCGAACGTCTTCGTCAGCTCGTGGAGTCTTACCTCGGCACCGGGGCCTACCCCTTCTGCAGGAGCCACTGCGACCAGCGCTCGCTCACTGTCGACCGGTTGTCCGCCCACCACTGGGCGTTGTGGAGGAACGCCTTCGGCTTGTTCTCTGGGCTCGACGGGAGCCGCGCCGCCACGTCCGCCTTGATGTGCTTGAAGGCCTGGCGATTGGTGGGCCCGTAGGGGATGAACCCGGCGTGGGCGGCCTGGATCTGCGGCTGGCAGGCGAAGTCGATGAAGCGCTGGGCGTTGTCCCCGTTCTTCGCGCCCTTCATGATGCCCCAGAACTGCACCTGAAGCGCGGCCTCGTTCCACTCGATCGCCAGAGGAGCGCCCTTGTCGGCGATGGCCTGCAGGCGCCCGTTCCAGATCGACCCCAGGACCACCTCCTTGTCCGCGAGCATCTGGGCCGAGAGCGCGCCGGTGTCCCAGAACTTCCGGATCGACGGGCGCACCCGGTCGAGGGACTTGAACGCGCGGTCGAGGTCGATCGGATAGAGCTTGTCCTTCGGCACGCCGTCCGCGAGCAGCGCGAACTCCACGTCGATCACCCCCGCGGCCAGGTCGGTGAGCATCCGGGGGCCAGGGAACTTCTTCGCGTCCCAGAACTCGGCCCAGCTCTTCGGGTGCTTGCCGGTCGGGAAGACCTCGGTATTGTAGGCCAGGACCGTCGAGAAGTAGATGTCGGCCACCATGGTGTCCCGGCGGTGGTCCATGTCCTCAGGGTTGGTGAGCTTCCAGGCCTTATAGTTAATCTTGTCGAGCGCGCCCTTCTGGTTGAGCGAGAGCAGGCCCAACTCGCCGGCGTCGACAACGTCCAGCTCGATGTTCCCTGCCTCGAACATCGCCAGCAGCTTGCCGAGGCTGGCCGGGACCTTGACGACCTCGATCCCCGTCGCCTTCGCGAAGGGCTCGAAGATCGCCTTCACATTGGCCTCCTCGTAGGCGCCGCCGATGGTCCGGATGACGACCTTGCCCGCCGCCCCCGCCCGTCGTGTCCAGACGAACGGGCCGGTGGCCGTCGCGGCCGCGGCGGCTGCGCCCATCAACCAGGTCCGCCGCGTGAACCGCGCGCCCGATCTACAGCCGGCCCCGAGGGCTGGTCTGCCGCCGTGTTCCTCGCTGCGATCCGTCATCCTGTCCTCCTTGCGACTGATGATGCTTCGGCCCGCGGCCGGACGTGCGGGCGCCGGTTGCCTACCACGCAGGCAGCTCGCCGCGCGTGCAGCTCGGATGCACTCGGCGTCTCGCATGCAGCCTCATTCGCGCGGAACGGGTCCGGGACTTGCTCACGGCCTCGCAGAGTGTGTCCGGTGCTAGCATGCCGCTTCGCTCGGTGTCAAGCCGACGTCCCGACAGTGGCCCGCGCGTTCCCGCGCGATGGGACGGCGAGTCCCGCGCTGGCGCGCTTGCGACGAGCGAGAACGCCAACTATTCTGGCTGCGCCGTTGGCATGGCTCCGACACTGGTCGAGAGGCGAGGTGCAAACGTGAGTGACGACGCACGGCTTGTCTTCTCGCGCGCCGAGTACGAGGGCCGTCTACGGGCGGTACGCCAGGAGATGGCCGCCCGTCGCATCGACGTCTTGCTCGTGGACGAGACGGAGCACCTCGCCTACCTCGCGGGGTGGCACGCTTCGGGGTCGCGCTACCATGGTTGCCTCCTGCCATCGGACGGCGATCCCGTGATGGTGTTCCGCCGCCTCGACGAGCCGGCGTTCCTAGAGCGGAGCTGGCTGCGCGACCGTGTCTGCTTCCCCGACACCGAGGACCCGGTCGAGGCGGTGGTCCGAACCATCACCGCTCGGGGCTGGGCGGCCGCGCGCCTGGGGGTCGAGACCGACTCGCACTACCTCACCGTGCAGACCTACGAAGCGCTGCGGCGGGGGCTGCCGCGCGCCACGCTCGTGGATTTCGCAATGGTGCTGCGCGAGCTGCGGCTCCGGAAATCGCCGCGCGAGATCGAGTACCTCCGCCAGGCGGCAGGCATCGCGGATTGCGCGATGCGCGACGCCGTCGCCGCGGTCGGGGAGAGCCTGAGCGAGCGCGAGGCCGCGATCGCGGCCAGCCAGACCTTTCTTCGCCTCGGGGCCGACACGGCACGCACCGGCCCGATCACCGCCGGCCGCCGCTCGGGAACGCTACACGGTCTCCTCGGCGACCACCGGCTGAGCCGGGGGGACCTCCTCCACATGGAGTTGGTTCCTTCCGTCAACGGCTACAGTGCCCGGCTGATGCGGCCGACGGTGATCGGCCCGCCTTCGACCGAGCAGGCGGACACGGCGGCGCGACTGGTCGAGATCCAAGACGACCAGATCGCGGCCATGAAGCCCGGTGCGGTGGCGCGGGACGTCGATCGCGTGTGTCGCGCGCGGGTCCTGGGCGCGAGCCTCCGCGAAACCTACGACAACTTCACCGGCTACACGCTCGGCTACTACGGCGCGACGCACCCACCGCGGACGAGTGACTTCACCCGGGCCTTCGTGCCCACCGCCGAGTGGGTGCTGGAGCCCGGGATGGTCTTCCACATGTACACCGGCGCCCGCGGGATGGCCTTCAGTGAGACCGTCCTCGTCACCGAGGGCGGCGCCGAGCGCCTCACTCGGCTCGAGCGGCGTCTCTTCACCCGGTGAGCGCCGCAGACGGTCACGCGGCGAGCCGCCGTTCGAGCCAGTCGCGCAGACGGTAGTAGCTGCCAACGACGGGCAGAAACCACGGATCGCCGGTATAGGTCGGGCGCGTGGGGAACGGCAGCGCATCGAATGCGGACGGCGCGACCGCCTTCCCGGCGATCTTGAGCGCGGTCTGGTGGCCCAGGTAGGTGGCCATCGCAACGCCGCTGCCCTGGCACCCCGCCGCGTAGTGCACGCCCTCGTGGACGCCCATGTGCGGGACGTGGTCGAACGTGAACGCGACGTTGCCCGTCCACGCGTGGGTCACGCCCGTGCGGGCCAGCTCGGGCCAGACGCTCACCATCATCGCGTGCAGGCGCGGCGCGGCCTCCCGGGCTGTCGCGCGACGGAAGCTGGCGCGTCCCCCGTAGAGCACGCGCGTCCCGTCCGGTGACAGCCGGTAGTAGCTCAGCACCCGGTTGGTGTCGACGATCATCCGACCGCGCGGGATCAACCGCCGTGCCGTCTCGGGCGGCAGCGGCTCGGTCGCGATGATGTAGCTGCCGAGCGGGATGAGGCGACGCCGGAGCCAGGGCGTGACGGCGCCCGTGTAGCCATTGGTCGCCACGATGACCTCGCGCGCCTCGACGACGCCGCGCGAGGTGCGGAGCATGAACCCGCTGGCTCCCCGCGTGATGGCGTCGACCGGCGTCTCCTCGACGACGAGAGCCCCCGCGCGGCGCGCGGCATCGGCCAGCCCGCAATGGTAGAGGGCGGGATGCAATGCCCCCGATGCCTCGGCCACCATCCCGCCGTGGTAGTGGTCGGTATCGATCTCCTCGCGCTGCCGCTGCCGCGGCACGAGCCAGGCATTCGCGCCGGTGAGCCTCTTGATCGTCTCCACCCGGCTCGCGAGGCCAGCATACGCGGACGGGCAGTGGGCGCCGACGAAGCGACCGGTGCGCCGGTAGTGACAGGCGATCGCCTCGCGCTCCAGCAGCTTCTCCAGGAAGGGCAGGCATCGCGCGCTCTCCTCGAGGAGCGCGGTCGCCCGCTCCGGGCCGAACGCTCGCGCCAGCTCGGCGTGGCCGACCTTGAGGCTGCCCGCTACCATCCCGCCGTTCAGCGAGCTGGCCGCGTGCCCGATCCGCACGGCGTCCACGACCAGGACCCCGACGCCGTGGCGCCGCAGCTCGAGCGCGGCCGAGAGCCCGCAATACCCGGCGCCGACGATCGCAACCTCGGCACGATCCGGCAGCGCTGGCACGGCCGCCTTCGAGGGAGGCGCGGCCTCCCACCAATACGGGGCCTCCTTGAAGTCGGGCGCGGAGATGTCTACCGCAGCCATCATTCGCCTCCATGGGGACGGGCCGGGCATCGCCCGCCGCCTCCGGGACGTCTTGGGTCGCGTCGCGAATTCTCGCACACGATCCAGCCCAGCGGTGACAGAGGACGCGGCCGGCTCCCGGCCGGACCTTCGAGCAGCACGCGGCCTTCCCTTGACCCGACGGCTGTTGTTGGCGATGCTCCGGCCTGACATGGAGACCGCCAAGCTGGCCCAGGCCGCGGCCGACGCCGTCGACACCCGCGAGCTCGTCTCCCTGCTCCAGCAGATGGTCCGCATCCGCAGCTACTCTGCGGGGGGCGAGGAGGGCACCATCGCTTGCTTCATGCGCGACTACCTCATCACGCTCGGGCTGGAGGTCGAGCTCCAGGAAGTTCAGCCCAACCGCTTCAACTGTATCAGCCGGATGCCGGGGGCGGGCGGCGGCACCAGTCTCATGCTCAACGGCCATCTGGACACCAACCCCGTGGGCGAGGGCTGGACGAAAGATCCTTTCGGCGGCGACGTCGACGACGAGTGCATCTACGGGATCGGCGTGTCGAACATGAAGGCGGCGGACGCGGCCTACGTGGCGGGGCTGCGGGCGGTGCAGCGGGCGGGGATCCGGCTCCGGGGAGACGTGATCCTGGCCCACGTCGTCGGCGAGCTGCAGGGCGGCGTGGGCACCGTGCACATGCTGCAGCAGGGCGTGCGCGCGGATCGGTTCGTCGTCGGGGAGCCCACGGACAACTCGGCGCTCACCATGCACGCGGGATCGCTCGAGGCGGAGCTGACCGTGCACGGGCGGACGCGGCACCTCTCCAAGATGGAGGAAGGCGTGGACGCGATCGCCAAGATGCTCAAGATCATCCCCGCGCTCGCCACCATGGCCTTCTCCGGGCCTGATCGCCCGGACTATCGCGGGCTGCGGCGCGTGGGCATCGGGGTGATCCGCGGCGGGCTCGGGCCCGAGTATCAGGACTGGCGGCCCTCGCTGCTCGCGGATCGATGCTCGATCAAGTTCTCCGCACGCTACGGCCCGGGACAGACGCCGGAGATGGTCGCCGAGGACATCCGGGCGCTGATCGCGCGCATGCAGCGGGACGATCCCGATCTGGTGGCGGAGGTGCGGCTGAACCAGGGCGGGCAGCGGATGCTCATGGGGCCCTTCGAGGTCGCGCGGGAGGCCGACATCGTGCAGACCGTGGTGCGGGCGCATCGCGAGGTGGTCGGGGAGGAACCGAAGATCGGGGATGTGGCACCGTACAAGTTCTACGGTACTGACGCGGCGCACCTGTCGCGCGCCGGGATGACGGGGCTGGTGTACGGGCCCGGAGGCAAATACAACACGATGCCGGACGAGCGCGTGGAGCTGCGCGACCTCTGCAACGCGGCACGCGTGTACGCGCGCGTGATCGTCGAGACGTGCGCGTGAGCTCTGAGCGGGAGGAGCGACCATGACCTGTACCCGGCGTGACTTCCTTCGCCGAACCACCATCGGCGCCGGCCTCGCGGCCCCCCTCGCGCAGACGCTGGCGTTCTCCCGCGTCGCGCGAGCTCAGGGTGACAAGCACGGCGGCACCTTGCGCATCAGCGCCACCTTCGGACTCAGCACCATCAGCCCGGTGGCCCACATCAGTGGGGCGGAGTGGATGGCCACGCGCTGGCTCTACAACAACCTCACTCGGCTCAGCGTCAAGCGCGAGGTGGTGCCCGACCTCGCCGAATCATGGGCGGCCTCCGACGGCGGGCGCGTGTGGATCTTCAAGCTGCGGCGGGGAGTCCAGTTCCACATCGGACGTGAGGTCGTCTCGGATGACGCCGTGGCGACCATGCAGACCATCCTGGATCCCAAGACGGCCTCGCCGTACCGCGGCGAGATCGGCCCCATCGAGCGCGTCGACGCCATCGACAAGTACGCGGTGCGCTTCACGCTGCGGGCGCCATTCGCCGACCTTCCAGCCATGATGACCCTGCCCGTGGCGCGCATCGTGGCTCGCGAGGGGCTGGGCGACCTCAAGGCGCTGGCGGCCAAGGAATTCGGCTCGGGGCCGTTCCGGCTGCGCGAGTTCGTGCCGGGCGACCGCGTCACCGTGGAGCGCTTCCCGGGCTACTATCGCAGCGGGCTGCCCTATCTCGACGCGGTGACCCTCAAGATCTTCCCCGAGCCGACGACCGAGCTGACGGCCTTTAAGGGGAAGGAAACCGACATGATTTGGGACGTGAGCCCGGATCTGTTCTCGCAGGTCGCCGGCACGGCCGGGGCGGAGGCAATGGCCGTACCCGGCGGCACGTTCGCCAACGTGATCCTGCCGTCAGACAAGCCGCCCTTCAACGACAGCCGCGTGCGGGAGGCGCTCAAGTACACCGTCGATCGTGCGAAGCTGCTGGCGGCCATCCACGGCTCGCACGGCGAGCTCGCCAACGACCATCCCGTCTCCTCCGCGTACGCGTTCTATTCACAGCTGCCCCTGCGCACTCCGGATCTCGGCAAAGCCACGTCCCTCCTCCGCGAGGCCGGCCACGGCGGCGGGGTTTCCTTCAAGATCTCCGTGGCGGGCTCGCCGCCCATCCGCGAGCAGACGGCCGTCATCCTCAAGGAGATGGCGAGGCCCGCGGGCTTCAACATCGAGGTCGAGGTGCTGCCGTACGATCGCTATCTCGCCCAGGTGTGGAACAAGGGGGTTCCCTATGTCGGCTTCTACGCCACCCGGCCGACGGCGGACACGATCCTCATGAAGCTCTACCATCCCAAGGAGGGGCTCGACGAGGGGCGGTGGGCGCCGTCGCACGGATGTCGCGCAGCGGCGACGGCTGTACGCGCAGTTCCAGAAGGTCACCCGCGACGACGGGCCGTTCATCATCCCCTTCTTCCGCAACGAGCTGAGCGGCAAGTGGGCCTACGTGCGGGATTTCCGGTTGAATGCGAGCAATTTCGAGATGGACCTCGAGGAGGTCTGGCTCACGGCCGACGCCCCGCGGAAGAACGCTTAGCGCCGGGAGCTCGTGGCCTCCTACGTCGTGCGACGGGTGCTGTCGATCGCGCTCGTCCTCGTCCTCATCTCGCTGATTGTCTTCGTCGCCATCCACGTGCTGCCGGGAAGCGCGGCCACTCTCATCCTCGGCGAGTACGCCACCCCGGAGAGCCTGCGCGTGCTCGAGCGCGAGATGGGCCTCGACCGCCCATTCGCCGTGCAATACGCCGCGTGGATGGGAGGCGTGGTGACGGGCGACTGGGGATACTCGCTGGCCATGAAGCAGCCGGTGACCGCCATCGTCGGGCTGCGACTGCGCAACTCCGCCCTGCTCGCCGGCTTCGCGCTCCTGGCCGTGGTCCTCATCGCGATCCCTCTCGGCACGCTCGCCGCCCTCCGGCGCGGCCGCTGGCTCGACCTCGCGATCCTCACGGGCTCATACATCGGGATCTCCGTGCCCGAGTTCGTCACCGGCATGGTGCTCATCCTCGTGCTCGCGGGACCGTCCCTTCACCTCTTTCCGACGGGTGACTACGCGCCGCTGGCCGCCGGGCTGCGCACGTGGCTCTCGCACCTGGTGCTGCCCGCCATGACGCTCACCCTCGTCCTGCTCGCCCACGTGGTCCGCCAGACGCGCTCCGGCCTCGTGGAAGTCCTCCAGTCCGCCTACGTGAGAACGGCGCGGCTCAAGGGCGCGACCGAACGCCGCGTCGTCGTACGCCACGCCTTGCGGAACGGGCTCCTGCCCGCGGTGACGGTGATCGCGCTCGACCTCGGCTACCTCATGGGCGGCATCGTCGTCGTGGAGGAGGTCTTCGCCTACCCGGGGATGGGGCGGCTCATCCTCTACGCGATCCAGAACCGCGACGTGCCGCTCCTGCAGGTCTCGATCCTCATCGTCGCCGCCACGTACACCTTCGCCAACTTCGCGGCGGACCTGGCGTATGCGTGGCTCGATCCGCGGATCCGATATCGATGACCGCGCTCGCCCGGGCGAACCCACCCCTGACCATCGGCATCCTGATCCTCGGCTGCGTGCTCACGTTCGCCGTGCTGGCGCCCCTGGTCGCGCCGTACGGTGTCGCGGAGCAGAACATCCTCGATCGTCTCCAGCGACCGGGCGCGAAGCACCTGCTCGGAACCGATCAGTACGGCCGCGATCTCCTGACCCGCACGCTCTTCGGCGGGCGCACGGCGCTGCTCCTGGGCCTCGGCGCCGTCGCCCTCGGGCTCTTGCTCGGGGTGCCCATCGGCCTGGCCAGCGGCTATGCGGGCGGGCGGACCGACGAGGTGATCATGCGCGTGGTGGATGCGTTCCTCTCGTTCCCCGCGCTCCTCCTGGCCCTCATGATCGTCACCGCGCTCGGGGCCAGCACCATGCACGCGCTCCTCGCCATCGGCTTAGCCAATGCGCCCGGCATCGCCCGCATCGTGCGCAGCCAGACCCTGGCCGTGAAGCACGAGGAGTTCGTGCTGGCGGCCCGCGCGCAAGGTGACGCGCATCCTTACATCATGTTCGGCGAGATCCTGCCAAACCTCCTTCCCCCCATCGTGATCGAGGCGACGATTCGCGTGGGCTTCGCCATCCTCGCGTCGGCCAGCCTGTCCTTCCTCGGCCTCGGCGTCCAGCCGCCAACGGCCGACTGGGGATTGATGATCCGCGAGGCGCGCCAGCATATCTTTCTCTCGCCCTGGCCGCTCCTCTGTCCCGGCCTCGCTCTCGCCCTGACCATCGTGGGCTTCAACCTCTTCGGAGACGGTGTCCGCGATCGCCTGGCGGGGCGTGCGTGATGTTGCGTCGAGCGAGCGGGGCTGTTCTTCAGATCGAGCGTCTATCGGTGAGCTTCGCGACGCCGCGCGGCGAGATCCGCGCCCTCCGCGACGTCAGCTTCGACATCGCGGCCGGCGAGGTCTTCGGGGTGGCGGGCGAGTCGGGCTCGGGCAAGAGCACGCTCGCCTACGCGATCATGCGCGACCTGGCGCCCAACGCGCGGGTGGTCGGCGGCTCGATCCGCTTCGCCGGAGAGGACCTCCTCCGCCTGGCCCCGGACGCACTCCGGAGCATTCGGGGCCGGCGCATCGCCATGGTCTACCAGGACCCGAAGTCCGCCCTCAACCCGTCGATGCGCGCCGGCCAGCAGATCGCCGAGGTGCTCGAGATCCACGCGCTTGCCTCCCGGGCGGGCGCGGCGGCGCGCGCGCTCGAGCTGCTGGCGCTGGTCAACATCCCCGACCCCCCGGCCGTTGCCCGCGCCTATCCGCATCAGCTCAGCGGCGGCATGCAGCAGCGGCTAGTCATCGCCATGGCCCTCGCGGGCGACCCTGGCCTGCTCATCATGGACGAGCCGACCACGGGGCTCGACGTCAGCACACAGGCGCGGATCCTCGAGCTGGTGGCCGGCCTCAGACACGATGTCGGCGCCGCCATCCTCTACATCAGCCATGACCTCGCCGTCATCGCCCAGGTGAGCGACCGGGTGGGGATCCTCTATGCCGGCGAGCTGGTGGAGGTGGCGCCGGCCAGGCAGCTCTTCCGTCGCCCCGCGCACCCTTACGCGCGCGGCTTGCTCGACGCCCTGCCCGACATCGACCTGACGCGCGCCTTCCGGCCGATCCGCGGCCGGCTCCCGGACCTTCGTGGAGGATGCGTGCACACGCGGCCAGCCGGCGATGGCGACCGTCGGCCCGGCACACGTGGCGCGCTGCCTTCGGTGGGACACGGTGATCGCGACGCCGCCCACGCCCCGGGCGGGGCCCGGCGCCCCTCCATTACCCGAGATCGCCGCGCCGGTCGCGAGGGTCGAGAGCCTCACCAAGCATTACGAGGAGCCGGGCGTTCTCGCGCGGTGGCTGGGGCTCGCGCGTCCGCCGGTGCACGCCATCGACGACGTGACGTTCGACGTCCGTGGAGGCGAGGTGTTGGCGCTCGTGGGCGAGAGCGGCTGCGGCAAGACCACGCTCGGCCGTCTCCTGCTGAGACTGCTGCCCCCGACCTCCGGCGCCCTGAGCATCCGCCGTCGGCAGTCCGGCACGGAGATCAAAGACGACGCCGAGTTCCGCCGGGTCGTCCGAATCGTGTTTCAGAACCCCGACTCATCGCTGAACCCCACGAAGCGCGTCGCGGCCATCCTCGAGCGCCCGCTTGCCATCCAGGGCGTGCCACGCCCGGCGCGCCTGGCGAGGGTCCGCGAGCTGCTCGAGGCCGTGCGCCTCGACGTCGGCTACCTTCAGCGTTTGCCTCGCGAGCTGAGCGGAGGAGAG
>Ga0209474_10005644_pt1 | contig 10626 bp, 10 predicted proteins | sample GraSoiAngelo_145_FD_185902 | JGI IMG/M metagenome (GOLD analysis project Ga0209474, IMG submission 185902) | Grasslands soil microbial communities from the Angelo Coastal Reserve, California, USA - 14_1009_05_20cm (SPAdes) (version 2) | ecosystem: Environmental > Terrestrial > Soil > Grasslands... | reverse complement strand
GCCTCCTGCGGCGGAAGCCGCTGATCGTCGAGCTCGGCCTCAGGGGTGGAGTTGACGATTTGGCGGCGGTAGACTGGGGCATCGACACTCCGCTTGACGGACCGGAGGGCGCTGGCGAGCTTGAGGGCGACGATGTCCTCGGCCGTGAGACCGAGGTCCGAACCTTCCTGATCGCCGATATTCGCGGCTACACCCGGTTTACGGAGGAGCGCGGCGACGAGGCGGCGGCGAGGCTGGCCGGCCGATTCGCCTCGGTCACCCGGGACGCCGTCGGGACCCGCGGCGGCGCGATGGTCGAGGTGCGGGGAGACGAGGCGCTCGCCGTCTTCGGTTCCGCGCGCCAGGCCCTTCGGGCAGCCGTCGACCTTCAGGTGCGCTTCGAGGATGAGAGCCGAGCGGATCCCGATCTCCCACTCAACGTCGGTGTCGGGGTCGACTCGGGCGAGGCGGTCCGGATCGAGGGCGGCTTTCGCGGGGCTGCCCTCAACGTCGCGGCACGCCTCTGCGGGCTCGCCCATGCGGGTGAGGTGATCGCCACGGACAGCGTGGTCCATCTTGCCGGCAGGCTGGACGGGATCAGGTACGTCGATCGAGGACGCGTCCACCTGAAGGGGATTTCCGAGCCCGTTCACATCCTCGAGCTCCGCCGGGAGCTATCTCCGGTTCAGGGAGCGAGTTGGTCCTGGCGGCCGCTCGATTGGTCGAAGGCGCTCGGTTGGCGGCTAGTCCTCGGCGTCGCCTTGATCGCGGCCGCAACCGCCGGCGTCGTCGTCTTGCTCACGACCAGAGGCCCGAGCGGTAATGCCGGTACCCGTGGTAACGGAACCCGTCAGACGCAAACCAGCGGGATGTCGATGGGAAACACACAGGGGAAGTCGCTCTCACCCGCGAAGCGGCTGCAGGGGTACGCGCAGAATCGTCCCTGGAGCTGCCACGGCGTCAAGAGCAACTCGACCGGCGCGCTCGCGAGCCTTGTCTGTCGCACCGATGTTCCCAACCGCCTGCAGCTCACGCTCTTCCGCAACAAGCGGGACCTCGAGCGGGCCTACACCAAGGAGCTCGAGCGGGCGGGCATTCCAAGCAGCCACGGCGGCTGCCGCGCCGGCGCCTGGCGTGGCGAGGTGGAATGGTTCCACGGGATAGACGAGCCGGGAGGGCGGGCGTTCTGCTACCTCTCAGAGGCAAAGCAGCGCTCTTACGTCACGTGGAGTTCCGAGGCCGGCGCGAAGATCCTCGCCGTCGCCCAGCTCGACAGTCTTTTGCACCAACATCTCTTCTTCTGGTGGGCCCACATTCGCCACGACATCGTCTGACCGAGTCGCCCATCGCGAGACGCTCAGTAGTTTGCCGAACCGTTTATGCGGCTCTCCCCGTTTTGCGACGAGCTCCTAAGCGAGACGCTTTGGCTCGTATAGACGGAGGTTCCTGGTGGAAGCGGAATACGAAATGGTCGACGTCACTTCCCTCGTGCCCGATCTGGCTTCTGACCAGGGCGAGCGAGCTGTAAGCACGCGGCTGCTGACCATCCCAGATGTGGAGGCCGTCGTCGTCGATCTCGAGACGAAGGGCGTCACTGTGCACGGCCTAGACGACACCATCGCTCTCCGGGCCACTATCGAGAGCGCGGGATACCAAGCGGCCTGAACGAGGTCGAGCGCCTAAGCGGCCTCGGTCGACTCGACGCCTTCGCCCCAGGGCCGCCCGTTGCTGGCCGGCGGGGGCGATCAAGAACGCGCATGACCCAATCGTCGCGCTCCGTCGCGAACTCGGCAGCCGAGCCGATCACGTAGAGCTCGTGCTCCACGTCGCACCACACGGCCGGCGAGCGTTCAGCCCGCCGCGCGAACGGATGTAAGAGATCGTGCAAGTTATGGCTAAGCGAAAAGCCGCGATATGCGGGTCTTTTGCAGAGCCCTCTGACGGACTCGGACCGTCGACCCCCTCCTTACCATCAAACCGCAACTGTGCGCAACCGGTGGCGACGGATTCCGCTTGTTCATGCCGTTGTCCCGGCCTCCGCCGCTCGTGGCTTTGCCACCCGTTGCCCCCTCATTTTTCCAGGACCTTTCCATCCGTTACGCCCGAAGTGGCTGCGTGCGCTCGCTGATTTGAGGACAGCCAGCGCTGAAACGGCGAGCCATGTTCACGGATTGACCCTCCCTCCTTCCTCATTTCGGCTGAGTCGGGTACGTTCGCGGCATGAACGCGAATCAGGAACCGGGCTGGTTTTCTCGGCTCCGCCCGGCGGCGAAGCAGCGCCCATGAAGGCAGCGGTGATCCGCGAGGTTGGCGCCCTCGCTGAGGTGGACGACGTTGCCGAGCCGGCCGGAGAAGCAATCGAGGTGCTCGCAGCGCCGATCAACCCGATTGACCTCGCGGTTTCGCGTGGTGTCCTTGCGACCGGCCATCCTGAGTTGCCCTATGTGCCGGGGTGCGAGGCGGTCGGTCGCACTGCGGACGGCGGGATCGTTTGGATCTTCGGCGGGTCGCTGGGTAGAACGTCGAACGGCGCGATCGGGGAGCGCGCAGCGGTCGGCGACGCATATTCCGTCGAGGTGCCTGAGGGTGCGGATCCTGCGCTGGCCGCCGGTCTCGGGATCGCGGGGCTAGCTGGCTGGTTGCCGTTCGCGTGGCGAGCGCCGCTCACTGGGGGCGAGGACGTGCTCGTGCTCGGCGCTACGGGTTCAGTCGGCCTCGTTGCCGTCCAGACCGCGAAGCTCCTTGGTGCAGGTCGGGTCGTCGCGGCCGGTCGTAGTGCCGGCGGGCTCGAGCGTGCTGCGGATCTTGGTGCTGATGCAGCGGTCCGACTTGACGAGCACGGTGATCTCGTCACGGCCTTCAAGGAGGCGTTCCGCGGCGCCGGTCCGAGTTACGTCTTCGATGCACTGTGGGGCGAGCCTGGAGCAGCCGCTGTTCTGGCTGCCGCGCCGAAGGCGACGATCGTCAACCTCGGCCAGTCGGCGGGTGCGACGGCCGCTCTTTCTTCGGAGGCGGTGCGTTTCAAGAGCCTCGCGATCCTCGGCTTCTCGGTCTACGCCGTCTCGTTCGACGTGCTCGCGGAGCACTACTGCCGTCTCGTTGACCACGCCGTCGCCGGGGACATTCGGCTCGACGTGGAGCAGGTACCGCTCGACTCCGTCACCGACGCGTGGCGGCGTCAGGTCGAGGGCGCCGGGTCAAAGCTCGTCGTCCTACCGTGAGGCGAGTCAGCCGAGCGGGTCGAGATCCGCAACGTCCGGGTTCAGACGCGCCCACTGCGCGACGTGGTCGAGCATCGCTGCGCGGGCGGCGTCGGCGTCGTGTGTTTTCACCGCTTTCGTGATCTTCGCCAGCGCGGTTGGGATGGTCCGCGCATAGCGCGTGTGCGCCTTGCCGAGCGCGGGCGCCTGCCGAAGGCGCGGCTCGTGCAGTCCGAGCGAGATGCCGATGCGCAGCCGGTTCTTCGTGGCGCGCGCGAGCGCCTCGTGCCAGCGCGCGTCCGCTTCGGTGAGCGGTGTCCAATCGTCGGCGATCTGCCTCAGGAGCCGGCGCGTCTCGGTCACGAGTGCTTCGAGCGTGGTCACGTCGTCGGCGTCGGCGCGGCGCGCTGCCCACCAGGCGGTGTCGGCCTCGAACGAGAGCCGGAACTCGGCGAGTTCTTGCGCGGTCGCTCCCTGGAGGCTCACGAGCGTCGAGAGGGCGGAGGCGAGCGTCGTCTCCGACGGTCGCGCTGCGTAGGCACCTCCCGAGCGTCCGGGGCGAATCTCGAGGATCCCGAGCGCTTCGAGGGAGCGAAGCGCCTCGCGCACGGTCGGTCGGCCGACCTCGAAGCGCTCGGCCAGCTCGCGCTCGTTCGGCAGGCGCGATCCTTCGGCGATCTCGCCTGCGAGGATCGCATCGCGGATCTGGAGGAAGACGTCGTCAAGCGTCCGGAGCCGGCGGGCGGGTGCAAAGGTCACGACGGTAGCGTAGCGGTCGACTGTTTGGTATTACCATAGCGGGATGCCGACCGTGATGATCTACCAGTCCCCGCGCCCGCCCGAGCTTCGCGCTGCGGCCATCAAAGCTGTCACCGAGGCGCTGGTCGAGGCGTACGGTCTGCAGCCGGAGCAGATCCAGGTCTTCTTCCACGAGGTCCCCGACGAGCGCTGGGGGCGTGGCGGTGTGCTCGCGTCGGAGCCCAAGAGCGGATGAGCGTCGACGGCATCGCGACGATCCGCTACCTGACGACGACGTCCTTCGGCTTCGGTGCGTCGTCGTTGCTCGAGAAGGTGCTCGGCGAGCTCGGTATCGCGCGTCCGCTCGTCGTTACCGATCCCGGCGTCCGGGCGGCCGGCGTGGCCGACGGCGTCGTCGACAGAACGGGCGATGTCGGCCCGTTCACGTGGTTCGACCGCACGCCGCCGAACCCGACCGAGGAGGCGGTGCTCGAGGCGACGGAGGTGTTCCGCGCGGCCGGGTGCGACGGGATCGTCGCGATCGGTGGTGGTTCGTCGATCGATCTCGCCAAAGGTGTCGCGCTGATGGCAACACATCCGGCGCCGCTCGTGGACTACGCGGCGGTGAACGGCGGCGTCGAACGGATCACCTCCCGTGTCGTCCAGACGGTCGCGATCCCGACGACCGCCGGCACGGGGAGCGAGGTCGGGCGCGCCGCGATGATCAACGTCGAGGGGCGCAAGCTCGACTTCATGAGCCCGCACCTGTTCCCGGCGCGCGCCCTCTGCGATCCTGACCTGACGCTCGAGCTGCCGCCGTACCTCACGGCGGCGACCGGCATGGATGCCTTCACACACTGCCTTGAGACCTACCTCTCGCCGCTGGTCAACCCGCCGGCCGAGGCGATCGCGCTGGACGGCGTCGAGCGCGCTGGGCGCTGGATTGAGACCGCCACCGCGGACGGTCAGAACCGCGAGGCGCGCTGGAACATGATGATGGCGTCGACGGAAGGGGCGCTCACGTTCCAGAAGGGCCTGGGCGCGGTCCACGCGATGGCGCACCCGCTCGGCGCGCTCGACGGCCCGCCGTTGCACCACGGAACGCTGAACGCCGTGCTGCTGCCCGCCGTCCTGCGCTTCAACGAGCCGGCGGCACCGGCGAAGTTCGACCGCCTCCGGCAGCTGATCGGGGTGCAGGGCGACCTCGGCGCGTGGGTCGCCGAGCTCAACGCGCGGCTGGGATTGCCGGCAGGCCTGGCCGCGATGGGCGTGCCGGCAAGCGTGCTGCCGCGGATCGCCGCCGACGCAGAGCAGGACCCGGCGACGGAGACGAATGCGCGGCCCGTGACGCGGGCCGACTACGAGGAGCTGCTGCGCGCCTCGATGGGCTCCTAAAGCATCTTCTTCGGGACCGGCGTCTCACCGTCGAAGCGGCGCAGCGCGAACGCGTCGATCGGCCGGTCGCTGCGTCCGTCGCTGGCGAGGTCCGCGGCGATCCGGCCGATGGCCGGCCCGAGGGCGAGCCCGTGTCCGCTCAGCCCGGTGACAACGACGAGACCGTCGACGCCTGTGCTCGCGTCGACGATCGGCAGGCCGTCGGGCGACATGTCGATCACGCCCGCCCAGTAGCGGGTGACGCGCACCTCGCGCAGCCGCGGGATCATGCGAGCCGCGGCTGCCAGCGAGGCGTCCATCAGCTTCCGGTTCGCGGCGCGTTCGACGGCGTGCGCCGGAGAGCGGCCGCGCAGTCGCGACCAGTCGACGCGGAGGCGGATCGCCGTGCGGTTCGCGAGGTAGCGACCCGTCCACGTCCGGGCGTGCCGCAAGCTTGCGAGCGACAGGTAGTGGTCGACGATCGTGTTCATGCCGGCGCTCATGCTGAGCTGTCCGTTCGGACGCTGGCGCGCGCCGAAGTCGAAGCAACGCAGCGTCGGCGCGATCAGCGGCTCTACCGGCTCGGTCTCGCACTGTGACAGCGCCACCGGCATCACGGGCACGTCGACGCCGGCGGTTGCGGCTAGGCGCGCCGTCCAGATGCCGCCGGTCACGACGACCGCGGGCGCGTCGATGACGCCGCGACTTGTCTCGAGGCCTCGGACGGCGCCGCCCGAGGCGACGACCTTCAGCGCGAGCGTCGAGTAGGAGAAGCGTGCGCCGGCGACGGCGGCGCGCTTCGCGAAGAACTCCGTTGCGGCCTGCGGCAGGCACTGCGCGTCGCCGGGGCTCCACATGGCAGCGGCGAAGTCGCCGGCGGCGGCGGGAACGATCTGCCGCGCCTCGTCGGGCGTCAGCAGCCGCACGTCGGTGAGGCCGTTGGCGTGCGCCGTCGCTCGCAGCTCGGCGGCGTGCCGCACCTCGTCGTCGTTCGTGCAGAGGTAAAGGTTGCCGCCGAAGCGCAGCTCGAACTCGTCGCCGTGCTCGGCGACGCTCCGCCAGATCTCCAGCGACTCGATCGCCAGCGGCAGCTCGGCGGGCTCGCGTCCCTGAACCCGGATCGCGCCCTGGGCGCGCCCCGACTGCTCCAGACCGGGCCCTGCCTCCTTCTCGACGACGACCACGCGCGCGCCCCGGCGAGCGAGCGCCTCGGCTGCGGTGACCCCGCAGATCCCGGCGCCGACGACGACCACATCGGCTGCTTGCCGTTCGCTCATTCGCTATATGGTATTACCAAATATGCGGATCAAGAGCATCGAAGCGATTCCGCTCGCGGCCTCGTTCAAGGAGGTCTTCCGGTTCGGGATGACCGACCGGACGAGCTCGCCGAACGTGCTGGTTCGCATCGTCACCGACGAGGGGGTCGTGGGCTGGGGGGAGGCGTGCCCTGTCCAGGCGTTCACGTCCGAGACGCAAGCGTCGGTCGTCGAGGTCGTTGAGACGCGCGTTGCGACCGCGCTCGTGGGACGCGACCCGCTGCAGCGCGTCCCGCTACTCGACGCGCTCGCGCGGGTGCTCCGTTTCGCGCCGTTCACGTTCGCGGCCGTTGACACGGCGCTCCTCGACGTGACCGGCCGTCACACCGGTGTGTCCGCGTCGACGCTGCTCGGCGGCGCGTTCCGCGAGCGCATCGAGGTGCACGGGTCGGTCACCTGGGACAAGGATCCGGCGCGTGTCGTCGAGACGGCGCTCGAGCAGCGCGAGACCTATCGCTGGCTCAAGCTGTACGCCGGGCGGGACGAGGTAGATCGTGACCTCGACCGCCTGCAGGCGGTCCGGGACGCTGTCGGCCCAGACGTGCGGCTGCTCGTCGACGTCAACGGCATGTGGTCGGTCGGCGACGCGACGCGCGCGCTCGCGCGCGCCGAGGAGATCGGGCTCGAGCTCATCGAGCAGCCACTGCCAGTCGCCGCGGCGCAGTCCCAGCGCGATCTCGTCGCCCGCTGCGTAGTCGATATCGCGGCGGACGAGGCTGTCCGCTGCGTCGCCGACGCCGCGAGCGTAGCGCGCGAGCGAAGCGCGACCGTCGTGAACGTCGGCATGTCGAAGCTCGGCGGACCGACCGCAGCCCTGCAGGCGGCGCAGATCGCGGCCGGCGGCGGCCTCGGGGTGATGGTCGGGAGCGTGATCGAGCTCGGCGTCGCAACCGCCATGGGACTTCACCTCGCCGCCGCCCTGCCGGACCTCGCCTACCCGTCGTACCTGATGGGCCCCCTCAAGTACCGAGAGCAGATCACCACGGAGCCGCTCGCGGTCGTCGACGCGCAGGTCGCCGTTCCCGCCGGGCCGGGCCTCGGGATCGACGTCGACGAAGACGCCGTCCACCACCTCGACGCCCGCCGATAGGAGGAGTTGTGACCATCACCGCCGCCCGTTCGCCGTTCCGCCACGAGCCAGGGCTCGACTTCGCTGCTCCGGAAGAGGACGAGCGTTTCGAGGAGGCGCTCGCTCGCGTCCGATCGCAGCTCGGCCGCACCTATCCGCTGGTGATCGGCGGCACGGAGGTCGACCGCGGGGAGACGTTCGCGTCGTTGAATCCCGCTCGGCCGGCGGAGGTGATCGGGCACCACGCCGCGGCGACGCTCGACGACGTCGACGCGGCGATCGCTGCGGCGGGCGAGGCGTTCGCCGATTGGTCTCAGACGCACGCCGAGGAGCGCGCCGCGCTTCTGTTCGACGTCGCCGACCGCATCGTCGAGCGGCGCCGCGACTTCGCCGCGCTGCTGACGCTCGAGGTGGGGAAGATCCGCGAGGAGGCCGACGGCGAGATCGCCGAGGTCGCCGACGTGCTGCGCTGGTATGCGCAACAGATGCTCGACCTCGACCGGCCGCGGCCGCTGCTCCCGGTCGACGGCGAGCAGACGTCGCTCGTCTACGTCCCCCTCGGCGTGGGCGCGATCGTGTCACCGTGGAACTTCCCGCTGTCGCTGACGACCGGGATGATGTCCGCCGCGCTCGTCGCCGGGAACACGGTCGTCGTCAAGCCCGCAAGCGCGTCCGCGACGTCCGCTGCCTGGCTCGTCGACCTCTTCCGCGAGTGCGGGGCGCCCGCCGGCGTGATCAACCTGCTCACCGGATCCGGTGGCCTCATCGGCGACGCGCTCGTCGACCACCCGCAGACGCGATTCGTCGCCTTCACCGGCTCGAAGGACGTCGGCGTCCGCATCAACGAGCGCGCGGCGCGGCTCCAGCCGGGGCAGATCTGGATCAAGCGCGTCCAGCTCGAGCTGGGCGGGAAGAACGCGATCCTCGTCGACGAGACGGCCGCCCTCGAACGTGCAGCCGAGGCGATCGTGACGAGCGCCTTCGGCTACCAGGGGCAGAAGTGCTCGGCGTGCTCGCGCGCGATCGTCGTCGACGCCGTCCATGACGAGCTCGTCTCCCGCATCGTCGAGCGTGTGCGCCGGCTGCGGCTCGGCGATCCGGCCGAGCGCGGCACCGACCTCGGTCCGCTGGTCGACGACTCGGCCTTCCGCAAGGTCGTCGAGTACGTCGACATCGGCCGCGCGGAGAGCACGCTCGTGTTCGGCGGTGGTACGCGTGAAGGGGGCTATTACGTCGAGCCGACGATCTTCGACGACGTCAGCCCGGGCGCGCGCATCGCGCAGGAGGAGATCTTCGGGCCGGTGCTCGCGATCGTCCGCGCGCGCGACTTCGACCACGCGCTCGACGTCGCGAACGGCACGGAGTTCGGCCTGGCCGGTGCGGTCTTCACAGCTGATCGCGACCGCATCGAGCAGGCGCGACGGCGGTTCCACGTCGGCAACCTGTACGTCAACCGCAAATGCACCGGAGCGCTCACGGGCGCCCATCCGTTCGGCGGCTTCAACCTGAGCGGCACCGACTCGAAGGCCGGCGGGCCCGACTACCTCCTCTTCTTCCTTCAGGCGAAGTCGGTCGCAGTCCGAGCCGGCTGAGCGAAGCGGCTACGCCTCGATCCTCAGGTTGGTCGCGATCGACCGTCGACACGAGGGAAACGGCAGTGATCCAGCAGGGTCAGGTGTTCCAGCTGAAACGGTGCGGCCGAGACGGGCAGCCGCAGTGGGCGTATCGCTACCGGGCCGGCGGGCGCGGCTCACGGCGGGTCCAACGCGGTGGCTTCGCCACCGAGCAGGACGCGATCGACGCGCTCAACCGTGAGCTCGACCGGGTCCGCCGCGAGCAGCGGATCCCGCGAGGCCTCACCTTCTCGGAGCTCGTCGACGTTTACCTCTCCCAGCACGACGTGCAGCCGGTGACGATCGAGAAGCTGCGCTGGCTGCTCAGCAAGGCGACCGCGGTCTTCGGTGAGCGACGTATCGGCGAGCTGACCGCGCAAGAGATCGCCGAATGGCGGATGAACCTTTCGCGCGGTTACCGATTCGAGGCGACACAGGCCGTCCGACAGGTGCTCAACCGCGCCGTTGTCTGGGGAATGCTCGACCTCAACCCGGCCAAGGTCGGCGTCGACAACCCAACACCGCGCCGGAAAGAGCAGCACCCGTTCGAGTCCTGGGCAGAGCTGGAAGCAGTCGCCGCCGCGCTTGGGCCGCGGTACGGGCCGATGATTCTCTTCGCCGCCGCAACCGGGCTTCGTCCCGCCGAGTGGGTCGCGCTCGAAAAGCGCGACATCGACCGCGACGAGCGCGTCGTCTACGTTCGCCGCTCCTACACCCGCGGCGAGCTCAAGCTGCCCAAGACCGAAGGCAGTCTCCGCGCGGTGCCACTCCAGGCACGCGCGCTCGAAGCGCTCGACCGGCTACCGGGACAACGACTCGCCACTCGTCTTCCCCGGCGAACGCGGCGGCTATCTCGACATCCACCACTTCCGGCCCTACCAGTGGCGGCCAGCACAGAAAACCGCCGGCATCTCGCCGCTACGCCGGATCTACGATCTCCGACACACCTTCGCCACCTTCGCCCTCCGTGCCGGCATCTCCACCTTCGACCTCTCCCGCTACATGGGCGCCAGCCTGACCATGATCGACCGCCACTACGGCCGCCTCGCGCGCGACGGCCGCGAACATGCGATCAAGCTCCTCGACGCACTCAACGCACCCGAGTTCGAGCCGTGGACGCTGCGTGGACGTCGAACGGGCGAAACGCCGTCAGCGCGGACAACACAAAGAGCGGTAGAGCAGGCTAAACAGCGAAGCCCTCTGACGGACTCGAACCGTCGACCCCCTCCTTACCATGGAGGTGCTCTACCAACTGAGCTAAGAGGGCAGGCTCTCGATTCTAGCCTCGGCTCGGCGGAGCCGTTTCAGGGCCGATCTGATAGGAACCGGCGGGAAAT
>Ga0209474_10005642_pt1 | contig 10632 bp, 9 predicted proteins | sample GraSoiAngelo_145_FD_185902 | JGI IMG/M metagenome (GOLD analysis project Ga0209474, IMG submission 185902) | Grasslands soil microbial communities from the Angelo Coastal Reserve, California, USA - 14_1009_05_20cm (SPAdes) (version 2) | ecosystem: Environmental > Terrestrial > Soil > Grasslands ... | reverse complement strand
GATAGACCAGCGCCGCGGTGAGCACCGCAATCCCCAGCGAGATCAAGAGCAGGTTGCGGGAAAACCGGTACATCGCCTGGCGCAGCGGCAATTCGTCGATCACGGTCTCGATGAACTGGGCACCGCCGGGCGCAGGCCCGATCACCCGGATCGCCTGGTTGCCGCTCTCCAGCATCATCTCGAAGGAGCCGGTGATCGCCGACCACACCGTCATGTTCCTGATGTCGATATCGTGGTCGATCGCGGGTGGCAGGTCGGCGCTTGCGAGCAGCCGTCGTTGCTGTCCCATCTTGATGGCAACGGCACGCGCACCGATGCTGGTCAGGATCTGCCGCGACAACGAATCCGGCACCATGCCCAACGGCGCCGCGTCCAGCACCAGGGCGGCCGTGTTCGCCGCAGCCAGGCGATCATTCAACCTATTCATCCAGAAATTGGCGATCGCAGGCACGTAGATCAGGATTCCTGCAATCATCACCAGCGGAATGGTGAGCAGCAGCAACTTGCCGGACAAGCCTAGCCGGCGCGGCGCTTTCGGCCGCGGCCGTTCGCTGGTCGGCTGTGCGTCAGTCGCTGCCACGGTATCTGCGCCCCTTACGCCTTGGAGGTCAGAATGCGGTTCGCTGCGGGACCGGTCAAATTACGGATCGCTAATGTCTGCTGATTCGCGATTTAACAATGGACCGGCCATCACGCCATCCTCGCCCTGAAAAACCCCGAAAATCTCGGTATATTCGTTCCAATTACGACGTTTCGAAGAACGCCGTCGGGAACCCCTCGCAAGATTGACGGAAACGGGTCGCTCCCGTATAAGCCGCGCCAATTGTCCGCGATGGCCCGGTTTGACCGGTGGCGGCTCATTGGGGCCGGAAACGGCCCTGTTTTGGGCCGGCCAGCATCACCGGACGCCCTCTCAATTCGAAGCACTCTCAATTCAACGGCAAATTGCCCGGTCAGCGGAGAACTACCCGTGAAGCGGACTTATCAACCCAGCAAACTGGTGCGCAAGCGCCGTCACGGCTTCCGCGCCCGCCTGGCGACCGCCGGCGGCCGCAAGGTTCTCGCCGCGCGCCGCGCGCGGGGCCGCAAACGTCTGAGCGCCTGAGCCGGGCGTTCCGGAGATCAATCATGGACCGGCTAAGGCAGCGGGCGGACTTCCTCGCCGTTGCCAATGGCGCGCGGGTCAACAGCGCCGCCTTTGTCGTGCAGAGCCGCCGCCGTGAGGATTTGGGCCCGATCCGGATCGGCTTCACCGTTACCCGGAAGAACGGCACCGCCACCGAGCGCAACCGCATCCGGCGCCGGCTTCGCGAATTGGTGAAACGGCTCGACGTCATATCAATGCGACCGCACCATGATTATGTGTTAGTCGCCCGCCGGGCGGCACTGGACCGCGACTTCGCGGCCATGCTCGACGACCTCCGTTCGGCGCTGCACCGGCTCGAACGGCAAGGACCGGGCAGCACAGAAACGGCGCGGCGAAAGCCCAAGAAACCGGATCGAATGACGAGACCCTTACGATGATCGAAAATCGCAATACCATCCTCGCCATCGTTCTGTCCGGCGTCGTGCTGCTTGCCTGGCAATATTTCTACAACGTGCCGCAAATGGAACGGCAGCGCGCGCAGAGCCAGACCCAGGTAGAACTCACCAAGCAGCCGCCTGCGAACACCACGACGCCCGCGAACGCGCCGCAGACCAATGCTCCTAATGCCCCACCCGCGCCCTCCAATGCGCCGGCAGCAACGCCTGCGGCCGCCGCGGCGCCCGTCGTCAACCGCGAGACCGCGATTGCGGGGACGCCGCGCGTCAAGATCGAGACCCCAAGCTTGCAAGGAAGCATCTCGCTGAAGGGCGCGCGTATCGATGACCTGTCGCTGGTGAAGTTCCGCGACACCGTCGATCCAACCTCGCCGGCGATCGTGCTGTACTCGCCATCGAACACCGCAGCGCCTTATTACGCCGAGTTCGGCTGGGTGCCGGCCACCGGCTCGACGGTGCGGATCCCGGATCAGAACACGATGTGGGAGCAGGAAGGCTCCGGCAACCTGACGCCGTCGACGCCGGTTAAATTGAAATATGACAACGGCGAGGGCCTCACCTTCCACCGCACCATTTCGATCGACGAGCGCTACCTCTTCACCGTCAAGGACGAGGTCAGCAATGTCGGCAACGCGCCGGTCACGCTTTATCCATTCGCGCTGATCTCGCGCCACGGCACCCCGCAGGTGTCGGGCTATTACATTCTGCACGAAGGCCTGATCGGCTATCTCGGCGATCAGGGCTTGCAGGAATACGCCTACAAGAAGATCGACGACGCCAAGACGGTGAGCTTCAAGGTCACCGACGGCTGGCTCGGCATCACCGACAAATACTGGGCCTCGGCGCTGCTTCCCGATACCAACGCGCAGTTGCAGGCGCGCTACTCGTCCAATCTCGTCGGCACAGTGCGAACCTACCAGACCGACTACCTGGAGGACGCGCAAACCATTCCGATCGGCGGAACCGGCAGCGCCAATGCGCGGCTGTTTGCTGGCGCCAAGGAAGCCAGTGTGGTCGGCATCAATTTCCCGATCGGCGGGCTCAGCGGGTACAACGGGCAGCTTTCGCTCAACCATTTCGATCTGTTGATCGACTGGGGCTGGTTCTATTTCATCACCAAGCCGATGTTCCTGGCGCTCGACTTCTTCTATCACCTGGTCGGCAATTTCGGCATCTCGATCCTGCTGGTGACGGTGATCGTGAAACTGCTGTTCTTCCCGCTCGCCAACAAGTCGTACGCGTCGATGGCGAAAATGAAATCGGTGCAGCCGCAACTCGCCGCGCTGAAGGAACGCTATCCCGACGACAAGGTGAAGCAGCAGCAGGAGATGATGGAGATCTACAAGAAGGAGAAGATCAACCCGATCGCCGGTTGTCTTCCCGTCGCGTTGCAGATTCCGGTGTTCTTCTCGCTCTACAAGGTGCTGTTCGTCACCATCGAAATGCGCCACGCGCCGTTCTACGGCTGGATCAAGGACCTCTCGGCGCCCGATCCGACCAACCTGTTCACATTGTTCGGGCTGTTGCATTTCGACCCAACGCAACTGCCGCTGTTTGGACATTACCTCGCGCTCGGCGTCTGGCCGATCATCATGGGCATCACGATGTGGTTCCAGATGAAGCTCAATCCAACGCCGCCGGACCCGACGCAGAAGATGATCTTCGACTGGATGCCGCTGATTTTCACCTTCATGCTGGCCGGCTTCCCGGCCGGGCTTGTGATCTACTGGGCCTGGAACAATACGCTATCGGTGATGCAGCAGAGCTTCATCATGCGCCGCAACGGCGTGAAAGTTGAGCTGTTCGACAACCTGAAGGCTACTTTTATCCCGAAGAAGGCCGAATCGAAGACCTAGCAAGCTTGTCGGACGCAACAGTCTCCAAATCGTCATGCCCGGCCTCGTGCCGGGCATCCACGTCTTGGAACTTGCCGAAAATCAAGACGTGGATGGCCGGATAAGCCCGGCCATGACGAGCTATGAAAGCCTGCGCAATGACCGCCGCCATCGACGCTGACGTGATCGAGCAGGGGCGAAAGTTGTTCGCCGGCGATTGGCAATTCTTCTGGGCTTCGCCTTCAATTGAAACGCTGCCGCCGATGGCGGGCATCGAGGTTGCGTTCGCCGGCCGCTCCAATGTCGGCAAATCGAGCCTCATCAATGCGCTGACCGGCCGCAACAATCTGGCGCGGACCTCGCACACGCCCGGCCGCACCCAGGAACTGATCTTCTTCGAGGGCCCCGACAGGACGCGCCTGCGGCTCGTCGACATGCCCGGCTACGGCTACGCCTCGGCACCAAAGAGCAAGGTCGCGTCGTGGACTGAACTGATCCACATGTTCCTGGCTGGGCGCGCCAGCCTGGCGCGGGTGTATGTGCTGATCGATGCCCGCCACGGCTTCAAGGACGCCGATCTCGACGTGCTGAGGACGCTCGACAAATCGGCGGTGAGCTATCAGGTCATCCTCACCAAGGCCGATCAGGTGAAGCCTGCGGAGTTGGAGGCGCAAATCACTGCGACCACCGCAGCACTGGCAAAACATCCCGCCGCGTTTCCAGACGTGCTGGCGACGTCCTCGCGTTCGGGCGCCGGGATGCCGGAGTTGCGCGCAGCGATGGTGCGCCTGCTTCGAGAGCGCGGCTGATGCGCTCCTTCCGCATCCTGATCGGGCTGGCCGCCATCATGGGTGCCGACGGCGTCATCCTGGCTGCGCTATCGGCGCATCAGGCCGACGCGGCGCGGCTGGCGGCGGCCTCCTCGATGCTGCTGTTTCATGCGACCGCCGTGCTCGCGAGCGCTGCCCTGGCCGAGCGCGGCATGGTTCACATCCGGATCGGTATCGCGGCCAGCTTCGGGTTCGTGGTGGCTTCCGCGCTGTTTGCCGGCGATTTGACGTTGCGGCAATTTGCCGGTCACAGCCTTTTTTCGATGGCTGCGCCGACCGGCGGCACGCTTTTGATCGCAAGCTGGTTATTGCTGGCGGTCGGGGCAGCCTGGCCGAAGCGGGGCTAGGTGGCGCAGACTCTTCCTTCCTTCTCCCGTTGTGGAGAAGGTGGCGCGGACTCAGTCCGCGACGGATGAGGGGTCTCTATCCGTGGAGGCAACCCCTCACCCGCCTTCGATGCTTCGCATCTCACGCACCCTCTCCCACAAGGCGAGGGGAAAAAACAAGCGGCACTTTGCGCCGTGGCCGCCAATCAGATAGAACCCGGGCCGAGTTTTTGACAACAGAGAGCGCTTCATGACCGACGCGTCCCATATCAGCCCGCTCGATCAAGCCCGCATCCTGTCCGAAGCGCTGCCGCATATGCAGCAATATGACGAGGAGACCATCGTCATTAAATATGGCGGCCATGCCATGGGCGCGGAGAACACCGCGAAAGCATTCGCGCGCGACATCGTGCTGCTCGAGCAGACCGCGATCAATCCGGTCGTGGTACATGGCGGCGGACCGCAGATTGCAACCATGCTCAAGCGCCTCGGCATCCAGTCTGAATTTGCCGCCGGCCTGCGCATCACCGATGCCGCCACCATCGAGATCGTCGAGATGGTGCTCGCTGGTTCGGTCAACAAGCAGCTGGTCGGCTACATCAATGAAGCCGGCGGCAAGGCGGTCGGCCTCAGCGGCAAGGACGGCAACATGGTGAGGGCGTCGAGGACGACGCGCACCATGGTCGACCCGGATTCGAATATCGAAAAAGCCATCGATCTGGGTTTCGTCGGCGATCCCGAAAACGTCGACCTGACGCTGCTCAATCAATTGATCGGCTATGAGCTGATCCCGGTGCTGGCGCCGCTCGCGACATCACTGGATGGCCAGACGCTCAACATCAACGCCGACACGTTTGCCGGTGCGGTGGCCGGCGCGCTGAAAGCCAAGCGACTGCTGCTTTTGACCGATGTCCCCGGCGTGCTCGACAAATCCAAGAAGCTTATTCCGGAATTGTCGATCAAGGACGCGCGCAAGCTGATTGCCGAGGGCACCATTTCGGGCGGCATGATCCCGAAAGTGGAAACCTGCATCTACGCACTTGAGCAGGGCGTGCAGGGCGTCGTCATCATCGACGGCAAGACCCAGCACGCCGTGCTGCTCGAATTGTTCACCAACCAGGGCACCGGCACGCTGATCCACAAGTGATGAGCAAAGCGGCGACGCGAAAAAAGGCCGTCACGACCGGAATCGTTCCGGCCATCCGCGCCTTGCTTTCGCGCCGCAGAAAGGAAGACGTGGATGGCCGGGCCTTCGCCGCGCCGAAGGGGCTTCGGCCCCGCAGGCGGGTCAAGCCCCGCCATGACGAGCCGAAACCGAGACAACCTCGCTCCCGTTTGACCCGCCTCCTCATGGCGCTTCCTGCGGCGGTGCTTTCGTTCCTTGCTTCTTCGGCGCCGGCATTTGCGGATCTCAAGCTCTGCAACCGCATGAGCTATGTGGTCGAGGCCGCGATCGGCATCGATGACAAAGCTGCGACCGCGACACGCGGCTGGTTCCGGATCGATCCCGCCGCCTGCCGCGTGGTGATGCAGGGCACGCTGGCGGCCGACCGCATTCTGCTGCACGCACGCGCGCTCGGGGTCTATGGCGCCTCGCCGATCCCGCAGAACGGCAGCGACACGCTGTGCGTCGCGCCAGACAATTTCGTGATCGCAGCCGCCCGGCAGTGCCGCTCCGGGCAGACGCCTGTACCCTTTACCCAGATCACCCCGACGCGATCCGACGACGGCAACCTCGTGGCGTACCTGGCCGAAGACTCGGAATATGACGACGAGCAGGCGAGGCTCGCCGGCATCCAGCGGCTGCTCGTGATCGCGGGCTATGACGCAGCGCCAATCGACGGCGTCGACGGGCCAAAGACGCAAGCAGCGTTGGCGGCATTCCTGAAAAGCCGCGCCTTGACGGTGGATATCGTGCAGTCGCCGAATTTCTTCGCCGCCATGATCGATGCGGTGCAGTCGCCGTCGTCGACGGGGCTCACCTGGTGCAACGACACGCGGCACAAGATCATGGCCGCGGTCGCGACCGATGACGGCAAGACGGTGGTCAGCCGCGGCTGGTATCGCATCGATCCGGGCAAATGCCTGCATCCCGACGTCACCGGCCAGCCCAAACAGATCTTCAGCTTCGCCGAGGCGGTCGATGCCGACAACCGCACCATCAGGCTCAAGGACAAGCCGCTGAACTGGGGCGGCGCCACCCAGCTCTGCACGCGCGAGAGCAAATTCGAAACCAACGAGCAGGGCGACTGCACCAGCCGCGGCTTTGCCACCACCGGCTTTGCCGCCGTCGACATGTCCGGCGGCGGCAATACCCTGCGCTTTGCGATGCCGTGATGAGAAGCCAACTTCGCTTATACATTTTTCGTTGTCATCACCCGCGAAAGCGGGTGATCCAGTACACCGCTCCGTCTGTGAGTCTCTCAATCGCCTCGGCGTACTGGATGCCCGCCTGCGCGGGCATGACGGCAGGTGCGATACGATGAACGCCCCCCGCGCCTTCGACCATATCGACACCTGGGTGTTCGATCTCGACAACACGCTCTATCCGTATCACGTCAATCTGTGGCAGCAGGTCGACAAGCGAATTGGCGAGTTTGTCGGCGCCTGGCTGAAAATATCGCCGGAGGAAGCGCGCCGGATTCAAAAGGACTATTACCGCCGCTACGGCACCACCATGCGCGGCATGATGACCGAGCACGGCGTGCGCGCCGACGACTACCTCGCCTACGTGCACCAGATCGATCACTCGCCGTTAGAACCGAATCCGGCGATGGGGACGGCGATCGCGAAATTGCCCGGGCGCAAGCTGATCCTGACCAACGGCTCGACCGATCATGCCGACAAGGTGTTGGCGCGGCTCGGCCTGGCCGGGCATTTCGAAGCGGTGTTCGATATCATCGCGGCTGAACTCGAGCCGAAGCCGGCGTCGCAGACCTACCGGCGATTCCTCACCCTCCACGAAGTCGATCCCGCGAAGTCGGCGATGTTCGAGGATCTCGCGCGCAACCTCGTCATCCCGCATCAGCTCGGCATGATCACCGTGCTGGTGGTGCCCGACGGCACTCGAAAGGTCGTGCGCGAGGACTGGGAGCTGGAAGGCCGCGGCGCCTCCCATGTCGATCACGTCACCGATGATCTGACCGGGTTTTTGCAGGGACTTGCGTGCTAGAACTCGATGCCGCCAAATATTCAGTCGCCATGCCCGGACTTGATCCGGGCATCCATCACGCGTCAAATCAGTCTTGCGAAGGTGATGGATTGCCGGGTCAGGCCCGGCAATGACGAGGGGAGTGGACGTTGGACCAGCCTTGACTCTCCCTCCCCAAATCCCGACAAAGCCTCCCGCCCCGCGCAACAAATCTCCTCAGGGAAATCATGATGTCCGTTTCAGCCCTCGAATCCACCGTCAACAACGCATTTGAAGCGCGCGACGGCATCTCGACCGCGACCAGGGGCGAGGTCCGCGATGCCGTGGATCGCGCGCTTGAGCTGCTCGACAAGGGCGAGGCCCGCGTCGCCGAACGCGAGGCTGATGGCAGGTGGAAGGTCCATCAATGGCTGAAGAAGGCGGTGCTGCTGTCGTTTCGCCTTAACGACATGAGCGCCATTCCCGGCGGCCCCGGCAAGGCCGCGTGGTGGGACAAGGTGCCCTCGAAGTTCGAGGGCTGGGGTGAGAATCGTTTTCGCGACGCCGGGTTTCGCGCCGTTCCCGGCGCGATTGTGCTCCGCTCGGCCTTTATCGCCAAGAACGTCGTGTTGATGCCATCCTTTGTCAATCTCGGCGCCTATGTCGATGAGGCGACCATGATCGACACCTGGTCCACGGTCGGCTCCTGCGCACAGATCGGCAAGCGCGTGCACATTTCCGGCGGCGTCGGCATCGGCGGCGTGCTGGAGCCGCTGCAGGCCGAGCCCGTGATCGTCGAGGACGATTGCTTCATCGGCGCGCGCTCGGAAGTCGCCGAAGGCGTGATCGTGCGCAAGGGCGCCGTGCTGGCGATGGGCGTGTTTTTGGGCGCCTCCACCAAGATCGTCGATCGTGACACCGGCGAAACCTTCATCGGCGAAGTGCCGGAATATGCCGTGGTGGTGCCCGGCACTCTGCCGGCTCGGCCGCTGAAGAACGGCCAGCCCGGCCCCTCCACCGCCTGCGCCGTAATCGTCAAGCGCGTCGACGAGCGCACCCGCGCCAAGACCAGCATTAACGAATTGTTGCGGGATTAGGCGCGGTGCTGGCCCATCGCCGGGCGAGCATGGTAAGCGGGGGCATGACTGATGCCCTCTCCATTGCCCGCGATCTGGTCCGCTGTCCTTCGGTAACTCCGGCCGATGCCGGCGCGCTCGGCGTGCTTGAAAACATCCTTAACAGCGCCGGCTTCGAGGTACATCGCGTCACCTTCGGCGAACCCGGCACCTCCGATATCGACAATCTCTACGCCCGCATCGGGACGGAAGCTCCGCATCTCACCTTCGCCGGTCACACCGACGTGGTGCCGCCAGGTGACGAGAGCGCCTGGAGCCATGGTCCTTTCTCGGGCGAGGTGAAGGACGGCTTTCTCTATGGCCGGGGCGCCGTCGACATGAAGGGCGGCATCGCCTGCAGCGTTGCTGCGGTGGTGCAATATCTCGCCGACCATGGCGGCAAGCCGCGAGCGGACGGCAAGGGTTCGATCTCGTTCATGATCACCGGCGACGAGGAGGACATCTCCGTCAACGGCACAATAAAACTGCTGCAATGGGTGGCGGCGCGCGGCGAGATGTTCGACCATTGCGTGCTCGGCGAGCCCTCCAATGTCGAAGTGCTCGGCGATTGCATCAAGGTTGGTCGCCGTGGCTCCCAGTCAGGCACGCTTTACGTCGATGGCATCCAAGGCCACGTCGCCTACCCGCATCGCGCCGCTAACCCAGTACCGGATATTTCACGATTGATCGTAGCGCTGAGCGACGAGCTGCTCGATCACGGCAGCACTCAGTTCCAGGCCTCCAACCTTGAATTCACCTCCGTCGACGTCGGCAACGCTGCCTCCAACGTGATCCCCGGGCAGGCGCGCGCGAAATTCAACATCCGTTTCAACGATCATCACACGCAAGCGACGCTGCGCGAACTTGTCGAGGCCCGGCTTCAGAAAGCGGCGGGCAACCGCATCAAGGCGCGGATCGTGTGGGAGCCGTCGAACGCCAACGTGTTCGTGACCAAGCCCGGCCCCTTCACCGATCTCGCGGTCGCCGCGATCGAAGAGGTCACCGGCCGCAAGCCCGAGCTGTCGACGTCTGGCGGCACCTCGGATGCACGCTTTATCGCGAGCTATTGCCCGGTGATCGAGTTCGGCCTTGTCGGCCAGACCATGCACCAGATCGACGAGCGCACGCCGGTGTCGGATTTGGAGAAGCTGACAAGGATTTATCGCGGCGTGCTGGACCGGTATTTCGCGTGAGCTGTTCGTGCTCCGCTGTCATTCAATAATCGACTTTCACCAAATACAGCCCTTGCGGCGGCGCGACGGGGCCGCAAGCGGCGCGGTTGCGCGCGGCCAAGGCGGCGGCGAGATCATCGGCGCTCCAGCGACCCTCGCCGACCCACACCAGCGAGCCCACCATTGAGCGCACCTGGCTGTGCAGGAACGAGCGCGCCGAGGTCAGGATGCTGACCGCGTCACCGCGCCGTACGACATCGAGCTGATCGAGCGTCTTCTCCGGCGACTTCGCCTGGCATTCGGTGTCACGGAAGGTGGTGAAATCGTGCTTACCAAGCAACCGCTGCGCCGCCTGATGCATCGCGTCGGTATCGAGCCGCCGCGGCACCCGCCAAGTGCGGTCGATGTCGAGGGCAAGATTGGCGCGGGTGTTGGTGATGCGATATAAATAATGCCGCTTGATCGCGGAAAACCGTGCCTCGAAATTATCGGGCACGACCTCGGCTGCGAGCACGCCGATCGGATGCGGCCGCAAATGCGCGTTGAGCCCGTCGCGCAGACGCCCCGGCACAAAGTGCTTGGCAATATCGCAATGGGCGACTTGCGCCAGCGCATGCACGCCGGCGTCGGTACGGCCAGCGCCGTTGACACGAACGTCTTCGCCGCAAATCGCTTTGACGGC
>Ga0209474_10005635_pt1 | contig 10635 bp, 13 predicted proteins | sample GraSoiAngelo_145_FD_185902 | JGI IMG/M metagenome (GOLD analysis project Ga0209474, IMG submission 185902) | Grasslands soil microbial communities from the Angelo Coastal Reserve, California, USA - 14_1009_05_20cm (SPAdes) (version 2) | ecosystem: Environmental > Terrestrial > Soil > Grasslands... | reverse complement strand
GCGGCCGCGGTCTCGGTCTCGCTTCAGCCGACGAGCGGCTCTCCAGTCTCCACCAGCGTCTTCAGTCCGCTGAGGACGAGCATCCAGCCTCCGGCGACGCTCTCGGCCGTCTTCGGCGCGCCCTCGAGCCGGTCATGGACGAGGGTGAGCAGGCAGTAGCCGCCGTCCTGGGGCTCGATCTCCCACGTGACCCGGCTCGTCTCCTCCTCGGCCAGCTCGGGGTCGTACAAGCCCTGCCATTCGTGGACAAGCCGCCGCGGCGCGTCCTCCTCGAGGATCGCGGAGTCGCCCCAGAGCTCTCCGTTTGGACCGTACGCCCGGCGCCTTCCGTCCGACATCTCGACCCTGGATGCGAAGAAGTACCTCGTCGTGAACTCGGACTTGGTGATCGCATCCCAGATCGCCTCCGGCGTCGCGCGAATGAACAGCCGGTAGACCTGTGTCGTCTGTGCCGTCATGGTCGTCATCCTGTCTCCTCCAGCGTCTTCTTGAGATCTACGAGCGCCGATACCGTGCGCTCCCTGTACTTGTCGATCCACCGGTCGTGGATCAGCCGGATCGGCACCGGGTTGAGGTGGTGGAGCTTCTCCCGGCCCTGCCGGCGGGTGACGACGAGCCCTGCCTCCTCGAGGACGCGCAGGTGCTTCATCACGCCGAAGCGGGTCATCTCGAGCTCCGACTCGAGCTCCGTGAGCGTGCGGCCGTCGCGCTCGAAGAGCCGGTCGAGCAGGTGCCGCCGGGTCGGATCGGCGAGCGCCTTGAAGACCTGGTCGTCGTCCACGCCCGTGATCTTACGTGACCAAAAGGTCACATGTCAAGCGACTGACTACAAGCCCTCCGCCGCCGCGATCAGCTCGTCGATGTCGGGAAGCTCGCCCGGCTCGTATGCCCAGGCGCCGCGGACGACCCCCTCCGCGTCGACGAGAAACGCGCTGCGCCGGGAGACGTCACGCATCCCGTTGTGCTCGAAGCCCACGCCGAAGCCGTGCGTTGCCTCGGCGTTCCAGTCGGAGAGGAGCGGGAAGTCGAGGTCGAGCGCCTGCATCCACGCGACGTGCGTGTACGGCGAGTCGCGCGAGATCGCGAACGGCTGCACTCCCGTCTCCTGCAGCTCCGCTCTCCTGTCACGCAGGAGCTCGAGCTCGCTCGTTCAGGTCGAGGACCAGTCGAAGAGGTAGAAGAGGAGCAGCAGCGGGCGGTCATGGAGGAGGTCGCCGATGCTCGCGCGCTCGCGCGGCGTGGTCCATACGACCGCCTCGAGCGGTGCCCTGTCTCCGGCCCCCAGCATCGCAGGATCCTACGCGGCTGCGGGCTCCGGCTCGGCCGCAACCTCCGTCGCCTCGGCGATCTCCCGTGCGACCTCGACGATGTCCCGGTTCGCGTTGAATACGTGGAGCTGCCGGTCGGCGCCGTTGCCGCGGCGGAGGATCTCCTCGACGCCGGCCAGCTCGTTCTCCGAGCCCAGGTCGCGTGCGTGCGGGCGCAGCGTCTCGAGGGTCCGGCGCACCAGCGCCGCCACCGGCAGCCGGTTGCGGCGGCCCGAGTGTAGGTCCATCACCGGCGCCGAGAGCCCGTAGCGCGCTGCGAGCCACTTGTTCTCGGTCGTGAGGATGCGGTGGAAGGACGGGATCACCTCGCCGCGCTCGACGAGCTCGGCGTAGTGCTTGACGAGCGCCTGGCAGTAGGCGGTGATCGCGATCACGTCCTCGAGCCGCGTCACGGCGTCGCAGATCCGTATCTCGACCGTGCCGAGGCGCGGGTGCAGGCGGATGTCCCACCAGATGTGCGTGTAGTCCTGGATGCAACCAGTCCTCTCGAGCTGGTTCACGACCTGTGCGTAGTCGGCGTAGTCGCGGAAGCGCGGGGGAGGGCCGGAGCGCGGGAATGCGGCGAAGATCATGTGGCGCGAGGAACGGAGCCCGGTCGGCTCGCCCCGCCAGAACGGCGAGCTCGCCGAGAGCGCGACGAGGTCCGTCAGGTGGGTGATCAGCGCGTTCACGACCTGGATCGCCTTCTCCGGGTCGTCGACGGCGACGTGGACGTGCAACCCGAAGATCAGCTCGCGCCGCGCGATGTACTGCATCTGGTCGACCATCGCCCGGTAGCGGTCCTTGGCGGTGATCCGCTGCCGCTCGAAGAGGGAGAACGGATGCGTGCCGGCCGAGCCGACGCGCAGCCCCTTCTCGCGCGCGACGTCCGTTACGTAGCGGCGGATGCGGAGGAGCTGCTGCCGTACGCCCGCGGGCGTGTGGCAGACGGGAGTGGCCACCTCCAGCACCGATTGCATCAGCTCGGAGTTGATGCGCGGCTCGAGCTCGTGGCCCGCGACCGCGGCGAGCACCGTGTCGATGTGCTGGACGAGGTCGAAGGTCTCGTCGTCGAGGAGCATGTATTCCTCCTCGACGCCGAGCGTGTACGGGTCGCTCACGCCGAACGCATGGTCCAGCACGCTGCCGCCCGGCGGGAACTGCGAGCCCTTGCCCGTGATCGAAGGCGGGATCAGAGAGTCCGTCATGCCGTGACGATATCCCCGTTGTTTGCAGGAAGAAAGCGTCGGCCGAGCACGACGAGCGGGATTCCGATCACGACGGACGAAACGATCTTGCCCACGAGCTGGCCGTCGAAGAAGTGCAGCCCGGACGAGCCGAAGGCGAGCACGAGGAAGATGGCGCTGTCGATCGGGGCGCTCGCCCCCGTCGAGAGGATGACCCGCAGGCCGTCGTGGACGCGTCCGCGCAGCGGCGCGCCGACCAGGTTGTCCACGGTCTCGGAGGCGAGGAAGGCGGCGAGGCTGGCGCCGACGATGCGCCAGGTCGAACCGACTGCGCGGTCGAACTCCTGCCCCGGAAATGCCGGGTGCGAGTGAACGACGAGCGCGATATAGCCGGCGAAGAGCGCCGACCCGACGAAGCCGAGCCCGATCAGGAGCTGGGCGTTGAGCGCCCCGTCGCGGCGGCTCGCGCCCGTGTGGTGCGCGAGCTGGACGAGAGCGAGCGCGACGCCGATCGAGTAGACGCCGCCGGGCGCCTCGAGGTGCGTGAACGGGAGGCGGACGATCTTGTTCGCGCCCACCTGCGCCGAGAGGACGACGGCGACGTACAGCCCCGCGAGAACGGAAAGTCTCACTCGGGCAGAATCGCGTCCGCCTCGATCTCGACCTTCCAGGCCGGATCGAGCATTCCGGCGATGACGAGCATCGCCGACGCAGGACGGTGCGCGCCGAACACCTCACCGTGCGCACGCCCGACTGCCTCCCAGTCGGCAGGGTCGACGATGTAGACGCGGGTGCGGACGACGTGCTCGGGGCCTGCGCCCAACTCGCGGAGCGCGTCGGCGATGATCGCAAGGCAGCGCTTCGCCTGTTCGTACGGATCCTCCGACTCGATACCCATGGGCGCGGTTCCCGCTACGTAGACGTGACGCCCGTCGCGTACGGCGCGGGAGTAGCCGACCGTGTCGGCGAAAGGCGAGACCGCAGGAACGGTGGCGCGGGCCACCTTCCTAGTATCCCGCGCTGTGGACGCGCTGCGGGCGATCGACGGCTGGAACGCGGGGGTGGCCGCCGCCGGGGTCGCAGGGCCAGGCGCTGTCGTCGCGACGCACGGTGCGCAAAACGCCGAGCTGCCGTGGGCCTCGGTCACGAAGCTCCTCACGGGTCTCGCGCTGCTCGTAGCGCTCGAGGAGGGCACGGTCGACCTGGACGAGGCGGCGGGACCGCCCGGTTCCACCCTGCGTCACCTACTCGCCCACGCTTCCGGCTTGCCCGTCGACGGCGACCAGCCGCTCACGGGGCCCGGCCGCCGCCGCATCTACTCGAACACCGGCATCGAGCTCGCCGCCCGTCTCCTCGAGGAGCGGGCGGAGATGCCGTTCGCCGACTACTTCGTCCACTCAGTGGTGCGGCCGCTCGGCCTCACTGGCCGCCTCGCCGGCTCGCCCGCTCACGGCTATCGCGGGCCGCTCGCCGATCTCCTCTCGCTGGGGCGCGAGCTCCTCGAGCCGACGCTTGTTGCGCCCGAGACGCTCACCGAGGCGGCGACCGTCCAGTTCCCCGGCCTCTCGGGCGTCCTGCCGGGCCTCGGCCGGATGGAGCCCAACGACTGGGGCCTCACGTTCGAGCTGCGCGATGCGAAGTCACCGCACTGGACCGGCCGCCGCAACTCGGAGCGCACCTTCGGCCACTTCGGCGCGAGCGGCACGTTCCTGTGGGTCGACCCCGATGCTGGCTTCGCGTGCGCCCTCCTCACGGAGCGGCGTTTCGGTGACTGGGCGAAGGAGGCCTGGCCCGCTTTCGGCGACGCCGTGCTCGCCGAGCTCGGCGCGTGACCCGCGCTATCCGTCGTCGGCGAAGAGCGGCCGTACGAGCTCGTCGAACGCCGCCCGGTCGCAGCTCGCGACGACGGCGGGAGTCATCGCGGACACCGTCGCCGTTCGCGGAACCGACATCGCGGGGGCGACCTCGCCGAAGTAGTCGCCCGGACGGAGGAGGCTGCGCGCTCCGAGGTCGTGCTGGCTGACGGCGAGCACGCCGGCGAGGAGGACGTAGAAGCGGTCGTCGGGCTCGCCTTCGCGCACGAGCACGGTGCCCGGGGCGACTTCCTCGCGCTCCATGCGTCGCGCGAGCCGGGCGAGGATCTCACCCGGGAGCCCGGCGAGCAGCTCGACCCGTGCGAGCTCATGCTGTGTAGCGGAGGCGCGCGGCATCGCTACTCATTTTCCGGGTTAGGTCCGGCCGTCCGCGAAGTTGAGCCGAACGGCCCATAGCCAATGCCCTGCTTCGTGTCGATCATGCGCCTGAATGAGCGAGCGTGGCTTCCACTGCATCGAGGACGACATCGCCGAGACGTGGCTCGAGGATTGGGCCGGCGCGGGTCTCGGCGAGCTCGAGGCGTATCTCGCAAAGCATGCGGACTTTCTGCGGTTTGTCGAGGGGCGCGAAGCTCCTCAGCTGTCGGAGTAGCTCGCAGGTTCGGTGAGGGCGCGGGGAGCGCGGCGAATGCCGCAAGCTCCGCCGCGCTTTCCTAACTTTCGAAGCCGAGCTGGCGCTCGAGCATGCCTTTGGGCATCGCGCCCACGGCCGAGGCCTTCGGCGCGCCGCCCTCGAAGAGCATCATGTTCGGGATCGACTGGATCCCGTAGCGCATCGCGAGATCCTGGTTCTCGTCGATGTTCACCTTGACGAGCTTGAGGTTGTGCTCGTCGGCGATGCGCTCGAGCACAGGCGCGACCGCGTGACACGGTCCGCACCACTCGGCCCAGAAGTCGACGAGCACGGGCTCGTCCGCCTGCAGGACCTCGGTCTCGAAGGTGGTGTCGGTGACGTCAGTTGCCATCGTTTCCTTTCGGTGTCGCTTCGGTGGGGACCTGTACCCAGGCACCCAGTAGTGCGTAACGCCTCGGCCTAGACTTGCCTTCCCGATGCCGGAGCCAATCTTCCAGCCTCTGCCGGACAAACCCGACCATCCCGGGCTCGAGCGGGCCATGCTCACGCGCTGGGAGGAGGAGGAGACGTTCGCCAAGCTGCGTGAGCAGAACCGCGGCGGCCCGAGCTTCTCGTTCATGGACGGGCCGATGACGGCTAACAATCCCGCCGGCGTCCACCACGGGCACGGGCGGACGCTCAAGGACGTCTTCCACCGCTACCAGGCGCTCCGCGGCCACGAGCTCCGCTACCAGAACGGCTTCGACTCGCAGGGTCTCTGGGTGGAGGTCGAGGTCGAGAAAGAGCTCGGGCTCAACTCGAAGCGGGAGATCGAGGAGTACGGGCTCGCCGCCTTCGCACGCAAGTGCCGCGAGCGCGTCGCTCGCTTCGCCGAGATTCAGACGGAGCAGTTCCGCCGGCTTGGCCAGTGGATGGACTGGGACAACGACTACTTCACCTTCGCCGACACGAACATCGAGTACATCTGGGGCTTCCTCCAGGAGGTTCACGCACGCGGCTGGTTGTACAAGGGGCACCGCGCCACGCAGTGGTGTCCACGCTGCGGCACCTCGCTCTCGAAGCACGAGCAAGCCGGCGAGGAGAACTACGAGGAGCTCGAGCATCCGTCGCTCTTCGTGCGCTTCCCCTTGCGCGGCCGGGCGGGCGAGTCGCTCGTCGTCTGGACGACGACGCCGTGGACGTTGCCGGCGAACGTCGCAGCCGCGGTGAAGCCCGACGCCGAGTACGGGCGCAACGACGCGGGTGAGTGGGTCGCGACCGAGCGCTATCCCGAGGAGCACTTCGGGGAGAAGGTGCGCGGCTCGGACCTCGTCGGGCTCGAGTACGAAGGCCCGTTCGACCACTTTCCGGCACAGGAGGGCGTCGTCCACCGCGTGATCCCGTGGGACGAGGTTTCGCTCGACGAGGGCACCGGCATCGTCCACATCGCCCCGGGTGCGGGCGCGGAGGACTTCGAGCTCTCACGCGTCCATGATCTGCCTGTGCTCGCGCCGATCGACGAGTCAGGGCGGATGCTGCCCGGCTACGGCGGGCTGGAGGGCAAGACGACGGAGGAGGTCGTCGACCCCGTGATCGAGTCGCTGCGCGAGCGCGACCTGCTCGTCGAGGCGACCTCGATCGTTCACCGGTACCCGGTCTGCTGGCGCTGCCGGACGCCGCTCGTCTTCCGAGTCGTCGACGACTGGTTCATCTCCGCAGACGAGATCCGGCAGCCGATGCTCGAGGGCAACGCGACGGTCGAGTGGACGCCGCCCCAGTACAAGAAGCGGATGGACGACTGGCTCCGCAACATGGGCGACTGGAACATCTCCCGCCGCCGCTACTTCGGCCTGCCGCTTCCGTTCTACGAGTGCGATTGCGGACAACTGAACGTGATCGGGTCGCGCGCGGAGCTCGAGGAGCGCGCCGTCTCGGGGCTCGAGCAGCTCGAGGAGCTGCACCGGCCGTGGATCGACGCAGTCCGCATCCGGTGCGAGAGCTGCGACGCCGAGGTCGAGCGCATCCCTGAGGTCGGCGACGCCTGGCTCGACGCTGGCATCGTTCACTTCTCGACGCTTGGCTGGCACAACCCGGAGTGGATCCCCGGCGGCTATGCGACCGGCGCGTCGGTGGGCCTCTCCGGCGCCGATCTCCCCGACCATGCCTACTGGGAGAAGTGGTTCCCGGCCGACTGGGTCTCGGAGATGCGGGAGCAGATCCGGCTTTGGTTCTACTCCCAGTGCTTCATGGCGATCACGCTCGCCGGCGAGCAGCCGTACAAGCGCGTCCTGACGTACGAGAAGGTCTACGACGAGAACGGTCGCGAGATGCACAAGTCGTGGGGGAATGCGATCGAGCTCGACGACGCCCTCGAGCGGATGGGCGCCGACGTGATGCGCTGGCTCTACTGCAGCCAGCCGCCGAGCCAGCCGCTTCGCTTCGGCTACGGCATGGCGGAGGAGGTAAAGCGGCGCTTCCTCACCTTCTGGAACTCCGTCAAGTTCCTCGTCGACTACGCGAACGTGCAGGGCTTCCGGCCCGCGTGGTCCGAGCTGGGGCCGGCCGACCTTTCGGCGCCGCTCGACCGCTGGCTCGCGGAGCGGACGCACGCCTTCGTCGTCGCGGCCGAGACGGGCTACGCGGGCTATGAGACCGTGGCGGTGATGCGCGAGTTCGAGGCGTACGTCGACGACCTCTCGAACTGGTACATCCGCCGCTCGCGCCGCCGCTTCTGGGGGGACGACGAGGCGGCGCTGCGGACGCTCTGGTACGCGCTCGTGCAGTCCTTGCGCGTTCTCGCGCCGATCCTCCCCTTCGTGACCGACCATCTGTGGCGGACGCTCGTCCCCGACGGGCCGGAGTCGGTGCATCTCGCCGGCTGGCCGGAAGTGGCCGAGCCGGATCGGACGCTGCTCGGAGAGATCGCAGCGGTGCGGCGCGTCGTCGAGCTCGGCAGGCAGGCGCGCTCGACGTCGGGCATCAAGCTGCGGCAGCCGCTGCGTCGGCTCGTCGTAGAGGGCGCGGACGTCGACGGCCATCTCGAGGAGGTTGCGGACGAGTTGCGCGTGAAGGACGTCGAGCTCGGCGCCGTCGAGGCTGTCGAGCTGCGCGTGAAGGCGAACCTGCCGGTGCTCGGCCCGAAGCTGGGCAAGGAGCTGGGAACCGTGCGTCAGGCGCTCGCGGCGGGCGAGTTCGAGGAGTTGCCCGGCGGCCGCTTCCGGGTGGTGGGCCGCGAGCTAGAGCCGGAAGAGGTGCTCGTCGAGCGAGGCGGCCGCGAGGGCTGGGCGGTCGCGTCCGGTGACGGTGTGACCGTCGCGCTCGACCTCGGCCTCGATGACGAGCTCCTGCTCGAGGGCGAGGCATACGAGCTGATCCATCGCGTCAACTCGCTCCGCAAGGATGAGGGCTTCGAGCTGACGGACCGCATCGTCCTCACGGTGTCCGAGGCGCAACGCGAGCTCGTCGGCCGGCACGGAGACTGGATCGCGCGCGAGGTGCTCGCGACCGAGATCCGCGTCTCGGGCGACGAGCTGAAACTCGAGAAGAGCTAGGCAACGGCGCGTTCGGCGCGCCGCAGCTCGACGGGGAGCTTGAAGCTCACATCCTCGTGCACGGGCGCCTGCTCGCAGACCTCGGCGCCCCGAGCGGCAAACCACGCGCAGACCTCCGCCACGAGCCGCTCCGGGGCGGACGCGCCGGACGTGAGGCCCACGGACTCGCACCCGTCGAGCCAGCTCTCGTCGATGCCGCGCACGTCGTCGACGAGATGGGCCGGAGTCCCGTCGGCACGGGCGACGTCGACGAGACGCAGCGAGTTCGAGGAGTTGGGAGAGCCGACGACGAGCAGGAGGTCGACCATGCCCAGCAGCTCCTTCACCGCCCACTGCCGGTTGGAGGTCGCGTAGCAGATGTCCTCGCGCGCAGGACCCTCGATGCGGGGGAAGCGGCGGCGCAGCACCGAGACGATCTCGTTCGTCTCATCGACCGAGAGCGTCGTCTGGGTGACGTACGCGAGGGGGCGCTCCCCCGGGAGCGACACGCGCTCCGCGTCCTCCGTCGATTCGACGAGGATGATCGCCTCCGGCGCCTCTCCCAGGGTTCCCTCGACCTCCTCGTGTCCTGCGTGTCCGATAAGGACGACGGTGTAGCCGGCCTCGGCGTAGCGGCGCGCCTGCGCATGCACCTTGGTGACGAGCGGGCAGGTGGCGTCGATCGTGGTCAGGGCCCGCTCCCCGGCCTCGCGGCGCACGGCCGGCGCGATCCCGTGGGCGGAGAAGACGACGGTCGCTCCCTCCGGCACGTCCGCGATCGCGTCGACGAAGACGGCGCCGCGCGCGCGCAGGTCGTCGACGACGTGGGAGTTGTGGACGATCTGCTTGCGGACGTAGACCGGGCGTCCGTAGAGCGCAAGGGCCCTCTCGACGGTCTCGACCGCCCGTTCGACCCCTGCGCAGTAGCCTCGCGGAGAGGCGAGGAGAAGGCGCGTCACCACTGCGGGCCACGATAGCCGGGGCGCGTTAACGGGTCGTGAGAACAAATGCACGAGGCGATCTTTCCCGCGTACAAAGATGGGCCGGACGGCCCATTGTCCGCCTCGCAAACGGTCTCTACGCTCCTTGGCACTGGGCGATGCGAACCGCGGCGTCTATGACGTCTTGCGGGGAGCAATCGGGAGAGCCCGCCGCACCGACCCCCCGAGCGGCGGGCTTTTCCACGTCCGGCCTCGGTTTTCTGGCCCGGAGTTGGCGGCCTCCGTACAATCTCACCGCCCAGTGAGGACCCCAGACGAGGTTTCGACCGTTCGCGCGCTCGGCCGCGCTGCGGCCGCAGTACTGCTCCTGCCTGCGATTCTCGGCCGGGGCGGAGCGCGCCAGGGCCGCCGTGGGTCGACCGCGCGCGAGTTCGAGAGCGTCAGCCGCGTCGCCGACGAGCTGGCGCGGAGCAGGGACGTCGAGGGCGTCGCACGGACGCTGCTGGACGAGCTCGCCGCGCTCTTCGACGTCGGCTTCGTCGCCCTCACTTTCGTCTCCGACGACGCGCGCGAGGCGTCGGGCTATCTCGCGCGATCACTCGGCGAGGACGTCGACTGGTGGCGCGAGCTGCGCCTCGACCTCGAGCGCGAGCCGTCAGGGATCGCGAGCGCCGTCTTCGAGGCAACGGCGTTCACCGTCTATGACACGACGACCTCCGGTGTCGTCAGCCGCCGCCTGGTAGACGCGGTGGGAGCGAAGAGCGCCGCCTTCGTCCCGTTGCTCGTGCAGGAGCGCGTGACGGCCGTGATCTCGGTCGCGACCCTCGACGAGCCGCGGGTCTTCTCGACCGAGGATCTCGCGGTGATGCAGACGCTCGCTTCGGAGGCGGCCGTCGCGCTCGAGCAGCTGCGGACGAGCCTCGCGCTCGAGGAGGCGTTGCTGCGCGAGCGGCTGCTCGCCTCGATCGCCCGCCGCCTGCGGAGCGAGCTCGATCTCCCGGCTGCGCTCGCCGGCGCGGCAGAGTCAACTGCGCGCGCTCTCGACGCCTCACGTTGCCTCGTCCGGATCGGGGAGCTTCCGGATCAGTCGCACGTCGGTGCCGAGTGGCACGAGGCGGGGCTCGAGCCCTTCGGAGAGGAGACGCCTGAGCTCGAGCTCCTCGAACGCGCCGCCGAGGAGCAGCTGCCCGTCGTAGAGACGGCGGACGGGATGACTGTGGTTGCGGCCCCGGTTCTGGTGTTC
>Ga0209474_10005634_pt1 | contig 10636 bp, 6 predicted proteins | sample GraSoiAngelo_145_FD_185902 | JGI IMG/M metagenome (GOLD analysis project Ga0209474, IMG submission 185902) | Grasslands soil microbial communities from the Angelo Coastal Reserve, California, USA - 14_1009_05_20cm (SPAdes) (version 2) | ecosystem: Environmental > Terrestrial > Soil > Grasslands ... | reverse complement strand
GCGCCCGGGGCCGCGGTCGCCGGCGGATCGCTCACCGCGGTGACGGCGAGATCCGCCGTGGGCAGGCTCACCTGGATCGTCCCGACGGACGCGCGGCAGTTGTTGGTCTCGTTGCTCTCGTTGACGGCGCCGAGGTCGTCGGCGCAGGCGAGCAGGGAGTACCGCCCGGCGGACGTGCCGGTGGGGATCGTGACGGTGACCGTGTCGGTGGAGAAGGCGCCGGGGCCGAGCGCGGGAACGGCGCGGGAGCCACCGAGCAGCACGTCGTTCGCGTCGCGCACGGTATCGAGCGAGAGGTAGTAACGCGTGGTGGAGGCGCCGGCGGCGACGACGCCGATGTTCCGGGTGATATCGGTGGCGCGGAAGGTCCCGCCGACCAGGCCGGTGGCCGACGGATCGTCCAGGCCGGTGACCGCGAGGTCGGCGGTGGCCGGCGTCACCTGGACCGTGCTCGCGGAGGCGCCGCAGTTGTTCGTCTCGTTGGTCTCCGGCACCTGGGCCGTGTCATCCGCGCAGGCGAGGACGAAGTACGTGCCGACCGGCGTCGTGGCCGGGATCGTGACCGTGACGGTGCCGGCGGAGGAGGCGCCGGCTACCAGCGCGGGGACGGCGCGGGCGCCCGTCAGCAGGATGTCGCCGGCGTCGCGCAGCGTGTTGGACGAGAGGTAGTAGCGGGTCGAGGACGCTGGAGCGCTCCCGGTCGCGCCGACGTTCTGCGTGGTGTCGGTGACGGCGAAGCTGGCGCTGGCGGCCACCGTGGCCGGCGGGGCGCTCACCGCAGTGACGATCAGGTCGGCCGTCGGCGGCCCCACGACGATCGTGCCGCTGGCGGCCCGGCAGTTGTTGGCCTCGTTGGCCTCGACGATCTGGCTCAGGTCGTCGGCGCAGGCGAGCAGGAAGTACGTGCCGAACGGGGTCGTGGTCGGGATGGTCGCCGGCGCCGAGCCGCTGGACGGCACGCCGGCGCCGAGGGCGCCCATGCCGCGCGCGCCGACGACGAGGTCGTGGGCGCTGCGGACGGTATCGAGCGACAGCACGTAGCGCGTGGTGGAGGCGCCGACGGTGATGGGGCCGACGTTCTGCGTCGTGTCGGTGACGGTGAACGACGCGCCGGGCACGGCGGCGCCCGGTGGATCGCTCACGGCGGTGACGGCGAGGTCTGCCGTCGGCAGGCTGACCTGGATCGTGCCGACGGACGCGCGGCAGTTGTTGGTCTCGTTGCTCTCGGCGATGACGCCGAGGTCGTCGGCGCACGCGAGAAGGAAATACCTCCCGGCCGGCGTGCCGGTGAGGATCGTGACGGTGACCGTGTCGGTCGAGAGGGCACCCGGAGCGAGCGCGGGAATCGCGCGGCTGCCGCCGAGCAGGATGTCGCTCGCGTCGCGGACCGTGTCGACCGAGAGGTAATAGCGCGTGGTCGAGGCGCCGGCGGCGACCACGCCGATGTTCTTGGTGATGTCGGTGGCGCGGAAGGTGCCGCCGACCAGGCCGGTGGCCGACGGATCGTCCAGGCCGGTCACGGCGAGATCAGCCGCCGCCGGCGTGACCTGCACCGTCGTGCTCGACGCGCGGCAGTTGTTGGTCTCGTCGGTCTCGGGGACCTGGCTGGTGTCGTCCGCGCAGGCGAGGAGGAAGTACGAGCCGACGGGCAGGCTGGCCGGGATCGTGACGGTCACGGGGCCGGACGACGAGGCGCCGGCCGCGAGGGCCGGGACGGCACGCGCGCCGGTGAGCAGGGTGTCGCCGGCGTCGCGCAGCGTGTTCGTCGACAGGTAGTACCGGGTCGAGGTGGCTGGAGCCGTGCCGCTGACGCCCGCGTTCTGCGTGGTGTCAGTGACGGTGAAGCTGGCGCTGGCGGCCGCCGTGGCCGGCGGGTTGCTGAGCGCGGTGACGACCAGATCCGCCGTCGGCGGCGCGACGACGACCGTGCCGGCGGCCACGGGACAGTTGTTGGCCTCGTTGGCCTCGACGATCTGGCTCAGGTCGTCGGCGCAGGCGAGCAGGAAGTACGTGGCGAACGGCGTCCCGGTCGGAATCGTGGCCGGAGCACTGCCCGTGGAGGGCACCCCGGCGCCGAGGGCGCCGATGCCACGGGCGCCGATGACGATGTCGTCGGCGCTGCGGACCGTATCGAGCGACAGGACGTAGCGCGTGGTGGAGGCGCCGACGGTGATGGGGCCGACGTTCTGCGTCGTGTCGGTGACGGTGAACGACGCGCCGGGCACGGCGGCGCCCGGTGGATCGCTGACGGCGGTGACGGCGACATCCGCGGTGGGCACGCTGACCTGAATCCTGCCGGCCGACGCCCGGCAGTTGTTCGTCTCGTTGCTCTCGGGCACCACGCCGAGGTCGTCGGCGCAGGCGAGCAGGAAGTAGGCGCCGGCGGGTGTGCCAGTGGGGATGGTGACCGTGACGGTGTCGGTGGAGAAGGCGTTGGGGGCGAGCGCGGAAACCGCGCGACTGCCACCGAGCAGGATGTCGGCCGCGTCCTTGACCGTGTCGAGCGACAGGTAGTACCGCGTGGCGGACGCCCCGGCCGTGACGACGCCGACGTTCTTGGTGATGTCGGTGGCGCGGAACGTCCCGCCGACCAGCCCGGTGGCCGACGGATCGTCGAGCCCGGTCACCGCGAGATCGGCGGCTGCCGGCGTGACCTGCACGGTCGCCGCGGAGGCGCGGCAGTTGTTGGTCTCGTTGGTCTCGGGTACCTGATTGGTGTCATCGGCGCAGGCGAGGAGGAAGTACGGGCCGACGGGCACGCTGGCCGGGATCGTGACGGTGACGGTGCCGGACGACGAGGCGCCGGCGGCCAGGGTCGGGACGGCGCGGGCCCCGGTGAGCAGGAAGTCGCCGACGTCGCGCAGCGCGTCCGTCGAGAGGTAATAGCGGGTGGACGTCGCCGGAGCGCTGCCGGTGACGCCCGCGTTCTGCGTCGTGTCGGTCACGCTGAAGCTGAAGCTGGCGGCCATCGTGGCCGGCGGGTTGCTCAGCGCCGTGACCACCAGATCCGCGGTGGCCGGCGCCACGCTGACGGTGCCGGCGGCGACGCGACAGTTGTTGGCCTCGTTGGCCTCCAGGATCTGGTGTCCATCGTCCGCGCAGGCGAGCAGGAAGTAGACCGCCGTCGGCGTCCCGAGCGGGATCGTGACCGGCGCGCTCCCCGTCGACGGCACGCCGGGCCCCAGGGCGCCCATGCCGCGGCTGCCGATGACGATGTCGTCGGGACTGCGCACGGTATCGAGGGAGAGGACATAGCCGGTGGCCGAGGCGCCGACGACCGTGGGTCCCACGTTCTGGGTGGTGTCGGTCACGACGAACGACGAGCCGGGGACGGCCGCGGCCGGCGGATCGCTCACGGCGGTCGCCGCGAGGTCCGCCGTGGGTAGGCTGAGCTGCGCCGTGTGGACCGAGGCGCGGCAGTTGTTGGCCTCGTTGGTCTCGGGCACCACTCCGAGGTCGTCGGCGCAGGCCAGCAGGAAGTAGGTGCCGGTGGGCGTGCCGGTCGGGATGGTCACGGTCACGGTGGCGGTATCCGACGCCCCGGCGGCCAGGGCGGGAATCGCGCGACTGCCGCCCAGCAGGACGTCGGTGCCGTCCTTCACCGTATCGAGCGAGAAATAGTACCGCGTGGTGGAGGCGGGGGCGCTGACGGTGCCGGCGTTCTGGGTGATGTCGGTGACGCGGAAGGTGCCGCCGACCAGCGCGGTCGCCGGCGGATCGTCCACGGAGGTCACGACGAGGTCGGGCGGCGGCGGACTCACCTGGACCGTGGAGGACCCCGCGAGGCAGTTGTTGGTCTCGTCACTCTCGACGATCACGGCCGTGTCGTCGGCGCAGGCCAGCAGATGGTACGTCGCCGGCGGCGTCGTGGCCGGGATGGTGAGGACCACGCTGCCGCTGGAGGCCGTCCCCGCGGCGAGGGCGGGAACGGCGCGCGCGCCGCTGAGCAGGACGTCGCCGGCGTTCTTCGCCGTGTCGACGGACAGGTAGTAGCGCGTCCTCGTGACGGGAGCATCGGCGGAGCCCACGTTCGCGGTGGTGTCCGTCGCGGTGAAGACGTCGCCGGTGAAGGCGGCGGCCGGCGGATTCGACACGACCGTGACCGTCAGATCGACCGGCGTCGGCGTGCCGGCGATCTGAAGCTGCGCGACGAACGTGCCCCAGTCGGCCGTGGCGGTGGAGCGCACGTACTCGCCGTACACCCACACGCTCGAGGGATCGCTCGGGTCCACCGCCGCGCCCTGGAAGTCGCCCCAGCGCCCCGAGGGATCGGTCTGGGCGCCGCCGCCGGGCCGGATCTCCGTCGACGGCTGGAGCGTCCCGAGGGCATCGTCGACCAGCCGGCCCGTGATGCGGACCCCGGGGAACGCGGTCGTCGACGAGGCGCTGAAGACGACGTGCAGGTTGCCGGCCGAGTCCGGACGAAGCGCCGGGTAGTAGTAGTGGCCGCCGAGCGTTCCATAGGTGATGTCCTGCACCACGCTGCCGGCCACCGTGTCGAGCTCGATCAGGCGGAGGCACGCGCGCGCCGCGGTGTCGCCGGGCGGTGTGCATGCCTCGTTGCCGCCGAGCCACAGCGAACCGTTCTGCCAGGCGGCCGTGATGACGCGCTCGTCGTTGGTCTCGATCAGCACGGACGAGCCGGCTTGCTCCGCCCCCGGCGCGGCCGACCACGCGTTGATCGGCAGCGACGCCCGGCTGACGCCCACCGGCGACACGCCCGGCTCGCCGGTGATGGTGAGGAGCGTGAGGGTCGCATCCCCGCTGCCGGTGTGGGAGACGACGAACGCGTCGGTCCCGGCGCTCAGGTTCTGCACCGGCTGGGCGGTGTTGAGCGTGGGATCCGGCGCGATGCGCGTCGACCGCAGCGGTGCACAGCTCGTGAGGTCGGCCTTGTTGACGACGTAGTAGCCCGCTCCGATGAACACCTCGACGGTGAGCGGGAACTGGAATCCGTTGTAGGAGACGACGACCTTGTCGTCGCTGACCCCGATCTGCGGAAAGTCCTGCAGGAAGGTCTCCGACGTGGGGTTGCCGAGCTTGTAGACGCAGAAATTGCCGGTCGGGTCGCTCGTCTGCGAGACGGCGAGCATGATCGAGGAGTCGGAGAAGAACGGCGAGAAGTCGACGAACTCCAGATAGGTCGCGAACCAGCGGCCGCTGGCCGCGTCGTAGATCACCTTGGGGTCGGACTCGCTGTAGAGGAAGTCCAGCGCGAAGAACGAGTTGAGGTCGAACGTCGTCGCCGCCCCGCCCGTCTTGTCGCTGGTCCGCCCCACGATGTTGACGATCTGGAAGACGTGATCGGGTCCGACGCCGAGGTTGTTGTCGGGGGGCAGGATGCCGAGCGGGGTGCCATAGATCGCGTCGTTATCGACGTTGGCGAGGCCCTCGAACTGGCCGACGACCGTTCCCGGCAGCGGTCCCGGGGTGCCGGGCGGCGGCGGCGTGTCGATGGCGATGCGCCCGTGCGGCCGCGGGTGGATCCGGCCGCTCCGCATCAGCTCCTTGAACAGGCGCACCGCGTCGCCGTTCGGCATCAGCAGCGGCTTGCGTGGACCCCCGCTGCGGTGCGCGTCGACGGCCGGCGCCGGCAGGGTCTTGGGCCGCGTCACTGCATGCAGCGGCACCGTGTCGACGTCGGTCACCAGCGACGGGGGCGCCGGCTTCGTGAGCCCGAGGCTCGTGGAGGACAGGACGACGAGCGAGGTGACGAGGCCAGCGACGATCCGCATGCGTTCCTCCTGCCAGGGGAGGGCAACGCCGCGCCCAGTGCGCGATTCCCGAGCGGCGAACGGACAGGCCTAACTATAGTAGCCGAAGCGGCGGCTGCTCGGGGAGTCTTTGCCGGGTCAGTCCGCGGGATCGGAAACGAAGAGCACGCCCTGGCGCCATTCGCTCACGAACGAGCGGCGATGCAGCGGACACAGGCCGTGGCGATCGATCGCGGCGAGATGCTCGGCCGTCGCGTAGCCCTTGTGCTTCGCGAAGCCGTAGTCGGGAAACTGGACGTCGACCTCGCGCATCAGCCGGTCGCGCGTCACCTTCGCCACGATCGACGCGGCCGCCACGCTGGCGCAGCGGGCATCGCCATCGACGAGATTGCGCTGCGGGCACGGACACGCGCGCAGCGCGACGAAGTCGGTGATGATCAGGTCCGGCACGACGGCCAGCGCGGCCAGCGCCTGGCCCATCGCCACCCGCGTCGCCTCCAGGATGTTGATGCGATCGATGGTGAGGTGGTCGACGATGCCCACGCCCACGGCCACGGCGCGCTCGTGGATGACGGCGAACAGCTCCTCGCGGCGCTCGGGCGGGAGCACCTTGCTGTCGGCGACCCCGCGGATCCGGCGGTCCGGCGCGATGACGACGGCAGCCGCCACGACCGGCCCCGCCAGCGGCCCCCGGCCGGCCTCGTCGACGCCGGCGATACGGCTGAGGCCTGTCTTCCAGGCCTTCGCTTCGTACCGGTACGGCGCCGCGGTCAGCACGCGGAAAGCGGCGGCTACTCTTCTTCGGAGGTGGCGGTGGTGGCGGGCACGACGCCGGCGCGCTTCTCCTTGAGCCGCGCCGCCTTGCCGGCGAGGTCGCGCAGGTAGTAGAGCTTCGAGCGGCGGACGCGGCCCCGCCGCACGACGTCCACGCGCTCGATGCGCGGCGAGTGCAGCGGAAACGTGCGCTCGACGCCGACGCCGTAGGAAATGCGGCGCACGGTGAACGAGGCCCGCGCGCCCTCGCCACGGCGGCGGATGACGGTGCCCTCGAACACCTGGGTCCGCTCCTTCTCACCCTCGATGACCTTCACGTGCACGCGCACCTGGTCGCCGGGCGCGAAGCCCTGACGGTCCTTCTTGAGGTGCGTGGCCTCGACCAGTCGAATGGCGTCCATGGCCCTTCCTTCTCCTTGTCCTCTCAGGGAGCCGCGTCGCTCGACGGCGTCTCCCCGCGTTCGAATCGCTCGATCCAGCGCCGGTCACCGGCGTCCAGCTCGGCCTGCGCCAGCAGGTCCGGCCGCCGCTTCCACGTGAGCCACAGCGCCTGCGCCCGGCGCCACCGCGCGATGCGCGCGTGATCGCCCGAGAGCAACACGTCCGGCACCCGCGCGCCGCGGAACTCCTCGGGGCGCGTGTACTGCGGCGGCTCCAGCAGCCCGCTCGCGAACGACTCGCGCTCGGCGGCGCCCTCGGCGCCCAGCGCCCCCGGCAGCAGCCGCGTCACCGCATCCGCCACCACCAGGGCCGGCAGCTCGCCGCCGGTCAGCACGTAGTCGCCGATCGAGATCACGTCGTCGGCCAGCCCGGCCGTCACGCGCTCGTCGACGCCCTCGTACCGCCCGGCCAGGAGGACCACGTGCGACTCGCGCGCCAGCTCGGCCGCGACCTGCTGTGTGAAGCGCCGTCCGCGGGGATCCGTCAGCACCACTCGCGCCGCCGGCGTCCGCAGCGCCTCGACCGCCGCGAACAGGGGCTCGGGCTTCAGCACCATCCCCCCGCCGCCGCCGAACTGGTAGTCGTCGGTGACGCGGTGCCGGCCCTCCGCGTAGTCTCGGAGATTGACCACCCGGATGTCAACGAGCCCGCGGGCGCGCGCGCGTCCGAGGATCGACGCCGAGACGACCGGCTCCACCATGCCCGGGAACAGCGTCACGATGTCCATGCGCATGGGCAACGGCCGCTAGAGCTCCAGCAGTCCCTCCGGCGGGCGGATCACCACCCGGCGCGCGCCCAGGTCGACCTCGCGCACGATCTCCGGCACCGCCGGGATCAGATGCTCGCGCCCCTCGCTGCGCACGACCCACAGGTCGTGGGCGGGCGAGGGCTCCACGCCGCTGAGCTCGCCGACCGCGTGCCCGTCCTCGGTCTCGACACGGCAGCCCACGAGCTGCCACGGGTACACGTGGCCGGGCGGCGGCGGCAGGGCCTGCGACCGCGGCAGCGCCACCAGCCGCCCGCTCAGGGTGCGCGCCGCCTCCGGCGAGTCGCAGCCGACCAGGGAGAGGAGCACGACGTCGCCCTGGTGCCGGACCTCGCGGATCCGCCGCACGACACGGGCGTCGCTGGGCGGATCCCACAGCACGCACTCGCGCAGGTCGTCGAACCGCTCCGGGCGGTCGGTCTGCGGCGTCACCCGCAGCGCGCCGCGCAGGCCATGCGGGCGCGTCACCTCGCCGATGACGACGAGGTCGTCAGCCACTGCCGGTCAGGCGCCGGCCTTGGCGGCCACCGCGATCAGCTTCTTCACGGTGTTCGAGGGCTGCGCGCCCTTGCTGATCCAGGCCTCCGCCCGGGCGCGGTCGATCTTCACCGTCGGCGGCTGGGTCACCGGATTGTAGTGGCCGATCACCTCGATGAACCGGCCGTCGCGCGGCGAGCGCGAGTCGGTCACCACCACGCGGTAGCGCGGCCGCTTGTTCGAGCCCTCACGTCGGAGTCGAATCGTCACTGACACGTCGTCACCCCCTCAGGGTCGGGAAGCCCGGCAGGTTCTTCAGCTTGCCGAGCTTGCCCTCCATGCTCTTGAACTGCTTCATCATCTTCTTGAGCTGCGCGTACTGCTTCAGCAGGCGGTTCACGTCCTGCACGCTGGTGCCGCTGCCGCGCGCGATGCGCTGGCGGCGGGAACCGTTGATGACTTCCGGGTTGCGCCGCTCCCCCGGCGTCATCGACGAGATGATCGCGTCGAAGCGGCCGAGGTCGGCCTGCTCGGCGCTGAACTCCTCGGGCGCGCCCTTGAGCATCTTGCCGAACGGCAGCATCCCCATGATCTGGTCGAGCGGCCCCATCTGGCGGAGCTGATGCAGCTGCAGGCGGAAGTCATCCAGCGAGAAGGTGTCCTCGCGGAGCTTCCGCACCATCTCCTGCGCCTGTTCCTGATCGACGACCTGCTGGGCCTTCTCGACGAGCGAGAGGACGTCGCCCATGCCGAGGATGCGGGAGGCGAGGCGATCGGGATGGAACGGCTCCAGCGCATCCGTCTTCTCGCCCACGCCCACGAACGCGATCGGCCGGCCGGTCACGTGGCGGACCGACAGCGCGGCGCCGCCACGGGAGTCGCCGTCCATCTTGGTCAGGATCACGGCATCGATGCCGACGGCCTGGTTGAAGCGCTCGGCCACTGTCACGGCGTCCTGGCCGGTCATGGCGTCGACGACGAGGAGAACGTGGTGCGGCGCCACGTCGCGCTTGATCGCCTTCAGCTCGTCTAGCATCGTCTCGTCGATGTGCAGGCGGCCGGCGGTGTCCAGGATGAGCGGGGTGAGGCCGCGGGCGGCCGCCTCGTCACGGGCCGTGCGACAGATCTCGAGCGGGGTCTGGCCGGCGCCGCCGACGACGGGGATCGAGAGCTGGCTGCCGAGCGTCCGCAGCTGATCCTGGGCGGCCGGCCGGTAGGTGTCGGCGGCGGCGAGGATCGGGTGCTGGCCCTGCTTGCCGTACATCCGCGCCAGCTTGGCCGCGGTCGTCGTCTTGCCGGAGCCTTGCAGGCCGATCAGCATGATCACCGTCGGCGGATGCGGCGCCCACGCCAGCCGATGCCCGCTGCCTCCGAGCAGCTCCACCAGCTCGTCGTGGACGACCTTCACGACCTGCTGGGCCGGGGTGAGCGACTTGAGGACGTCCTGGCCGATCGCCTTCTCGCGCACGCGCTCGACGAAGCCGCGCACGACCTTGAAGTTGACGTCGGCCTCCAGCAGGGCCACGCGGATCTCGCGCAGCGCCTCCTGGATGTTGTCCTCGGTGAGTCGACCGTGGCCGCCCAGGCGGTCGAAGATCGACTGCAGTCTCGTGCTCAGAGAGTCGAACATGGAAAGACGCAGTCTACGGAACTATGCGGAACATTTCAACTCATGGCCGTCTGAGCGACGGCGAAGGGCGAGGCGAGCCCGGATCAGGCGCCGGGGACGATCAGCGACGACGGAGAACGCGCACGCGAACCGGCTCCCACTGCAGGAGCAGCAGCACGAAACCGAAGGGCAGCAGCAGCGTTCCCATCGCGAGCCAGAAATCGAACTCCCGCCAGCAGGTTTTCCAGTCCCACTTCCGAAATCCGATCGCTCTCAGGAATCTCAACGCTCGGTCCTCCTGCCCCTGTCTCAGGGCAATCCGAATGCCAAACCAGACGGTCAGCAGAATCAAGCGCTTGCTGGCACGCCCGGACGGCGCGTGGTTACTCCCTGAGCGGCTCTGCTGGCGGGTTCCTCACCAGGGGTCGGGCGGGCACTGCGCACGTTGACACCCGGGGACCGCGCCGCAGGCCCCCGGCGACGCGCAAGGCCCGATCATGATTCCGGTCATCGACGTCGTGGGCGATCTCCTCGACGGACGCCCGGCGGCGTCGATGTCAACCGGCTCTCGCGGGTCAGGATGCAGGTCGGCGCTCGTCGCGAATGAACGGCTGGTAAAGCCGTTCCCACAATACGAGAAGCTTTTCCCCGTCAAGACACCGAGCGACGCCGTCCGGCCGCGGCCGCACGGCCGCACGGGGCCCTTACAGCAGCTCGACGACGTCGCCGACCACGGTCGTGCCGCCCGTGAGCACCGCGCTGTCGAGCGCCATGCGACCGCCGAAGTCGTCCACGATGCGCTGGAGCACGCCGAGGTCCTGGGCCTGCGTGTCGGGATCGTAGGTCGTCATGACG
>Ga0209474_10005633_pt1 | contig 10639 bp, 10 predicted proteins | sample GraSoiAngelo_145_FD_185902 | JGI IMG/M metagenome (GOLD analysis project Ga0209474, IMG submission 185902) | Grasslands soil microbial communities from the Angelo Coastal Reserve, California, USA - 14_1009_05_20cm (SPAdes) (version 2) | ecosystem: Environmental > Terrestrial > Soil > Grasslands... | reverse complement strand
CGCGAAGCTCGTGCGAAGCGAGATGGAAGACTACGCCCGGGTACTTAAGGCCGCGGGCGTCAAGCCGCAGTAGCGAGGCGCTTAAGCGGCACGCCCGTCAGGCGTTGCAGCTCTTCGAAGGCGAGCCCGGCCACCATGTCGACGACGTGAAGGCCGTCGGCCTTCACATCGATCACGGCGAGATCGGTGTAGATGCGATTCACGCAGCGCGCGCCGGTCAGCGGATAGGTGCAACGCTCGACGATCTTGCTTTCGCCCTTCTTCGTCAGGTGCTCCATCATGACGAGCACTTTCTTCGCACCCATGGCGAGGTCCATCGCGCCGCCGACGGCGGGAATCGCGTCGGCGCCGCCGGTGTGCCAGTTGGCGAGATCGCCCGCCACCGAAACCTGGAACGCGCCGAGTACGGCAAAGTCGAGGTGCCGGCCGCGGATCATGGCGAATGAATCGGCGTGGTGAAAATACGCCCCGCCCGCGAGGAGCGTCGCGGGCTCCTTGCCGGCGTTGATGAGATCCTCGTCTTCCTGACCGGCAGCGGGCTTTGGCCCGACGCCGAGCACGCCGTTCTCGCTGTGCAGGATGATCTCGCGCCCCTTGGGCAGGTGCTCGGCGACCAGCGTGGGCAGGCCGATGCCGAGATTGACGTAGGAGCCTTCCGCAATGTCGCGCGCGACGCGCGCGGCGATCTGGTTGCGATCGAGCTTCTCCATCAGGCGGCTTTCCTCAGCGAGGGAGTGATTCGCACCACGCGCTTCACGAAGATGCCGGGCGTGACGATGACTTCCGGATCGAGCGCGCCGAGCTCCACGATCTCGCGTACCTGGACCACGGTGCAGCGCGCGGCGCTCGCCATGATCGGGCCGAAATTGCGCGCCGTCTTGCGGTAGACGAGGTTGCCCCAGCGATCGGCGCGGTCGGCCTTGATGAGCGCGTAATCGGCGTGGATCGGATATTCGAGCACGTAGTCGCGTTCGCCGAGGCGCCGAGTCTCCTTGCCCTCGGCAAGCAGCGTACCGTACGCAGTGGGCGTGTAGAACGCCCCGATGCCCGCGCCGGCGGCGCGAATGCGCTCGGCGAGCGTGCCCTGGGGAACGAGCTCGAGCTCGATTTCGCCCGCGCGGTATGCGCGGTCGAAATGCCAGGAATCGGCCTGACGCGGAAACGAGCAGAAAATCTTGCGCACGCGCTTTGCGGCGATGAGCGCCGCGAGGCCCGTATCGCCGTTGCCCGCGTTATTGTTGACGATGGTGAGTCCGCGCGCCCCCTGTGCGATCAGCGCGTCGATCAGTGCGGCCGGCATCCCCGCGTTACCAAAGCCACCGATCATGATCGTGGCGCCGTCGGGGATGTCGGCGAGCGCCGCCTCTGCGCTGGCGAAGGACTTGTCGATCATCGGAAGGGCGCCATTATGGCACCGGGCTCACTTGAGGAAGCACATTCAAACCTGACCATAAGGCACTGATTTTCTGCGCGAGTTTTTGCCGCGAAAGGAGTGTAAAAAATCACAGTAAGTGCTTGTCCCGCTTGGGGAATCACCTTGACGAGCCCGTCTTTTGTCTATAAGGTGGCAAAAGGTAGAAAAAAGTGGGACAAAGGCCCCAATGGAAGCAGCGTTTCACGGAGCGGCGGTCATCACGCTCGACGCCAAGGGACGCGTCGCTGTCCCGACGCGCCACCGTGCAGCGCTGCTGCAGTCCGGCAAGTCGCTGGTCCTCACGGCGCACCCAGATGGCTGCGTGCTTATTTACCCGCAAGCCGACTGGGAGACGGTGCGAGCGAAAGTCGCCACGTTTCCGAGCTTCGACCCGACCGCGAGCTGGTGGAAGCGCTTGCTCCTCGGCTTTGAGGAGCACGTGTCGCCGGACAACTCGGGTCGCATCCTTCTGCCGCCGGCACTGCGCATGCACGCAAAGCTCGAGCGCGACGCGATGATGGTTGGCCAAGGCCATTATTTCGAGCTGTGGGATGCCGGCGTCTGGTCGGCGAAGCTCGAACGCGCGCTTGCGGCGACGGGCACGCCGCCTGCGGGCATGGAAGATTTCTCCCTGTGAGCGCCGCGGATGCACGAGCCAGTGCTCCTCAGCGAAGCGATGGAGTCGCTCCCTATACGCGGCGACGGGGTCTATTTGGATGGCACGTTCGGGCGCGGGGGCCACAGCCGCGCGATCCTCGAACGCCTCGGCCCGGCCGGGCGGCTGATTGCGCTCGACCGCGACCCGGACGCCGAGCGCGAGGCGCTGTCGATCCGCGATCCGCGCTTCACCTTCGTGCGTGCGCGCTTCTCGGCGCTTGGCGAGGTGCTCGCCGGCCGCAGGGCGCACGGCATGCTTTTCGACCTCGGGGTCTCTTCGCCGCAGCTCGAAGATCCCGGTCGCGGATTTTCCTTCCGCCACGACGGCCCGCTCGACATGCGCATGGATCCGCAAGCGGGTGAGCCCGCCGCCGCCTGGCTCGCGCGCGCAGAAGAACAACAAATCAGGGAGGTCATCCGCAACTATGGCGAAGAACGGTTTGCTAAACAGATTGCAGCGGCGATTGTTGCTGCTCGCCGCCGCGAACCCCTCCTTCGCACCCGGCAACTGGCCGATCTCGTGGCAAAGGCGGTCCGCACACGCGAGCCGGGCCAGGATCCGGCGACGCGCACCTTTCAGGCTCTACGGATTCACGTCAATCGGGAGCTTGAGGAAGTGTCGCTGATGCTGCCACAGGCCGCCCGGCATCTCGAGCAGGGCGGCCGGCTTGCCGTGATCAGCTTTCACTCGCTCGAAGACCGCATTGTCAAGCGCTTCATGCAGGCAGCGGCGCGCCCCGCGGTACCGCGCGGACTGCCGTTGCGCGAGGCGGAGATGCCGCAGCCGGTGCTGCGCATCGTCGGCCGCCCGGTCCGCCCGAGCGAGCAAGAGACAAGAAGAAACCCGCGGGCGCGCAGTGCCATCCTCCGGGTGGCCGAGCGCACCGCGGGGCCCCATCAACCCGACAACCGAATCGAGCCCGGCGCGCGGTGGCGAAACTGAACCTCCTCCTCCTCGCGGTTCTCGTCGCCTGCGCGCTCGGGCTCGTCACATCGCAGCACAAGGCACGCAAGCTCTTTTCGGCGCTCGAGCGCGAGCATGAACACGCGCGCGAGCTCGACGTGGAATACGGCCGCTTGCAGCTCGAGGCGAGCACTTGGGGCCAGCACTCGCGCGTGGCAAGAATCGCCGCCGGCACGCTCGGGCTGCGCATCCCGGATGCGCGGCGCGTGCGACTGCTCGCCCGAGACAACGCGCAGTGACCGCGGGCAGCGTCGCGGCGCAGGGTCTCGTGCGCTTGCCGGTATGGCGCGCGCGCATCGTACTGGCTGCCTTGGTCGCCGCTTTCGCCGCGCTCCTGGTCCGCGCCGTGTACCTGCAGGCCGTGAAGACCGATTTCCTGCAGGAAAAGGGCGATGCCCGCTATTCGCGCGTGCTCGAAATGCCGGCGACTCGCGGTCGCATCACCGACCGCCATGGTGAAGCGCTCGCCGTCTCCACGCCGGTGAAATCGATCTGGGCGATCCCGTCCGACGTGCAATTGAAGCCCACGCAAAGGAAAAGCCTTGCCCGGCTGCTTGGCATGGGCACACGCGAGCTCGAAAGGAAGCTCGCCGAGCCGCAGCACGATTTCGTCTACCTCAAGCGGCAGCTCGCGCCCGAGACGACCGAAGCGATTGCCAAGCTTGCGCTGGCGGGCATCTACGAGCAGCGCGAGTACCGGCGTTACTACACGGCGGGCGAAGTGACGGCGCACCTTCTTGGCTTTACCGACGTCGAAGACGACGGGCAGGAGGGTCTCGAGCTCGCTTACGAGCAATCGCTCGGCGGCAGACGCGGCAGCCGCCGCGTCATCAAGGATCGCCTCGGACACATCGTGGAGGACGTGCAATCGATCCGCGCCGCGCAGGACGGGGTCGATCTGACGCTGTCGATCGACAGCAAGATCCAGAGCGTCGCCTTCGCCGCGCTCAAGGCTGCAGTCGAGCGCCACCGGGCGAAGGCGGCAGCGCTCGTCGCGCTCGACGTGCAGACCGGCGAAGTGCTCGCGCTCGCCAACGTGCCCTCGTTCAACCCCAACAACCGGGCGCACCTGACCGGCGCGGAGCTGCGCAATCGCGTGATCACGGACCTCTTCGAGCCCGGCTCGACGCTCAAGCCGTTTACCATCGCGCTTGCGCTCGAATCGGGAAAGGTGACCCCGCAGACCACCATCGCTACCGCGCCGGGGCGCATGACGCTTGCTCATTACACCATCCGCGATGTGCATCCGGCGGCCGCGCTTACCGTGACGCAGGTGCTGCAGAAATCCTCCAACGTTGGTGCTGCGAAGCTTGCCCTTGCCATGCCGCGGGAAGCGCTATGGGATTTCTACCATCGGCTCGGATTCGGCACGGCGCCGCAGCTCGGCTTTCCGGGGGCGGCGGCGGGGCGACTGCGTGCCTACCGCAGCTGGCGACCGATCGAGCAGGCGACGATGGCGTACGGCCATGGCATTTCGGTGAGCCTGATCCAGCTCGCGCGCGCCTACACGATCTTTGCGCTCGACGGGGAATTGGCGCCGCTCACGCTGGTCAAAAGCGAACTGGCGGCGCGCGGCGAGAAACTGGTCTCCGCCGAGACGGCGCGCGCGGTGCGCGCGATGCTCGAGGCGGCGGTACAGCCCGGTGGCACTGGCCCGCGGGCGCGCATCGTCGGCTGGCGCGTCGCCGGCAAAACCGGTACGGCGCACAAGCAGGAAAACGGCGGCTACGCCGCGGACAAATACATTGCTTCCTTCGTCGGTCTTGCACCCGTGTCCGCGCCGCGCGTCGTCATCGGCGTCATGATCGACGAGCCAGCCGGCGACTACTACGGAGGCTCGGTCGCCGCGCCGGTGTTCGCCGAGGTCATGCAGGCGACGCTGCGCCTGCTCGGCGTGCCGCACGATGCGCCGCTCGAGCCGCTGGAGCGGCCCGGTGCCCTCGACGAACCGCGGGAGAGTACGTGAGCGACGATGGAGCTCTTCCAACGACTCGCTGCGCAGGGCGCGATGATCGAGCGGCTCACTGCCGATAGCCGGCGCTGCCGCCCCGGTACGGCGTTTTTCGCCTATCCCGGCGAACGAGCCGATGGCCGTGCCTACATCGGCGATGCGGTGACGCGCGGCGCCTCCGCCGTGCTTTGGGAGGCGGACAACTTCGTCTGGTCGGCGTCCTGGCGCGTGCCCAACAGCGCGGTCCAGGGGCTGAAGCACCGCGCAAGCGAGCTCGCCGCCGAGTTCTACGGGCAACCTTCGCACGCCTTGTGGATGTGCGGCGTGACCGGCACCAACGGCAAGACCTCTTGCAGCCACTGGATCGCCGCCGCGCTGCAAGCGAGCGGTACGCCGAGCGGCATCATCGGCACGCTCGGCTGCGGCTTCCCCGGCGCCTTGCGCGAGGCCGGCAATACCACCCCGGATGCGCTGGAGCTGCAAGCGACGCTCGCCGAGCTGCGCGCCGCAGGCGCGCGCGCCGTGGCGATGGAAGTCTCGTCGCACGGTCTCGCGCAAGGTCGGGTGAATGCCGTACGGTTCGCTTGCGCGCTGTTCACCAATCTTTCGCACGATCATCTCGATTACCACGGCTCGATGCAGGCTTATGCCGAAGCGAAGGCCGCGCTTTTCGCCATGCCGGGCCTCGACGCCGCGGTACTCAACCTCGACGACGCGTTCGGTCGGGAGCTCGCGCGCCGCCTCGCGCGGCGCGTGCGCTGCATCGGCTACGCCATGGACGCGCCGCTGGCCGGTGCGACCGACGAGTTCATCGGCTTGCAGCCGTCGATGCAGCTCGTCTCGAGCTGGGGACGCGCCGCGCTCGCCACGCGCCAGGTCGGCCGCTTCAACCTCTCGAATGCGCTCGGCGTGCTCGGCTGCCTGGTGGCGCGCGGCATAGCGTTCGCCGACGCCGTGCGCCTGCTCGCCAATCTGCCCGCGGTGCCGGGGCGAATGGAGCCGGTGGGCGAGCGCCCCCTCGTCATCGTCGACTATGCGCACACGCCCGACGCGCTCGAAAAAGCGCTCGCCGCGCTAAGGCCGCTCGCCGCCGAGCGCGGCGGTGGGCTCGCCGTGGTGTTCGGCGCCGGCGGCGACCGCGATCCGGCGAAGCGGCCGCTGATGGGCGCCGCCGCTGAGCGCGGCGCCGATCGCGTCATCATCACTTCGGACAATCCGCGCAGCGAAGATCCGCTTCGCATCATCGAGGCGGTCGCGAGCGGCATGCGTGGCCGCGCGCGCAGCGAGCCCGATCGCCGTCGCGCCATCGAGATGGCGCTGCTCGAGGCCGCGCCCGACGATGTGGTGCTGATCGCGGGCAAGGGGCACGAGAGCTACCAGGAAATCGCCGGCGAGCGGGTGGCGTTTTCCGACCAGGCGGCGGCGCGCGCGGCGCTTGCCCTGCGGACTACGCGATGATGAGCGCGTCCGAAGCAGCGAGCATCACCGGCGGGCGCACCAGCGGCGCCGACACGCGCTTTTCCGGCGTGTCGACCGACAGCCGCTCGGTCGGGCGCAATGAACTCTTCGTCGCCTTGCGCGGCGAGCGCTTCGATGGGCACGACTTCCTCGATGCCGCCGCCCGGCGCGGCGCGGCCGCCGCCATGGTCGATCACGATTATCAGGGGCCGTATCCGCTTCCGGTCGTCATCGTGCAGGACAGCAAGCGCGCGCTTGGCGAGCTCGCACGCGACTGGCGCTCGCGCTTCGCACCGGTGCTCATCGCCGTCACCGGCTCCAACGGCAAGACCACGGTGAAGGAAATGCTCGCCGCAATCCTGCGGCGCCACGCCGGCGATCAGGCGGTGCTCGCTACCACCGGGAACCTGAACAACGACATCGGCGTGCCACTCACGCTGCTCAGGATGAGGCCTGCGCACCGCTGGTGCGCCATCGAGCTCGGCATGAATCATCGCGGCGAGATCGCCTCCCTCGCGGGCATCGCCGCGCCGACCATCGCGCTGGTCAACAACGCGCAGCGCGAGCACCTCGAGTTCATGGGCAGTGTCGACGAGGTCGCGGCGGAGAATGCGAGCGTCTACGACGCGCTGCCCGCCGCCGGCAGCGCGGTGATCAACGCCGACGATGAGCATGCCGCGCTCTTTCGACAGCGCGCCGGCGCCCGGCGCGTGGTGGAGTTCGGGCTCAAAGGCGCGATGGTGAGCGGTCGCTATGCGCTGGGCGGCTTGCAGAGCGAGCTGCGCCTGCATACGCCGCAGGGCGACGCTCAAGCAACCCTCGCCATCGCCGGCCTGCACAACGTGCGCAACGCGCTCGCCGCCGCCGCCTGCGCGCACACGGCGGGCATCCAGGCCGCGACGATCGCGGCCGGGCTGAGCGCGTTTCGCCCTTACACGGGCCGGCTGCAGGTCAAGCAGGCCCGCGGTGGACTGACGGTGATCGACGATAGCTACAACGCCAACCCCGATTCCGTGCGCGCCGCGATCGACGTCCTCGCCGCCTGTCCGGCGCCCACGGTGCTCGTGCTCGGCGACATGGGCGAAGTGGGGCCGCAGGGGCCGGCGTTTCATCGCGAGATCGGCGCCTATGCCCGCGCGCGCGGCGTGACGCGGCTATTGACGCTTGGCGAGGCGGCTGCTCATGCGGCCGAGGCGTTCGGCGCGAGCGGCGCGCACTTCGGCGACGTGAATGCGCTCGTCGCCGCCATCGAGGGCCGCACGGTGCTCGTCAAGGGCTCGCGCTTCATGAAGATGGAGCGCGTCGTGGCGGCGCTCCTTGGCACGCCGCTCGAGGGGGCGCACTAATGCTGCTCGAGATCGCCCAGTGGCTCGCCAGGGACGTGCGCGTGTTCAACGTGTTCAACTACATCACGCTGCGCGCGGTGCTCGCCTGCCTCACCGCGCTCGCCGTGTCGCTGGTGCTCGGGCCCTACATGATCCGCAAGCTCACCGCCTACAAGATCGGCCAGGCGGTACGCGACGACGGGCCGCGCTCGCATCTCACCAAGGCGGGCACGCCCACCATGGGCGGGGCGCTGATCCTCGTGTCGATCTGCGTCACCACGCTGCTGTGGGGCGACCTTTCGAACAAGTTCCTCTGGGTGGTGCTGCTGGTGACGCTCGCTTTCGGCTCCATCGGCTGGATCGACGACTACCGCAAGGTCGTGCACCGCAACCCGAAGGGACTCTCGCCCAAGGCGAAATTCTTCTGGCAATCGCTGATCGGCCTTGCCGCCGCAGCCTACCTTGCCTGGCTCGCGCAGAGCATGCCGCCGCTCAACCAACTGATCGTGCCGTTCTTCAAGTTCGTCGCCTATCCGCTCGGCACGCTTGGCTTCATCGTGCTCACCTTCTTCGTCATCGTGGGCACTTCCAATGCGGTGAACCTCACCGACGGGCTCGACGGCGCGCTCGGCGTGTTCGCCTATGTCGCGGGCCACGCGGTGTTCTCGAAGTACCTCGGGCTGCCCTACATCCCCGGCGCGGGTGAGCTCGCGGTGATCTGCGGCGCGCTCGCCGGCGCGGGGCTCGGCTTTCTCTGGTTCAACGCCTATCCGGCGGAGGTGTTCATGGGCGACGTCGGCGCGCTTGCGCTCGGCGCGGCGCTCGGCACGGTGGCGGTGATCGTGCGCCAGGAGATCGTGCTCTTCATCATGGGCGGCGTGTTCGTCGCCGAGACGCTTTCCGTGATGATCCAGGTGCTCTACTTCAAGTGGAGCGGCGGCAAGCGCATCTTCCGCATGGCGCCGCTGCATCACCATTACGAGCTCGAGGGCTGGAAGGAGAGCCAGGTCGTGGTGCGCTTCTGGATCATCACCATGATGCTCGTGCTGTTCGGCCTCTCGACGCTCAAGCTCAGATGATGCGCGACAGCGCCATTCATCTGCTGCCGCAGCCCCCGCGCGTGGCGCTAGCCGGGCGCCGGCTGCTGGTGCTCGGGCTGGGCGACACGGGACTCTCGGTGGCGCGCTACGCCGAGCGCCGCGGCGCTCTTGTGCGCGTGGCCGATACGCGGGTCGCGCCGCCGCGGTGCGGCGAGCTCTCGGGCGACGTGCGGCTCGGGCGATTCACGCCAGCGCTGCTCGCCGAGGTCGACCTCGTCTGCATCAGCCCGGGGCTGTCCCTCGCCGAGCCGCTCGTTGGCGAGGCGCTCTCGCGCGGCATCCCGGTGCTCGGCGACATCGAGCTCTTCGCCTGGGAGAACCAGGCGCCGGTGCTCGCGGTGACCGGCACCAACGGCAAGAGCACCGTCACTGCGCTCACCGGCCACCTCCTGAGAAGCGCGGGCATCGACTGCGAGGTGGCGGGGAACATATCGCCGCCGGTACTCGACGCGCTGATGGCGAGAGACAAGCCGCCCGCGGCCTGGGTGCTCGAGCTCTCGAGCTACCAGCTCGAGACCACGTGGACCCTCAACGCCGCGGCCGCGGCCATGCTCAATCTGAGCGAGGATCACCTCGACCGCTATGGCGGCCTTGCCGACTACGGCGCCGCTAAGGCGCGCATCTTCCAAGGCAAGGGCATCCAAGTGGTCAATCGCGACGATCCCGCTTCGCTCGCCATGGGCCTACCGGGCAGGCGCGTTGTCAGCTTCGGGTTCGACGCGCCACCGACGGCGCGCGATTACGGCATTGCTGGCGGCGCGCTCATGGAAGGACCGCACCGGCTGCTCGAGGCGAGCGCGCTCGCCATCCACGGCGCGCATAACGTCGCCAATGCGCTCGCCGCCTGCGCGCTCGCCCGCGCTGCCGGAGTGCCGCGCGAGCGCTTAGCGCCGGCGCTTTGCTCCTTCCACGGCTTACCGCATCGCGTTGAACTGGTGACGACGCGGGGCGGCGTCGATTGGTACGACGATTCGAAGGGCACCAACGTCGGCGCGACCATCGCGGCCTTGCGCGGACTGGGCAAGCGTGCCGTGCTGATTCTCGGGGGCGAAGGCAAGGGCCAGGATTTCGCGCCGCTGCGTGAGCCGGTGGCGCAATACGCATCGCGCGTGTTGCTGATCGGTCGTGACGCGCCGCTCATCGAGGCGGCGCTTGCCGAGCTCGCAGTGGAGCGATGCGCGACTCTGGAGCAAGCAGTCGAGCGCGCCGCGCGACTTGCCCGCCGGGGCGAAGCGGTGCTGCTCTCGCCCGCCTGCGCGAGCTTCGACATGTTTCGCGACTACAAGGAACGCGGCGAGGCATTTGCCGCCGCGGTGCGCGCGCTGCCATGAGCCAGACCTTCGTGCCCGCGCGCAACGCCCCTGCCGCCGAATACGACCGTTCGCTTGCCTGGGCCGCTTTGCTTCTCGCGGCGACCGGGCTGGTGATGGTCTACTCCGCGTCGATTGCGACGGCGGAGGAGAACCGCTACACCGGCTACAGCGCGACGTGGTTCCTGATGCGCCACGGCATGTTCTTCGCCGTGGCGCTCGCCGGGGCGCTGATGGTGTTCCTCGTGCCGGCAAGACACTGGCAGCAGGCGGCGCCGCTGCTTTTCCTCGCCGGCATGGCGCTGCTCGTCGCGGTGCTGGTCCCCGGCATTGGTCGTGAAGTAAACGGCGCGCGGCGGTGGCTCGCGCTGCCGATCGTGAGCGTGCAGCCCTCCGAGCTGATGAAGCTCGCCGCCGTGCTCTATGCCGCCGACTACACCGTGCGTAAGCACAGCGTACT
>Ga0209474_10005631_pt1 | contig 10640 bp, 11 predicted proteins | sample GraSoiAngelo_145_FD_185902 | JGI IMG/M metagenome (GOLD analysis project Ga0209474, IMG submission 185902) | Grasslands soil microbial communities from the Angelo Coastal Reserve, California, USA - 14_1009_05_20cm (SPAdes) (version 2) | ecosystem: Environmental > Terrestrial > Soil > Grasslands... | reverse complement strand
TGATCTCGAAGCAAACGCACAAAAAAAACTTCACGCAAAACATTGCGACATCATCGTGGCGAACGATGTGAGCAGCTCAGATTCGGGGATGGAAAGCGATGAAAATGAGGTAACGATTTTATTTCGAAATGGCGAAACCAAAAAAATTCCGCGTGCGCCAAAGAAAATTATCGCGCACACACTGGTAAAAATATTCTCAAATAGGTGAGAATAATGTTTGACAAAAAAAATGTGATGATTACTGAACTCGTGTAAGTGAAGTCATTCCCAACTCTTCACACATCTCCGCACGTTGCGGATTGAAAGGGGGGAATAGTCGATGGCAAAGAAAAGAAAGAAAGCAGCGAAGAAAAAATCAGCGAAGAAAAAGAGGCATTAAGGCCCGACGCTTGATAACGATCCTGAACGCTTTCGGGATCACAACCCCTAACTTCAACCCGGGAGGAAAATTGAATTTTCCTCCCGGTTTTTTTGTGCGAACGCATAAGCGGTGAGAAGCGATCTTGAGCGAATGAATTTTCAACCTTCACCCTGGGAAATTATTTGGCAGAGAGAGCCGAATCCTATTAGTGGTTTGTCATGAAGCATTATCTCGACGCGGCGGAGAAAGCGGCCCGCGCGGCGGGCGAACTGCTTCGCCAAAATTTTAAACACCCCCTCCGTGTCAATTCTGCTGAGGCGCACGACATCAAACTGGAGATCGATATTCTGGCGCAGGACTTAATTACAAAATTGCTTCTGAAAGAATTTCCCGAGCACGCGCTTTACGGCGAAGAAGGAATCGTTGGTGACCAATCAAGCGAGCATCAATGGGTCGTCGATCCACTCGATGGCACCGTGAATTATTTCTACGGCATTCCGCATTTTTGCATCTCGATTGCTTTGCGCTTTCGGGGCGAGATCATGGTCGGCGTCATCTACGATCCAATCCGGGAAGAGATGTGGACCGGACAAAAGGGAGAAACCCCTAGGTTGAATGGCCATCACTTTCACGTGAGCGAACGCGCCGACCTGGCTGAAGCGGTCATCTCGGTCGGACTTTCCAAAACCGATGACACGATTGAGGCCGGTCTGCCGCTGCTACAACGAATGATCCATCGCGTGCGCAAATGCCGCTTGCTCGGCAGCGCCGCGCTCGACATGGCCTATGTCGCCTGCGGACGTCTCGACGCTTACATTGAACAGGGAATCAGTCTTTGGGACATTGCCGCGGGTTGGCTCTTGATTGAAACGGCCGGCGGAACTGTCGATCTTCGTCCTCGCGAGGACATGAAGGACAAATACAGAATTGTCGCCTCGAATGGCGCAATCAATCTAAAACTCTGACCAATGATTCGATGTGGAATCGGCTATGACGTGCATCGCCTTGCGAAAGGGCGAAAACTGATCCTCGGTGGAGTCGAGATTACATATTCGCACGGACTTGAAGGACATTCGGACGCGGACGTGTTGTCGCACGCAATCGCCGACGCGCTACTGGGTGCGATTGGCGCGGGCGATATCGGCCAACATTTTCCAAATACTGATGAATCAATCCGCGGCATGAGTAGCATCGACATCTTGAAACGCGTCGCCGCACTGCTCACCGAAAACAAAGCGCGGGTCGTGAACGTGGATGTAACGGTGATTACCGAAGAGCCGAAAATCGCCCCGCACATTTCGGCGATGCGAAAAATAATCGCGCAAGCGCTTGCCGTGGATGGGTCGTGCGTTGGCGTGAAGGCGACGACAAACGAACGCCTGGGAGCGATCGGTCGCAGCGAAGGCATCGCGGCGATGGCGATTGCAACTGTCGAACAAGAGTAAGCTGTCATTCGGAGCGACGTCGAGGAATCCCTTATGGTTATTCAGCAAGCAATAAGAGGTGTCTCGCTCCGCTCGACATAACGAGATAGACATGCCCCTTCGGTTTTTTAACACTTACTCGCGAAAACTCGAGGCTTTCGAGCCGCGAGACACAACCGGACGCAAGATCGACATTTACACCTGTGGGCCGACGGTCTACAGCCGCGCACATATCGGGAATTTTCGTGCCTATATCTTCGAAGATTTGCTCCAGCGGCACCTCGAATTGCGCGGTTACAAGGTACGTCGCGTCATGAACGTCACTGACGTTGATGACAAGACGATCCGCGGCGCTCGTGAAGCTGGAATTCCTCTCACGGAATCCACCGCGCAATTTAAAGAAGCGTTCTTCCAAGATATCGAAACATTGCGGATCAAACGGGCACATGAGTTTCCCGCCGCCACCGACCAGCGTTACATCGATAAGATGATTGAGATGATCGCTACCCTCATCTCGCGTGGCCTCGCTTATCAAGCGGAAGACAAATCGGTTTATTTTCGCATTAACAAATTTCCGAATTACGGAAAACTCGCCCATTTCGATCTGACTCAGTTGCAATCAACCGGCCGGGTGAAACACGATGAGTATGACAAGGAACACATTGGCGATTTCGCACTTTGGAAAGCGTGGGATGAAGAAGACGGCGAGGTCGGCTGGGAAAGTCCGTGGGGTCGCGGGCGTCCCGGCTGGCACATCGAATGCAGTGCGATGGCGACCGCGTTACTCGGCGATCAGATCGATATCCACTGCGGCGGCATCGATAACATTTTCCCGCATCACGAGGCGGAGATCGCCCAGACGGAAGGCGTCACAGGAACAAAATTCGTGCGCTACTGGCTTCACTGCGCGCATTTGCTAGTCGATGGACAGAAGATGTCCAAATCGCTCCGCAATTTCTACACACTTCCGGACCTCCTGGAGAAAGGATACACCGGCCGCGAAATTCGTTATGCGCTGATGCGTGTGCACTATCGCGCCCCGCTCAATTTCACCTGGGACGGCATGAATGAAGCGCGCGAGTCGTTAGCCCGCATCGATGATTGGCTGGTGCGGCTGCGCGAAACCGCCGCGGGGAAGATCGATAAGCGAAATATCGACATGCAACCTGGCCAGGAATTCGAACAAGCGCTCGACGACGACCTAAATATTTCCGCAGCGCTCGGTTTCTTATTCGAAACAATTCGTGAAACAAACCGTGCGCTCGATCGAAACGAACTCGGTGCCGCCTCCGCGAATGCGTGGCTAAATTGGTGGGAGCGCGTGAACAGTGTGCTTGTTCTCGAAGAAGAGATCGCACCGCTTCCACCGGGGATCGCGAAGTTGGTCGAAGCGCGTGCGCAAGCGAGGCTTGCAAAAGACTGGCGAAAAAGTGATGAGTTGCGTGATGAGCTAAGCGTTCGCGGTTGGGAAGCGCGCGACACCAAGGATGGGCAGAAAATCACACGGCGCGCCGGCGGTTAGCTCTCAACCGATGTTTGCGACTGCTGAATTTCTTAACCTCGAGCACACGGCCCATCCGAAATTGTTCGAGAACCAGAATTACGTCTGGGACGCGCTCAAACAAATTGCGAGTTACTTGCAATTTCGTTTGAAGCCAGGTGTCCTCGGCCAATTAGTGGGAAAACCTTTCCTCAGCAACCACGTCTTCATCGGACGCGGGACGATCGTCGAACAAGGCGCGGTCTTAAAAGGTCCGGCGTGGATCGGCGAAAATTGTCAAATTCGCAGCGGCTGTTACGTACGCGAGAACGTGATCGTCGGTGACGGTGTTGTGATGGGAAACTCGTGCGAATTCAAAAATTGCATTCTTTTCGACGAAGCACAGGTGCCTCATTTTAATTATGTGGGCGATTCCATTCTTGGTTACCACGCTCATCTGGGCGCTGGCGTGATTCTGTCGAACGTGAAGCTCGATCGTGGCGAAATCGCTGTTGTCGCACCCGATGGCAATATCGCCACCGGGCTCACAAAATTCGGCGCGATCGTCGGCGACCGAACAGAAATTGGTTGCAACGCAGTCATTAATCCGGGCTCGGTCCTGGGGCGCGATTGCATGATTTATCCAGGCGTAAATTTCCGCGGCGTCCTGCCGCCCCGTAGCGTGGTCAAATTACGGCAGGACCTTTCCGTTCTTGATCGCCGCGAGTGAAGAAAAATTGATCTGCTTGCACGTGACACGCGTATGGCGGATGGGCGGGGATTCGAACCCCGGGTGCCTTTCGGCACACACGCTTTCCAGGCGTGCACAATAGACCGCTCTGTCACCCATCCGGTTAGATCGAGAGTCAAAGTTGCAATCGCCGGAATAATTCGTCGAGTGGCAGTTGAATGCCGATGTAAAATTCACCGAAATCCGCATACTCAGCGCTCACCGGATCGAAACGCATTTTATAAACAATCGCCTTGATCTGAAATGTATCGCGCGCAAACAGCGTCACGCCCCACTCCGCGTCATCGATACCGGTCGAACCGGTAATGAGCTGTTTTACTTTGCCGGCAAACTCGCGGCCCACGCTCGCATGACCTTTCATTAACTTGCGGCGCTCTTCATACGGAAGCGCGTACCAATTGCGCTGCTCGCCGCGACGTTTGCTCATGTTATAAAAGCAAACCACCGGCCAATCGGGCAGCGTCGGATAAATACGTTCCTGCCGGTAGTGCTTCATTCGGTCTCGAAATGAATTCATCGCTTCCACGAATTTCTCCGAATCCGATCTGATGTTTTGCTCCTCCGCGAGACTCCCCGCATATTCTTCTTCCCTCGTGATGTACTCGCTCTCCTCCGTGAGCGAGAGGTAGCTGTACACCGGAGTCAGCACGTCGGCACCTAACGAGAGAGATAATTGCTTGTCGATCTTATTAGCGTTGTGCAAATCCGGCGTGATCAGCATAAAGCCGAGGTCCGCTTTCGGCGTCACGACGCTGAGCGTGAGTAATTGCGTCGAATCCATCGCGCGCACTTCCTGTACGAGGGACGCCAGATTTGTTTTCGCGGCGTTCTGTTCTTCGCGACTTAGTAATTGCCATTGTCCGTACTCGATCCGATAAAAAAGGTGCAGACAGTGCCAGCCTTCTTCGGGAACGAGCGCCACGTTCTTGTCCGTCATCGCGCTAGTCTCCGCCCGGAGAAAGTGCGGTCAAGCGTGAGGCGATTGAGTTAAATCGCCCCACCCTAGCGCGCGGGGCTTTCCGCGCGGGGCAGATGTGCCATGCAATATTCCTCACCATCACGCGAGACGCGGAAATCCAGATTCGGGTCGCTCAATTCCGTCGCTCCACAAACTGCGCATTTGTGCAATGGTTCGGCTTCGCTGCGAGACTGGCGAGCAAAACGCTTGCGGCGCGCCGAGACTTCACCACGATGCCGCGCCTCGTAAATGATTTCCGGTCCAAAAAAGATCAGATAATTCGCGAATGCCGCCACCAGCGCCACGCGATACGACATTGGGCCGAGGAAAAATCGGACGAACAGCAACGCAGCGAGAGCCCAGGCCAGCCATTTGATCTTCACCGGCAAGATAAACAAAACGTAGATCACTTGGTCCGGGTAAAATCGCGCAAAAGCGTAGAATAACGACGCGAACAGCATTGAATTGGAAAAGCTGGCGCCAAAGAAAAATGCGGCGGCCGTGGTGCCGATCATTCCGACAAGAAAATAGAGCGTTAGCCGAAATGCGCCCCACGCCTGTTCGAGTCCGTCGCCAATCCACCAAAGAAACCAGAGAGCAAAAAGAATCCACCACGGACTGAGTGTTTGCGGAATGAAAATGTAAGTGAACAATCGCCAGACTTCGCCGTGGCGAATGCGCGTCGGATCGAGATTGAGCACCGAGACAAAACCAGGCGCTAACCAGGCCAAGGCAAACACGAGCGCGGTAAACCCAACCAGGATGCGCGTTAGCCCTGGAATTCCGAGAAAACCAAAACGCCGTTCGAGTTTTTCCAGCCAGGTCATAATTTGGGCAAGAGTAGCGCAAGCGTCTCGCTTGCGAAATAAAACAGATCGCAGGCCTGGCGCTTGCGCTACTTTTTGTCGACGCCTAGCTTGCCCGCGTGAACAAGGGCTCGCAAAAAACCACACCGCTGTACGAAGAGCATGTACGGCGCCGCGCGAAAATTATTTCGTTCGGCAGCTGGCTCATGCCGGTGCAATACACGAGCATCGTCGAGGAACATCAAGCGGTGCGAAACAACGTCGGCATCTTCGACATTTCGCACATGGGACAACTGCTTGTTAGCGGTCCGGCAGCTCGGGGATGGCTCAACACAATGCTCACTAACAACATCGACAAGTTGGAGGTCGGCCAGGGTCAATACACCTTTTTCCTCAACGAAGGCGGCGGGATCATTGATGATTTGATCGTTTATCGGATCGAGGAGCAGAAGTTTCTGCTCGTCGTGAATGCCGCGCGCACGAACGAAGACTTTGCTTGGCTCGAGCGATATCGACCAAAAGATGTCGATCTAAAGGATCGCAGCGCGAATTTTGGCGGCGTTGCCGTTCAAGGACCGCGCATGGCGGAACTATTTTGCGCGCTCTTTGGCGAAAATGTCAATCTGCCGGCCCGAAATCACATCGTCGATCTTCCGTTCGATGGAACAAGCGTTTCGGTCGCACGTACCGGTTACACCGGCGAAGACGGCGTGGAAGTTTTCTTTCGGGCGGAAGATGCAGCGAAGTTTTGGAACAGTGCTCTCGAAGAAGGCAAAGCGCTCGGAATCAAACCGTGCGGTCTCGGCGCGCGCGACACATTAAGACTTGAAGTCTGTTATCCGCTCAACGGCTCCGACCTTTCGCCGGAACGCAATCCAATCGAAGCCGGCCTCGGTTTTTTTGTCGATCTGACGAAACCAAATTTCATTGGTCGCGAAGTCTTGGTGAAGGCGAAAGAAAATGGCTCGCCAGAAAAACTGGTGGCGTTTCGAATGCAGACCAAAGGCCCGCCCCCACGGCCGCATTATTCGGTTTTCGACGACGGCAACCGAATCGGGGAAGTGACTAGCGGCACACTTTCTCCGAGCTTGAATTACGGCATCGGCATGGCATACGTGTCCGCGCCGCACGCGACGATCGGAACCAGGATCGACATCGAGATTCGCGGCCAAAGATTTCCGGCCATCATCGAAAAGAAACCGCTCTACAAAAAATCATGAACGTCCCCGATGATTTGCTTTACACCGAAACACACGAATGGATTCGCCGCGAAAGCGAAAATGTTCGCGTCGGGATCACGGATCATGCGCAATCGGAGTTGACTGATGTGGTTTATGTCGAGCTGCCGAAAATGGATCGACAAGTGAATGCGCGTGAGGCCATCGCTGTGGTTGAGTCCGTCAAAGCAGCGAGCGACATTTATGCGCCGGTGAAAGGAATGGTCGTCGAGGCGAATAAGGCGCTCGAAGCCGATCCTGGATTGCTTAACCGCGAGCCGTTTGGCGAAGGTTGGATCTTCGTTTTGAAGATCGACGATCCGGACGATCTCAAGCAATTAAAAGACGCTGCGGCTTATCGGCAACAGATCGGTTAGATACAAAAATTACGTCGTTGAGTCCTGGTCTCGACCCACTTTTAAACGACAGCCAAACGTGATCTCATTTATTCTATCCCGACATGATCGCTTTTGGCGGTTCTCAAGTCTCGCGCAAGCTATGTTGGCGAGCGCAATTGCGGTTTTGGTTTCGACGACCGAAGTGAATGCATCTTCCGCGGACGACGCAAACACCGTTGCTGCATTAGACCTCCAATATCAGGCCGCAGTTAAGGAGAACGATGCCGCGACAATGGATAAGATTTTGGCCGATGATTTCGTTTTGGTGACTGGGCGCGGTAAAGTCTATGACAAAGCCGAACTGCTGAAGGCAGCGAGAGAGAAGCAAGTGATCTATGAGCGCCAGGACGAGGAAGCTGGTTCCCAGAAGGTGCGAGTGTGGGGCGATACGGCTGTGGTGACCGCGTTTTTATGGGTCAAGACGGCGCAAGAGGGCAAGCCGGTCGATTACAAGTTGTGGTTCAGCGATACCTACGTTCGCAGTCCGACCGGATGGCGCTACGTATTTGGCCAGGCCTCGCTGCCTCTGTCCAAAGTGGACGCCAGATAGCCGTTAATGCTGAGGCGTTGTCTTCCCTGGCGCAGCCGTGAAGGCAACGGCTCGGCTAGGAGTCGCCCTTTTCTCTCTGGCGGTGCTGTGCTTAATTCCCCGTTTACCGTGAGCAGTAAACTGAAGCAGCGCGAGACAGAGCTCAACTTTGAAAGCGCGATGGATCGGCTCGAAACGATTGTCGAGCAGATGGAATCGGGCAAACTGCCACTGGAAGATCTGATTGTGCGGTATGAAGAGGGAATGAATTTGGTAAAAATTTGTCAGAAACGACTTGCCAACGCAGAGCAAAAGATCAACATCATCGCCCGCGACAGCGCCGGAAAGGCGATGGTGAAAGAATTCGAAGCAACGCCGGAAGCGGGAGCACCGGCCAACGCAGTCGTTGAAACCGAAAATACAACTGATGAAATCAAACTCTTCTGAGGGCTCCGGACCAACGGCGCCCAGACGCTTGCTTGATGGGATTCGTTCGCCTGCCGATATCAAAGCGCTGCGCGAACAAGATCTGCCGCAACTGGCGCAGGAAGTGCGCGATGAGCTGATCGAAGTCCTTTCGCAAACGGGCGGGCATCTTGGTCCGAATCTCGGCGTGGTCGAATTGACCATCGCGCTGCACCGGGTTTTCAACACGCCGCGCGACCGATTCGTTATGGACGTCAGTCATCAAGGTTACGTGCACAAGATATTTACCGGGCGTCTCGACCGCTTTTCCACGATGCGGCAGTACGGCGGGCTGAATGGTTTTCTTTTACGAACCGAAAGCGAACATGATTGCTATGGCGCCGGTCACGCGGGAACCGCGCTTTCGGCTGGCCTCGGGATGGCGGTGGGCCGCGATTTGCGCGGAGGCAACGAGAATATCGTGGTCGTGGCGGGCGACGCCGCGTTCACCTGCGGCATCAGCTACGAGGCGCTCAACAACGTTAAATCGCATACCAAACGCTTTATCGTCGTGCTCAACGACAACGAATGGTCGATCGCAAAAAACGTGGGCGCGATTGCAAACTACCTAAACAGCATTGCGACAAGTCCAACGTTTACACATTTGCACGACAAAGCGCGCGATTTCGTTCGGGCGATCGCCGGCAAATCAGTAGCCAAGTTTGCGCATAAAGTCGAAGAAAGCGTCAAGGGCTTGATTGTGCCGAGCGTTATCTTCGAGGAACTCGGATTGCGTTACTACGGGCCAATCGATGGGCACGATATCCCGCTGCTGATCCGGACATTTGAGTTTTTGAAAACGCAGGATGAGCCGGTTCTGCTTCACATTCTTACCAAGAAAGGCAAAGGCTATGAGCCGGCCATCAAACAGCCGGACAAATTTCATGGCCTCGGAAAATACAAACTGGAAACCGGCGAGACCGCTCCGACGCCGACGCCGACCTATTCGGAAATCATTGGCAAGACGCTCGCGAAATTCGCGGAGCACAATCAGAAGCTGGTTGCGATCACCGCCGCGATGCCCAGTGGAACCGGTCTCTCCCATTTCGCGAAGGCGCATCCGACTCGCTACTTCGACGTCGGCATCGCCGAAGAGCACGCCACGCTCTTCGCCTGCGGATTGGCGACGCAGGGCTTGACGCCGTTTCTCACGATCTATTCGACCTTCTTCCAGCGCGCCTACGATATGGCGATTCACGACATCGCGATCCAAAAACTAAACGTCAGGCTCTGTATGGATCGCGCTGGATTGAGTGGTGACGACGGCCCGACGCATCATGGGTTGTTCGACATCGGTTACCTGCGCCACATCCCGAATTGGGTGCACATGCAGCCGAAAAACGAAGATGAATTTGTCGATATGCTCTGGACGATGGCGCACTACAACGCTGGTCCGATCGCCGTCCGCTACCCACGCGGTCCCGGAACGGGTGCGCAAATCAAAGCGGAACCCAAACTTCTCGAGATCGGCAAGGCCGAAGTCGTGCAACACGGACGCGACGTGGCGATCTTTGGCTTGGGCAACATGTTTGAAGTAGCCGAAGAAGCCGCGCGCAAACTGGAAGAGAAAGGCGTTTCCGTCGCGCTCATCAATCCGCGCTGGATCAAGCCGCTCGATACCGGCACGCTCGAATTTTTCGCGCGAGGCGTCGAAGTCGTCTGCACCATCGAAGATCACGTTCTGCACAACGGCTTCGGATGTGCGGTGATGGAGCATTTGCATTCGCAAATGATCAACACTCCAGTCGTCCGCATCGGATGGCCCGATCAATTTATCGAGCACGGCGCCGTCCCGATCCTGCGAAAAAAACATGGGATCACTGCTGAGGCCCTGGTGGAAAAGGTACTCCCGCTCTTGCGAAAGAAATCCAGCGTCCGGCCAACCGCGGCCTGACAAAGAAAGCGAAGGGCGCCTTCGTTTCCGAAAGCGCCCTTCATTGTTTTGATGGCGGTAAGCCGAATTCTGTCGGCTGATCTCTCAGCCGCGACGATCATTTATCTCATCCAGTTCCGATTTTCGCAGAGCTGAACGCCCGACACGCTTGCGCGGATCGTGATGCGACGATACCCGAGGATCAACGGGCCGGCTGCCCTCCCTCTGTTTTGTCTTGCACCGCATGGGGTTTTTCCTGCCTCGCGAATTGCTCCGCGAGCGGTGAGCTCTTACCTCGCCTTTTCAACCTTGCCTGTGCCTTTGTTGCCAAAGAACCGGCGGTGTCTTTTCTGTGACACTTTCCGTCACCGCAATTTT
>Ga0209474_10005628_pt1 | contig 10644 bp, 8 predicted proteins | sample GraSoiAngelo_145_FD_185902 | JGI IMG/M metagenome (GOLD analysis project Ga0209474, IMG submission 185902) | Grasslands soil microbial communities from the Angelo Coastal Reserve, California, USA - 14_1009_05_20cm (SPAdes) (version 2) | ecosystem: Environmental > Terrestrial > Soil > Grasslands ... | reverse complement strand
GGTTGGAGTTACACGTTGGCCGATTTACAACCATGGTCGCAGCGGCAATTACTGATCATCAGTGCGCTGATGGCGTTGTTCGATGTCGGATTGCTCGCGATTTTGTATCGCGACTTCCGGCTATGGTTGATCCAAATCGTCACGCTCGCGTTTGGAATTGGCGCAATGATCGCGACGATGAAGCTGCTCAATATTCATCTGAATTTGCTGAATGTGCTTGCCTTCCGGCTCGTGCTCGCCATCGGCGTGGACTACGGGATTTACGTCGTGCTTGTCTGGCAAAAGACGCGTGAGCTCGAACACGATGTGGCGGGCGTCATCAAACCGGTTATTCTCGCTGGGCTAACCGCGGTCAGCGGATTCGGTTCGTTAGGCTGGGCGCGCAATCCTTCGCTGAGCGGACTCGGGATTGCGTGCGCGATCGGAATCTTCTGGAGCCTAGTCGCGACAATTTTCTTCGCCTTGCCGGCGATGGCAGCGGCCAAACCCAAAGTCTGGCGCGAAGAATAGTAAAATCGGCATCTCCCAAGATCGACAATCGTATGCGTAACATCTCCCCTCTCCTGCTCGCTTTGCTCATGTTCGCGTCGATTGTCCGTGCGCAGTCGCTCTCCGACTCCGATGTGAAAAATCTTTTAAGGCGCATTGCTGAGCGACGCGCGTCGTCGCCGGATGTTCGCGCGGATTTTCAGGAACAAAAAACGATGCATCTCCTGAACAGGCCAATCGTCAGCTCGGGAAAAATCTGGTTTCACGCGCCGAACAAATTCCGGCGCGAAATCACTGGAAACTCGCCGAGCGTGACAGTGAGCAACGGTCGCGACCTTTGGATTTATTATCCAAATTTCAGATCAGCCGAGCATTACTCGCTAGGAAAACGATCGCCGGCGGATGCGGCCATCGCCGCCATCAATACCGCGCTCAATTTGGAAAATGTTGAAAGCACATTTCGAATGACGGGGGCAAAGATCGACAATGGCTATGCTTTGGAGCTAACTCCGCGCTCGCCGTCGATGAAACGCATGTTTCAGAAGTTCGATCTGCGCGTGAACAACGATCTGGTCGCGGAACGCACGGAGATGACGCAACCAAACGGCGATCACATCGTCACGACATATTCGAATCAAACGCGGGCGGCGATTCCGGCATCGACTTTCGAGTTCACGCCGCCAGCCGGTACGCAAATTTCCACGCCGCTCGGCCGTTAGTGGCCGTATCAGCGGCGCAAAAACCGACCAGATCCGGCTTCAGGTTTTTGCTCGACTTGATGTCTCGCGGCGTGGTAACGGTTCGCGGTCGTTCCCCCAAATAAGCGCGAACTCTTTTTATCTGCTTTTGCTTCTGTCCGTGTCGCGGTTATCGATCGCCGACTCGCTCGAGAACAATAAGCCCAGCCCGGTCCGCCAATCGGGCGGGCTCGTCCCGCGGCAAGCACGGACCGCCGTTACGTCGCACATTCCGCGCGAATCAGTGGTGTCGAAGGGCATCGCGTCGATTGGATACAGTAAACGACTGCACATCCTTGAAATAGAATTTGTGAACGGTGCGGTTTATCGATATCTCCAAGTCGCGCCGTCAGTTCACCGGGACCTGATGGCCGCGGGTTCCAAAGCGCGCTATTACGACGCGAACATCAAAGGCAATTATCCGTCCGTGCGCGTCCGTCCGCGAGTGAAAGAGCAATTCGATTGAAACTCCCCGAGCGTTGGCAATGGGAGGAGCTGAGACAGAAGCTCGTCCTCACCCCGGAAGAGAAACGCGTCATCCTTTTTGTCGTGGCTGCCTTTTTGTTAGGGCTCGGCACAAAATGTTACCGCGACACCCATCCGCGTCCGCCGGTGCAGCTGAACAAGAAGCATCTGCATTCCCACAAATCCGAACGTTAAAGATATTTTTCCGGAATCGGGTGCTGCGGAGTTTCGTGCTGCCAGTAAATTGATAAAATCCACCAACGCCGGCCGTCGTTGAAAAGTTGAATGCTATTGATCCCGCGCATGAACGGTACGGGATCGCTCGGATCGTGGCGCGACTCGTATGTGCTCCAGACATGCGCGATTTGGCCGAACTGTTCGACCCGTCGCGCGACTTCCTTTTCGTAGAATCCGGTTTTCTCGAAAGCCTGCTCGGCTCGTGCGATGAAGCCTTCGATATCCAACATCTGCGGCGCAAGTCCGCCGTTCGGACGGACTCGTCCCGCGGCGAGATCGACATCGTTCCTTCCGGCGTCGACTGCCGTCGGGATCAAACGCGCGCCGGAAATGAAAAGCGATCGCATGCGATCCCAGTCGCGCTTTTTTCCGGGCGGGCCCGAGATCGAATCATATGCCGCGGCGATAATCGCTTCGATTGATTCGACATCAGCGGGATTCGCTGGTCTTTCGACTGCCTTCGACATTGGCGTTTGTTACTAGGCTTACCCAGCCTTCCCTCTCACCGCTTCAGCATCTTTCAGATGCTTGTCGAGAAAATCGAGGATCGCTTTGTAGGCGCGAATCTCGTTGGCCTTTTTTGTGAAGCCGTGACCTTCGTTATCGAACAGAACATACTCGACCACGCCGCCTCTCTTTTTAATTGCGGCCACGATCTCGTCCGACTCCGGCTTAATCACGCGCGGATCGTTCGCGCCTTGCAATACCATGAGCGGTTTCGTGATCTTTTCGGCATGAAACAACGGCGAAATTTCGCGTAACATCGACAACTGCTTCTCCGGGTCGCCGATCTCGGCGTAGAGGGATTTGCGCTGCGATTCCCAATAGGGCGGAATGCTTTGCAGCGTGCGCACCCAGTTTGAAATGCCGAACAAATCCACGCCGGCCTGGAATTCATCCGGCTTAAACGTTAACGCCGCCAACACCATGTAGCCGCCGTACGATCCGCCCATGATGCCGATTTTCTTTTCATCCACGTAACCGAGCGACGCGAGATACTTTTTTGCTTCCACACAATCCCACAACGGCTCGCGCCCGTGCTTTTGATCGTCGGCCAGATAGAATGTTTTTCCGTAGCCGCCCGAACCGCGGTTGTTCACGTCGATGACGCAATAGCCATGATTCACTAAAAACTGCGTGGATGCACTATAAGGCATGCGCGCCTGTCCGCCCGGGCCGCCATGCACCTTCACAATCGCCGGAACTTTCTGCTGCGCGCTCGCGCCATGCGGCTGATAGAGAATCGCCGGAATCTCCAGACCATCGAAAGACTTGTAACGCGCCACGCGTCCATCCACCAGGTCCGCCGCATTGATCTCTGGATTCAAGCTCTCGGTCAACTTCGCCAGCTTCTTGGTTTTAAAATCGTAAACGTAAAGATTGGCCGGGGCGCGCGATCCGTCGTGATAGAATGCCATCTTCGTTTCGGTGTCGGAAATATTGATGCCGCTGATATCGCCTTCCGGTAACGATGGAAGATCGACAATCTGGCCGCTCGCTTCCTCCAGGATTTTGATCTTGGTGCGCGCGTCTTCGTTCCTTGCCACGACGCGATATTTGCCGTTGCGTGAAAATGCCATGAATGAAACGTCCCAGGGCGCTTTCTCTACAGCCTCCCGCTGGCCGGTCTTGAGATCGTAGCGCGCGATATATTTGAATTCGCCGCCCTCATTTGAAAGGAAGTAGAGATACTTCGAATTTACATCGAACGTCTGTGGATCGTTCTCTACGTCGCCGGTATGCGGCGTGAGATGCTTCATCTCTTTGGTCTCGATGTTGAATAGATAAACATCGGAGTCGGCCGTGGTTTTGCCCGGTTTGCCGAAGGCGATGAATTTGCGATCGTTCGAGATGTCGCCGAATTGAAATCCGGTTTCGTCTTTGTAAACGAGCTTCGGCGTAAGATCGACAAGCGCCATTTCATAGATGTCGAAAAACTTCGCGTCGCGCGCGTTGGTCGAGAAGAAGAACGATTTCCGGTCCTGGCTCCACGTAAGAAAATTCGCTTTCGTCTTCTCGCCCGGAGTCAGGTCGCGCTCCGTGCTGTCGAGCGCTCTTAAATAGATGTGCTCGTTTTCGTTCCCGCCCTTGTCGTAGCGGTAAAGGAACCGCGCGTCGTTGGGGAACGCCGAAACGATGTAAGTGCTCTCCTTGGTAGAATTGGTTAGCTGCTTCGGTTCGCCGCCCGATAGCGGCATGCTGTAAACATTAAAAATTCCGCTCTTGTTGCTGTGGAATAGAATCGACTTCTCGTCCGGCGAAAACGTCGCGCCACCAACCCGCGTCGTGGCCATGAACTGGTCGATCGTGTATTGCTTGACCGGAACCGGCTTGTCAGGTCTGGGACTCGGAGTCTGGGCGAGGAGTAAGTGGGGCGACAAAACCGCCGCGAGAACGATCGTTTTGTTCACTTTTGCTTAGTGCCGTTGCAATTCAGGCTGTTCAATGTCTTTTCCATGTGCGCTTGTGGGCGTTTTTCTAATGACGTCTAGAACTTTGCGCGCGGCGTTATGTCCGGGAATTCCGCTCACCGCTCCGCCACGAAGCGCGCTTGAGCCGCAGAGAAAAACATTTTCCCATTCGGTTTCGACTCCCCACTTGCCGACTTGCTCCTTCTTGGTCGCGAACGGCCACGTCGGCGCGTCTTGAAAAATGTTCCCGTGATACATGCCTAACGAATTCTCGATATCGACCGGGCTCTTGCTTTCGACGCATGGACTCCCGTCGCGCGCGACTGCGAGACAATCTTCCAGTGGTTCTTCCAACCATTGATTCATGCTTACGAGAAATTTTTTCTCCGCTTGTTTCCGCATCGTCTCGTTGTTTTTTGCGAACAACGAATACGGCGCATCGAGACCAAACAGCGTGATGGTGTGAAAACCTTTTGCGCGCAGTTCCGGCGAAAGAATGGTCTCGTCGGTCAAGGTGTGGCAATAGACCTCACATGGTGTCTTATCCGGCAATCGACCTTTGGCGGCCTGCTCGTAGCTCGTATTCATCTGTTCGTATCCCTCGTCGCTATGGAATGTGCCGCACCACGCTTGTTCCGGCGGGTATTTCTTCGCTTTTAATTTCGGAAGACGGCGCAGGAGCATGTTGATCTTAAATACACTTCCCTCGTCTACTGCTTCGGACTCGTATCTTTCGTCCGAACACTTCGCCAGCACGTTGCGTCCGAAGTTTACCAACAGAAATCGTGCATCGACGGCTCGCTTTTTTCCGTTGATCTCGAACGCGACCGCGCGCGCTGCAAGGTCGACATGTGTCAGATCGACATTCGTCAGAAACTCCGCGCCAGCACTCCGCGCCGCTTGTTCCAACTCGCGCGCAACTGCGCCCATCCCGCCGACCGGCACTTTCCATTCGCCGGTCTTGTTGCCGATCAAGTGATAAAGAAAACAACGGTTCTGGACGAGGGAAGGATCATGCGGGCGCGTGAAAATCCCGACTTTTGCATCGGTCAGGACAAGTCCGCGGACGAGATCGTCTTGTAAATAGCGCTCGAGCGCGCGACCGAGCGGTTCTTCGGCCAGGCTTCGCCATGCTTCCCGAGAGACATCATCGACGTCGAATCGCCGTTTTATCTCGTCTTTCGAAACGAGTGGTTCGAGCATGCTGTCCCAGGTATGCTCCGCGAAGATGCGTGAGAGCGCGTAGAACTTTTTCATCTGCTCAAACTCGGCCTCGCTCCCGGTGAGATCGACCATCGACCGCCGGCTCAATTCCTCATCGACATTGCTAATTAAGAGGCCGTGATCCCGGCCGCTCTTAATATAAGGGGTGAACGACCCGGTTGCCCGCCGGCGCAGGTCAAGCCTCAGCCCGAGGTCTCGAATGATCTTCTCCGGAAACAGGCTGACCAGATATGAATAACGCGACAGCCGGGCGTCGTAATCCGGGAACACTTTCTGCGAAGTCGTCGCCCCGCCGATGTAATCGTTCTTCTCTAATAGGAGTACGCTGAGCCCGGCGCGCCCAAGATAACTCGCCGCCACCAGCCCATTATGACCCGCTCCCAGGATTACGACATCATATCGCGACTTCATTTCAGCGGAACTGACTATGTGTTGCCGGCCGTTGCTTGCCGCGCCGATGCCTTGGCGAAGGCGGGTGGCCGGCTCCGAGGATTACGACGTCATAATGATTCTTAATCGTGCTCATACTCATACTCGACCCTCTGCGTCCGATCCTTGACCGTATTGCCTTCACATCGAACATCAAACTTCATAAATCAAAATCGATGAGCACACTGGCCGAGGTCCGGACCCAATGTTTGATCGTCGGCGGCGGGCCGGCCGGAATGATGGCCGGCTATTTAATGGCGCGCGCCGGTGTGAACGTGATTGTGCTGGAGAAGCACGCTGATTTCTTTCGCGATTTCCGCGGTGACACGATCCATCCCTCCACCCTCGAAGTCATGCACGAGCTCGGTCTGCTCGATGAATTTTTAAAACTACCGCATCAGGAATTGCCGAGGTTAAGAGGAGTCATCAATGGTCATTATGTCAGCATCGCCGACTTCTCGCGCCTGCCGACGCAGTGCAAGTTCATCGGTTTTATGCCGCAATGGGACTTTCTGAACTTCTTTGCGGCTAAAGCGAAAGAGTTTCCGTCATTCGCCCTTCAAATGCAGCACGAAGTTGTCGATCTTCTTTTCGAAGGCAACCGCGTTGCCGGTGCGCGGGCGAAAACGCCCGAAGGCGACCGCGACATTTATGCTGATCTCGTCATCGGCGCCGACGGGCGTCACGCGATCACGCACGCGCGCGCGGGATTCGAGATTCAGGAACTCGGAGTGCCGATCGACGTCCTTTGGATGCGTATTTCGAGACGCGAAGGCGATCCGGAACAGCTGCTCGGTTTTTTTCGCCACGGGAAGTTGCTGGTTCTGCTTAATCGCGACGATTATTTTCAGGCCGGTTTCGTGATTCCAAAGGGCGGGATCGAGACGGCGAAAGAACGCGGACTCCCCGCTCTTCACCGCGAAATTGTTTCCCTTGCGCCATTCCTGGAAGACCGCATCGGGGAGCTGGACGACTGGTCGAAAATCAAACTGCTTACCGTGCAAATCAATCGTCTGAAAAAATGGTGTCGGGAAGGATTGCTTTGCATCGGAGACAGTGCGCACGCGATGTCTCCCGCCGGTGGCGTGGGCATCAACCTCGCGCTGCAGGACGCGGTCGCGACTGCGAACCTGCTGGCAGCAAAATTAAAACGCGGGCCGGTGTCAGTAGCCGATATGGCGCAAGTGCAAACACGGCGCGAATGGCCCACCCGCTTGATTCAAGCCATGCAGGCATTCATTCATCGCAATGTGGTGACCGGCCGCGAATCAAAAAGCACCGACTCTTTGCCGTTTCTCATTCGACTGCTGCAATGGTTTCCCGCATTGCAATCGTTGCCCGCGCGGTTCGTGGGCATCGGCCCGCGCCCCGAGCACATTCATTCGCATCTCCACCGAAGAGGACATGATTAACCAGAACTGTTTCAGTTAACCGCCAGTCCGGTCCGCCAATCGGACGGACTCGTCCGGTCCGCGAGCTCGGACTAGTCGCCGGATTCTTCTTCTTCGTCGCTGGATTTCTTCTTGGCGGCTTTGATCGTAAACTTCGCGGCCGTGGCGAGTTGGTCGTTCACGTAAATTTCCACCCGATATTTTCCGACCGGCCAACCGTTGGTCGGCTTGCTAAAACTAAAGTCACCGGCATCGGTGTCGCCCTCCATGTCGAGTATTGTCTCGAGGACTTTCGTGTTCGCCGGCGCCACATCACCGACGTCTTCCGCGATCAATACCCCACGGATCTTGTCGCCAGTTTTCGCGCCTTCGGTTTTGAAGATCGCATAGAGTTTTGGAGTGTTCGACGCGAATGTTGTCGTTGGAGGATCTTTCGGGCCCGTCGTCATTCTGACTTTGACGCTTACGTCCCCCGCTTTTACGACTGAAAGGCAAATCAGGGACGCCACCAGGCCAACGACTACTGAAAACGTTTGTTTCATATTTGCGCGCGGAAGGTAGCCGGTGATGCGCTAATCGCTATCGTTTTTTAAACAGCGCCAAATTATTTGTCTACGACGGGTGGGATCGAGCAGTCCCTTGTCCGCCGGCGGACGGACTCGTCCTGTGGCGAGCTCGATGTTAGTTAATGTCAGCGAAGCCGACTGGACTAGCATCGCCCGGCGGAGCGGCCGATCCACCCCTACACCGTTCAAATCGTCAATGGCGTTCTGGCCTGGTTTGGAATTTTGTAACCGCTGCCGCTGGCCAACGCTACGACCTCGTTCCACGGATTCGTCGCCGGAAAACGTTTCCGGTTGAATCCATTTCTTGTTCGCAACTGAAGGCTGTGGCACAAGACAAGCCAATGATTCCGGGGAATTTCTTCGGTGAGCTCAAACGGCGCAACGTTTACAAAGTTGCCGTCGCCTATGCGGTCGTCTCCTGGCTGCTCATCCAGATCGCGACGCAGGTCTTTCCGTTCTTTGAGATTCCCAACTGGGCCGTTCGCCTTGTTGTGGTGCTATTGATATTCGGCTTTCCGGTCGCACTGATCCTCTCGTGGGCGTTCGAAATTACGCCGGAAGGAATCAAACGTGAGTCGGAGGTGGCGTCCGACCAATCGATCACCGCCCACACTGGGCGAAAAATTATCGGGATCACCGTGGTGGTCGCGGTCATTGCGGCCGGGCTCATGATCTTTCAATTCTTCCGTCCCACATCTACGACCAAATCAACTAACGAGCCCAGTGCCTCCGGGCCGATCTCCGAAAAAAGTATCGCGGTGCTGCCGTTCGATAATCTGAGCGACGAGAAAGCGAATGCTTATTTTGCCGAAGGCATTCAAGACGAAATCCTGACGAGACTCTCCAAGATCGCGGCTCTCAAGGTGATCTCGCGCTCGTCTACGCAAAAATACAAGAGCGCGCCGGACAATTTGCGCGATGTCGGCAAGCAGTTAGGCGTGGCCCACATCCTCGAAGGGAGTGTGCAAAAAATTGCCAATGCCGTGCACGTCAATGTGCAGTTGATCCGCGCCGCCACCGACGAACATCTTTGGGCCGAAAGTTACAACCGCAAGTTGGACGATGTCTTTGGAGTTGAAGGCGAAGTCGCAAGCGCCATCGCCGACCAACTCAACGCCAAACTCTCCGGCACCGAGCAGAAGGCCGTGACCGATAAGCCGACCCAGAATACCGCGGCGTACGACGCTTACCTGCGCGGACTGGCGATCGAGCACACGCAGTATAATTACGAATCCTTCCAGCAGGCCGCGCGCGACTACGTTGAAGCGGTCCAGCTTGATCCAAATTTCGCTTTCGCCTGGGCGCGGCTCGCCGTCCTTCGCAGCTTTCTTTACTTCAACGCGGTTGATCCAAACACGAACTCCGCCGGGGCGGTGAAGGAAGCGGCTGATCGCGCTATGGCGCTGGCACCTGAAGCTGGGGAATCGTGGATCGCGCAAGGTGCATACCGCTACCGCGTTCTACGCGACTTCGCGGGCGCAGTTACCGCTTACAAGCAGGCGCAAATACGATTGCCGAATAATTCCTATCTGTTGCAAAATCTGGCATTCGTTCAACGCCGCCTTGGTCTTTGGCAGGAAGCCGAGGCGACGTTCAAGAAAGCGCTCGAACTGGATCCGCGGGACTTCCAACTGCTAGGCAGTCTCGGCGGCGAATTTTACACTTATTTGCGGCGCTATGACGACGCGCGCGCCGCGATGGATCGAGCGCTTGAGATCTCACCGGATTCGGCCTCGGTGCGCGCAAGCAAAGCGGTGACCTTTCAAAACGAAGGCCGGTTGGATGAAGCCGCCCGGGAACTCGCAAGGATTCCGGCAGACGCGACGGACGATTTTGTCGTAGCTCCTCGCATCGGCCAGGCGATCTACGAACGTCACTTCGATACCGCGATTAACGTCATCGAGCGAAAGTTAAGCTCAGTTCCAGCGGGACAGCCGCTCGATTCTGTTACCGAGCTCGCGCTGGTCCAGCTTGGCTATTGTCAGCAGTGGACGGGCCGCGAAAAAGACGCGCGTCGAAGTTTCTCTCGCGCGATCGAAGCGATTAAACCGAAACCGGACACGTTCGTTTCGCCAGACGCGAATGGCACACCTAGCACTCTTGCCCTCGCTTATGCCGGGCTTGGAGAAAAGGCAAAAGCTCTGGAGCAGGCGCAGCGTTCTGTCAAAGATTACGACACGGATGAGGTGAACAAGCCGTGGGCTCTGACTGCGCTGGCGCAGATCCAAGCACGCTTCGGCGATCACGATGCGGCGATCGCCGTTCTTCCGCATCTGCTCGAAGTCCCGGCTGGCCTCACGCGTGCAAACCTTAAGCTCGACCCTTTTTGGGACCCGCTCCGCAAAGATCCGCGTTTCCAAAAGTTCATCAGCGACGGCCCACCGAAATGAACAGCGGCAATTTCTTTGCGGAGTTGAAACGGCGCAATGTTTACAAGGTTGCCGTCGCCTATGCGGTCATTTCGTGGCTATTGGTTCAAGCAGCGTCGATTCTATTGCCGACGTTCGAAACGCCGGCCTGGGTGATGAAGGCTTTGGTGGTGCTTCTGGCTCTCGGTTTCGTCTTTGCGGTGATGATCTCATGGGCCTTCGAAATGACACCGCAAGGAATGAAACGGACCGAAAATGTTTCGCCGGGCGAAGTTATTCCGCAATGGAGCAAACGAAAATTTGCCGCGCTCGTTGTTGGTGTTGCA
>Ga0209474_10005627_pt1 | contig 10645 bp, 10 predicted proteins | sample GraSoiAngelo_145_FD_185902 | JGI IMG/M metagenome (GOLD analysis project Ga0209474, IMG submission 185902) | Grasslands soil microbial communities from the Angelo Coastal Reserve, California, USA - 14_1009_05_20cm (SPAdes) (version 2) | ecosystem: Environmental > Terrestrial > Soil > Grasslands... | reverse complement strand
AGGCACGACTACGCTTGCTACTGTCCCTCTAGTGAGTGGCGTCGCCAGATTCAGTAGAACGTATTCAACGGCGGGAAATCGTTCGCTCACGGCCGTCTATTCTGGAGATACAAACTATCTCTCCAGTACATCAGCGGCGCTCTCACAGGCTGTTTCCAAGGCACCCACCACAACCACGTTGTCATCTTCGGTAAACCCTTCTAGCTGGTCTGGTGCAGTCACGTTCACGGCAACGGTAAGCTCAACAGCGGGCACGCCTTCGAATGGCGATACAGTCAAGTTCCTGGATGGCGCAACCACATTGGGCACAGCTCCCCTGAACGCAGGAATTGCTTCGCTATCTACTTCGGCGTTGAGCGCGGGTACTCATAAGATCACAGCGACATTTGTAACCGATAGCGCCTATTACGGCAGTTCTTCGGCGATTTTAAGTCAGGTCGTAAAAGGCATGCCCACCACATCGAGTGTTGTGTCAAATCTGAATCCTTCTGTTTATGGGCAGAATGTGACGTTCACCGCGACCGTGGTGGACAACTCGAGCACTGGCACCCCGACTGGCACCATAAGTTTTAAATCCGGGGCCGCAGTTCTGGCGAAGGTCGCCCTCAGCGGCGGAACAGCCTCGTTCTCGATCAGCACATTAGGTGTGAGCACAAAGTTGATCACGGTGACTTACAACGGTGACAGCAAATATGCCACAAGTACATCGGCAATTCTTTCTCAAGTAATTAACAAGGCGACGAGCTCGACCATGATCAGTTCGTCTGCGAATCCTTCAACTTCAGGTCAATCGATTACATTCACCATTTCTGTGTCGCCGCAATTTACCGGAGTTCCAACCGGAACTGTGAAGCTGACCCTGGGTTCGACAGTATTGACAACCCTGACGCTAACCAGCGGCACGGCCAGCTACACAACTACGACGTTGCCCGTCGGGTCAGATGTGATCAAGGCAACATTCAGCAGCTCGGGAAATTTCATCGGGAGCTCGGGGTCGGTGACGGAAACCGTAAATTGAGTCGGTATCCCTCATCTCACAAAATAGTAAGCAGGATGACTGCAAGGCCTTCACCTGCTCGTTTCGTTTACCTCACCCCTTATGCTAGTCGGCAGCAATTGCTCTTTTTACCGGAATAATGAAGATAAAATGATGACGTCGACCTACGGCAATTCCCGTGCGGCTATTCGGGGAGAAGCTGCTTCCGCCTTTCATCTGGCGCCTTTAAGCGAATCTGATGTTGGTTGGACCTCCTGGTTAGCCTTCCCGCGTGGCGGTTCGCAACTTACTCCAGTAACACAAGTGGTTACCCTCAATGTGCAAGGGGTTGCAGTTTGCTCACCCTTAAGAAAGCAACAAGTTAAAACTAAGTCTTTAGATTTGAGCACAATACGACAACGCTGCAGTTCGGTGCGCAATCTGCTTTCATGACGGCAGCGCTCGGGAATGAGCGCGGGACCCGGGGACTGTTCATGGACGCGTTCGCGAGTGGGGCAAGTAAACGGAAACGCAGGCTCACTGCCCTTCCGCTGCTAATCGTGCTGTTTGTGATTTCCTACCTCCTGCTCACCAGACTGGTGATTGAACAGGACAAAACCATCGACTCGCAGCGCGACCTGATCCACACGCTTTTTAAGGACAATGTGTATCTCAAAATGCTGCACAAGCATGCTGCTATGTCCAAAAAGGCGCGAGCTGGCAGCCAGCTTCAAGCCGTGAATCCGGCATCTCAGAATGCGGCAGCTGAGAATCAGTCGAGCCCAATGTCATCAGCCCAGGTCCCGTCAACTCAGGTTCCAGCAACCGAAATCCCGTCATCCCAGGTTCCAGGAAGCAAGGTAGGGCCAACCGCGAAAAACGATCGCAAAACTCGTAAGGCGGCAAAAGCGAAGCCGGAGATACCTCCGGCTGACCTGACCGACCCCTCGGACATGAGGCGAGTTTCGTTTTCGATCTAGTTGGGCCCGGGTAGGTATTTATGAACGCAGTTGCGATATTGTTGCTGGCTTTACTTCCCGTCTCACCGGTTCAGCTTTTTCGCGCGGCCAAGCCTCAGCCAGAGCCGCGGTTCGCGCAGCAGGCCAAGGCGCCTCACCATAAAGGCGGTAAGTGGTATTTTGCCCGCACCGGTCATGCAGTCTACTGCTATGGCCCGGTGATGACCATACCTAACCAGACGGGCATGATCGAGCGCGTTGCCACCTATTGCCGCGGCAATCAATTGCTGGTACCGCTGAAGGACTAGCAGCGTCGGCAGTTGGCGGCCAAAACAGTCTATTTGCCTGCTCCCTCAATCTCCAGCAAGATGGGTTGGAGTTCGTTCACTACCTGCGGATCCGCTTTTCCCAAATCCGTCATAATTTTGGTGCGAGAGGAAAGGACGTCGGTGAGCATGGAATGGCCACTGACATCCGAGGTCGTCGCGGCCAGCTGACGAACCTGCTCGAAAAATTGACGAGCGTAGGTAGTGGCGTTCCCATAATTCAATTGACTCGCCGACACGTATGCCAGGGCCGCTGCGCGCCGGGCCTCCCCAAGCTGATAGGCGGCGTTGCAAACCTTCACCTGTCGCTTTAAGTCCCGAACTTTTAAGTATTGTGGAATAAAGCCGACGAGCAGGCCTGCCAAAAATAGCACTAGCCAAACGGTTAAGGTCCGCATCAGGATCTCCTATCGCGCAATTTTTGGGAGTGTTGCACCAATCGGCGATTGGCGTCAAGTAGTGGCTGGTATGCAGAATCCTAGGTGTGCGACCTAAGGTCGCAAATGCTGCGGCGCGACAGCTTTGATTCGTGGAGGAGGGTTGAGAAAATTAAGATAATATGCACGGGCAGGTTTGTCCGTACGCTCACGACCCGGAATATGCCTCCTGTGGGAGGCTCGGGAAGTCTCATGCGAATCGCTTTCTGGATGTACCAAGGCAGGAACTCGAAACGGAGCGCCGAATCAGTTCGTTCTTCTGCTGTTGAGAAGGCCGGGGAAGGGATATAGTGACAGCAGCCAGTTTTCCTCAGGCGCGATGGCAAAGGCAAAGATGATGGGGAACTGAACCAATGCTTTCCGAGATTGCGGATGTAGTCTCTTGTGTGAGCTTCAAGACAGTCGCCCTCGCGTTGCGAAGGCCAGCCCAACTGAGGCGCTACGTCTCATATTGTTTGAAGATCTATGACGAGTTCGCAGACAAAGGGCTTCCCGCCCGATCCCCGGTGACCCCTGAGCAAGAAGCTACAATCACCCTCCCGGCCTATCATTCCGGTGGCGGCATGAGCTTCGCAGAGCTTATGATTTTGGCCCGAACCACAAAGACTCGCTGCCCCAAGACAATCTTTGAGATGGGAACCTATAATGGACTGACGACCGCCGTATTTATACTGAATTCCGCTCCCGACGCCGTCGTGATCACCCTAGATCTGCCGCCTATCCCGGAGCTGCCGTCCAAGCATCTTTCGTCGGACAAAGACCTAATTTCGAACCGGCGCTTGGGATCCGTTCCTAGCGCTCTGGGATTAACCCGATACACTCAACTGCTCTCGGACTCGATGACATTTGACGCATCGCCCTATTCGGATTCTGTGGACCTCGGGCTAGTTGACGCTGCACACGACCGCCTACACGTCAAAAACGATACCGAGAAAATGGCCAGGATGATAAAGGAAGATGGATTGGTCTTCTGGCATGATTATGGCGGCAGGGGCGCGCTGCGTCCACTGGCCTCATACTTTGGAGGATCTTGCTGCGGAATGTCCGATATATCGCGTTTCCGAGACCAGCCTGGCATGGGCGCAGCGAGGGGCCTTAAGGCTGCATTAGCCAAGCGAACGGGCCTCGCCTTCCCTCATTCAGCGCCATTCACCTTGGCCAATCATAAATCGGCATAAATGGACCCCAACCACGGAAACTAGAAGGGCTAGATCATGGTAGGCGCGGCAGGAATCGAACCTGCAACCCTCAGATTAGAAATCTGATGCTCTATCCGTTTGAGCTACGCGCCCCTGAATTGATGATACCTAGCTTAAACGAAAAGGTTAAGGACTCTTCTGCCATCCACCTTGCCCGCAAGGCCTAATCCTGTGCCAACCATTGCAAAGCTTCTTCTCGAGTGCTGAAAATTGCAAACTCGCGGCGAGAAAAGCTTTTCATTTCGTCATAGAACTCGCGCGGCAGGCTAAGGGTCCCGATCAAAGCCGATTTCTTGACGAATGGTTTGTCAAATACCGCCGTCTCCTTGATCGCACGCAGCGCCGCGGCGTCAAAGGTACTTCCCTTAAAATCCGTGAGTATAAGGACCGAGGAGGGCGGTTCAGCGGTCACGAGGTCGGGAACCCTACGCGTCGTTTCTTCGGCTTCGCGAGCACTGCAGTTTGATAAATCAACTAAACAGATACGTTTGCCTTCGTGATTAAAAAAACGAATCCTGCTACCGGGTTCGCGTTGAGTTGTGGACAATTCAGAAATCCGTTCTTCAGCCGTTTCTTACACCAGAATCGCCTGCGCGTGTTGCTGCCGGACACGTTCGTACACGCGGACGTATTCGCGTCCGGAAACACGCCACGAAAAATCTTTGCTCATGCCGTTGCGCATGAGTCTCTGCCAGGACTCCTGGTCACGATATAACTGCAGCGCCTGATGGATTACGCGCAGCAATGCCTCTCCGCTGTATTCCTGAAATTTAAAACCGGTACCTTTTTTCGTACGCGCCTCCCAGGGATCGATGGTGTCGTCCAGTCCGCCGGTGGCGCGCACTATCGGCACGGTGCCGTATTTCAAGCTGTATAACTGGCTCAGGCCGCTGGGCTCATAACGTGAAGGCATCAGGAACATATCCGCCCCGGCCTCAACCTTGTGTGCGAGAGCATTGTCGTAGGCGACTCGTACCCCAACTCTTTCCGGCAGACGGCGGGCGAGCCGCAGAAACATTTCTTCGTAGAGTTTGTCACCGCTGCCGAGAACTGTAATCAGGACCTCTTCAAGCGCCAGGCGATCAATAATCTGGCCAATCAGGTCAAAGCCCTTTTGGGCAGCGAAACGAGAAACAACTCCGATCACCGGAAGATTAGGATCAGCCTCTCCTAAGCCGAAACTGGCTAGCAGGTCTTGCTTGCATTCGCGTTTTCCGCTCAGATCCTCAGCAGAGTAATGCGCAGCAATAAATTTATCTGTCTGCGGATTCCATTCATCGTAATCAACGCCATTCAAAATTCCCGCCAGGTTTGGTGCGCGGTCCTTCAGTACGCCCTCCAGGCCGAAGCCAAACTCTGTGGTCTGGATCTCCTGGCTGTATTTTCTGCTCACTGTCGTAATCATGTCCGAATAGACCAGCGCGCCCTTCAGGAAGTTTACATTTCCGAAATATTCCATCTTTGCGATCGTAAAAAGGTCCCATGGAAGCATCAGGAGCGGCAGGATCTCCGGCGGGAACAAGCCCTGGTAGCCCATGTTGTGGATGGTGAAAACAGTTCCTGCATCGCGAAACGCCGGGTCTTCGGAATACTGTGTACGAAGCAAAACCGGCACCAAGGCTGCTTGCCAGTCGTGGCAATGAAACACGTCCGGTACGCCAAGAACTTTTGAGGCCTCAAGCACTGCGCGACCAAACAATGCAAAACGTTCAGCGTTATCCGGAAAATCTCCAGACGCAGTTCCGTAAAGCCCATCGCGATCGAAGAACGCTGGGTAATCGACAAAGAAAAAACGTACGCCGGGATAACCCGCTCCGGTGAGGATCGAGCAGAATCGATAGCGGTCGTCAAAGGGTACGGTGATGCTTTGAACTACGGTGCGCTCTTCACTGATGCGGGTGTGCCGATAATGCGGGATATATACACTAACTTCGTGCCCGGCGGCAGCCAGCGCGCGTGGCAATGCACCCACCACGTCTGCCAATCCGCCTGTTTTGGAAAAAGGAACACACTCGGAAGCAACGAACGCGATGTGCATTTAGAAACGAGGCTCCAGCCGGTACCACTTCCGCCTCCGCGCTATGATATTGCGGACGCGTCAACTCGGCTACGCGTCCAAGTCTAATCGGCAAGATGAATGAGGGTCAATGAAGGTTTCGCGCGTGCCCCGTCCGGCTAAAAAACCCAAACTCGGGCAGCACTTCTTAGATGACACCGCCGCTGCGGTGCGAATCGTCGAGGCGCTTGGTGACCTTTTGCAGAGCACCGTGCTTGAAATCGGCCCGGGTCGCGGCGCGCTTACAAATCTGTTGGCAAGACGCGCTAGGCGGGTGATCGCGGTGGAAAAAGACCGGGTCCTCGCCGCCCAGCTCAGAATGCATTTCTCGCTGGCCCCGAACGTGGAAATTATTGAGGGCGACATTCTCGCCATTGACCTCGACTCTCTTTTTGGACCGAAGCCCGGCAGCACGCGCCCCGGCATGGATGTTGCGCCGCAACAAGTGCGCGTGATCGGCAACCTGCCTTACTTCATCACGTCGGATATCCTTCTGCGTCTTTTCGAACACCGTAGGTTTTTTGAAGTTCTGATCTTGATGGTGCAAAAGGAAGTCGGCGATCGGCTCTCGGCAAAGCCGGGGACCAGCGAATACGGCTTGCTCTCCGCGACCGCTCAGTTGTACGCCAAGGTGGAAAATGTCCTCACCCTACCGCCGGGAGCATTCTTGCCGCCGCCGAAAGTGCATTCCGCCGTTGTGCGCCTGGTGCCTTCGCCGCGCCTTGAAAAACTGCACGTCGACGAAAAGGGCTTCATCGAGTTCCTGAAGCTTTCCTTCGCCCAGAAGCGCAAGACACTATGGAACAACTTGAAAGGGCGCTACCCGTCTGAAAATCTCGATCGGGCCCTGGCCAGAGCGAAAGTAAAACCCTCGGTGCGAGCGGAGGCAATTTCGCTCGAGGCAAGCGCCAGTGTTTTTCGCGAACTCAATGGCGCGACAAGTTCCACGGATGAGTGAGGTCGGTATGGGTGCAAGTGTCCGTGAACCGGCCGTTGCGGGGCGTTTCTACCCGGCAAATCCCGAACGCCTGCGCGCTGATATCGAGTCGTATCTCTCTCCATCGCAAGAAAAAGTACACGCGATCGGGTGCGTGGCTCCCCACGCCGGATACATGTACTCCGGGCAGGTCGCGGGAGCCGTATTTTCGCGGCTGGAGATTCCCCGGCATTGCGTGATCCTGTGCCCGAATCACACCGGCCGCGGACATCCGCTTGCCATGATGAAGGAAGGTGCATGGCGAACTCCGCTGGGCGAAGTGCCGATTGATTCCGAACTCGCGGAAGATCTGCTACAGGAATTCCCTGCCCTGTCAGAAGATTCTGCGGCGCACCGCTACGAACATGCCATTGAAGTCGAACTTCCCTTCCTGCAAGTCCGCCGCCCTGACGTGAAATTCGTGCCCGTGGCAATCGGGACCGGGCAACTGGTTTTATTGGAACACCTGGGCATTGCGCTGGCTGAAGCCATAACAAAAAGAAAAGAGCCCGTGCTGATCATCGCTTCCAGCGACATGAATCATTACGAAGATGACGCCACAACTCGCGTCAAAGATCGCAAGGCAATCGAGAAGATTCTGGCGCTTGATGCCCCCGGCCTGTATGAAACGGTTATCAACGAAAGCATCAGCATGTGCGGCTTCGGCCCGGCAGTTGCCATGTTAACGGCCGCCCGGCGGCTTGGCGCTGAAAAAGCAGAATTAGTTCAGTACGCCACCTCCGGAGACACATCCGGCGATCGCAACGTCGCCGTGGGTTATGCGGGAATCGTTATTCGCTGACTACTTGCCCGCATTTGCGAGCAGGCGCAACGCTCGGGCGCGGCTGACGTTCATCACCGACGAGTCATTCGCAATATCCTTCAACACTGGCGCGATGGCCTGAACATCACCTACACCGTTGTCCCGCTGCATCTCTTCCATTCGCTTCAATTGGTCGTCAAGTGCCAGCTTTTCGTATTTATGGAAGTAAACCAGCCGCCGGCCGAACTCCATCGTGGTTGAGAGATTTTGGAAGAGAGAAGTCAGCTGTCCAACCGGCTGCAGCGGCGAGTAATTGTACGTGGCTTGGGAATTGTGGCTGTCGTCCTTGTACGCCAGGGTCTTCGCTCCAGTGTTGGCAATGTTCTTGTTATTGGAATCCACTTTGCCGCTGAAATAATGCGCGCGCTTGGCGAGATCGAAAATCTGCGAGCGAACGCTCTCTGAGACTGCAAACTGAAGCGGCTCCGGATCTGCAGGGTCAGATTTATCGTCAAACTTCCCATTTGAACTGTAAGATCCGTGGCCATTGTTGGCAACCACAAGTTCATAGTGGCTGGGGTTCGCACCTGGAAAATCAAAGGTGAAGCTAACAGTCGCCGCCGGGTGCTGGCCATAAGCACCGAGGCAAACTGTGAGGGTGACTAGCGAAAGCAGCGCGCGAAACGTTCTCAATCCCATTCACAAAATTATGCCAGAAGTGGCTCGATCGTTTGGGAAGTCACGTGTCCCAGAGCCATAACACAGGTCCGCTGCAAAGAAACTCTCGCACCGACTAATTGGTTGGCCATCCCGGCTTTCCAGTCTGCATCTATTCGCGCTATAGTCACAGGTCGTTAAAACGGGGGTGCGTCATGGCAACCGAGGTCACTTCGGAGGCAACAAGGCAGGAAACAAAGGCCAGAAGCTTTGGCGAGAACATCGAAAGCGATCTCGCGCCGAAGTTTCTTCGCGTGGTCGAGAATGCAGCCATTGCCTGTGCCCGCACCATGGGCCGTGGGGAGCGCGAACTGTCGGACAAAGTGGCCGTTGAATCCATGCGGCGCACAATGGACTCCATCCCGATGCGAGGCCGAATTGTGATCGGCGAAGGGGAACGCGATGAAGCTCCCATGCTCTACATCGGCGAAAAGCTTGGCGCCGAGTTTCCCGATGGCTCGGGAGTTCCCGAAGTCGACATCGCCGTAGATCCGCTCGAAGGCACAAACCTTTGCGCAACCGGCGCGGCTGGCGCGATCACGGTGCTTGCGGCATCGGAAGCTCACGGATTGCTGAATGCGCCCGACTGCTACATGGAAAAAATCGTCGTCGGACCGTCATGCAAGAAAGCCGTTGAATTAGACGCGCCAGTCGCCGATAACCTGAAGAATATCGCTAAGCGGCTGGATCGCGATGTGCAGGATTTGACGATCGTGGTTTTGGATCGGCCGAGGCATGAAAAACTAATCTCGGACATTCGTGCGACGGGGGCACGTATCCGTTTGATCAGTGACGGCGACCTCTCGGCGGGAATTGCTGCCGCTGTCATCGGGACCGGCGTTCATGCGGTCATGGGGTCGGGTGGCGCACCCGAAGGCGTGATCACAGCGGCGGCAATCCGTTGCTTGAATGGATACATGGTCGGACGCCTGGTCATCAACAAGCCGGAACTGGAAGAACGCATAGCTCGAATGGGAATCCGCGACAAGAACAGAATTTACCGGGCAGAAGATCTCGCACCTGGAGAACAGCTTATCTTCGCCGCTACCGGTGTGACTGACGGCGCGCTATTGCGCGGCGTGCGCTTCTTTGGCGAAGGGACCCGCACGTCATCTGTTGTGTTGACGCTGATGACCGGCAAAGTACGGTTTATCGACAGCACTCATCTCGCGAAGAAACCCGACGTGAAAGTCAGGTTCATGTAATCTCATTTCATGATTCCATGCATGAAACGGCGAATCCTGGCGCCTCAAGCAGGCCCTGAGCCACTAGCCACTGAGCGCTCGCCACTTGTATCATCAAACTGATGGCTGCCGCACATTCTTTTCAAACCGACGATCAGCGACTCGAATCGATCCACCAGAAGGTGATTGCCCGCGAGCGCCTCGACTTCGATGACGGGCTCGCGCTGTATCGCACTGGGGATATTCTGGCTGTCGGTTGGCTGGCCAATCACGTACGTGAGCGCATGCACGGCGATCAGACTTACTTCAACGTGAATCGCCATATTAATCCCACTAATGTTTGTGTTGCGGCCTGCCGTCTGTGTGCCTTCGGTCGAAAAAAAGGAGCTCCTGGCGCCTATACGATGGCACTCGAAGAAGCCTTTGAGACGGCGGCTTCGGGCTATAGCGAGGCAGTCACGGAGTTTCATATCGTTGGCGGGCTACATCCTGATCTGCCATTTCAATATTTTCTCGATCTCGTATCCGGATTGAAACAGCGTTTCCCACAAGTACATTTGAAAGCTTTCACCATGGTGGAAGTTGCGTATCTGGCAAAGCGCGCCAAGTTATCGATTGCGGAAACCCTGCAGCAACTGAAGTCGGCAGGGGTCGATTCCCTTCCCGGCGGCGGCGCAGAAATTTTCGCCGATCGCATTCGCCACATCATCTGCGACCACAAAATCGATGGCGGTCAATGGCTGGAGACCGCGCGCCTTGCGCATAACCTGGGATTGAGATCCAATGCGACAATGCTCTATGGTCATGTGGAAAACGATGAGGACCGCGTCGACCACCTGATGAGGCTGCGAGCTTTACAGGATGAAACCGGCGGCTTCCAGACCTTCATTCCGCTGGCCTTCCATCCAGATAACACGCCGCTGGAACATCTTCCCAAAACCACCGGCATGCTAGACATCAAGCAAATCGCCGTCAGCCGGCTGCTGCTCGACAACTTCCCGCACATCAAAGCCTATTGGCAAATGCTCACACCGAAGATCGCGCAGATTGCG